>Ga0302314_10014575_pt1 | contig 13440 bp, 10 predicted proteins | sample III_Palsa_N2_3_FD_200533 | JGI IMG/M metagenome (GOLD analysis project Ga0302314, IMG submission 200533) | Peat permafrost microbial communities from Stordalen Mire near Abisko, Sweden - III_Palsa_N2_3 | ecosystem: Environmental > Terrestrial > Soil > Palsa > Peat permafrost | place: Sweden...
TGCTTATGTTGAGCCCGGCGGCCACCTGCTTGTTCGCGTGGCCCTCCGCGACCAACTGGATGACCTCGAGTTCGCGCGATGTGAGCCCGGTGGCCTTCTTGATCATGAGCCCCCCGATCCTGTCGGGTTTCTGGTAGTGGTCGCGCAGCCGTTTTGAGATCTGCGGGCTGTAGAACGAATTGCCCGCCATCACCTCGTGGATCGCCTTGGCGAGGATCTGGGCCGACGTCTGCTTGACGAGGAATCCGACGGCACCCACGGAGACGACCCTGTCGATGTAGGCGTCGTCGCTGTGCGCGGAAAGCATTATCACCTTGATGCCCGGGGCGGCGGCAAGGATCTGGCGGGTGGCCTCCAGCCCGTTGAGAAGCGGCATCGCGATGTCCATGACCACCACGTCGGGGCGAAGCGACAGGGCAAGTTCCACGGCCTCGCGCCCGTTGTGCGCCTGGCCGACGACATCGATTCCGCCGTCGGCGAGCAGCAGGGCTCGCAGCCCTTCCCGAACGACTGTGTGATCATCGGCCAGCAGGGTTTTTATCAGTTTCATGGGATCGGTTTATTTATTGTGCTTGAAAGGAATCCTTGCGGACACCGTGGTGCCGCTGCCGGGAGCGGAAGTGACATTGAAGGTGCCCCCGATCATCTCCACGCGTTCGCGCATGCCTATCAGGCCCAGGCGCTTGTTTCGGCGGGAGTCCAGCACGTGCGCAACATCGAACGATTTTCCATCGTCCTTTATCTCCATGTTGATCGCGTTCGGTATCTGCTTGATCACAACGGTCACTTTGGTCGCCTCGGCGTGCTGCGATATGTTGATGAGCGCCGCCTGCGCCACCCGGTACAGCACCGTCCTCTCGTCATTGCTCAATTGCTCGATTCCAGAAAAAGTCGAGAAGCTGACCTGCACCCCCGTCCGCTTCGTGAAAGTCTTCATGTAGGCGTGCAGCGCGGGAATGAGCCCGAGGTCGTCCAGGAGGGTCGGGCGCAGATCGCGCGCGAACTGGTGAACGATATCCACCGATTTCTCGACGAGACGCTGCGTGTAGGTGATATGCTTCGAGAAGCTCTGCTTGCTGACGCCGGACTCTATCTTGAGGGAGGCCAGCTGGACATTGATTCCCGTGAGGGTCTGGACGATCTCATCATGGAGCTCGCGGCTGATCTCCTTTCGCTCCTCCTCCTGGGCCGACAATATCTGATGCGAAAGGTGCCTTAGGCGATGCTGCATGCGGCGCGCCTCCCTGAGCAAAACGACGTGATGTTTCTCGCTGAGCCGCAACGCCCGCTCCGCGCTTTTTCTTTGGACAACCTCCGTCTGCAGGCGCCGGTTGCTGGCGATGAGCTGATCGCTGCGCAATTGAAGCGACTCGTTTGTCTGCTTCAGCTCAGCGATGTTCTCGATCGTCGCGCGACGCGTCGCTTCGATCGGGGCAAGTACGTCGAGGAAGAACGACCCCGCCCGTTTCACCGTCCTTTGGCGCACGGATTCCGAGCCATTGGAGGGCATGAGGGAGAGGAGCGCTTGCCCATGGATATAGGCCAAATCGAGAGTGCCCAAACCGTCCAGGACCGCCTTTCTTCCCAATCCGTTCGCCGGTCGCGAGGACGGACGCAGTCCATTGCGCAAATGGCTGCGCAATGCAGCATGATAAGGCCCCGACAGCCTGGATGGCTTTTGTTTTAAGGAAATCAAGCGATGGCTTCTTGGGATTGCGCTGTGTTCGGGCCCGACAGACGGCCAGTCCTAGCCTGTCCCGCGGGCCGCCGTAGAGTCAGCATCGCATGGAGGGGGGGTAAAGTCGATGGGGTATTGACCCACCTTCCAGCGTAATCGGCTGCGCAAGATGTTGAGAAATCTTTCCCGTGGGCCTTCGCGCAGTAGGGAACCCGCTTTTTGGACGCGCGCCCGGCTCTCAGCAGGTTTGGCTTGCGCCTTCAGCGGCTGGAACAGTCCGAGGAAAATGCTCGGAATGGGGCCAATCTCGACAATTCCCTTGCCGCGATGCCGCACTCATTGGCTCAGCGCGTGGCAGGGGAGGCCGGCTTCTTGAGGACTTCGTCGACAATCTTGAGCAGGGTTTCCCCGGTGTAGGGTTTCAGGAGAAAGTGCCTAACGCCCGCGGCCCTTGCAGCTGCGACATTTTCCAGCGAGTCGATGCCGCCTGCGGCGATGACCACTTCGATCCACCGCAGCCTTAGAAGGCAACTTACGCTTGTTTTGCCGCTTTACAGTATTCATGTCCGCATAGGGTGGCTCATCCGTATGAAAACTCGTCACGGCCTTTTGTGGCTCGAAAGCGGTCCATTTGGGGACATTCGAGCAAGCGAGGCACCGCCCTTCCCGAAAGCATCTCTATCACGCGACCACGGCAGGGAGAATGTGCTCCCTCAGAAGCACCCTCTCGGGGAAGGCCATGTCGTTCGGCGTCCACGCGGCAAAGAATACTGTCATCTCCAGTTCCGGGATAACGATTAGCCTCTGTCCGCCCCAGCCAAACGCACCCGCCCATCCCACGACCCGGCCATTGACGTTCGATCCACCGATCCACCATTGGTAGCCGTAGAGGTACGAAGGGGGGCCCTTGTTTTGCGCCCTTATGGACTCGTTGATCCAGGCCGCGGGCACGACCTGGGCGCCCCGCCAATTGCCATTGTTTAGGACAAGCTGGCCGATCTTCGCGGCATCGCATGGCCGCAGCCGCAGGCCACCGCCCGCCGACGGATCGCCCTGAGGCATTCGTTGCCACTCGGTGTCGTCGATGCCTAAACGATCGAATAGCTCCTCTTTCGCCAAATCGTCGATCGGTTTGCCCGAGGTCTTTCTCAGGATGAGGCCGAGAAGCGCCGTTGAACCGCTGTTGTAGTTGAAGGTCCGGCCTGCAGGAATTGCCACCGGCCTTCCCAGAATGTAACGATATGGATCTACGGACCTACGCATTTCCATTACCGAATCGAATGGCGGAACAAATTCGTGCCATTCAAGACCGTCGGACATAGTCAACAGATGGCGCACGTTGATTCGGTCCTTTTCTGGCGTGCGGAGATCTGCGTACTCGGGAAAGTATGAGAACACTGGGGTCTCCAATCCCATTATCCAACCGCGGTCGATCGCGATGCCCACTAGGAGCGACACCACGCTCTTTGTAGCTGAATTCACATTATGTTTTGTCGTCGCGTTAAACATGACGCGAGCCGGCGGCTCGCGACCAATCTGGTCTTCGCCTGCGAAATACCGCTCGTGGACCAACACCCCTTCGCGGGCGACAATGATCGCATGCACATTGGCGCCATGGGCTGTGCCCACGCGATCGTCCATCGAAATGAGCGGCGCGGAACTCATCCGATGCTGCTCCGGAACGCCAACCAACCAGCCATCATGACGTTCGGTTGTCATACGCGAAGATTCGTCGGACATGGATCGCTCCAAAGGATTGGTCGGGGACTCGGCCCAGACGATCCTCAAGGAGTTGTTCGACAATGGACCCGTTATTGAGACAGCCGCAACGCGCGTATGCCGACAATTATGTCAGCTAGACCTCGAAATTAATAGACGATACCTTCGCTTAAATGGCTTCAACTCAACTATAATGGCCGCTGACAATATCAGCGATATTCCTCCCCGGTCGTCGCGTTGATGATCTTGAAGTTCTCGATGTGGTAGTTCGGGTCGGCGCGGAACGCGAGCTGGACGCCAAAGCTCTTCTCCATGCGCACGAGGAGATCGGCATCCTCGCTGCGCAGGCGCTCGAGGACAGACGGATGGACGAGCACGCGAAGCGAATACACCTTGCCGTCATTTCGCGCATGGAGGCGCCGGACAACGGACGAAAGGCGACGCTGCAGCTCGACAGACATTGTCGTGTCGGACTTGACGATGCCGCGACCCCTGCAGTACGGACAGTCGGTGTAGAGGTTGGACGAGAGCGACTCCTGCTGGCGCTGGCGCGTCATCTGCATGATGCCGAGCTGCGAGATGGGAAGGATGTGGTTCTTCGCCTTGTCGCTCGACATGAGCTCGACCATCTTCTCGTAGACAGCGTTCCGGTGCCGCCGCTCCTTCATGTCGATGAAGTCGAGGATGATGAGGCCGCCGAGGTTGCGCAGCCGGATCTGGCGCGCAGCCTCCTGAGCCGCCTCGAGGTTCACGGCATAGAGCGTGTTCTTTTCATCCCCCGAGCGGTTCTTGTGCGACCCCGTGTTGACGTCGATCGCGATGAGCGCCTCGGTCTCGTCGATCACGATCTCGCCGCCGCTCGGAAGCGGGACCTTTCGCTGCCCCGTGAGCTCGATCTGGCGCTCGATGTTGAAGCGCTCGAAAATGGGGATGCTGTCCGTGTAGTGGGCGATCTTGGAGCGCGAGCGCTTGGAGATGAGGCCCACGAGGTCCTGCGTGCGGTCATAATCGGCCTTGTTGTCGATAAGGACGCGGTCGACGTCCTCTGTCAGGAAATCGCGCACCGTGCGCTCGACCAGGTCGGGTTCCATGTACAGGCAGCATGGCGCCCGGTCGGACTGCATCTTGCGGGCGATCTCCTCCCATTTCTTGAGGAGCAGGTGCAGGTCGCGCACGAAGTATCGGGGCTTCTTGCCCTCGCCGGCGGTGCGCACAATCACGCCCATTCCCTCGGGAATCGTCAGCTCGTTGATGAGCTGCTTCAGGCGCTTGCGCTCCTGCGGATCCTCGATCTTTCGGGAGATGCCGCAGCCGTCGCTGAAGGGCGTCAGGATCAGGTAACGGCCCGGCACGGAAAGGTTGGTCGTCGTGCGGGGTCCCTTCGTCCCGATGGGCCCCTTGGTCACCTGGATCACGATGTCGGAACCCGGGGGGTATAGCCCGGGGATGTCCTTCACGGTCACGTCGCCCTTGGGAACCGAATTGCGCTTCTTGTTGACGCGCACGACCTCGATCGAGGAGTCGGTCGCCGCCGGGAGCATGTCCCAGTAGTGCAGGAAGGCGTTCTTCGCGTATCCTATGTCCACGAATGCGGCCTTCAGCCCCGGGTCGAGGTTCTTGATCCGCCCCTTGTAGATTCCGCCAACCATTCGGTTGTCGGATTCGCGCTCGATCTCGTACTTCTCGAGGCGCCCGTCGACGAGGAGCGCCACGCGCTTCTCAAGGGGCTCCGAGTTGATGATGAGCTCCCGATAGGAGCCCTTCTCCTTCTTGAAGGCCGCGACTATCTTCTGGAGGAGTGGACGGTGCTGGGCCCGTTCGGTGGCGCCTGCTTTCAGCTCTGCGGCGCTGACGGATGCGACCTCGCGCTGGATCGGCGGGCTTGCGAGTTCGGAATCATATTTCTGTCCGACGTCCTGAGTGGCGTCGGGATTGGGTTGCGATGTTTCGCTCATGGGGGTCTCTGTCTTGGTTGGATGCGGGGCCCCCCGGGGCGCGAGTTGCGGCGCAGGAAATTCCGGCAGAGCGGTCGATATCGCGGGTCGGACGCATGGTCATGCGAAGTCCTTCCGGAAGCGATAGACGCTCTGGACCAGTCCTTGCAACAAGCAGCAACTGAGCACGAAGGAGCCGCCGTAGCTTATAAAGGGAAGCGGTATGCCCGTGATGGGCACGAGCCCGATGGTCATGGCGATATTAACGAACACATGCACCATGAAGAGCACGGTGACGCCTAGGGCGAGCAGCGTGCCAAAGCGGTCCCGGGAGAGACCGGCGATGCGAATGCCGTTGAATAACATCAGACCAAACAGGCTGAGAACCGTAATGCTTCCCAGAAATCCTAGTTCCTCGGCGATGACCGAGAAGATAAAGTCATTGGGCGCCACCGACCGCGGCAGGTATCCAAGCCGCGCCTGCGTCCCGGCGGTCCATCCCTTGCCGTAGAGGCCGCCGCTGCCGACCGATATCAGCGACTGGCGCTGGTTCCAGCCGACGCCGAGCGGATCAATCTTGTCCGGGGCCACGAACGGCAGGATCCGGTTGCGCTGGTAGTCGTGCAGCGGCACCCAGCTGTGCTTTTCATAGAGCCCGCGGTCGTCCTGGAAGGAATATCCGCTCCTCTCCATGAAGTCCACATAGCGCCAGGTGTCCCACGCCACGATGCCTGTCACCAGGAGAAAAGCTGCCAGGGCGCCCGCGAAAAATCGGCCGGAGAGACGCGACACGTAAAGCATGGAAAAGACCATCGGGGGGAGAACAATCGCGGATTTCAGGTCCGGTTGTTTCAGAATCAAGAGCATGGGCGCACCCACAGCAAGGGCCAATTTCCCGAGGACCCCCAGCGATTGCTTGACCGTCCCTATTTCGCTGCGCACCAGCAGGCTGGCGGTTATCAGGAGCACGGCGACCATCGCCATCTCCGACGGCTGAAAGGAGAAGGGGCCAAGGTGGATCCAGCGCTGTGAACCATACACCCTTGTGCCGATTCCCGGCACCAGCACCAGGACCAGCGGAACGAGGCAGAGGGCGTAAAACCAGTGCGCGACCGCCAGCCAGAACTGGTAGTCTATGAGCGAAACGGTGACGTAGACGCCAGCCCCGATCAGCAGCCAGAGCATTTGGACGATCCAGCCGCGCCCGTGGACGGGCAGCTCGGCGGAATAGATGAAGGCGATCCCGAACGCGCCCAGGCCCGCCATGGCAATCGGCGTCAGGAGATCCCACCTTTCTCGGGTGGTGGTGTTGAAGACGCTGGCGCCGTCGACGGGCAGGCGGAGGTTCACCGTATGCCCGATTCAGTACCCAACGGGCCGGCCTTTGCAACCGGCCATTCGTCCGGCGCGGGGTCCGCGCACTCGGACGGTGACGGCTTCTCGAGCGCCGCCGAGGGCTGCCGGGAGTGGGAATTGGCGAGTCCGAGCACGGTCCAGAAGATGACGGCCCCCATCGGCGACTCCAGAACGACGCCGACGCACGCGCTGATCCAGATCACGCAGGTCACGCTGGCGAGGCCCAGGCTGTCGGCGTCTCCGCGCCTGAACAGTCGCCACGCGACCCCCGCCATGCTGGCGGAAACGGCGACCCAGATCGCGAGCCCGAGGAACCCCATCCGGCCGAAGGTGGTCACGAATATGCTGTGGGGGCTGCGTGCCGCAAACGTCTCGTCCGAGAGAAGGTCATAATCAGCCAGGAAGCGCGCCGCCAGGTCGCTGCCGAAGCCCAGCCCGAAGACGGGGTTCGTGCTGAGCGTCTGGTCGCACACGTCCCGCCACCAGATCCAGCGGAATCGGTTGTTGTCGCCCGGATCCCCGCTTTCGCCGTTCACATAGGAGCCCGTGCCCTCCGGGTCGAAAATGGAGATGGCATGCTCGTACGCGGAATATGGGGCCGAGGTCCGCAGGTCCTTGCCGGCAATGGCGAGCACGCCCAGCGTAACGGCCCCGCCTCCGAGCACGATGCCCGCGAGCGCCGCCGCAATCCGCCAGCGACCTACGAGGAGCCAGAGCGCCATCGTGATGACGGTGGCCGCCATCGCGGCGCGGGGCGACACCATGACACCGATCAACAGGATGCTCGCGGCCGCGAGCAGCGGCCACAGGTACCGGCCTTTCGGGTTCCGGCGCGTCCAAAGCCAGAAAAAGCCCGCGGCCAGGGACGTCGCGATGAGATCGCTCTTCTGGTAGATGAGCGGAATCCCGTTCCAGGTGAGGTGCTCGATCAGGTAGTCCGGAAACAGATGGATGCTAAGGACCACGGGCAGCAGGGCGACAAATGCGGTGGTGAGGACGCCCTTGAGAACCCTGGTTGACCCGGCGTGAGCCCCGAATGCCTGGCCGATGTAGAAAAAGGCCGCGTAGTAGATCATCGCGTAGTCGCGAAGGGCCATGATCCCGAACTGGCCCAGGTCGAACGGCAGCCGCGTGGTCCCGTACAGAATCCAGAACAGCACCGAGTAGTTGAGGCTGTCGCTTCTGAATCCGATCGTCCTCTTCATGGCCATCCGAACGACCAGCGCGGGCACCGCGACGAGGAGCACGGCTTCCGCGGGGAGAAGCGGAATCTGCCTCGACGGCTGGAATTGAGCGAATCCCCGGTTTCCGACGACGTAGCCGACCAGGGTGGCGCCGAGAAGCCAGACGTCGGGAGGGGCGCCGCTTGTCCGCTCGACGATCACCCAGCCGGAAACCAGCGCGACAACGACGGCCACGCCATAGTCCTCGTTCGAGATGTCGACCCCGATGAAGACCGCGATCGCGGCCCCAAGGACGAGAAAAAGGCAGAGCCGCAGCTTCGGCGTCATGGCACGCGTCCGTCGGCCCGCTCGAGCTGCCGCCTGCACGCGGCATCGACCCTTTGGGTGGTCCAGTAGCCCAGGCAGGCCATCGGGTTCGCGGTGTTCATGCAGCCGGGAAGTTCCGCCGTGAGTTTTTCACAGGGCGCGCAGTACAGGTCCGGATGCCTCAGGGCAATCCAGCGATCCCGGTGCCAGTACGGGTCCCAGCCGATCGCCGTGGGTCCGGTCACGGCGACTCCCGGGCACCCCAGGGCATTCGCCAGGTGCATGGGCCCCGAGTTGTTGCCGAGAAAAAGATCGGCGCCGGCGAGCCACGCGGCGAGGCCCGCGAGGGAGTCGACCGGGGCGGCCGTCGTCCCGGGGGGTGCGCGCCCGGTGGTGCCCCCATGTTCAATCCAGACCACCTCGAAATCCCGGGAAAGCGACGCGGCGACCGAGGCAAAGCGCTCCAGCGGCCATTGGTTCATCCCGCGGCTCGCGCCCGCGTGGACGACCAAGCGCCTTCGGGCGCCGGAGGGTGGGCGGCTCCCCGTCAGGAGATGGCGCAGGTCGGGCGGGGGAGGCTCGTCGGGCCAACCGGCGCCGCGGCCGAACGACCGGGCGAGCGCGCCGGTCATCCTCCAGTTCCATGTCACCGGGCTGGCGTCCTGCGGGAGGGGGATCTCCTCAGTCAGCGACCGGCCTACGCGGATTCGCCCGAGGTTTCCGCCGATCCGGACCGCGGCGCCGCTGAATTTTGCGACCGCATGCGCCGCGTTCGACTGGTCGAAGGCGATGAGACAGGCGCCGGGCCGCCTTCGCCTGATGGTCCACAGCCACCTCGCGAGCTCCCACGGCCTCCGGTAGGATTTGTCGAACGCGGGCTTCGCGCAGGTCAGGATCTCCTGGGGGCCGAGGGGGCCGCCATAGAGCTCGGCCGCATTTGGCGTCGTGAGGACCGTGATCTGCCAGTCGGGGCACCTCTCGCGCAGCGCCTGGACCGCGGGGACAAATGCGATGTTGTCTCCCAGCTGGTTGATCTTGAAGAGGACGACCCTCATGCGCGTAGACCCCCGCTTTCCTGCTGCCGCATGGCCCGGACGGTTTCCCACGCAAGCGGAAGGAGCGCAAAGGCGAGGCCGATGGAGCCCGCCTTGAGGACGCCGCCCACGGTTCCGCCTCGCGAGGCCCAGAAAAGGGCCGACGCGGAGATCAGGAAGCCCGGCGTTGCGGCCCAGGCGAGCCGGTGAAGCCTGCCGACCCCGATCAGGTAGTAGATCAGGGGCTGAGCGGCCATCTGCAGGACGCACCATGCAGCGGTGAGCGCCGCGACCCGGTGCCCGGCAAACACCGCCGACGGTCCGAGCCAGAGCCTCAGGACCGCCTGTGACTGCCACGCGAGGATGGCCACGCCGGCCGACAGGGCGAGGAAAGCGGCGGCCGTCCGCCAGAACGTGCGGATGACCCACGGATGATCGCCGCGCGCATGCGCCTCCGTGTAGGCGGGCCACACCGGGGTGAGCAGGATCACCTGCCCCTGCTGAAAGGGGCCGAACAACCGCATGAGCAGCGTGTATCCCGTCACGGCGGACGAGCCGGCCGCGAGCGATATGGCGAGCGCGGGGGCCGACTGGACAAGCGCGAGGCCAAACTGGGGAAAGGCGAAGAACAGGCTCGAGCGAAGGATGCTGCGGATCTCCGAGGCCGCCGCCAGCGGTGATGGCCTCATCCTCCACCCGAGGATTCGCAGCATGTGGACGAAAAGGCCGGCGCCCTGGATGCAGGGCACGAGCAGGCTCGCGGCGAGGAACCAAAGGAAGCCCCAGCGGCCGAACGCCGCGGCGGCAACGAGCGCAAGGGAGAGCACGCTGCCCGCGGCGATCCATCCCGCGTGGATCCATCCGCGCTGGACGGCGGCGGCAAGCCGGGCCACCGCGTTGAAGGGCAGCCCGACGGCGACGGCCCCGATCGAGACCGCGAGGGCGCCGCCCGTCTCGGCGCGCAGGTCCGCATCGTGAATATGCAGGACATCCGGCCAGGGCACGATGAAGGCCGCTGGCAGGCCTGCCGCGAGCATGAGCAACCCGAGGATACCCAGGACGGCAGCGCCGGTCCAGAAGACGCGCTTTGCCGACTCCATGTCGTCGTTTCCGTAGGCTCGGGCCATGGCGTGCTGCATTCCCACTCCCAGGCCAAAGTCCACGAAGTTGAGGACGACGACGATGCTGAAGAGCGTGACCCAGAATCCGTACGCCTCGGTCCCCAGGTAATGGAGGGCCAGAGGGACCTGCACGAGCGCGCAGGCCCCCGAGATGCATTTCGCCCCGACCGACGCGGCCACGGTGAGCCGTATCGCCCGGTCACGGCGAACGACGTTGTGTGGATGGGGAACGGACACGCCGGACCACGGTGAAGCCGGCGGCCTTGAGTGACAACACTGCGCGTGGGGCGGGGGAATTTCGCTTGGCGAAAGCCACGGGGCGTCTGGAATGGCGTCCATGCGCGTTAAGCTCGCCCTTTCGACGCTGTGCGAAAACCCCGGCAGGCGCACGGGGTTGAGCACCCTGTTCCCCGAATTCGTGGCGCACGCCCGGCGCACCCACCCGGATGTCTCGTGGATCGTGTTCGCCGGAAGGGACGCGCCCTGGCCGCACGACGACCCCGATGTGGAGGTGTGCCGGGATTTTCCATCAAATGAGCGGCCCCTTCGGCGCCTCATGGCGGACCATTTCGGGGTGGCGCCGGAGGCGCGCCGGCGCGGCGCGGCCGCGCTCCTGACAGTGGGATTCTTTCCGCTTCGGTCCGCCGCGCTTCCCGTCGCGATGCACGTGGTCGCCGTGGGCCCCGCGAAGGGGGGGGGCGCCATTCGGGCGGCGTACCGCCGATGGGCCATGGCCCGGGGCCTGGGTCGGGCGGTCCTGATCATCGCCAATTCCGCGTGGACGCGGTCGCGCCTCGCGGCCGCCCGGGCGCCCGTCATCGTGAGCCCCGAGGGACTGCAGCACGACCGGTTCAACCCGGTCGGTCCCCGGGGTGCGCCCGGGATTCCCGCGCGGTATCTCCTCTGGGCCTCCAATCTCTACCCCTACAAGCGCGCCGAACTGGCCCTCGCCGCATATGCGGGCCTTTCGCCGGCTCGTCGCGCGGAGCTTCCGCTGGTGGTCGCCGGGGGCGACTGGGGCGGCGGGCGCGTGCGGGCGCAGGCCGCCGCATGTCGGCTGGGGATAGGCGCCGATGTCCGGTTTCTCGGCTGGGTTGAGGACGGGGTCCTGCCGTCGCTTTACCGGGGCGCGCATGCGCACATCCTTTCCACCGCGCAGGAATCCTTTGGGCGCAGCGTTCTGGAGGCGATGGCCTGCGGGTGCCCAAGCGTCATCCAGGACCTTCCCGTTCTCAGGGAGGTGGCCGGCGATTGCGCGGTGTACTCCGACTACGCCACCCCCCGCGCTGCCACCGCCGCCCTGGAGCTGGTCTGCTCGGACGTCGCCTTCAGGGAGCGGCTGAGCGCCGCGGGGATCGAGCGGTCCCGGCAGTTCAGTTTCGAGCGGCTCGCCCGCGAGCGCGTCGGGGCCATCCTTGAGAGGCTGGGGAAGGCGGCCCCATGACGGCTGCATCAAACAGGCTCAGGGCGGCGCCCGCCGTCGCCTGCGGGTTGGCCGGCCTCGTAGTCTTCCAGTTCTGGGGAAATGCGACCCGGGGTTACATCGCCACCAACTCGCTCTTCCATTGGTGGTTTTACCAATGGGTGAATCCCGACTCCGAGACCGAGCACGCGTGGCTCATCCTTGCCCTGAGCGCCTTCCTGTTCTGGAAAAACCTCCGGCGCGAGGACGGCGGGGGTGGCTCCGAGGTGGGCAAGGCCGCTTCGGCGCTCCTTTGCGGCCTGCTGCTTCACGCGATCGGATACATCGCCCAGCAGCCGAGGATCTCGATCGTGGCGCTGCTCCTGTACGCCTGGGGGGTTCTCGCGCTTGCGGGCGGCGGGCGGTGGGGCAGGTCCGCCGCGTTTCCGATGGCCTTCATGGTGTTCGCAATCCCGGTCAACGCGCTCGATACTGTGGGCTTCTGGCTCAGGATGTGGGTGGTCGACGCCGGGGCGCGGATCGCGCACGCCGTTGGAATCGGCGTGATTCGCTCGGGCACGCAGCTTCTGGCGCCGGACGGCCGCTACCAGTACGACGTGGTCGCCGCCTGCTCGGGAATCCGGTCGCTGATGGCCCTCGCCGCCCTGTCGCTCTTCATCGGCTACCTCTGGTTCCGGCCCGCCTGGCTGAGGGGGGCGATGCTTCTTCTGAGCCTCCCGCTGGTGTACCTGGGCAATGTCCTGCGCATCTCATCGATCATTGTCGCCGCGCAGTGGGGCGGGCAGGCCTGGGGCGACCGCGTCCACGACGTGATGGGATTCGGCGTCTTCATCATCGTTGTCGGGGGGATCGCCGCGGTCGCGGACGCCATTGCGCGGGGCAATCCGCGCTGGACCGGCGAACCCGCGGTCCGGGCGCCCGCCGCTTCCGCGGACGGGCGCCGCGGCCCCGGGACGTCCGTCGTGGCCGCCGCCGTGGTCATGGCGGCGGTGGCCGAGGCCGCGTTCCTCGGATATCGCTCCTCGCTGCCGCCCGACGGGAGGGCGGGGGTCATCCTGGCGGCGGACGGCGCAAACCCGGCCGAGCTGCCGGCCTTCCCCGGCTCTGACTGGATGGGAAGCAGCGTCGAGCCCACGGCGATCGAGCGGGCCATCCTGCCGCCGGACACGGGGTATTCAACGAAACAATACGTGAGCCGGGAGGGCGCGAACCGCCAGGTCCTCGTGTCGATCGTGCTCAGCGGGCGCGACCGGACCTCGATCCACCGGCCGGAGCTCTGCCTTGTCGCGCAGGGATGGACGGTGGACGGCTCGTCGTCGCACCGCTTCAGCTATCCGGGCCGGCCTGGCGCGGACTTCGACGCGACGGTCCTTCACGTGCGCCGCGAGCGGGGAGGGAAAGCCGTGCCTGAGCTCGTGGCCTATTGGTTTGTCGGGAGCGACCGGATCGTGCCGTCGCAGGGCGCGAGGATGCTCCATGACTCCTGGAACAGGCTCGTCCACGGGCGGGCGGACCGGTGGGCCTACGTGCTCCTGATGACGGGGGCCGACGATGGCGAGGGCGCGGGCCTCGCGAGGATCCAATCGATCCTCGATTCGACCCTTGCCTCCTTTCAGCCCCCGCTCGCACCGGAAAGGGGCGGCGGCGGCGGGTAATCAGTCTTGAGGTTGGCGGCCAGGGTCATA
>Ga0302314_10014576_pt1 | contig 13440 bp, 14 predicted proteins | sample III_Palsa_N2_3_FD_200533 | JGI IMG/M metagenome (GOLD analysis project Ga0302314, IMG submission 200533) | Peat permafrost microbial communities from Stordalen Mire near Abisko, Sweden - III_Palsa_N2_3 | ecosystem: Environmental > Terrestrial > Soil > Palsa > Peat permafrost | place: Sweden...
TGAGGTGAGCTTCGCCATGGCCTCGCTCTCGGACTCGATGGCCGACGGGCAAAAGTTCGGCGCGCAGCTCTTGTCGCAGGCGCTGGCCGAGGCGCAGCCGCCCCTCGACTTCGATGTCGCGCTGTACCTCGCGGCCTTCCAGATCAGCACCTACCAGGGGACGTCGATCGCCGACTTCACACGAAACTACACCCGCGTCCCCGACTACGCGCTCGAGGGCGAGCCCCTCGTCAGCACCATCTTGTGGCTCAACTACTACAGTGTTCTCGACAACTCGACGATAGAGGGGCTCTTCGGTGCGCTTCACGGCGATTCGACCATCGACCTCGGCACCAAGCTGTTCATCGAGCAAGCCGAGTACAGTCGCGGGATCTTGCCGTGAGGCCCCGTGGCTCGATCGCCGCCGTCTTCGCGTTCGCTGCCGCGGCAGCGTGTGGCGGCGGCAGCCCGGGCGGTTCGCCGGCGAGTGGGACGAGCACCGTATGCCCGGCGGGGACGTACATCTTGGGCGCGGATTGCGTCGATTTGCCGCCGTTCTCCGACGCCGCCGTGACGTCCGACGACGGCGCCTCGGTCGAGCCCGACGGCGCGCCTTTGGTCGACGCGGGCAACAATTCGCCAATCGACGCGGACGAAGCGGACGACGCGGACGACGCGTATGACGGATACGAGATCACCGGCGACGAGGCGAACGACGCGCTCGAGCCCCCCTCGGATCCCCTCGCCCCGTGCCTCATCGCGAGCGACGTCCTCGTCGTCCACGCGGTCTACCCGACCCGCGGCGAAGTCCAGACCGTGACGTACACGAACTTCGACGCCAGGTTCGTGGCCTCCAACCCGCCACCGCTCGCCGTCAGCGTCTCGGGCAACGACCAGAGCTCTGCCTCGGTCAGCCTGGCTCTGTTCGACGACGCGGGCGTCGTCGAGAACGACGTCGTTCCGACGATAGGCACCTACCCGACAGGAACCGGGGGAATCTTCATGGACGTCGAGCCCTTCGGCGAGACCGATACGTTCAACGGCAACGTGACGATCGAGGACGTGGAGCTCGACACAACCGATGGGGGGCCGGCCGTGCTCCGCTCGTTGCTCTTCTCGTACGACATGTCGAATGGCAACGAGACGATCTCCGGTTGCATGCGGTACACCGCGGCGCCTCCTGTCGGAGGCTCGGCGGGAGCCGAAGGGGGCGCTGCCGACGGGTCTTCCGCCGCGATCGACACGGACGACTGAGCGGAGCGAGAGGGGCGGCCTGCGATAGTCTCGCAGACCCGTCTCCCCTGCGTATCTCTCGCCCTGGCGTCCAGCGCGACCGTGGTTACTTTGGCGGCATGCTGCTGCACCTGGTGGTCCTGGCGTTGACGATTCTCGCGCTGTCCTGGCTGGTGCCCGGGTTTCACATCCGGAGCATCGGCACCGCGGTGGCCGTGGCCATCGTGTTCAGCGTGCTCAATTTCTTCCTCGGGTGGTTCATCCGCGGCGTCCTGTTCGTTCCGGCGATCCTGACGCTCGGCCTGCTCTTCGCCTTCGTGCCGTTCCTCGTGAACACCGTCCTCTTGTGGCTCACCGACAAGCTGATGGGCAGCTTCGAGATCGAGTCGACGGGCGGCCTGCTCTTCTCGGCGCTCGTGATCACGGTGGTCAACGCGGCGTTCTACGCGCCCCTGTTCCACTCCGTGATGCACGGCAACTATCGCTACGAGTCACCCCGCTGGGTGTAGTCAGCGATTGAGGCTCTCCGGGTCGTAAGGGCCGCCGCGGGCTACGGCGCGTCGGTAGGCGGGGCGCTCGCGGATGCGCTCGAGATACGAACGCAGCCGAGGGTGCGCCTGCGCGGCGGACGCCATCGCCTCGATGGGAAAGCTCATCTGGATATCCGCGGCGGTGAATTCGGCGCCGGCAAACCATGTCGTCTTCTCGAGCTCGCGGGCCATGTACTCGAAGTGAAGCCGGATCTGCGGCTGGACGAAGCTCTCGACGACGGCCTTTGCGAGCTGCCTCACGACGGGGCGCGCGAGCGCCGGCATGGGCTGTTTTGGCAGGCTGTCGAAGATGAGGCGCAGCACGACCGCGGGCATGACCGAGCCCTCGGCGTAGTGCATCCAGTACGTGTAGCGCTCTCGCTCGGGCGTCCCGGCGGGCGGCGCTAGGCGCCCCAGGCCGTACCGTTCGACCAGCGTCTCCACGATCGCCCCCGACTCGGCGAGGGTTCGATCGCCATCGGCGACGATGGGCGCCCTGCCGAGAGGGTGCACGGCGCGCAGCGACGCGGGCGCAGCGAGCGTCTTCGGGTCGCGTCGATAAGGGACGATCTCGTACTCGAGCCCAAGCTCCTCGAGCAGCCAGAGCACGCGCTGCGAGCGCGAGTCGTTCAGGTGATGCACGGTGAGCACGGCGTGGTCGGTCCCAGGCTACTGCGTCGACGCGCTCATGGCGCCGCGGAACGCCGCGAGGCCCGCGGCGTCCAGCGCATCGCCCCGGTAGACGATGCGCCCCGCGCGGTCGATGACGAGCGTGGCGGGGACATGCCGCTGCCCGAGCGCGTCGGTGAGCCGGAAATCTTCGTCGACGAGCTGCAGGTATCGCATCTCGCGGTCGCGGGCGAACGCGGATACCACGGCGGGCGTCTCGCCGACGGCGACGCCCACGACGAGGGCATCGCTCCGCCCCGACGTCTGCGACGCTAGCCTCTTCAGCGCGTCGATCTCCCCCACGCAGGTGTCGCACCACGTCGCCCAGAGGTTCACGAGGGCCGCGCGTCCGCGGATGGCGGCTGCCAGATCGGTGGGCGCCCCGTCGAGCGTCAAGACCTGCGCCTCGGGCAACGTCGAAGCGGCTCGCGCGGGCGCGGCCGGCACGCCCCCAGCGCACCCGATGGTGGCGATGAGCGCGGCGAGGACAGTGGCGATCAGAAGCGGTATCCGGTTTCGCATGTGACGACGTTGATCTGAAGGTCGTTGGTGCGCACGTAGCGATCGTAGCCAACCTCGAAGTGCAGCGCGCGGACGTCACCGACGGGGGGAGTGTCGATGACGACCTTGCCGCCGATCGTCTGCGCATCGAACGGGGCGAGGTCGCTGTCGGCGGTGCGCAAGGCCCCGTCGGGTGCCGCGAGCGTCGTGAAGAAGTCGACTCCGTTCTGCGTATGAAACCGATAGTGCCCCCCGACATATAGAGAACGCGAGAGGCGCTGCAAGAGCTCTCCCTCGAGAGAGTGGGCGACGAGACCCCAGTCGTCGGCGTAGAACCGGTAGTAGACGTGCAGCGCGCCGTCCCACGGCAGGTACTGCGCCACGCGAGCGACCACGGCGTGGCGCGCCCGCTCGTCCGGGAGAATCTCCGGGCCTCGCTGCAGGCTCGAGAGCGGGACGCTGTTCCAAGTGTTGCCCATCTCGCCCGCCTGCATCGTGAACCCGTAGTTGACGTCGACGAGGGTCGTCGGCGTCAGGATCTGTGTGACCCCGAAGCTTCCTGTGGTGCTCGAGCGGTCCGTCCGTCCGTGGCGGCCACCGTGAATGTCGAAGCGGTCGAACCAGTCGAACACTTCGACGAAGCTCGCCGAGACGACGGTGTCGCCGTCGGCGAACGCGCGCTTTCCGGCGAGGCCACCGTGCCACGACCGGAACGGGTTCTCCAGGTGCACGCCCCCGAGGAGGGTCGCGTCCGTGACGGCGTCCATCTTGTATGTCGCGGCCCAGTCGATCGACCCCGACTCGACGTGCTTGGAAGCACTCGTCATCACGTCGACCGAGTGAGGCGAGGCGTTCGAGACCAGGTCGACGGGGATGTGGATGCTGTGCTTCCAGCGATCCCCCTGGGTCGCCTCGATGTCGGCCTGTGGCTCGAGGATTGTCGCGCGCTCGGAGCCAGGAGAGATGGGGGTCGGGCCACCCTGGGCCTGGTAGCCGTTGCCGAACTGGTCGAAGCCCGTGAGGCGCGTCGTGACCGAGTCGATGTGAAGGCCGTGGTCGGGCGTGCCGAGGATCTCGACGTCGCTCATCTCGGGAGTGGGCGGCGGCGTGGCGACGACGGGCGCGGTCGCGGCGCCTTGCGCGGGGGGCTCGTCGGCGCGGCCCCCTCGCCACGTCGCGAGGACCGCCAGGGCGACGGCCATCGCCGTCGGCGCATGGGCTTCACGCATCACTGACAGCCGCAGCCGCCGCCTGCCGGGGCACCGTCCCCGCCGGCCGCTCCTTCTCTCGTGTCGTACATCTTCTGTTGCCGCACGACGTCGAGGGTGTCCGGCGTGAGCGCCATCATCGGATCCGCGAAGTGAGCGCGTCGGTTCTGGGGCACAGTCGCGCACCCGCCCAGCCAGCCAATCGCCAGGCAGATGCCCAGAGCACGAGCGATCAAAGCGCGCCTCCGACGGCGAGGCCCATGCCGCCGACCGTCCCGACGAGCGGAGCCACGCCGACGCCGCTCGCGGCGCGCGCCAGCCCCGCGTCGACGACGCCCGCGATGCCCGCGAAGAGGCCGGCGGTGAAGAGCCCCCACATGATCCGCTGTTCGGTGAGCGACCCGTGCAGGATCGTGCCGTTGTCGTAGTCGAAGAGCGCGACCGTTCCGCCGATCATCGCCGTCGGCGTCGCGGCGAACGCGAGCCCACGCCCCCACTCACCGAGGACCGCGTGCGACGCGAGCGGGGCCAGCACGAAGCCCGATTCGATACCGACCCAACCGATGTTGCTCTGCTGGTTGCTGCCGTTGGCCGTGGCGACGAGGATCCCTCCCGCGGCGAACGTGAGGACGAATGCCGCCGCCCCCGTAAGCACTGCGACCCCTGCGTCGGGCTCCGCGGCGCGCGCACTGCTCGTCGCGAGCACGAGGGCGGTGACCGCGGCGGCCGCGGCGAACGGAGGGCGAGACCCCGTGTGCACGCCGCGCAGCCTACTTGACCCTCCATGGGATGCGCGATAGCGAACTCGAAATGTCGAAGGTCGGAGGCGATGCGGTCGCGCTCGTGCTGGCAGGGGCGGTCGCCAAGGGCGCCTTCGCCGTCGGGGCGGTGACCCACATCGCGCGCGAGAATGTCTCCATCCGCCGCATCGCGGCCACGAGCTCCGGCGCCCTCACCGCCGCCGTGCTCGGCGCGGGCATGGCCACTGGGCGGCTCGCGCAGGCCGCCGAGGTGGCCACGGACTTGTGGCTCGATCACGGCACGTGGTCCGACATCGCCCACGTGACGATTGGCGACTGGTTTCACGCGAGCGGCCTGCTCGACACGACGAACGTCGCGAACCTCGTCCGCGACGGCATCCGCCAGGTGATGGGCTCTCCCCCCTTTACGGCGGCACCGTCGCCGTCGAAGGTCACGCTCATCACGACGCGGCTCGTTCCTCAGGCAAGCACCTCGGACGCCCTGCCGATCTACGAGCACCCGATCCACTTCGAGACGCGGGACTACCTCGACGAGTCGCGGTGGGACCGCATCGCGCAGGCCGCCGCGGCTTCGGCCACGTTTCCCGCGGTCTTTGCGCCGACCATGATCGATGGACAGCCGTTCGTCGACGGCGGCGCCGTGAACAACGCCCCCATCTCGCACGTCCTCGACGACCCGGCCGTCCGCACGGTCATGATCGTCACGACGGAAGCATCCGCGCCCGACCCGAGGGTGCCGACGGGCGGCGTGGATCTCGTCGGCAAGCTCGCCGACGTCCTCATCAACGAGCGCATCTCGCAGGACCTCGCGTCGGCCCGCAAGACCAACGCCGTCCTGTGCCGCGTGAGGGACGCGCTCGACGCGACGGGCGCGAGCGCCGAGACGAAGCGGGCCGTCCTCGGCGCCCTCGGATGGCGACAGCTCGAGTTCGTCCTCGTCCACCCGGACCCGGGGCTCACGGGCACGGCTTTCTCCGCGTTCTTCGACCGCGACCTCCGCCGTACGTACATCGAAGAGGGTATCCGCGCCGCGCAGGCCGCGCTGGAACGGGCGACGCGGGAATGTGCGATGATCGGCCAGTGATGTCGTTCCTCGACTACACCCCGGTGGCGCTCACGTTCGGGACGAGCGGCCTTCGCGGCCTCGTCAAGGACATCACGGATCTCGAGGCGTACGTCAACGTGAAGGGGGCGATCCGGTATCTGCTGGCCGCCGGCGACATCGCTGCGGGCAGTACGGTCGTCCTGGCGGGAGACTTGCGGCCGAGCACCGAGCGCGTCATGCGCGCATCGACGTGCGCGATCGTCGACGCCGGGTGCCTCGTGGAGAACGCGGGGAAGATCCCGACGCCCGCGCTCATCTCGCACGCCATCGCTGGCCGGCGCGCGGGCGTGATGGTGAGCGGGAGCCACATCCCGTTCGACCGCAACGGCATCAAGTTGAACAAGAGCACCGGCGAAGTGCTGAAGACCGACGAGGCGGGGATCGCCGCCGAGGTCGCGCGGGTCCGCGCCGAAGAGTACGGGCGGTCCGCGTCCGAGTCGCCGTTCGACGCGTCGGGCGGCTTGAAGCAGGCGCCTCCGTTGCCGCCTCTCGTCGGCGCCGCCGAGGAGGCGTATGTCCGGCGGTACACGACGGCCTTCGCTCCCGGGGGCCTCGCGGGGTGGCGCGTCGTCGTGTACCAGCACTCCGCCGTCGGCCGAGACGTGCTGGCGCGGATCCTGAGGGAGCTCGGAGCCGACGTGATCACCGCGGGCCGCACCGAGACGTTCGTCCCCATCGACACCGAGAACATCACCGATGACGAGCTCGATCGGGTCGCGGCGATGGTCGACGCCGTCGAGAAGGACTCCGGGCCGGTGCGCGCCGTCGTGTCGACCGACGGCGACTCCGATCGGCCGCTGGTGCTCGCCGTCGTCTCGGCGTCGGAAGCGGACTCGCGAGGCCGGCGCGTGCGCTTCCTTCCGGGCGACCTCCTCGGCATCGTCGTCGCCGAGTACCTGGGCGCGGACGCCGCCGTGGTCCCCGTCAGCGCCAACGACGCCGTCGAGCGCCGCATGCGCGAGCGAGGCGTGCTCCTCGAAAAGACGCGCATCGGGTCTCCCTATGTGATCGCGGCCATCGACCGGCTCCGCGGCCTCGGCACGCGCGGCAAGATCCTCGGCTGGGAGGCGAACGGCGGCTTCTTGACGGGGACGGACGTCGACCTCGCGCACGGGACGCTGCCCGCGCTGCCGACGCGCGACTCGACGCTGCCGATCCTCGCGACTCTCTTCGCCGCCGCCGAGCAACGCATCGGCCTTTTTGCCCTGTGGGCTCGCCTTCCGTCGCGATTCGGGCGCTCCGGTCTGATCGACGAGTTTCCCGTCGCCGCGAGCAAGGCCATCGTGGCCGGGCTGGTCCCCGCCGGCGCCGTCACCGAAGTGGAGTTCGACGCGGGCGGCCGAGTCATCCAGCGTAGCGAAGGGGCAACCACCGAGCTGACCGAGCCCGCCCGTTCGGCCTGGCAGGGGGTGCGCACCGCGTGCGCGCGCTTCTTCACGTCGGGCTTCGGGTTCGACGAGATCGTTCGCATCAACGTTCTCGATGGGGTGCGCGTCACCTTCCGCAGCGGGGACGTGGCCCACGTGCGCCCGTCGGGCAACGCCCCCCAGATGCGCATCTACGCGAACAGCGACACCCAAGCGCGCGCCGACGAGATCGTGGCCTTCGGCCTGCGCGAGCCGGACGGCATCTTGCGGCAGATGCAGCGCGTCTTCACGAGGTGAAACGCCGGCTCTGCGGCCTGCGTCAACCGAGGCGCGTGGGGACGGGGAACGGCGCCCCGGGCTTCGCGTAGAGATAGCCCTGGAGGAGATCGCACCCAGCACGCTGCACGACGGCGTTCTCCTCCGGGCGTTCGACGCCCTCGGCCACCACACGCATGTTCATCTCCTTGCAGAGCGCCGTCATCGACACGATGAGACGCTGCCGGATCTCGGACTGGTCGACGTTCCGGACGAGCGACATGTCGAGCTTCACGATCTCGGGCTCGAGGGCGGCGAAGCTGGAGAGCCCCGCGTAGCCCGCGCCGAGGTCGTCGATGGCGATGCGAAAGCCCAAGCGGCGGAGCGCGGCGACGCGTATCTGGATGTCCTTCACGTCCTCGATCGTCGAGCGCTCGGTGACCTCGAGGACGACGCGGTTCGCGATCTTCGTCAGCCGCATCGCCGGGTCGTAGAGGCTCGAGTCGAGCAGGTCGCGGGTGTGCAGGTTCACGAAGAGGACGGCGTCATCGGGCGCGCCGTCGAAGGCTTCGGCCGCGAGCCGCCTCACGCGCCGGCCGAGATCGTCCAGCCGGTCGAGCCGCTCGGCCGCCCCGAGCACCGCACCCGGGTTCGGCAGCGATACCTCGCCCGATCGCATCAGCGCTTCGTACCCGAAGACGCGCCGCTCGGCGGCGTCGACGATCGGCTGAAAGGCGAGCGTCAGCGACTGCAAGGCGCGCTCGAAGCTGGCCTGCAGCCCGGCGCGGTCGCCCGCCTGCGTATCGACCTCGCCGGCCAGCTTGAGCGCGTCCCTCTTCATCTGCGCGATCCGGTGCAGCCTGGACGCCCGTTCGACGGTCTTCAAGAGCACGTCGTTGGGCGTGGGCTTGGGCAGGTACTGCAACGCGCCGAGGTTCACGGCTTCGATCGCCGTCTCGACCGTGGGCACGCCCGTCATCAAGATCACCGGCACGTCGAGGTCGAGCGCGCGGATCGCGCGCAGCAGATCGACCCCCGTCATGCCCGGCATCTGGATGTCGCTGATGACGACGTCGAACCCGCGGTGGGTGATCGCCTCGACCGCCTGCTCGCCCCCCCCGACGACGGACACCGTGTACCCGACGGCCTCGAGCACGCGCCGAAGCGCCCGGGCGACAGCGGGGTCGTCGTCGACGACGAGGACGGATCTCAATTGTGTGGGCGGCCGATCGGTGTCTCGGACTGATCTTCCCGTCATCGAAGGTTCTTTTCGTGCCCCCCCTCTTCCCAGGGGAGCTCTTCGAACGTACGCCCCTCGCTCGCCAGCTGGAAGCGTTTCTGCAAGGGCGTATCGGTGAGGCGGCCCGTAGCGCCTCGCCTCGACTCACCGCGGCATTGTCACGTGGCCGTGGCCGTGACGCACGTCGTCGCCTCGCACCATGAAGATGACTTCCTCCGCCAGGTTCGTGGCGTGATCGGCGATTCGCTCCAGGTACTTGGCCACCCGCACCACGCGGAGGCCGTCCTTCGGGTCGCCGTGGTGCTCGATGTAGTCGCACATCTTCGCGATGACGGCGCCGCATTGCCGGTCGACGCCGTCGTCCCGGATCAGCACCCCTTCGGCGCGCTCGACGTCGCCGTCGACGAGCGCCTTCAGCGCGTCGCGAAGCATGTCCTGCGCCTCGTCGGCCATCGACTCTAGATCGACGCGGACGAGGCTCGCGGCGTCGGATCGCCCCCCGACGGCGCGCTCGGCGATGTTCAAGGCCTCGTCGCCCACCCGCTCCAAGTCGATGATGAGCTTGAGCGTCGCGGCGACGAACCGGAGATCGTCGGCGACCGGCTGACGCAGGGCGAGCACCCGGAGCGCGAGGGCATGGATGTCGAGCTGGTCCTGATCGATCTGCTCGTCGATGGCCCGCGCGTCCGACAGCTTGGACGCCCCTTCCCAGAAGGCGTCGAGTGCGAGACGTACGCTCCGCTCGCACCGTGCGCCCATCGCGGCGGTGTGGGCCCGAAGCTCCCGGAGCTCGGTCTCGTAGTCGCGACTCGTGTGGAGCTGTGCCATCGGGCGCGCCTGTTTCCCCTCTCGTTAGCGTACGTCACTGGCCGCCGGCGCGCCTGCTCTCACCTGACAAAGACGGTGGGAGTAGGACCAAGGGCCGCGAGAAGCGAGCTTGATTGCCAGACGCACATGGCACAAGATTCCAACGTGCGGAAAATTGCCCGAATCGTCGGCGTCGTGACCATCGCGACTGCCTTGGGGGCGTGTGGCCTGATCTCTGGGTTAAGCAGTTACTCGACGGGACAGTGCAGCGAGGACTGCGATGGCGGTAAGCGCCCGCAGGACGCAAGCCACGTAAGCACGAACGACGGGGCGTTCGACACGGGCACGACGATGATGGAGGCCTCGGAGGACGCGTCCGATGGGGGAGAGGACGCCGAGGCCGGTTGCCCCGGCAACGAGATCGAGTGCGCCGACGCCGGGTGCGTCGATCCGTCGATGGTGGGCAACTGCGGCTCGTGCGGGAACATCTGCGGCGCCGACGCCGATCTGTGTGCCGCGGAAGACGGCGGCTTCGCGTGCACGACCACGTGCCCCGATGCCGCGCCGCTCAACTGCGGCATGAGCTGCGTCGACCCGACGAGCAACCCGAACTACTGCGGAGGATGCGACGCCGGGTGCTCGACGAACGTCCCCAACGCCCAGCCCACCTGCGTGAGCAGCACGTGCGGGTTCGCGTGCGAGACGAACTACACGCTCTGCGCCGGCGCGTGCGTGGACGTCCAGACCGACAACAACAACTGCGGCAATTGCGCTTCGTCCGGCGGCGCGACGTGCACGGGCGGAAGCACCTGCGTCGAAGGCATGTGTCAGGCACCCGCGGTCGAGGCGGGGGTCGATGCGGCCCCTGAAGCGTCGACCGACTCCGGCATGGCCCAGCTCGACGCTGCGGTCGACGCAGGTCCCCCGCCGTGTCCTGCGGGCGGTTGTCCGACGTCGACCGCGTCCGGATACACCTCGTGTCCCTTCGGCAAGTGCAACGGCAACCCGACGTGCACGGCCGGTGGCCCGTGCGTTTGCGGCGCCGACAGCCAGTGCAACAGCGGCAAGTGCGTCGAGGTCAGCGGCGAGAACGATCAATCGTGCGCCGCCGGTAGCGGGTGCTCCGGCTCGGGTGTCCACGACGGATTCAACTGCGAGCTCACCAGCACAGGGATTCCGGTTCCCTCGGGCACGACGACGTATTCATGCCCCGCAGACTCCGGCTTCGGCACCACCACGCTGACGTGTCAGGGGTCGCACGCGAACTGCTACTGCACCGCGAACAACCAATGCCCGAGCGGCAAGTGCGTCCCGAACGCGGCGAACAACAACAATTGCTCCGGTTGTACGGGGACCGGTACGCCCGACTACCGCGGTTGCCAGCCACCGAGCACTCCGAGCTCCGGCACCTGCTACGTCTACTGCGCCGTCGGCCAGTGCAGCACGTTTCTCGGCGGAAACTGTGTCTGCAACAACGACGATCAATGCGAGAGCGGCAAGTGCGTCTGCTCGGGCTCGAACTGCTCCGGCTCCGGGACGGCCCAGACCAACGGATGCGTTGCCCCGCCGAGCTCCATCGCGTGCACTACCAGCGGCGGCACCGCGTGCACGACGTCGCTCACGCCAACGCCGGTCTTGAACTCCGCCAAGACGGCGTGCCTCTGCGTCGCCGACACGGACTGCGCGAGCGGCAAGTGCGTCAACGTCAACAGCCAGTGCACGGGCACGTGCACCGGGAGCGGCACGGCCGACAGCCAGGACTGCGAGACCGCGACCTCGACGGCCGACGCCTGGTCGTGCTCGGCCGGCAACTGCGACACGGTGAGCTCGCCGACTGGCACGTGCACGGCGACGGGGGTCCCCTGCTGGTGCACCAGCAACTCGCAATGCGGAAGCGGGGCGCTGTGCGCCTCGTGGAACGGCTGCGCGTCGGGCGCGTGCACGGGCACTGGCACGAGCCTAAACGCCTTCCACTGCGTGCCGTAGCGGGCGAGGCCCTCACTCGCTTGAGTACAGCGGGAGCTTGCGGCTCGCGCATCGTCGCCGTTGACAGCATTGGCCGGGCGGGCCACAATTTATCGAACTCTCGATAAATCCATCGGGAAGTCGATATGTCCCAGCCCGATCCCAAGCCAACCCTCGCCCGAGCGCGAGCTCACGTCGCCGGAAAAGTCCTGCAGTTCCGGAAGGAACGGCGGTGGACTCAGGCTGACCTGGCCGCACGGCTCGACCTGTCCCAGAGCCGCCTCAGCGAGATCGAGCGAGGGGCAGGCTCGTTCACCGCAGAGCAACTCTTCGAGATCGCGCGGCTCTTCAACATCGCTCCGAGCGAGTTCGCGCCGCGGTCGTCGGCCGACCCGGCGTCGGAGCTGCAGAACGCGCTCGCGCGCCTCGGGGCCGCCCACCTCCGCGAGGATCACGAGGTTCTGCCCAGCGAACGACTGAAGGAAGTCGGCGACGCGGTCCGCGAGACTCTCGTCGCTGCAGACATACCGCGGCTGGTCACTGCTTTGGCTCCCGTCCTCGTCGCCAACGCCGACCGAATCAACCTCAAGCAGCTCCATGTCCAGCTCGACGCCGTCGGGCTCGGCCGGCGGCTGCCCTGGGTCGTCGAGAATACGCTCGTCGCTCTTCAACGCGAGACACCCGCAACTTCGGCCGATTGGCGACGCCTCTACAACCGCGCGCGGGGGGTTCTCGACACGTTCCTTGCCCTCCTCTGGGCCGAGCCGCCGCTGTCACCGCAGCCGCTGGACGTCCTGGATTCGACGATCCGGAGCAAGAAGACGCTCGAACACGTGAAGGCCGAGGCGTCGGCCGTTTCGCGCCGCTGGGGGATCGTCACGGCGCTCCAGCCGGAGGATTTCGCGACAGCATTGCGGGGTGCTCGTGGAACCACTGAATGACCTCTTTCGCGCCGTGGACGGCCTCTGGGGTCGGTCCGCGCCGAAGAAGATCTCCCTGCGCATCATCGGGTCATGCGCGCTCATGCTCCAGACCCGCTACGCCCGCGGCACCAAGGACGGCGACGTACTCGAAACGGCCGATCTCACGATCGATGTCACCGCACGCCTGCTGGATCTCGCAGGAAAGGGGACGACCCTTCACCTTCGGAACGGCATCTATCTCGAGTTCGTGCCGAACGGTCTCGCCTTCCTGCCTCAGGACGCTCTCTATCACCCGCAGATCGAACTCAACGCAGGCCTCCGTTACTTCGAGATCGCGGCCCTCGAGTGGTCGACGTCGTCGTCTCGAAGCTGGCACGCTTCCACGGTGACGACCGGAGCGACATCGAAGCGATGGTCGACGCCGACCTCGTGCCACACGACCGCCTTGTCGCGAGATTCAGGGCGGCGGTCGACTTTTTTTCGGGCGACGCGCGCGAGCAGGACTTTCCGAGGTACCTGAGGAGCCTGCACACCGTCGAGCGCGACCTTCTGCGCGTGGAGGAGACCGAGATAGAGTTTGCGGAGTGGGTTGGCGGGTAAGCCGTCAGCCGCTTGTTTCTTGCCCGCCTGGGCGCCCTCACGAGGCCTCGAATGCGCGCTCGAACCAGGCGTGCGCACGCTCGGCCAGGCGGGCTCCCGTCGCCCCCGTGACCTCGTCGTGTCCCGCGCCGTCGACGAGGACGAGCTCCGAGGGCCCTCGCGCCGCGGCGTGGATGCGCTCCGAATGCCACGCAGGGATCCGCGTGTCCGCCCGTCCGTGGACAAGTAGGACCGGGGCGCGCGTCTTTGCGATGGCCCTCAAGGGGCTCGCCTCGTCGGGGTCGAAGCCGCCGAGGA
>Ga0302314_10014580_pt1 | contig 13439 bp, 13 predicted proteins | sample III_Palsa_N2_3_FD_200533 | JGI IMG/M metagenome (GOLD analysis project Ga0302314, IMG submission 200533) | Peat permafrost microbial communities from Stordalen Mire near Abisko, Sweden - III_Palsa_N2_3 | ecosystem: Environmental > Terrestrial > Soil > Palsa > Peat permafrost | place: Sweden...
GTCATCGGTCCGTGGTCTTCCTGAAGAATGGGGCGGTGCACACAAGAAAGGGGGCTTGCGCCCCCTTTGCAGGATTAAGCCGGCATTTTACCTGCCCCAGAGCAGAGCGTCCACGCTTGCGATTGCCTAATTGCGGGAATCCATGACCAAAAAACGATCATTTTCTTCAATTAGGCCTCGTACCTCTCAAACCTTGCGCACCGGTCCCGGATACTGCGCCACCACGGCATCCGCCGTCAGCAGGGTGATGCCCTCGGTCAGCGCTTGAGCCAGCAACATGCGGTCGAAAGGGTCCTTGTGCAGCGGCGGCAGCGATTCGACGGCAACCGCGTGTTCGCTGCTGACCGCCAGCTCACGGTAGCCGTTGTCCAGCAGCCCGCGCCGCAGGAGCCGGGGTTCGACGCGGAAGTCATCCCGCCCCAACCCGCGCTTGATCGCGATCTCCCACAGGCTGGCCGCGCTGAATACAGGCTCGTTGTGGGGATCTTCAAGTAGGCCGCGGGCTTCGGCCGACAGCTTGTCGGGCCGCCCGGAAGCCCATAGCAGCAAATGCGTATCCAGCAACAGCATCATGCGCCATCACCGAACAGGCGCTCGATTTCCGCGCCGCCCATGCTGTCGAAATCGTCCGGCACCGCGATCTGCCCCGCCATGAACCCCAGGCGCCGGGCCTCCGAAGGCGCCGGCGCATCCAGCGCAACCACCTTCACCAGCGGCTTGCCGGACTTCGCAATGACGAAGGGCTCACCCTTGGCGGCCTGCTCGACCAACCGGGACAGATGGGTCTTGGCTTCGTGGATGTTGAAAGTCTGCATGGGACTACCAAGAATAAACTAAGTTCACTTAGTCTAGTTTATTTCGAGTTCTTCTGCACTCCGCAGACAGCGTTCAAACGCGGGGCTCAATCAAAGTTCAAGAGACGATTTCCAGCCCCCTCTTCTGCACCAGATGCAGCAGCTTGAGCGCGGTACCTGTCGGCCGTTTTTGGCCGATCTCCCACTTCTGCACCGTAGATACGCTGGTATTCAGCAGCGCCGCAAAAACCGCCTGACTGACGCGGGAGGTTTCGCGGATTCGCTTGATTTGCTCGGGCTGCAAGGCTTCCACCGGCGGCAGACACAAGCGGTCGAACTCGCGCAGTGTGACCTGATCCATTGCGCCAGCAGCCTGCAGACCTTTCGCCGTTTCATGAACGGCCTCAAGAATCGCTGATTTAGTCTTGCGCATTGCAATCGATCTCCTTCAATTCACCAGCATCTTGCGCCTTGCCCAAAGCCTGTGGCGTCAGCGACAACAGGTGTGCGGCAAGTTTCTTTAAAGCCGCTTCTTCGTCCTTGTCGATGTTGCTGCGCTGGTTCTTTGGAAAGCCGAAGACGAAGAACCATCTATTACCTTGGTTGGTCGCCACCAGTGTGCGGAACCCTCCGCTCTTGCCTTGTCCGGGCCTGGCAATCCGCTTCTTCAACAGGCCGCCGCCTAAATCGGCTTCGTAGAGCCCGGCTGTCATTTCACGCACCGCCGCGCAAAGCGCCTGTGAACTCAAACCCTGCTTTCCCGCCCAGCGCTCAAACCATCGGGTCGTATAAACCGACATGGCTTGTTCTCCCCTTTATTATATAGCACTAAGTGCTATGGAATGCAGCTAAACCTGAATGGCGCTTAAACCCTCTATCCGGGTATGAATTGAAATGCTGAATCAGAACAGCCCGAACTGATCACCGGGAGCCGGAGGCACGCGAAAAGCATCCGCATTGAAACTGTCCCGCCGCTGCTCCAGGCCGTAACGCCGCCGCGCCAGGGCGAAGCGCTTGGCGATCAGTTCGGCGAATTGTCCGGTTCCCTTCATGCGACTGCCGAATTCGGCCTGGTAATCCTTGCCGCCGCGCGACTGGTTGATCAGGCTCATGACATGTGCCGCCTTGAGCGGCATATGCGTCTCCAGCCACTCCCGGAACAGACCCTTCAGCTCATAAGGCAGGCGTAGCAGTACATAGCTGGCGGTACTGGCGCCCGCATCCGCCGCGGCTTCCAGCACCCGCTCCAGTTCGGCGTCGTTGACGAAGGGGATCACCGGCGAAAACATCACCCGCACCGGAACGCCGGCGGCGCTGAGCTTGCGCATCACCCGCAGCCGCGCCTGCGGCGAGCTGGCGCGCGGCTCCAGGGTGCGTTTCAGCGCAGGATCTAGGGTGGTCAGGGTGATACCGACGCTGACCAGCCGATCCCGCGCCAAGTCGGCAAGCAGATCGAGGTCGCGCTCGATCATGGCGCCCTTGGTGATGATGCCCACCGGATGGCGGAAGCGCGCCAGCACCTGCAGGATGCCGCGCGTCACCTCCAGCTTGCGCTCGATCGGCTGGTAGGGGTCGGTATTGGCACCCAGGGCGATGTTGCTGATCCGATAGCCTGGCTTGCGCAGTTCCTGGTCGAGCAATTCAGCCGCGTTGGGCTTGTAGAACAGCTTGGTCTCGAAATCCAGCCCGGGCGAGAGATTCAGGCCTTAGGCGTGGCTGGGGCGGGCGTAGCAATAGATGCAGCCATGCTCGCAGCCCTTGTAGGGATTGATCGACTGGTCGAAGCCGATGTCCGGCGACTCGTTGCGGCTGATGATGGTCCTGGCCCGCTCGGCCGTGACCGTGGTCTTGAACTCCGGCAATTCCTCTTCGATGGTGCCCCAACCATCGTCCAGCCGCACGCTATCCCGGGTTTCGAACCGGCCGGGCGGCCGGGAGGTAGCACCACGGCCTTTGATGATCTCCGCCATGAAATAACTGTACTCTTGTACAGTTATCGAGGCAAGCGTGAAATCTGCAATGAAGCCGGGAGCTTCGCCGCGCTCAGGCTTTTGCGGCTTTTTCGAGAGCTGCGCCGGTCAGGCGGCAGATGCGCCAGTCATCCATCACGTTTGCGCCCAGGCTCTTGTAGAAGTCGATCGCCGGCGTGTTCCAGTCCAGCACCGACCACTCCATGCGCTCGCAGCCCCGCTCCGCTGCCAGCAGCGCCACGTGCAGCAGCAGGGCCTTGCCGTGGCCGCTGCCGCGGTGCGCCGGCTCCACGAACAGGTCTTCCAGGTACAGGCCGGGACAGGCGCGAAAGGTCGAGTAGTTGTGGAAGAACACGGCAAAGCCCACCGCCCTGCCCTCCAGCCAGCCCAGCACCGCTTCCGCCGCGGGCCGCTCGCCGAACAGGCTGCGACGCAGCCGCTCCTCGGTGGCGACCACCTCGTGCTCGAGCTTTTCGTACTCGGCCAGGCCGCGGATCAGGCGCAGGATTTCTGGCACGTCCTCGATCACCGCCGTGCGGATCTGCAAACTCATTTCAGATCTCCACCTGGAAGCCCAGCTCGACGATATCCTCCGGCGGCAGGTGATAGAACGCCGTATTGCGCATGGCGTTGCGCGCCAGGAACACGAACAGGTGCCGCCGCCAGGGCCACCAGGGGCTGACTTTCTGCGATGCGATCAGGGTTTCGCGGCCGACGTAATAGGTGATGTTGTCCTGGTCGATGTCCAGCCCCAGCTTGCCGCACAGGCGCAGTGCCACCGGAATATTGGGCATCTGCATGAAGCCATAGCGGATCACTAACCGGCTGAGGCCCCGCGACACCCCGATCAGCTGCAGCCGCTCGGTCGCCGGCACGCGCGGCTGGTCGCTGGTGAGGACGGTGAGCAGGATCACCTCGTGCTGCAGTACGCGATGCCGCTTGAGGTGGCGGAATACATTGGGCGACACCAGGCCCTGCGCCGAGAAAAACACCGCGGTGCCGGCAATGCGGTGAGGCGGGTCCTTCTCGATCTCCTGCGCCAGCTCGGCCACCGGGCGCGCCCACTGGCCCCACTTCTCGCCCAGCACGCGGCGGCCGCTGGCCCAGGAGAACATCACGGCGAAAGACAGGATGGCCGCGACGATCGGGTACCAGCCGCCATCCTCGACCTTGACCAGGTTGGAGGCAAAGAACGACACGTCGAAAATCAGCAGGAAGGCGGCGAGGAAGCCGACCAGCATCGGATGCCAGTCGAAGCGGCGGGCGACGAAGAAGGCCAGGATGGTGGTGATGACCATGGTCGCGGACACGGCGATGCCATAGGCCGAGGACAGCGCATCGGAAGACTTGAAGCCCAGCACCAGGCCGAGCGTGGCCAGCATCAGCAACCAGTTGACGAAGGGAATGTAGATCTGCCCCTGTTCGCCGGAGGAGGTCTGCACGATCTCCAGCGGCGGCAACTGGCGCAGCTGCACCAGTTGCCGGGTCAGCGAAAACGCGCCCGAGATCACCGCCTGCGAAGCGATCACCGTGGCGGCGGCCGCCAGCACCACCATCGGATAAATAGCCCAGGCCGGCGCCAGGTTGTAGAACGGATCCTTCGCCTGCGGGTCGCCCAGCACCAGGGCGCCCTGGCCGAAGTAGTTGAGCAGCAACGCCGGCAGCACCAGGCAGAACCAGGCATAGCGGATCGGGCCGCGGCCGAAATGCCCCATATCGGCATACAGCGCCTCGCCGCCGGTCACCGCCAGGAACACCGAGCCCAGCACGGCGAAGCCGGCGAAGCCGTGGCGCAGGAAATACTCCAGCGCATACCAGGGATTGGCCGACAGCAGCACCTGCGGATTGCGCACGATGCCGGACAGGCCCAGCGCGCCGATGGCCAGGAACCACAGGATCAGCACCGGACCGAACACCGCGCCGATGCCGCCGGTGCCGCGCGGCTGCACCGCGAACAGCACCACCAGCAGGACCAGCGTGATGGGAATGATGTAGGGATGGAACGCCGGGGTGGCGACATCCAGCCCCTCGATGGCGCTGAGCACCGAGATCGCCGGCGTGATGGTGCCGTCGCCGTAGAGCAGGGCGCCGCCGAACAGGCCCAGCATCATCAGGAGATAGCGCCCGGTGCCGGGCCTGGCCTTCCAGGGATTGAGCAGCGCCACCAGGGCGATGATGCCGCCCTCGCCGTGATTGTCGGCGCGCATCACGAACAACAGGTACTTGATCGAGATCACCAGGATCAGCGACCACACGATCAGCGACAGCACGCCCAGCACATTGGCCGGATCGGGCGTGACATGGCCGCCGCCGAAGAAGCACTCGCGAAAGGCGTAGATCGGGCTGGTGCCGATGTCGCCGTAGACCACGCCGAGGGCGCCGATGCTGAGCCGCAGCTTCTGCTTGTTCGAGTTGTCGTGCATGTCTTGGGACGCCCCTGAGTCCTCCGTTCGCCCCGAGTGCCCGCGCAGCGGGCGTATCGAGGGACCGCTCCGTCGCTGTCCCTCGATACGCGTTGCTGCGCAACGCACCCGGGACGAACGGATTGGTCAATGTAGAAAGAGCCTCCTATTTCAGGCCCAGCACATCCTGCATGTCGTACAGTCCCGCCGGCCGCGACGCCAGCCACAGCGCCGCGCGCAGGGCGCCGCGGGCAAAATTGGTCCGGCTGCTGGCCTTGTGGCTGATCTCGACGCGCTCGCCTTCGCCGAGGAACATCACCGTGTGATCCCCCACCACGTCGCCGCCGCGCACCGTGGCGAAGCCGATGGTGTTGCCGTCGCGCGCGCCGGTGTGGCCCTCGCGGCCGTAGATGGCGCAGTCCTCCAGCTTGCGGCCCAGCGCATCGGCCACCGCCTCGCCCATGCGCAGCGCGGTGCCGGACGGCGCATCCACCTTGTGCCGGTGATGCGCCTCGACGATCTCCACGTCATAGCCCTCGCCCAGGGTCTGCGCGGCGATGTGCAGCAGGCGCAGGCACACGTTGACGCCGACGCTGTAGTTGGCGGAGAAGCACACCGGAATGGTCTTCGCCGCTTCGGCGATGGCCGTCTTCTGCTCCGCGCTCAAGCCGGTGGTGCCGATCACCAGAGCCTTGCGCTGGCGCAGACAGGCATCCAGCGCGGCCATGGTGCCGTCGGGCCGGGTGAAATCGACCACCACGTCCACCCCCGGCAATGCCGCCACCAGATCCGCTCCCAGCAACACGCCGCTCTGCGGCAGGCCGGCCAGCACGGCGGCGTCGCGTCCCAGTTCGGCGCAGCCGGCACGGTCCAGCGCGGCGGCGAGCTGCGCCTGCGGTTCCGCGGCAAGGGTCTGGATCAGGGCGCGGCCCATGCGGCCGTTGGCGCCCAGGATGGCAACTCGGGTCATTGGAATAATGGTTGGTGAAGTCGCCGCCATTATAGGTAGCCCATCGCCGGCTTGCGTCAGGGCTGTCGCGACTGGCCCTGATCCCCTGCAAACATTTGTGGCGTTACCGCTGCCGTGACGGGAACTGTGCATTGACCCCGCCGGGCGGAAGGTCCGCAATACTGCTCCCTCCACTCCCTTCCCCCGCCGATGAATCCCATCCTCGCCGCCGACCTCGCCGATCTGGACCGGCTACTGTCCCTGGTGCGCGACCGCGCGCTGCATGGCCTGCACGGTCTGGACCGCCGCCCCGCCGCCGTGGGGCCGGTGCCGCCGCTGTCACTGCCCCTGCCCGGGCAAGGCGGCGGCATCGAAGGCGCCCTGGCCGCGTTTGGCCAACGCTGGGAACCCGGCTTCTCCGGCAGCGCCGGGCCGCGCTACCTGGGCTTCGTCACCGGCGGCGCCACTCCGGCGGCGCTGGCCGGGGACTGGCTGGCCTCGGCTTACGACCAGAACCCCACCGCCGGCATCGACTCCAGCGCGCCGGATCTGGAACGCGAGGCGATCGGCTGGCTGCGCGAACTGTTCGGCCTGGACACCGCCCAGCAGGGCACCTTCGTCAGCGGCGCGACCCTGTCCAATTTCGTCGGCCTGGCCCTGGCGCGGGAATGGCTGGGCGAGCGCAAGGGCGTCCACGTGGCGGAAGCCGGCGTGGCGGCGCTAGGCCCGGTGCGCGTGCTGTCGGGCGCGCCGCATTCGAGCATCTACAAGGCCCTGTCCATGCTCGGCATCGGCCGCCAGGCGGTGCAGCCGATCGCCAAGCAGCCAGGACGCGAGACAGTAGACCTGGGGCAGCTCGAAGCAGCGCTGCAACAGCTCGGCGGCGAGCCCGCCATCGTCGTCGCCAATGCCGGCACGGTGAACACGGTGGACTTCGACGACCTCGCCGCCATCGCCGCGCTGCGCGAGCGCTACCCGTTCTGGCTGCATGTGGACGCCGCCTTCGGCGCCTTCGCCGCGCTGTCGCCGGCCCACGCCCACCTCACCACCGGGCTCGACCTCGCCGATTCGATCTGCATCGACCTGCACAAATGGCTCAACGTGCCCTACGACAGCGCGGTGCAGTTCACGCGCCGCCGCGATCTCCAGGTGCGCGTGTTCCAGAACGCCGCCGCCTATCTCGGCATGCCCGGCGACAACCCGGATTTCGTCCACCTGACGCCGGAGAATTCACGCCGCCTGCGCGCCCTCGCCGCATGGTTCGCGCTCAGCGCCTACGGCCGCGAAGGGCATGCCGAGATCGTGCAACGCAATATCGCCTGCGCGCGGGATTTGGGCGAACGTATCGCACAGGAGCCACGCCTGCGCCTGCTGGCGCCGGTGCGATTGAACGTGGTGTGTTTTACGCTGAGCGAAGACCCGAGCGAAGCGCACGTCCAAACACTGGTACGCGCGCTGCGCGATGCGGGCGAGGTGTTCATGACGCCCAGCGTTTACGAAGGAATCTGGTGCCTGCGCGCCGCGTTCAGCAACTGGCGTACGACGCATGAGGATGTGGCGCGTGTGATGAAAGCGCTGCAAGCGGCGCTTTCGTAGGGCGGCCTGTGGCCGCCGCTGCCGCGCCATTTGAAATCCCGCAACGGCGGCCGCAGGCCGCCCTACGATAAAGCAACCGTAGGATGTGCTGAGCGTAGCGAAGCGCATCGTTTACCGCGGTTTTTTTGCGCGATTGATGCGCTTCGCTACGCTCAGCACATCCTACAAAAGCTGCAAAAGCGAAATGCGGCGCCCGACTTCAGGGCGCCTTCAGATGCTCGTCGAAGAAATGCTTGGCCTTGTCCAGCCAGGAGCTGGTCTGCGGGCTGTGCTTCTTCTCGCCCAGGGACTCGCCCAGCTCGCGCAGCAGTTCCTTCTGCTTCTTGGTCAGGTGCACCGGCGTCTCGACCACCACGTTGCACAGCAGGTCGCCGGTGGCGCCGCCGCGCACCGGCTTGACGCCGAGGCCGCGCAGGCGGAACAGCTTGCCGCTTTGGGTGGACTCGGACACCTTCAGCGTGGCCTTGCCGGAGAGGGTCGGCACTTCCAGCTCGCCGCCGAGGGCGGCGGTGACGAAGCTCACCGGCACGGTGCAATACAGATCGCTGCCGTCGCGCTCGAACAGCTCGTGCGGCTTGACCTGCACCTGCACGTAGAGATCGCCCGGCGGCGCGTTGCGCTCGCCGCGCTCGCCCTCGCCGGTGAGTCGGATACGGTCGCCGGTATCGACACCGGCGGGAATCTTCACTTCCAGGGTCTTCTCGCCGCGCACCTTGCCGGCGCCGCGGCAGCTCTTGCACGGGTCGGTGATGGCGGTGCCGCGCCCGCGGCAGGCCGGGCAGGTCTGCTGCAGCACGAAGAAGCCCTGCTGCACCCGCACCTGGCCGGCGCCGCGGCAGGTGGTGCACTCACGCGCCGCCTTGCCGTCGGCCGTGCCCTGGCCGTGGCAGGGTTCGCAGTCTTCCACGGTGGGAATGCGGATGGTTTCGGCGGTGCCGAATACCGCCTGCTCCAGCGTCAGCTCCATGGTGTAGCGCAAGTCGGAGCCGCGGCGCGGACCGCCGCGTCCGCCGCCGCCGCCACCGAAAATGTCGGAGAACACATCGCCGAAGATGTCGGCGAAGCCCGCGCCGAAACCGGCGCCGCCGGCCCCGCCCGCGCCGCGCTGCAGTCCTTCATGGCCGTAGCGGTTGTAGATCTCGCGCTTCTGCGGGTCGCACAGCACCTCGTAGGCCTCGTTGGCCTCCTTGAAGCGCTCTTCCGCGGTGTGATCGCCCGGATTGCGGTCCGGGTGGTACTTCATGGCCAGCTTGCGATAAGCCTTCTTCAGCTCGTCGTCGCCGGCTTCCTTGGAAACACTGAGCACTTCGTAGTAATCACGCTTGGACACGCCGTACCGCTCCCCTTGCTACGTCAGAAACGCAAAAGCGGGCGCAAGTTTCGCGCCCGCTTTTTTGTGATGCCGCCTTACTTCTTGTCCTTGACCTCGGTGAACTCGGCGTCCACCACGTCATCCTTCGGAGCGGAGCCGCCAGCCGGGCCGGCGGCGCCTGCGTCGCCCTGCGGCGAAGCCTTGGCGTAGGCCCGTTCGGCCAGCTTGGCGGAGAACTGGGCCAGCGCCTCGGTCTTGGCGGTGATGGCGTCCTTGTCCTCGCCCTTGAGCACGCCGCGCAGCTCGGCGACGGCGGCCTCGATCTGCTTCTTCTCGTCTTCCTGCACTTCGGCCGCCAGGTCCTTCAGCGCCTTCTCGACGCTGTGCACCATCTGCTCGCCCTGGTTGCGCGCGGTGATCAGCTCGTTGAACTTGCGGTCCTCGTCGGCATGGGCCTCGGCGTCCTTGACCATGCGCTTGATCTCTTCGTCGGTCAGGCCGGAGTTGGCCTTGACCACGATCGACTGCGACTTGCCGGTGGCCTTGTCCTTGGCGCTGACGTTGAGGATGCCGTTGGCGTCGATGTCGAAGGTCACTTCCACCTGCGGCACGCCGCGCGCGGCCGGCGGGATGTCCGACAGGTCGAACTTGCCCAGCGACTTGTTGGCGCTGGCGATCTCGCGCTCGCCCTGGAGGACGTGCACCGTCACCGCGGTCTGGTTGTCGTCGGCGGTGGTGAAGGTCTCGGCCTTGCGGGTCGGGATGGTGGTGTTCTTCTCGATCAGCTTGGTCATCTTGCCGCCCATGGTCTCGATGCCCAGGGACAGCGGGGTGACGTCGAGCAGCAGCACGTCCTTGACCTCGCCGGTCAGCACGGCGCCCTGGATGGCGGCGCCGACGGCGACGGCTTCATCCGGGTTGACGTCGCGGCGCGGCTCACGGCCGAACAGGGTCTTCACCACTTCCTGCACCTTGGGCATGCGCGTCTGGCCGCCGACCAGGATCACTTCCTGGATCTCGCCGGCCTTGAGGCCCGCATCCTTCAGCGCGGTCTGGCACGGGCCGATGGTCTTCTCGATCAGCTCGTCGACCAGCGACTCCAGCTTGGCGCGGCTCAGCTTGATGTTGAGATGCTTCGGGCCGGAGGCGTCCGCCGTGATGTACGGCAGGTTGATTTCGGTCTGGGTGGTGGAGGACAGCTCGATCTTGGCCTTCTCCGCCGCTTCCTTCAGGCGCTGCAGGGCCAGGGGATCGCGCTTGAGGTCGATGCCCTGCTCCTTGTGGAACTCGGTGGCGATGTAGTCGATGACCCGCATGTCGAAGTCTTCGCCGCCGAGGAAGGTGTCGCCGTTGGTGGAGAGCACTTCGAACTGGTGCTCGCCGTCGACTTCCGCGATCTCGATGATGGAGACGTCGAAGGTGCCGCCGCCCAGGTCATACACGGCGATCTTGCGATCGCCCTTGACCTTGTCCATGCCGAAGGCCAGCGCCGCGGCGGTGGGCTCGTTGATGATGCGCTTGACGTCGAGACCGGCGATCTTGCCGGCGTCCTTGGTGGCCTGGCGCTGCGCGTCGTTGAAATACGCGGGCACGGTGATGACGGCCTCGGTGACCTTCTCGCCCAGGTAGTCCTCGGCGGTCTTCTTCATCTTGGCCAGGATCTGCGCGGAGACTTCCGGCGGGGCCATCTTCTTGCCCTTGACCTCGACCCAGGCGTCGCCGTTCGGCGCCTTGGAAATCTTGTAGGGCACCATGGCGATGTCCTTCTGCACCACGCCATCCTCGAAGCGGCGGCCGATCAGGCGCTTCACCGCGTAGATGGTGTTGGCGGGGTTGGTCACCGCCTGGCGCTTGGCCGGACGGCCGGTGATGACCTGGCCGTCATCGGTGTAGGCCACGACGGACGGCGTGGTGCGCTCGCCCTCGCTGTTCTCGATGACTTTGGCGTTGCCGCCTTCCATGATCGCCACGCACGAATTGGTGGTGCCGAGGTCGATGCCGATAATCTTCGCCATGTTCTGTTCCGCTCTGGTTTCGGGTTGTACTGAATCGAAAAATTGATAGAAAGGGTAAATCGCGTTACGAGGCTTTATCTATGGCTGAACGGCCAATGTTCAAGGCGCCGTAAGGCACAAATCAGGCATTGCTGGCAGCCGGGGCGCGGGCCACCATCACCATGGCCGGGCGCAGCAGGCGCTCGTGCAGGCGATAGCCCTTCTGCATCACCGCCACCACGTGATTGGGCGCCACATCGGCGGATTCCACCGCCGACACCGCCTCGTGCAGCTCCGGGTTGAACGGCTGGCCGGCCGGGTCCAGCACCTTGACGCCGTGCTTCTCGAAAAAGCTCAGCAGCTGCTTGTGGGTCAGGGACAGGCCCGCGCCGATGGACTTGGCGCTGGCTTCGGGGGCATCCGCCGCCTTCAGGCCCAGCTCCAGGCTGTCGATCACCGCCAGCAGGTCACCCAGCACGCGGTCGGCGCCATACTTGGCGCTGGTGGAGATTTCACGCTCGGCGCGCTTGCGCACATTGTCCGCTTCGGCCGCGGCGCGCAGGCTCTGGTCGCGGTACGCGGCCACCTGCTGCTCGGCCTCGGCCAGCTTGGCCTTGAGCGCGGCGATTTCAGCCGCCGGATCAGCCGCGGTCGCGGGCGCGTTCGGATCGATGTTTTCCGTCATTTCTTGCTGCGGTCCTGGTGTTTTGGGGTAAAAACGGCTTCAGCCCACCCCCTAGGCGGGCTGAATACCCTAGAGTTGGGGACTCAGCTTTCGGCTTTCAACCCGGCGCTCAGCGCGCGGGCGGTCTCCGCAACGAGCGGAATGATACGCGGATATGCCATCCGGGTGGGGCCGATCACCCCCAAAACCCCGGCCACCTGGCCATCCACATAATAGGGAGAGGTGACCACGCTGCACTCGTCCAGCACCTGATAGCCGGATTCGCCGCCGATGAAGATCTGCACCCCGGAAGCGGTCAGGCACTGGTCGAACAGCTCCAGCAGGTCGCGCTTGTGGTCCAGCACCTCGAACAGCTTGCGCAGGCGGTTGACGTCGCCCAGCTCCTGGAAGGCCAGCAGGTTGGTGCCGCCGGCTAGAACATAATCTTCCGCGTCCTGCTGCGCGCCCAGGGCGCGCTCGGCCAGCACGCTGGCCTCGCCGAGGATCTGGTTGACGCGTTTCTGCGCCTCGCTCAGATCCTCCACCAGGGTGCGGCGCAGGCTGGTCAGCTCGCGACCGGCGAAGGTCTCGTTGATGATGTTGGAGTAGCGCTCCAGCTCGGAGGCGGAATAGTCGCGCCCCATGTCCAGCACGCGGTTCTGCACCTCGCGCTGGTTCACCACCAGGATCGCCAGCACCCGCCCGCCGGAGAGGGGCATGAACTCGAGACGGCGCAGCACCGCCAGATTGCGCCGCGGCACCGTCACCACCCCAGCCATCGCCGACAGGCGCGACAGCAGGCTGGAGGCGACATGCAGCAGGTCCGAGGGCGATTTGCTGCCCGGCACCAGCTCCTCGGCGATGCGCGACTGCTCCGAGTCCGAAAGCTGCTCCGGCGCCAGCAGGGAATCGACGAAATAGCGGTAGCCGCGGGTGGTCGGCACGCGGCCGGCCGAGGTATGCGGCGAGGAGACGAAGCCGAACTGCTCCAGATCCGCCATCACGTTGCGGATCGTCGCCGGGCTCAACTCCTCGCTGAAAGCGCGCGCCAGGGTGCGCGAGCCGACCGGCAGGCCGTCATGCACATAGCGTTCGATCAGCAGTTTGAGCAGCTCGGCGGCTCTGGGATCCAGCTGTTGCGGCATATTTCCCCGTACTCTTGGTATGGGCCACGCTAGAGCGCAGCAAAAAGCGTGTCAAGAATACTCCCTGCTCCGCCGTTCACCGCGCACTTTTCGTCATCCGTTCATGATAATTTGCGCCGGGGCCCGAATTTCAAGCACATGACCCAAGCCAAGACCCAATACCCGACCGTTGCGATCATCGGCAAGCGCGGCGACGCGCACGCGGCGGAAACGCTGCGCGCGGTGGCGGCCGCCCTGATCGCCCGGCGCCAGTCCGGGCAGATCACGGCGGTGCTGGCCCCGAGCGAAAACCGCGCCGAAATGGCGGGCCTGGACCTGCAGTTCCTGCCGCTGGCCGAATTGGCGGCGCGCAGCCAGCTGGCCATCGTGGTCGGCGGCGACGGCACCCTGCTCGGCGCCGGCCGCGCCCTGGCGCCGCACGGCGTACCGATCCTCGGCGTCAACAGGGGCCGCCTCGGCTTCATGGTCGACGTGCGGCCCGAGGACCTCGGCGAAACCCTGGAGGCGGTGCTCAACGGCGAGCTGGCGGTGGAGGAGCGGCTGCTGCTGGAAGCGCGCCTGCGCCGCGCCGACTCCAGCGAGATGCCGCTGCTGCACGCCGTCAACGACGTGG
>Ga0302314_10014585_pt1 | contig 13435 bp, 10 predicted proteins | sample III_Palsa_N2_3_FD_200533 | JGI IMG/M metagenome (GOLD analysis project Ga0302314, IMG submission 200533) | Peat permafrost microbial communities from Stordalen Mire near Abisko, Sweden - III_Palsa_N2_3 | ecosystem: Environmental > Terrestrial > Soil > Palsa > Peat permafrost | place: Sweden...
GCTGCCCGAATAGAACAGGTAATATCGGCCGTCGTGCCTGGTGAGCGTCGGCGCCTCGATGATGCGTCCCTCCCACGGCAGGTCCCGCCGGATCAGCACCTTGGCGTCCGGCAGGAGCCAGGGCGCGTTGGACAGGTCCTCGCCGGCGAGCGCCAGACCGTCGGCGGCGAGCTTCTGGATGTAGAGGGTCGGCGTCCCGTCGCAGCAGTTGGCGTCGCTCTTCCAGAGCAGATATTCGGCGCCGTCATCGTCGCGGAAGACGCTGGGGTCGATGGCGCCGCCTTCCGACAGGGTGCAGACGAGCGGCTTGACCTCATCTGTCGGATTGAACGGACCGTCCGCGGACGCGCTGGTCGCCACGCCGATGCACTGGCGGCCGCTGAAGCCGTAACTGGCGCTGAAGTAGAGCCGGTAGAGGCCGTCGGGCGCGTGGGCGATGGCGGGCGCCCAGGTCGCGGACGGCTTGGCCCATTTCGGCAGCCGGGGCAGGGCGTCGCTTTGGGCCGACCACGCCGCCAATTTGGGATCGTGGCTTCGGCTCATCGGCACGTTCAGCACGGCGCCCGACGCCGACGGCGTATTGGTGCCGTAGACGAAGGTCTCGCCGGATGCGGGCTCGTACAGCACGCTGGGATCGGGAAAGTTGCTGCTGATCGCCGGCGGCGCCGTGCACGGGGGAGGCGGCTTGGCCGGACGGGCCGGCGCGGGCGGCGCGGCGGCGAGCGCCATCATGGCGGCGGCAGAGGTTATGGGTGCGAGCATCCCGCCTTCCTCGGCGGGGGGGGCGGCGAAAGTGCGGCGGGCTTATGTGGCGCGTGTGAAACCTGATCCGGTCTCTCCCAGGCGGCTGAGGCGAGGCTACCGGTCCCCGCGAAGCACGCCGCCGATGATGTTGCCGAGCAGGCCGCCGCCCGCCGCGGCGCCCTCGCCGTTCGGCAGGTAGCGCGCGATCTCCTCGGCGAGATTCAGGATCGGCATGGATTGCAGGTGAACCTCGCCCGGCCCCGTCAGCGTCGCCAGGAACAGCCCTTCGCCGCCGAACAGGATGTTGCCGAACCCGGGCACCAGCTGGATGTCGAACGACACGCTCGGCTCGTGCACGCCCACATGCCCCGCGTGCACGTAAAGCCGCTCCCCGGGCGCGAGTCGCCTTGTCACCACCTCGCCCGACAGGTCCAGCAACACCGTGCCGGGGCCGATCACCCGCTGGAGCGTGAACCCTGCGCCGCCGAAGAAGCCCGCGCCGATGCGCCTCTGCCAGGCGAGTTCGAGGCTGACGGACTTCTCGGCGCAGAGGAAGGTCTCCTTGCGGCAGATGAGCGATTCGCCGGCCGCGAGTGTTCGGGCCATGATGGTGCCCGGAAATCTCGGGGCGAAGGCGACGTGCCCGGCGCGGCCTTCGGCGGTGAAGTCGGTGACGAAGAAGCTGCCGCCCGTGAGGCTGCGCCTGAGGCCCGCGAAGAGGCCGCCGCCGGTGCTGGTGGCCATCCGCACGCCATCCGTCATCCAGGCCATGGTCGCGGTCTGGCTGTAGACCACCTCGCCCGGCGCGAGGTCGAGCGCCACGGTCTGCATGACGGTTCCGGAGATCTCATAGCGCATGGCGGCCTCCAACGCTGCGGTCGCCCGGCGACAAGGCGACAAGGCGAGAATCACCCGACATCAAACAGGGCCTTGTCTCAAGTAAAATCGCCGAGGCCTGCGCCGCTCCGGCCGAGTCTGCCATACCCTCTATTCCAAAACCCCTTGCGCCGCCGCATGCAGCCGGTAGGCTGGCCTAAACGGGCGATGCGAACGACCCGCAAGGCAGGGAGCTCTGATGACCGCGCGCGTGATCGACAAGGTCGCCCTTCTGGCGAAGTACAGGGCCGAGCGGGACAAGCGCCTGCGGGCGGATGGCAATGGCCAGTACCGCCGGGTGGTGGACGTGCTGGGGCAGGAGGTGAAGGACCCCTATACGCCCGTGACGCCGCGCGAGCCCAAGACCGATCACGTGACCTTCGCCTTCATCGGCGGCGGCTTCGCCGGGCTGGTGACCTCGGCGCGGCTGATGGAGGCCGGCGTCAAGGACGTGCGCATCGTCGAGAAGGGCGGCGACTTCGGCGGCACCTGGTACTGGAACCGCTATCCGGGCGCCCAGTGCGACACCGCCTCGATGGTCTACATGCCGCTCCTGGAGGAGACAGGGCACAGGCCGACCGAGAAGTACGCGCACGCGCCCGAGATCCTGGAGCAGTGCCAGCGGATCGGGCGCCAGTTCGGTCTCTATGACAATGCGCTGTTCCATACCGAGGTGACGGATCTCAGCTGGGACGACGCCGCCAAGGTCTGGACCATCGAGACCAACCGCGGCGACGCCTTCACGGCGCAGTTCGTGGGGCTCGGCACCGGGCCGCTGCACATTCCCAAGCTGCCGGGCATCCCAGGCATCGAGACCTTCAAGGGCCACGCCTTCCACACCAGCCTGTGGGACTATGCCTACACCGGCGGCGATCCCAAGGGCGCGCCGATGGAGAAGCTGAAGGACAAGCGCGTCGCCATCATCGGCACGGGCGCGACCTCGGTCCAGTGCGTGCCGCACCTGGCGCGCGCCTGCCGCGAACTCTACGTGATCCAGCGCACGCCGTCGTCCGTGGACGTGCGGGCCAACGCCCCGATCGATCCGGACTGGTTCAGCGAGATCGCCACCCCGGGCTGGCAGCAGCGGTGGCTGGAGAACTTCACCGAGAACCAGGCTGGCGGCGCGGGCCACGAGGATCTGGTCAAGGACGGCTGGACCGATCTTTCCCGCCGCATCCGCGAGAAGATCATGGGCCTGCCGCGCGAGCAGATGACGCCCCAGTCCATGCTGGCCGCCTACGAGGACTCCGACTTCGAGAAGATGGAGGAGATCCGCGCCCGCACCGACTCCGTCGTCACGGACAAGGCGACCGCCGACAAGCTGAAGGCCTGGTATCGCCAGCTCTGCAAGCGGCCGTGCTTCCATGACGAATACCTGCAGGCGTTCAACGAACCGGGCGTCCGGCTGATCGACACCGAGGGCCAGGGCGTCGAACGGATCACGGACAAGGGCGTGGTGGTGGCCGGCGTGGAATACGCGGTCGACTGCATCATCTACGCCTCCGGCTTCGAGGTGGGCACGGCGTTCACCGGACGATCCGGGTTCGACCTGACGGGACGGGGCGGCGTCAGGCTGTCGGCGGCCTGGGCGGACGGCATGCGCAGCAAGCACGGGGTTCACGTGCACGGCTTTCCCAACCTGTTCTTCGTCCAGCCGAGCCAGGGCGCCAACCTGATCTCCAACGTGCCGCACAATCTGACCGAGGCGGGCAGGACCGTGGCGATGATCGTGCGCGCCGCGCTCGATCGCGGCGCGAAGGAGGTCGAGGTGACGCAGGCGGCGCAGGACGACTGGGTGACCCATCTCCTGACCGGGCCGGGGCGAATGACCAATTCGCCCGACTGCACGCCGGGCTACTACAACAACGAGGGCCAGCCGAACGCCGCGGCCCGCTACGCGGTCGGGTATCCGGCGGGGCCCGCCGCCTACTTCCGCTACCTCGACAAGTGGCGGGCGACCGGCGAGTTCGACGGCCTGGCCTTCCACTGATCGCGGCGCGCCCGAGACCTTGGGCGGGCAACCACCGGGCGCCTGCGTTGTTCTGATCTGGCGCACAGGGCGGCGAGATCGGGAGAAACAACATGGCAGAGACGTTCAAGCCGACGCTCAAGATGTCCGCCAACGCCAAGAAGGGCCTGAAGCTTCGCGCCAAGTTCAAGCGCGGGGGCACGGAAGTCGGCGTCGCCCGGGCGCATCAGCTGGTCGACCGCGCCGCGCTGAGCCCGACCGATGTGAAATCCATGCACAGCTACTTCGCCCGCCACGCCGTGGACAAGGATGGGGCGGCGCACGAATGGGGGTCTGTAACGGACCCGTCGGCCGGCTACATCGCCTGGCTGCTCTGGGGCGGCGACGCCGGCAAGACCTGGGCGGACCGCAACGCCGCCAAGCTCGACGCCTAGCGCCGCGCCTCGCCGGCCGTCTGCAGTGTCTCGCTCCAGAGGGGCAGGTCGTCGCTCGCGCCGATCAGCGCCAGGCCGGAGGCGATGGACTCGAACTCGCCGCCGCTCGCCACCCGGTCTACGCCGAAGCGGTCGGTGAACAGGCGGCGCACCGCCGGCGTCAGCGACGATCCACCCGTCAGGAACACCTGGTCGATGGAGGCGGGCGGCAATCCGGCGCCGTCCAGAGCCCGCTGCAGGGCGGCGTCGATCTGGACAAGCTCCGGCGCGATCCAGGCCTCGAACTCCACGCGGGCGACGTCGGCCCGGATGTCGATGTCGCCGGCCTGGAAACGAAAGGCGGCGACGTCCGAGGTCGAGAGCGCCTCCTTCACCCCGGAGACGGCGCGATAGAGCGGATAGCCGTGATCGTCTTCGATCAACTCCACAAACGCCTGCAGCCTTGGATCGAGAGCGGTGCGGGCCAGGGATTTCAGCTCGCGCAGGTCGCGGGACGACTTCAGCAGCGCCAGCTGGCTCCATCGGGCGAAGGCGGAATAATATCGGTTGGGTACGGGCAGCACCTTGTCGAGGCTGCGGTAGCTGGAACCCTTGCCGAGCTTCGGCGAGACCACGTTGTCGATGATGCGATAGTCGAACGCGTCGCCAGCGACGGGGACGCCCGAATGGCTGAGCGCCTTCGAGACCACGCGCCCGTTGCGGCGATCAAAGCGTATGACCGAGAAGTCGCTGGTGCCGCCGCCGAAGTCCGCGACCAGCACGACGGCGTCGCCGGCGAGCCGCTCGGCGAAGTAGAAGGCCGCGCCCACGGGTTCGTAGACGTAGTGGAGATGCTTGAAGCCCAGCCGGCGGAACGCCGTCTCGTAGCGTTCGAGCGCCAGCGCTGGATCGGGCGAGGCCCCGGCGAATTCGACCGGGCGGCCGATCACCACCGTCTCCGGCAGGGCGTGCAGATGCGTCCCGCCATGCACCTTGAGGCGGGTGAGGAAGGACCCCAGCAGGTCCTCGAACCGGTATCGGCGGCCGAAGATTTCGGTCGACTGAAAGTGAGGACTGGCGGCGAAACTCTTGAACGACTGGATGAAACGGGTGTCGAGCGGATCTTCCAGATATTCCTCGACCGCCCAGGGACCCGCCTCCACCGTTCGGGGGTGGGACGGATCGGGGGTCTCGCGAAAGCTGAGCACGGATCGAAACCCGACGGCCTCGCCCGTGGGCGCAGCCAGGCGAACGAGCCTCTGGGCCCCGTCTTCGCCGGCGAGCGACAGCACGGTGTTGGTGGTGCCGAAATCCACGCCCAGCACCGCACCCATCGCCTCAAGCCTTGCTGTTGGACCCCCGGTGGTCGGGGCGCAGACCCTAGTCGCGGCTTCGCAGCGCAGCAATGGCGTGCGCCGGCCCCCCGGCGGTTTGGGGTTCAAAAACGCGATGATGAGCGCATACTGAGGATGCGCCAAACCTCGGCATCAGACCGATCAGGCGTCAGGGACAAGGAGACGCATTGTGGCCGAGGGTTCGCTCGATCTCGCACGCCAGCTTGAGGGCGGCGTCAAAACAGCAGCCAATACAGCCGGTGCGGAGGACAGCCTCAACCCCGCCAGACCCGAACTGTTCGAGACCGACACGCTCTGGCCGGTGTTCGAACGGCTGCGGCGGGAGGATCCCGTCCACTATACCGCCGACAGCGACTATGGACCCTTCTGGTCGATCACCAAATGGAACGACATCGTGGCGGTGGACGTCAACCACGAGGTCTTCTCTTCCGCCGACGGCATCGTCCTGCCCAGCCTGGAGCAGCAGGCGGAGATGGCCAAGCGGCCGGTGCGCCCGAGCTTCATCAGCATGGACCCGCCCCGTCACGACGAGCAGCGCAAGACCGTCAGCCCGGCCGTCGCGCCCTCGAACCTGCAGGTGATGGCGCCCCTGATCCGCGAGCGGGCCGGGGCGATCCTGGACTCGCTGCCAATCGGCGAGACCTTCGACTGGGTCGAGCATGTCTCCAAGGAGCTGACGGCCATGACCCTGGCCACCCTGTTCGACTTCCCACAGGAAGACCGCAGGCTCCTGACCTACTGGTCGGACATGTTCACCAATGCGCCGGGCCATGGGCCGGCCAGGAGCTGGGAGCACAAGCTGGAGGAGGCCAACGCCTGCTTCGACTATTTCACCGGGCTGTGGAACGCGCGGGTCAACGCCGAGCCGACCGGAGACCTGATCTCCATGCTGGCCCACGGGGACGCCACGCGGGACATGGCGCGGACGGAGTACCATGGTAACGTGGTGCTTCTGATCATCGGCGGCAACGACACCACCCGCAACACCATCAGCGGCTCGATCTACGCGCTGAACCACAATCCCGATCAGTACCGCAAGCTGAGGGCGGACCCGTCGCTGATCCCCTCCATGGTGTCGGAGACGATCCGCTGGCAGACGCCCCTGGCGCACATGCGCCGCAACGCTGTCCGCGACTTCGAGCTTGGCGGCAAGCTGATCAAGGCCGGGGACAAGGTGGTGATGTGGTACGTCTCGGGCAATCGGGACGAGACGGTGATCGACAACCCGAACGCCTACATCATCGACCGCGAGCGCCCGCGCCAGCACATGTCCTTCGGCTTCGGCATCCACCGCTGCGTCGGCAATCGTCTGGCCGAACTGCAGCTGACGATCATCTGGGAGGAAATCCTGAAGCGGTTTCCGAGCGTCGACCTCGTGGCCGAGCCCACGCGCACCCACTCCATCTTCGTCAAGGGCTACGAGACGCTGCCGGTCATCATCCCCAGGCGCCTCTAGCGCCGGAGGGCGCGCCGCGCCCGGCGCTCAGCTCTGCTTGAGGGCGGAGCGGAACAGCATCTTGTCGCCCAGCGAATAGTAGAGATAGGTCGAGCCGTCCCGGACGATGACGGAGGCGGCGAAGGCGATGTCGACTCCGGTCCGCTCGGAGGGCGGCGGCGGCGTGATCAGGGGCTCGATGCAGCGATCGACCACGGTGGTGCAGTCCCGGTCGAACGCCACCCAGCCGATCCGCCAACGGGCGTCCTGCGTCGCCCCGTTGTAGAACATCACCGGCATGTCGGGATCGGTGGTCAGGAGGGGGCCGGTGGAGAGGTGCCAGTTGTCCCAGCTGTCCACCCGCGGCTCGAACGGCGCCGCCAGCTCCGACCACGGCCCGGCCACGCCGTCGCCGAGGGCGAGCCCGACCCGGGAGGTGTTGTTCTCCGCATATTCGTAGAACAGCCGCCAGCGCCCGTCGGCGGTCTGCTCGATGGTGGCTTCCTTGGTGTTGCCTTCGGTCTTGGAGGAGGCGAGGGCGACGCCCTTCTTCTCCAGATGTCGGGGGTCTGGTCCCTCGGCGTAGAGCATCTGGCCCGAGGAATGGGTTTCGTCGACCCCGGTGTAATAGACCACGTAGCGGCCATTCTCGATCACCACGGTGGGGTCTTCGCAGCCGCCCACATCGAGCTTGCCTGGTCCGGGCGGCAGGACCGGCGTCTTGTCCATCCTGAAGCTGAGGCCGTCGGTGCTGACGCCGAAGTAGATCGAGCCAGTGTTGTCCGACGGGGCGCGATTGCGGATCACCGCCCGCACCATGATGGCGAGGGAGCCGTCCGGCTCCTGCCACACGAACGGGCTCATCAGGTCGAACGCGGACAGGTCGTGGTCCGCCGTCAGGACGAGCTGTTCCTGGCTCTCCACGTTGAAGTCGATATTGGGCATGCTCAGGCGCCTTCGGCGAGGAGGAGGGACAGCCCGCCGTCGATGGTGAGGGTGGCGCCGGTGATGTAATCCGCCGCCGGCGAGGCCAGATAGGCGGCGAGCCTGGCCACCTCGTCGGCGCGGCCGGCGCGTCCCAGCGGCACGTCCGCTTCCAGCGTCTTGCGGTAGGCGGCGTCGGAGACGGCGCGGCCGTTCATGGGCGTCAGGATCATGCCCGGTGCGATGGCGTTCACCGTGATCCCGAGGGCGGCGCACTCCAGCGCCATGGTTTCGGTCAGGTTCTTCAGCCCGCCCTTGGCCGCGCAGTAATCGGCGGCGCCGGCCCGGACGTCGGAAGCGTGGATGGAGGAGATGTTGATGATCTTGCCCGGCGTCTTCGCCGCCCGAAGCTCCTGCACGAAACGGCGGGACGTGAGGAATGGTCCGGTCAGGTCGCTGCCGATCAGCCTCAGCCACTGCGCGGTGCTCATGTCGGCCACATTGACGCCGGACTGGTTCAGGCCCGCGGAGTTGACCAGCACGACGGGCACGCCAAGCTCGCGCTTCACCCGGTCGAAGGCGGCCTCCACGGCCGCCTCGTCGCTGACGTCGGCCTGCACGGTGACGGCCTTGCGGCCTGCCGCCGCGACCGTCGCCGCTGTGGCGTCCGCCGCCGCCTGGTCCTTGAAGAAGAGAACCGCGACATCCATCCCGGCTGCTGCCAGCGCTGTGGCGCAAGCGGCGCCTATGCCGGACTCTGCGCCCGTAACAAATGCCACCTGCTGCGCCATGTCTGATCTTCCCGAGGCCGGTCGTTGGTCGCCAGCGTTCGGGAACGACAGCTTCGCGGCTTTAGTTCCGGTAAGAGCCCCGTCGCTCCGGCGTCTCAGTCGTTTGGTTGGACCATGACATCAGACCCCGAATCGACGGCGCCCTCGGCGGCCTCCCCGCGCCGTCCGCGCCGCGCGGCGGTCATGATCGTCAAGGACGAGGCGCGTTGCCTGGCGCGGTGCCTGGCGAGCGTGCGGCCCCTCGTCGACCACGTCATCGTGCTGGACACCGGCTCCACCGACGCCACGGTCGAGATCGCGCTCGCCGCGGGCGCGCAGGTGGAGCGCTTCAGCTGGTGCGACGACTTCTCCGCCGCGCGCAACGCCGCCCTGGCCTGTTCAGACGCGGACTGGAACCTGATCATAGACGCCGATGAGGCCGTGACCGCCGCGCCCGTGTTCGAGGATCCGGCCTTCCTCGCCGCCGAGCCCTTCATCGGCGTCGTCCGCATCGACAGCCCTGTGGAGGTTGGCGGCGGGCCAGGGATTGTCCGGTCCTGGGTCTCGCGCCTGCTGCCCCGGGGCGTACGATACGCGGGCCGGATCCATGAGCAGCCGGTGTCGGATCACCCCCGCGTGCGGGTCGGCCTGACGCTGGCCCACGACGGCTATCTGCCCTCGCAGCTCGAGACCAAGTCCGGTCGGAACGAGGCCTTGCTCCTGACGGCGATCAAGGACAGCCCCGATGACGCCTACCTCTGGTATCAGCTCGGCCGGACCTACGACGCCGGGGGGCGCTATGACGCCGCCCTGATCACGTTTGGCGAAGCCTTGCGGCTCTCCGGCGGCGACGAGGCCTACCGCCACGGCCTGGTCGTCAGGACGCTGCACGCGATGAAGGGCGCCGGCGCGCTGGAGCAGGGGCTCGCCCTGCTGCAGGCGGAGGAGAGAAACTGGAGCCAGTCCGCGGACTTCTGCTTCGTGGCCGGCGACCTTTACCTGGAATGCGCCTCCCGGGATCAGGCCAACGCCCTGACCCGCTGGCTGCCGCAGGCGGAGGCCAGCTGGTTGCGGTGCCTGGAGATCGGGGAGCGGGACGATCTGGACGGCGCGATGGCCGGGCGCGGCGGCTACATGGCCGCCCATAATCTGGCGGCGCTCTACGAAACCTTCGGCCTTTGCGACCAGGCGGTCCGGTATCACGCCCTGACGCAATCGCTGCGGCTCGCGCTGTCGGAATCCCTCGACCGCACGACGGGGTGAAGGCGATCCTTCACGGATGACTGATGATGAGGCGCAGGGACCCGTCGTAAGCGTCCCGGGTGCGAAGCACGCCCCACCGATCGTCCCAGGCCCCGGAGGCGAGATCGGCGGTCAGGGCGGCGACGAAGCGCGGCTCCGCCTCGGGTCCGACAAAGCCCCAGGACGATTGCGCCCGACGCACGGCGGGATCGAGCAGGCGTTCGGGCCGCCCATAGAAGGCCTCGGTGAATCCATCCGTGCAGTCCAAGGGAATGGGCACAGGACGGACCTCGCAGCGCCCGCCGAGGCCGTCCGCGATGTCCTGGATGTCCGGATAGCGGCGCCGCTCCGCAGCGATGAGCTCCGGCGCGAAGTCGTTCAGCCAGAACCGGGCCAGCACGTCGCCGTCGAAGGCGGCCACCACCACCGGTCCCCGAGCGACCCGGCGCAGCTCCGCCAGACCCCTGGCCACGTCTGACCACTGGTGCACGGTGGCGACCGCCATGGCGGCGTCGACCGACCCGTCATCGAGCGGCAGGGCTTCGGCGAAGGCGTTGATGACGATGGCGGAGCCGGGCGGGCGCTGGGACCGCATCACCGCCGACGGCTCGACCGCCAGCACGCAGCGGTCCGCCGGCTCATAGCTGCCCGCTCCCGCGCCGACATTCAGCACCGTGCGCGCCTCGCCCAGCGCGTCGGCGATGGCGTCTCCGATCCGGGCGTCAGGCCGCCTCTGCTGCGCGTACCCCGCGCCGGTCCGGTCGTAGTCCACGTCTCCGCCCATCGTCATCTGCAAAGGCCCCCAAAGCTACATCCGGGAGCTTGGATACCGCGCGCGAGATGGCTGGAAAAACGAGATCGGATCGCGCACTCTATGAGTGGAATTCACAATCTCGAGGCTTATGTGACGCCCCGCCTGCCGCCGCTGCAGACCCTGCGAGCCTTCGAGGCGGTGGTGCGGCTCGGGTCTGTCAGCCGGGCTGCGGAGGAGCTTGGGCGGACGCACGGCGCGGTCAGCAAGCAGCTGCGCGCCCTGCGCGAGGACATGGGCGTATCCCTGTTCGACAGGGCCGGGACCGGCCTGCAGGCCAACGCCGCCGGCCGCCAGCTGGCCGCCGCGGTGGCTGAAGCGCTCGGCGCCCTGGGCGCCCGTTATGGCGAAATCGTCCGGGGGGTTCGCTCACCTGAGGTGCGGGTCGCCTGCAGCGCGAGCTTCGCCATGGGCTGGCTGGTGCCGCACATGCCCGCCTTCGTGCAGGCGCACCCCGACGTGCGCATCCGCCTCTCCATGACCTCCGCCAGGGCGATGCGGGAGGACGACGAGGCGGATCTCGTGGTTCTGTGGGACCGCAGCGGTTATCCGCCTGCGGCGCAGGGGCGGGCGATCCGGCTGGCCGACAGCTGTTTTGGACTGGTCGCCGCGCCCGCCTATCCTGTCGAGCGGATCGGCGATCGGCTGAAAGCCCAATGCCGCATCCTGCATGATCATACCGCGGCGGCCTGGGATCGATGGGCCGCGGTGACCGCCATTCAGGTGGAGGCGGCCGCCTCAGCCTCCTTTCCGCACACCCACCTTTGCCTCGGCGCGGCCGTCGCGGGCCTCGGCGTCGCCATCGCCGAGCGGCGCCTCGCGGCCGCCGAGATCAAGGCGGGTCGGTTGATCGCGGTCACGGCGTTCGCGGCCTTGCCGGAGGGGTTCGCCGCCATTCCCCATGCGTCGAGGCCGATGTCGCCTGAAGCCGGACTGTTCCTGCAGTGGCTGGCCGAGGCCCTCGAGGCGGACTGAATCCGCCCTCAAGCAGACGGTCGCCAGGTGTCGAGCGCATCGCCCAGGGCCTCGGACAGGGGCGCCAGATCGTCCTGATATTGGCGCCACTGGTCGAGGCCTTCGCGGAAGATCGGGCGGCGCACCTGCTCTGAGCTGACGGTGCGGACCGCCCGCTTGTTCTCATAGAACTTCAGGCAGGCCTCTTCGAAGGGCAGGTCGCAATAGCGAAGCAGGGATCTGATTTCGGTCTCGGAGTCCTCCACCATGTCCTCATAGATCACGTGATGGACCCGGCGGCTCAGGACCTTGTCGTAATGGTCCATCAGGTCGACGTAATCGCGATAGAAGGCGCCCACGTCGGCCAGGTCGTAGCTGAACGACTGGCCTTGATTGAAGTGTTGCTTGAAGGCCGAGAAGCCGGAGGCCATCGGATGGCGACGGGCGTCGATGATCTTCGCGTTCGGCAGGATCAGCTGAATGAGGCCGATATGCTGGAAGTTGTTGGGCATCTTGTCGATGAAGACGGGGCGTTCGGTCTTGCGGTAGATCCGGACATCCTCGAGATACCGCTCGCCCAGGGCTTCGAGCGCCTGGGGATCCAGACCCTCCAGGCTCTCGGGGTAGGGGGCTCCTGGGCCGTCCGATCGCTCGAGGCCCGACGCCAGCAGGCCCATGTTGGGCAACTCCATCGTCCCTTCGACCTGGGAATGGGAGGAGAGGATCTGTTCGATCAGGGTCGATCCGGCGCGGGGCAGGCCCACGATGAAGATGGGGGCGCGGGAGGGGGAGCCTGCGCCCCGGCGCGCCGCGAAGAATCGCTCGGTCAGCACCGCCTTGGACCGGCGGGTGAAACGGCTGGTCTCGGCCGCGTCGTAGGGAGCCTGGCGGCGCCTCAGCGCCGCGCCGGCCTGATAGTGCTGGAACGAGGTCCTGTAGTCGCCGTCGTCCTCCAGGGCCTTGCCGAGGGCGTAGTGCAGGTGAAGGCGGTCGTCGTCTGAAAGGGCGGCGTCCGTCATAAGCGCGAGCATCTGTGCGCGGTCCGCGGGCGTGAAGGCCGTCACCTTCAGGTTGGCCAGTCCCCAGAAGGCTTCCCCATGGGCCGGCGCCAGGGCGAGGCACCGCCGGTAGGCCGAGACGGCCTCGTCCAGGCGGCCGACCGTGCGCAGGGCGTGCCCGTAGTTGAGCCAGAGACCAGGCTGGCGCGCGTAGGCCGCCAGAAGCTCGCTGTAGATGTCGAGCACGCGGTCATGCTCGCCGACGAGGGCGAGGCAGGCCGCCAGGAGGTTGCGGTAGGCGGGATCGGACGGATAGCGCTGGAGCAGGTGCTCCACGTTGGCGAGCGCCTCGGCGGCCTTCTGCTGGCGGAACTGCGCCGTGGCGAGGCTGAACCGGACGCCGCTCGCCTCGGGCGCCAGACCAAGGGCATGGGCGAGCAGGGTCTCGGCGTCGGCGAAGCGGCCGAGCCGGGCTGACAGTTCGCCGAGCATCCTGAGGCCTTCGGCATGATTGGGCGCCGCCGAGAGAAACCGCCGCAGCGCCTGTTCCGCCCGCGGCAGATCGCCCTCAAAGATGGACTGGGCGGCGCCCTTGAGGCGGGGATCCTTCACCGCCGCGCGGTCATGCCCCGCATAGGCCCGATCGGCGCCGTGGACGTCGCCCTCGATGAACAGCTGTTCGCCCAGAAGGCGCCAGGCGTCCGCGAGCTCGGCGTTGAGCGTGGTGGCCTGACGCAGGGCGGAGACGGCGCCGCGCCGCTCGCCCAGGGCCGCCAGGGCGGCGCCGAGCTCGTACTGGGTGTTGGCGGCCCGGGGGTGGGCGCGGGCCAGGGGCTCCAGCAGGCGGCGGGCGGCCTGCGCATCGCCCTGCCTGCGGCGGGCCGACCCGAGGATGAGCTGGACGCGCGGATCGTTCGCCGCCAGCCGTGCGAGGGCCCTGGCCT
>Ga0302314_10014586_pt1 | contig 13435 bp, 10 predicted proteins | sample III_Palsa_N2_3_FD_200533 | JGI IMG/M metagenome (GOLD analysis project Ga0302314, IMG submission 200533) | Peat permafrost microbial communities from Stordalen Mire near Abisko, Sweden - III_Palsa_N2_3 | ecosystem: Environmental > Terrestrial > Soil > Palsa > Peat permafrost | place: Sweden...
AAAATGGGCGAAACCCTTGACGTAGAAGGCGCTGGCCCAGGACGCTGCCAGGGAGACGACCGCCGCTGTCAGGCCGCCGATGATCGACGCCGCCCAGGGCACGGGCCGCGTCGACATGGCGTAGCGATAGATCAGCGTCAGACCCAGCCCCAGGCCGATCAGCGCCCAGGTCCACTCGCTGTAGAACCAGGACACGCCCCGCAAAGGGTACATGTGCATGGTCGAGGCCATCAGCCGCACCGCCAGGAACACCGCCGACAACAGGCTCATCATGATCAGAGCCGCCAAGAGTGTCGTGAAGGCCAGAACATTGATCTGCACGAAGCTGTGGGTGGTTGGGCCGTCCTCGTCGTCATGGATAAAGGACAATCCCGCGATCAGCGCCTTGATCCCGCGATGGGCGGCGTAAAGACCCACCAGGACGGCAAATCCGCTTTGCAGCGAGACCGCTTGCGGCGGCGCGTGCGCCAACAATATCAGCTGGCTTTGGAAGAGCTGCTGGGCGTTGGCGGGCAGGATCTGCGCAAACGCGTCCGCCTGGGCCGTCGCCTGTTCCGGGGTCAGCAACAGGCTGTAGACGCCGATGGAGATGGCGAGCGCCGGAAACACCGCCAGCAGGGCGAAGAACGACACCCCGCCGGTGTAGAGCATCACATCGCGCCCCCACAGCCTGCGGATGGCGCGGCCAACCAACCGCAGCCCGCCGACGAACCAGTGGGCCGGATTGTAATTTATGATTGGAATCCAACGCTGCGGCATGGTCTCGACATAACGGCTTGCCCGTCAGTGTCGATGGCAAATGTGGCGATTAGTGTCGCACCATCGACGACGCCTTAAAGCGCGCCGACGGCTTTCAGATTTTCGATGTCGGCGGCCGCGAAGCCCCAGTCGGTGAAGGCCTCTTCGTTATGGGCGCCGACTACGGGCGGCGGCGCCTGGATCGCGCCGGGCGTCGCGGAGAATCGGGGCGCCGGCGCGGGCTGGGTCACGCCCTCGACCTCGACGAAGGTCTGGCGCGCGGCGTTGTGAGCGTGGCTGGCGGTTTCGGTCAGGTCCAGCACCGGGGCGAAACAGACGTCGGTGGCGTCCATGATCTCGCACCATTGGTCACGGCTCTTGGTCTTGATCACCTCGGCCAGCTTAGCCTTGAGCGCCGGCCATTCGGCCCTGTTCATCTGCTGCTGGAAGGCGGGGTCGGTGATGCCGGTCTTCTCCAGCAGCAGGGCATAGAACTGCGGCTCGATGGAGCCAATGGAGACCCATTTGCCGTCGCTGCACTGGTAGGTGTCGTAGAAGTGGGCGCCGCCATCGAGCATGTTGTCGCGGCGATTGTCGCTCCACATGCCAGAGGCCTTGAAGCCGTAGAACATGGCCATCAGCGAGGCCGCGCCGTCGCTCATGGCGCAGTCGATCACCTGCCCCTGCCCGCTCGCCCGGGCATGGATCACCCCCGCCAGGATGCCGAACGCCAGATAAAGCGCGCCGCCGCCGAAATCGCCGACCAGGTTCAGCGGCGGGATCGGCTTGTCGCCCAGGCCGATGGCGTGCAGGGCGCCGGAGATGGCGATGTAGTTCATGTCGTGCCCGGCGGCGTTGGCGTAGGGGCCGGTCTGGCCCCAGCCAGTCATGCGGCCGTAGACGATCTTGGGATTGCGCTTCAGCACCACGTCCGGCCCCAGGCCCAGCCGCTCCATGACGCCGGGGCGGAAGCCCTCGAACAGGACGTCCGCCGTCTCCACCAGCTTCAGGCAGGCTTCGATCGAGGCGGGGTTCTTCAGATCCAGCGCCACCGAGCGCCTGCCCCGGCTGGTGACATCGAATTTTGAGCCGCCTCTGCCGCCCTTGCGGTCGATCCTGACCACGTCCGCGCCAAGGTCGGACAGTAGCATGCCGCAGAACGGCCCTGGCCCGATGCCGGCGAATTCGATCACCTTCAGTCCATTCAGCGGGCCTTGCGCCATAGCGTGATCCTCAAAGCATGGCCGCGACATTGCGCGGCTTCTCGGGCGATGCGGCTCTGATATGCTGCCGCGGCGAGTCTTAGCGTAAGCTAGCGGGCTCGTGGGCGCTCGAAAACGGCGCCGTGGCGTCAAGGTGGCGTCAAGTATGTCGAAGGGGATTTAGTGGCCATCCACGCGCGCGTGCTTATCGTCGCCAAGGACGATGCGATCGCCGGCCCCCTGGCCGAAGGTCTGGATCGGCTTGGCTGGCGCACGATCACCGCGCGGGGTCCCTATGCCGCCACGACCGCTTTGGGCGATATGGAGATCGAGGCGGCCATCATCGACGCGACCGCCAGCGTCGAAGACGCCGTCATTCTGGCCAAGCGTCTGCGCGCCTCCTGCGCGCCGCGCCGCCTGCCGATCATCGCCGTGGGCGACTTTCCCGAGCCGCCCGCGGGCGGACCGTTCGATCTGACCATCGCCCCGCCACTGCACCCGGCGCAGGCCGCGCTCAGGCTGGAATCCCTGACGCGGATGACCATCGCCGAGGAAGAATACGAGCTGCGGCTGGAGACCTTCGCCGAATACGGCCGGCGCCTGGACCTGCCGCAGGAAGCCGAAGGCCCGTTCCGTGTGCTGGCGGTGGGCGAGCCGGCGCCGCAGTTCCTGGCCTTGTCGAACGCGCTCGCCGCGAGCGGCGCGGACGCCACGGGCGCCTTCACCGCCTACACCGCCTTCGACTATCTGCACGAGCGCGCCTTTGACGCCGTGGTGCTGTGGGCCGGCGCCAATCAGGCGGAGGCGCTGTCGATCGCCGCCGGCATGCGGCGCAACACCCGCCTCTATCATATCCCGGCCATGCTCTACCTGCAGAGCCCAGCAGAGATCGGTTTAGCGGAGGCCTTCCATCGCGGCGTGTCCGATCTGGCCTCGCCGGAAACCCCTCCGGCCGAGACCGCGCGACGGGTCATTGAACTGGCCCGCGCCTACCGTCGACAGACCGCCATCCGTCAGGCGCTGGAGAAGGCCCGCAGCTCCGGCCTGATGGACGTGGCCACGGGTCTGTTCACCCGCGACCTGTTCGCCACCCATCTGGCGCGGCTGGTGCAGTCCGCCCGCCTGCGCAATCGGCCGCTGTCGCTTTGTGTGCTGAGAATTGCCGAGCGGCCGGAAACGACGGTTGCACGGGCGGGCGGCTGGCTTGACCGCGCCATCCCACAGATCGGCTCCATGCTCGGCCGTTTGGTCCGGGCGGAGGACACCGTCGCGCGCCTGGGCCCGGAAGTGTTCGCCCTCGCCCTGCCCTCGACGCCGCAATCGGCCGGGCGGGCCGCCGCCGAACGGATCGCGGCGGTGATCGGCTGCACCGCCTTTGAAGCCGGCGAGAAGCGTCCGGCCTTTGTGGTTGATTTCGATATCGGCGTCGCCGAGGTTGAGCCGGGCGAGCCGGCCGCGCACGCGCTGGAACGGGCGGCAAGCCGGGCGCAGCAGCTCAAAGCCAGCTGAAACAGTCGACTGGGGGAAAAATATGGACAGCCAGACCGCGCAGATTCTTCCCTATCTCGTCCCTTTGCTGGTCATCGCCTTCATCGTGCGGCGCAACTTGCGCCCGCGCCAGCTGCGCGTGGAACGGCTGTGGGTGATGCCGGTGATCCTGTTCGTGATCATCGGGGCTAGTTTCGAAAAGGGCATTCCCACCAGTCCGATTGTCCTGACCGTCTTGCCGATCGCACTGGCCTTGGGGGCCTTGGCCGGCTGGTATCGCGGGCGGCTGACGCATATCTCCGTCGATCCCGTTAGTCATGATCTCACCAGCAAGGCCTCGCCCTGGGGCATCGTGCTCATCGCGGTGCTGTTCATTGGGCGCATGGCGATGCGGGTCTATTTCGAGCAGGGCGATGGCGCGGCGCATGGCCATCTTAGCGACACCGCGGCCGCGGCCGCCGACGGCCTGCTGGTCTTCTCCCTGGGCCTGATCTGCGCCCAGCGGTTGGAGTTGTGGATACGCGCCCAGCGCCTGCTGGCCGAAGCGATCGCGGCGAAGCAGACGGGCGAGGTTTCGAGCTAGAGCCTTTCGCCTCGATTGGTTCGCGCGTGCCGGCGTCCCCGAATGATGCGCTGCGATCAGAAGCTCACGCCGCCAACGCCATCTTCGCCAGCTCGCCGAGGACCCGCTCAGCCGCATCCAGCCGCTGGTCCGAGGTTTCCCATTCGCCCTTGACCACCAGCTTCTGATCCGGCCGCACGCGCCAGATCGCCGGTCGCTTCTGCACGAAGCTGACCAGGGCCATGGGGTTGGCGTAGTGGTCGCCGCGGAAGGTGATGACCGCGCCCTTGGGGCCGACATCGATCTTGGCGACATTGGCCTGCCGGCAGAGGCCCTTGATCGCCACCACCTTCAACAGCTGCCCTGCCTCCTCCGGCAAGGGGCCGAAGCGGTCGATCAGTTCCGCCGCCAGGGCTTCGCGATCCTCTGGCCGTTCGGCTTCGGACAGGCGGCGGTAGAGCGCCAGCCGCACGTTCAGGTCGGGCACATAGGCTTCTGGGATCAGCACGGCCGCGCCGGTGTTGATCTGCGGCGACCAGCCATGGCCGCTTTCCACCACATCGCCCTTGGCCTTCAGATCGTTGACCGCATCTTCCAGCATCTGCTGGTAGAGCTCGACGCCGATCTCGCGGATATGGCCGGACTGTTCGTCGCCCAGCAGATTGCCTCCGCCGCGGATGTCCAGGTCGTGGCTGGCCAGCTGGAAGCCGGCGCCCAGGCTGTCCAGCGACTGCATCACCTTCAACCGGCGCTCGGCCGACAGGGAAATCTGTCTCTCCGACGGGGTGGTCAGGTAGGCGTAGGCCCTGGCCTTGGCCCGGCCGACGCGCCCACGCAGCTGATAGAGCTGAGCTAGGCCGAACATGTCCGCGCGATGGATGATCATGGTGTTTGCGGTCGGAATATCCAGCCCGGACTCGACGATCGTGGTCGAAAGCAGCACGTCGTACTGGCCCTCGTAGAAGGCCCCCATGACGTCCTCGAGTTGGGTCGGCGCCATCTGGCCGTGGCCGACCACATATTTCACCTCGGGGACCTGCTCGCGCAGGAACTTCTCCAGCTCCGGCAGGTCCTTAATCCGGGGCGCGACGAAATAGGCTTGGCCGCCCCGATACTTTTCCCGCAGCAGCGCCTCGCGCAGGACGACGGGATCGCTCGGGCTGATGTAGGTGCGCACCGTCAGGCGGTCGATCGGCGGGGTGGCGATGATCGACATCTCACGGATGCCCGACAGCGCCATCTGCAGGGTGCGCGGGATCGGGGTCGCGGTCAGAGTCAGCATATGCACCTCGGCGCGTAGGGCCTTCAGCGCCTCCTTGTGCTTGACGCCGAAGTGCTGCTCTTCGTCGACGATGACCAGGCCCAGGTCCTTGAATGAAACCTGTTTCGACAGCACCGCATGCGTGCCGATGACGATCTCCATCTCGCCCTTGGCCAGGGCCTCGCGGGTCTGGTTGGCCTCCGCGGATGGAACCAGACGCGACAGCCGGCCGATCTTTATCGGCCAGCCCCGGAAGCGTTCGGAGAAGGTTTTGAAATGCTGGCGCGCCAGCAGCGTCGTCGGGCAGACGATCGCCACCTGCTTGCCGCTCATGGCCACCACGAAGGCCGCGCGCAAGGCCACCTCGGTCTTGCCGAAACCGACGTCGCCGCAGATCAGCCGATCCATCGGCCGGCCCGAGGCCAGATCGCCCAGCACGTCGGTGATGGCGTTGAGCTGATCGTCCGTCTCCTCATAGGGGAAACGGGCGCAGAATTCATCGAACAGGCCCGGCGGCGGATCGATTTCGCCGGTGGACTTGATCTGCCGGGCGGCGGCGATGGCGATCAGTCCCTCGGCCATCTCGCGCAGCCGCTCCTTGGCCCGCGACTTGCGCGCCTGCCAGGCCGCGCCGCCGAGCCGGTCGAGCTGGACGCCCTCCGCTTCGGAGCCATAGCGGGTCAGCAGGTCGATGTTCTCGACCGGCAGGTAGAGTTTGGCCTCGCCGCCGTACTGCAGCTCCAGGCAGTCGTGCGGAGCGCCCTGCACGTCCAGGGTCTTCAGTCCATCGTAGCGGCCGATGCCGTGGTCGATGTGGACCACCAGATCGCCGGGAGTCAGCGACGCCGCCTCGGCCAGGAAGTTCGAGGCCCGACGCCGGCGGCGCGGCCGCGACAGCCGATCCCCCAGAATGTCGGTTTCCGAGATGACGGCGAGGTTGTCGGTCTCGAAGCCGTTCTCCAGCGGCAGCACGACCCGTTGCGGCCGCTTCGGGTCCGCCGCCTTGGCCGCCTGCCAGTAGGGGGCGAAGGCGATGTCCTTCAGCCCATGGTCGGCCAGCATGGTCCCAAGCCGCTCGGACGAGCCCTCCGACCAGGAGGCGAACAGAACGCGTTTGCCCGTGGCGGCGAGATGCTTCGCGTGGGTTGCCGTGGCCTCGAACAGGTTGACGCTGTCCTGCGCCCGCTCGGCCGAGAAGGTCCGCCCCAGCCGCGCGCCCATGTCGATGACCGTGTCGGCGTCGTCGAGCTGGAAGGGGGTGAACCGGCGCGACGGGCGGCGCGCCAGCCGCTCGTCCCATTCCTGGGCCGTCAGATAGAGGGTGTCCGGCGCCAGGGCGTGATAGCCGGCGCGCGCCTTGGCGTTCTCCTGCCGGGCGTCGAAGGCGTCGGCGATCATCGCCAGCCGCTCATCCCGCGCCTCGCCAGCCAGATGGTCGACGCCAAACAGGACGTCATTGTCCAGATAGTCGAACAGGGTCTCAAGCTCGTCGTAGAGCAGCGGCAGGAAGTGCTCCAGGCCCGACCGCCGGCCGCCTTCGCTGACCGTGGCGTAGAGCGGATCGTCCGCCGACGCGCCAAAGGCGGCGACATAGCCGGTGCGGAACCGGGCGATCGCCGCCGGATCGAGCAGCACCTCGGACACGGGCGGCAGGTCGACCGCTTTCAGCTGGCGGGTCGAGCGTTGGGTTTCCGGATCGAAACCGCGGATCGATTCCAGCGTGTCGCCGAACAGGTCCAGCCGGACCGGCTCCTCGGCGCCGGGCGGGAAGACGTCGATCACCCCGCCCCGGATCGCGAACTCCCCGCGCTCGGAGACGGTGGAGGCGCGCTGGTAGCCGTTGACCGCGAAATAGCGCTCCAGGTCGGCGATGTTCACCACCCGGCCGACCCGCGCCTCATAGTGGGCCGCCTTGATCGCGGCTCGCGGGAGGATGCGTTGCAGCAGGGCCGGCGCCTGGGTGACCAGGATACGAGGCTTTTTGTCCGGCTCGGGATGGGTCAACCGCGCCAGGGTCGCCATCCGTTGGGCCGATACGCCACCGGACGGGCCCATCCGGTCGTAGGGCAGGCAATCCCAGGACGGGAAGCTGATCACCTCGACCTCGGGCGCGAAGAACTTGAGCGCGTCGATGAAGGTCGAGGCGCGGGCGGCGTCCCGGGCGACGAACACCGACAAGCCGCCACGCGAGCGGACGATGTCGGCCATCACCAGGGCGTCGAACCCCTCGGGCGCGCCGGCGAGGTCCAGCCGGCCAGGACCCTGGGCGACCCGCTTCAATTCCGCCGCTGTCGCACTCATAGGCCGCGCCGCTCTTCGCCGAATTTGATCAACAGGGAAAACACGGAGCCCTCCATCCGCGATGGCGGAACCTCCTGGCCGACAATCCAGGCGTAGAGGAACTGGTCCGGCTCTTCCAGAATGACCTCGAGCTCATCCAGTTGCGCGCCGTCGAGGGTCTCGACGTAGCGATCAGCGAACGGGCCGAGGATCAGGTCGGCCTCGCGAAATCCGCGATGCCAGGCGCGATAGCGGATCATCTTCAGGCGTGCGGCGGGGTCGGGAGCGGGCATGGAGCGGGGCATATAGAACGACGAGGCGCGCGCCGCTACTCACCGCTATGCTTAGCGGCATGCGCCCGGAGATTCTATTTCCCCTGTTTGCGCCGGTCTCGTCCCTGAAAGGGGTGGGTCCGAAGATAGAACCGCTCGCCATCAAGCTTGCGGGCCCTTACGTGCGCGACGTCGCCTTCCTGGCGCCGCAGAACCTGGTGCATCGCCCGCTGGTCAAGGCCGCCGACGCGGTCGAGGGCGAGATCCAGACCCTGGTGGTCACCATCGACAGCCACATCCCCTCCGATCGCCCCGACCGGCCCTATCGGATCCGCACCTTTGACGGGTCGGGATTTCTTACCCTGGCCTGGTTCAAGGTGAGCGGCCCGGGTCTTTCCAATCAGCACCCGGTCGGCGCAAAGCGTGCCGTAAGCGGGAAAATAGAACGATATTGGGGTGAGCTGCAGATGGCCCATCCGGACTATCTGCTGCCCGAAGAGCGGCTAGCGGAAATTCCTACCGACGAGGCCATCTATCCGGCCACGGCCGGCCTGCCGCCCCGCGGCGTCCGGCGCCTGGCGCACGAGGCTCTGGCTCGCACGCCGGACCTGCCGGAGTGGCAGGACCACGCCTGGCTGATGCGGCAGGCCTTTCCGCCCTGGCGCGTCGCGCTCGCCGAGCTGCACGCGCCGAAAGACGACGCGGACCTGTCCCTGCTTACCCGCCATCGCCGCCGGCTCGCCTATGACGAACTGTTCGCCCATCAGCTGGCGATGGCGCAGCGCAAGGCCGACCGCCGGGCCTTCCCAGCGCCAATAATCCAAACAGGCGCCTTGGCGGAAGCCGCCGAGCGCGCCCTGCCCTTCGCCCTTACCGGCGCCCAGGTGCGTTCACTGAGTGAAATCCGCGCCGACCTGGCGTCCGGCGAGCGGATGTCTCGGCTGCTTCAGGGCGACGTGGGCGCGGGCAAGACCGTGGTGGCCATGCTGGCCATGGCCGATGTGGCGGCGGCTGGCCGGCAATCGGCGCTGATGGCCCCCACGGAAATCCTCGCGCGCCAGCATTTCAAGACCATCTCGCCGCCGCTGGAGGCTCAAGGGTTGCGGGTCATTCTGTTGACCGGCCGCGACAAGGGCGCGATCCGCGCCGAGAAGCTGCGCGCCTTGGCCGAGGGCGACATCGCCGTCGCGGTTGGCACTCACGCCCTGTTCCAGGATGACGTGGTGTTCCGCGACCTTGCCCTCACCACCATCGACGAGCAGCACCGGTTCGGCGTTGGCGAGCGGCGAAGGCTGCAGGACAAGGGCGAGTCCGCCCATCTGCTGGCCATGTCCGCCACGCCCATTCCCCGCACCCTGGAGCTGACCCTGTACGGCGACCTCGATGTCTCGCGCATCGATGAGAAGCCGCCAGGCCGCCAGCCGGTCGCGACCCGCGCCGTTCCTATGGCCCGGCTACCCGAGATCGTCGAGCGGCTGCGGACGGCGGTGCGCGATGGCGCCCAGGCCTTCTGGATCTGCCCCCTGGTCGCCGAGTCCGAGTTCACCGACCTCGCGGCGGCGGAGGCGCGCGCCGCCGCGCTTCGCCACGCCTTTGGATCGTCGGTGGGCTTGGTCCACGGCCGCCTGCCGCCGGCGGAAAAGGACGCGGTCATGCAGGATTTCGCCGAGGGCCGGCTGGCGGTGCTGGTGGCGACGACCGTCGTGGAGGTGGGCGTCGATGTGCCTAACGCCTCCATCATGGTGATCGAACAGGCCGAACGGTTCGGCCTGGCTCAACTGCATCAGCTGCGGGGCCGGGTCGGACGTGGACAGAGGGAAAGCAGCTGCGTGCTGCTGTACGATCCGCCGCTCAGCCAGGCGGGCGAGGCGCGCCTGGACATCTTGCGCCGCACCGACGACGGCTTCGTCATTGCCGAAAAAGACCTGGAGCTGCGGGGCGGCGGCGATCCGCTGGGCCTGCGTCAGAGCGGCTTTCCCGCCTACCGCTTCGCCGACCCCATCGCCCATCGCGACATGATCGCCGTGGCGGCCGATGACGCACGCCTGGTGCTGGCGCGCGATCCCAAGCTGGAAACGCCGCGTGGCCGCGCCATCCAGGTGTTGCAGGCGCTGTTCGACTGGCGCGGCGCGGCCACTGTCAGCGAGGCGGGCTAAAGCATGACATCCGAGCGTAGAGCCGCCCTCCTGCCCATTATCGCCATCGCCGCCGCCATGATCTCGGTGCAGTTCGGCGCAACCACGGCGCATCAGCTGTTTTCGACCCTGGGCCCGCCGGGCGCGACCGCCCTGCGCGTCAGCCTGGCGGCGGTCATGGTGGTGCTGATCCTGCGGCCCTGGCGCGCCAAGTTGACATGGAAGTCCGTCCCCATCCTGCTGGTTTACGGCGTCACGCTCGGGCTGATGAACTACACCTTCTATTGGGCGCTCAGTCTCGCGCCGCAGGGGATCGTGGTGGCGCTGGAGTTCAGCGGCCCGCTCGCCGTCGCGATCGGCTCCTCAAGGCGATGGATCGATTTCGCCTGGATCGGCCTGGCGCTGGTCGGCCTGGCCTTCCTCTTACCAATTGGCCATTCAGCCGCCGCTGTCGATCCGCGCGGGGCCGTTCTGGCGCTGATCGCGGGCGGTTTCTGGGCGCTCTACATCCTCGCGGGGCGCCGGGCCGGCCGGGCGCAAGGCCGATACGCCACCGCCTTTGGGATGATCGTCGCGGCGGCCGTGGTTTTGCCGCTGGGTCTTATGCAGACCGGCCCGCGCCTGTTCTCGCCGGCCTTCCTGCCCATCGCCCTGCTGGTCGCCCTGCTCTCCAGCGCCATCCCCTATACGCTGGAGATGTTCGCCCTGATGCGCACCCCGCCCCAGGTGTTCGGGACCCTGATGAGCATGGAGCCGGCCATCGGCGCGGTGCTGGGTCTGGCCATGCTCAAGGAGCATCTGACCCTGGTGCAGTGGCTGGCCATCGTCGCGGTGATGGGCGCGGCCTTTGGCGTCGCCATGACCGCCCCGCCGACGCCATCCATCGAGGAACTGGGCTAGCCTCGCGCCAAGGTCGCTAGTTTGAGCACGGTGTTCCAGTTGCGTGCCGTGCCCCTTACGCCCAGCGCCCGCTCGATGACGGAAATGGTCAGCTTGGAGTCGCCCTGCCCGTCCGGGTAGACGATGTAGGCGCATCGATCCTTGGCCTCGGCATACTCCCGGCCCTTGATGGCGCCGCGCAGCATTTCGATCGCGCTATCCGCGATCTTGGCTTTCAGTGCGACGACCACCAGCCGCGCCGGATCGTCCCGCGCCTCGTCCACGAAAGGATTGGCGGCGATGATCTCGTCCCATTCCTTGCGGGTGCGAACGAAATAGTCCGCCTGATAGCCGAAACGCTGCTCCGAGGCCGCCTCGAGAGTCGCCTCGACCGCCTCGTCCGTCCCCTCCCCGCGAAAGACCAGATTGCCGCTCTGCAGCAAAGTGCGGACATCGGTGAAGCCCAGGCTGGCGACCATGACGCGCAGGTCGGCCATGGGCATGGCCCGTCCGCCGACGTTGACAGCGCGCACCAGGGCGATCCGGCCGGGCGCTTCGCTCATTGTGCGTGCCGCACCGGGACGGCGCGGACGTAGACGGAAGTCGTGATCGGCGGCGCGCGCTGGGGTCCGGCGGGTATGGTCACGGCCGCGGCCTCGCGCGCCTTGGCCTCACGCAAGGCCTTGGCGCGCAGCTCCAGCCAAAAGCCCGAGCCGATCAGGGCGATGATCAGCACAATGACCCCAGCCACTGCAATCCAGTCCCGCTCGGTCAGCTCGCGGCCCGCGATCGTCATCCTTGCGGTCTCGCCCTCAAGGCCGGCGAGACATGCTCCATGCGAAAGCCCATGCCGACCACGCGAGCTGGAATCCGCCGCAGCAGCGGGATGGCGTTCAGCAGCTTGGCTGGCCAGGGAACCGTGATGGGTCCCGTTGCGGCCAGGGCTGGCGCGAGCATCTTGTTCTGGACCGTGACCTGGATCGCTTGCATGGCCTTCACGGCGCCTTCGCGCCGGGCCTGAATGGCGGCGAGCGGTGCGTCCGGCACAGGGCCAGCTTTCAGCGGTTCGGCCAGCAGGTTGGCCGCCGCTACCGCGTCCTGGACCGCCAGGTTGATCCCGACACCACCGACTGGCGACATGGCGTGGGCGGCGTCGCCGATACACAGCAGGCCGGGTTTCCACCATTGGGTCAGGCGATCGACCGTCACGGTCAGCAGCTTGACGTCATCCCAGGTCTTCAGCGCCTGCACCCGATCCTGGGTCAGCGGCGCGGCCTCTACAATACGGTGGCGGAAAGCCTCCAGGCCAGCGGCCTTGATGGCGTCAAACCCGCCCTTGGGCGTGACATAGGCGCATTGGAAATAATCGCCGCGCTCAATCATGACCATGAAATGGCCGGGACCCATGCGGCCAAGCGGAACATTGGCGTCTTCTGGCTTGCGCGGCAGGCGCATCCACAGCACGTCGATGGGCGCGCCGAGATCGACCCCTTTCAGCCCAGCTTTTTCGCGCAAGGCCGAGGCGCGCCCATCGGCGGCGATCACCAGCTTGGCTTCGATATCCAGATCACCGTCCGGCCCCTTGGCCTTGACGCCGACCACACGACTATCGCGCTCGATCAGGTCCAGCGCTTCGCATTTCATGCGGACGTCGAGATTGGGGAAGCGTTTGCCCGCTTCCAGCAGGAAGTTCAGGAAGTCCCACTGCGGCATGATCGCCACGAATTTGGCCTTGGTCGGCAGATGCCGGAAGTCGGCCACCTGGACCGTGGTGTCGCCGATCAGGGCCGAAAGCTGGTGAAACTCATTGTGCGGGCGCTTGAGGAAGTCGTCCAGCAGGCCAAGCTCGCTGAGCGCTTCCATGGTCGACGGGTGAACCGTGTCGCCCCGGAAGTCGCGAAAGAAGTCCTCGTGCTTCTCCAGCACGCTGACCTTCAGGCCCGCGCTGGCGAGGATGTAGCCGCACATCATGCCGGCGGGCCCGCCTCCGGCGATACAGCAGTCGGTGACCAGGGGCTCAGGCATGCCGCGAGCTTAACCACCTCGCCATTCAGGTGAAAGCCGCATTCCTCTGCCTATTGTTCGCCAGGCGGCGAACCCCGATAGTCCAGCTTGGGCGCGATGGTGCGCGCCCGCGTCGGGGGCTTCATGAATAACCGTTTCACCCTTTTCATCGTCGCGGCCATGGTCCTGGGGATCATCGTCGGCCTGGCCTGCAACGCCCTCCTGTCGCCGGCCGAGATCAAGGCCACCGCCGCGGTGCTGGCCGTGGTGACCAACATCTTCCTGCGCCTGATCAAGATGATCATCGCGCCCTTGGTCTTCTCCACCCTGGTCGCCGGCATCGCCCATATGGAGGACGCCGCCGCCATTGGCCGGGTCGGCGCCAAGACCATGATCTGGTTCATCGGCTGTTCGCTGGTTTCGCTAGGTCTGGGCCTGATCCTGGTGAACCTGCTCCAGCCCGGCGCGGGCCTGTCGCTGCACGCCGCCACCCAAGCGGGCGCGGCGGTGACGTCGCAGGGCTTCGACCTGGAAGGCTTCGTCGATCACATCGTGCCGACGTCCATCTTCAAGGCCATGGCGGACAACGAGATTCTGCAGATCGTCGTCTTCGC
>Ga0302314_10014587_pt1 | contig 13435 bp, 9 predicted proteins | sample III_Palsa_N2_3_FD_200533 | JGI IMG/M metagenome (GOLD analysis project Ga0302314, IMG submission 200533) | Peat permafrost microbial communities from Stordalen Mire near Abisko, Sweden - III_Palsa_N2_3 | ecosystem: Environmental > Terrestrial > Soil > Palsa > Peat permafrost | place: Sweden...
CCTGCCCGCCGTGTAGAACAGGCGCGCCAGACCGACGGCGCCGAGGGCGTCGAGGCGGTCGGCGTCTTGCACGATCTTCGCTTCGATGGTCAAGGGCGTCAGGCCGGCGGAAAAGCTGTGGGTCTCGATGGCGTGGACGACCGGTTCAAGTTTATCGTCGGGAAAGCCGCCCTCGGCCAGCAGCCGGCGCGCCAGTTGCGCCGCCTGGCGCGAGGCCAGATGGCGTTCTCCATGATTTTTCGGCAGGTTAACGAGATCATGGAGATAGCATGCCGCCATCACCACCAGCGCGTCGGCGTCGGGATACGCGGCCAGCAACGGGCCGGCGTTGCGCCAGACGCGGTGCAAATGGTTGCGGTCGTGCGCGCCGTCATCGCCGGACGCGGTGTCGGCCAGCGCGATCAGCCGCGGCCGCCAAGTTTCCAGTAACGGTGTCATGTCTTCCTCTCCAGGCCGCTTGCGCCGATAAAAATGGATGCGGGTTATTTTTGGTTGGGTTACTATCGCAATAGTATTGCAAGAAAGAAATTATAACGCCTCGCTTGCGTTTTTCCTCCAGCCCCGTCCCAAAAAACGACGCGGCATCGCCGTATTGCCCCTTTTCTTTGCTTCCCCTATGAAAATAATTTATTTTGATGGGATCACTGGTTTCTCATTTCTCGGAAATTGCAAAAATGGCTATCTTAAAAAATATCGGTATCGGCAGGCGGCTTGGCCTGGGTTTTGCGTTGATCCTGGGCGTGGCGATCTTGATTACTGGTATCAGCGTCTTCCGCCTCAACCAGATGGCGGCATCGACGCGCGAAATGATGGCCGTGCCGATGGCCAAGGAACGCCTGATCTCGGACTGGCAGAACAAGATCAGCAGTGCCGTGCGGCGCACCGTCGTCATCGCCCGCAGCAGCGACCTGACGCTGGGTGACGCGTTTGCCGCCGAGACGAAAGCGTCGAGCGTGGTATCGGGCGAGTACCAGAAGAAAATCGAAACCTTGCTCGAGGGCCCCGAAGAAACGGCATTGTTCCGCCAGATCGGCGAGTGGCGCAAAGTCTATCTGTCGTCGCGCGACCAGTTGACGAAGCTGAAGACGGCGGGCGATGCCGACGGGGCCGCCAAGGTCTTCCAGGACGTATTTTCGCCCGGTTCGGCAAAGTTCGAGACGCTGGTGCAGGACTTGCTGACGATGCAGCGGGCGCGGATCGATCATATGGCCCTCGAGCTCGACGGGGCCGCCATGGCCGCCCGCAACCTCCTGCTGGTGCTGGCCGTGCTGATGCTGGTGCTGGGCGCCGTCTGCGCCTGGCTGCTGACGACGAGCATCACGGCGCCGTTGCGCACGGCGCTCGACGTGGCCGAACGGGTCGCCAACGGTGACCTGACCGCGCGCATCGACGACGGCGCCGGCGACGAGACGGGACAATTGCTCAGTGCCCTGAAAACGATGAATACGAACCTGCTCAAGATCGTCACCGAGGTGCGCAGCGGTACCGACCATATCGCCACCTCATCGGCGGAAATCGCCGCCGGCAACCAGGATCTGTCGAACCGCACGGAGGAGCAGGCCGGTTCGCTCGAAGAGACGGCGTCGTCGATGGAACAATTGACGGCCACCGTGCGCAACAATGCCGACAACGCGCGCCAGGCCAATCAGCTGGCGGCATCGGCCGCCGAGGTGGCGCGCAAGGGCGGCGTCATGGTCGGCCAGGTGGTCGGCACGATGGACGCCATCACGAATGCCTCGAAAAAAATCGTCGATATTATCGCCGTCATCGACGGCATCGCGTTTCAGACCAATATCCTGGCCTTGAATGCGGCGGTGGAAGCGGCGCGCGCGGGCGAACAGGGCAGGGGCTTTGCCGTGGTGGCGTCGGAAGTGCGCAATCTGGCGCAGCGTTCGGCGTCGGCGGCGAAAGAGATCAAGGCCCTGATCGGCGCGTCCGTCGATGAGGTCAGCCTCGGCAGCAAACTGGTCGCGGACGCCGGCTCGACGATGGACGACATCGTCGCCAGCGTACAGCGCGTGAGCGGCATGATCACGGAAATTACGGCCGCCAGCACCGAGCAGAGCGCCGGCATCGAGGAAGTCAACAAGGCGATCGGCCATATGGACCAGGTAACGCAGCAAAACGCCGCGCTCGTCGAGCAGTCGGCGGCAGCGGCCGAATCGATGCAGCAGCTGGCGGCCCGCCTGGCCCAGGTGGTGGGTGTATTCCAGATCGTCGCGCCAGCGCACGGTGCGGCGGCGATCGCCATGCCGCGCCGTCCCGCCCTGAATTAGTCCAGGGTGCCCCGCGCCAGTGCCGACAGGCGGTCGGCATCGCCATTTTTGTGGCGCGGAATCCATCGCAGCACGACGGCGGCGCCATCCATGGCCGCCTCAAGCGAGGCGATCAGTTCCCGGGCGCGCACCCGGTAAGGGGCAAGGCTGGCTGCGCCCGGGCCCGGCGTCTGCAGATCGTCGATGACCACGCGGCTGTCGCCCCGTATCAGCAACGCCCGCGGCGGCGCACTGGTGTTGAGGGCCGCCTCCTGCGCCGCTTCGAGCACGGCGATCAGCGCCAGATATTCGGCTTCGCCGCTATCGCCGTCGCCGGCGCGCCGGCTGATTTCCATACGCCGGCCGTCGGGTGCCTGCAGGACGGCACCGATGCCGATGCGGCCCGGATTGGGCAGCGCCGAACCGTCGAACCAGCCCAGCCACGTTTCCGCGCCGATGGCGGGTCCGTTTTTTTTCAGTGCGAGCCTGGCGGCGCTGGCCGCGGTCCGGCCGGCACGCCGTTCGGCATCGGCCTGGCGCCGGGCGCGGCGCTCCTCGAGCAGGGCGGCCAGTCCCGCCGCGCCGGCGCGGCTCTCGAGAACGCGGCGCAGCGCCTCGCTTTCCCCCATGCCGGTGCGCCGGGCCAGCAGGCGGGCCTCGGTCCGCTCGCCTTTAAAAGCCAGCAGATCCAGGTCCCGGTCCGACGCGCCGTTCACTGGTGTCAGCGGTAGCCGTCGCGGTGCTCATGATGGTCGAAGTGCTCGGGACCGCCGCGGGGTGCCCAGCGGCCGCCGTCCATGAACCAGTGGCCATTTCGCTGTACCCAGACGGCAGGGCTGTAGACAAAACCGGGACGTTCGGCGAGCCAGATGCCGGGTGCCCATTCGTGGTGGCCGTGGCGCCATTCCCAGTGGCCCGTGGCCCAGAAATAGCCGGGCCGCGGGGCCGGGATGACTTCAACGCGGGGCGGTGGCGGCGCCACCTCGACGTAATCGACACCGGCTGGCGCCGGGCCCACGTCGACCCAGCCGCCATTGGCCGGCTGCGGCGCACCGCTGATCCAGCCGCCTTCGTTCATGCTCCAGCCGCCGTTTGTCTGCACCCATTCCGGCTGTTGGTAGATATAACCGACACGTTCTGCTTCCCAATGTCCGGACAGCCACACGTGATGGTGGCCATCCCAGTTCCAGTAGCCGGGCGCCCAGATGTAGCCGTGACGGGGCGCCGGTATCCGCTCGACGCGGGGCGCTGGCGGCGCATTGCCGATGACGATGCCGACGCGCACTTGCGCCATCGATTGCACGGGCAGGAATGCCGCCGAGCTCAGTGCCAGAACTGCCATTGCATAAAAGGTCGGTTTCATGATGATTCCATTCGATTGAGTTGTTTCGTGGAATGGAATATACCAAGAGCCGATAGTGCGACGGGGCTTTGATGCAACTTTTTACAATTGACACAACATGGGATAAATCACAGGGCGCCCGCCCGCTGCGACGTCATCGCCAGTTCTTCCTGCGCCAGCGATTGCTGTTTTTCCAGCGCCGTCAGCCGCTTGGCATGAACGACGACAACGGGCATTGACTGGGCAGCCAGAGCGGCGCCGGCCTGGGCAGCCCGGGCGTCCGGCGCCGGGCCCACATAGGCCGCGGAGCAAGCGATGGCGAGGGCGGCGACAAAAATGATTTCCATATTTTTCAAGATGTTCATGATCATTCCTTTCAGGGGGCGGGTGGGGTTGACTGCACTGTAGGCCAGGCCGGGCGGCCTCGCCACGGCGATGCGACGGAGCGCCTGTTTTGCGGTGCCAGATGCAAAAAGACGGTGGCGGGAGGGCCGTTCCCCCGACTGCGGCGCGGCGCTTTCCCGCGCCCCCCGCTAGGCCAGGCGACAGTCACGCCGTGACACTGCGCGAGGGGCCGATGTTCCGTTTTATTCATGCCGCTGTATCATCGTTCGCCCAGCGCCGCCGCGGCCGGCGGCGGGCGGCCAACCTGCGCGCCGGCACGCGCTCGCACGGAAAAAACGGCGCCCGCACGGCCGGGCAAAAGCCGCCCCCTGCGGATGTCCGCGTCCGCGCAGTCTGGCGGCCCGCCGTGCGCATCGGCGGCGCGGGCCTGCTGGCAGCGCTGGCCGGCGCCGCCATCATCGCCGGCCACGCACGCCATCTGGGCACGCAAACCCTGGTCACGCCGCAACTGGCCGACCAGGCCCGCGCCGCCGCCGTGTATCAGGCGGCGCTGCCCGGCGTGGCGTTCGCCGTGCCGGCGGCTCCCGGCATCAGCCTCACGGGGGAGCCGGGCGGCGTGTTGCTGGTCGCCGCCGGCATGCAGATGGCGCGTCCCGTGCGCGTCGATCTGTGCAGCCAGCTGCTCGATCCGTCGGCGCCGCGCCTGTCGCCGCTGCGGCTCGGCTACCACTTCGACGACGTCCGCCGCTGGGTTGCCCGCAACGGCACCTCGCACGGCGCCGTCACGCTGCGCAATGTGCTGCTGCTCGACGATGCCGTCACCGGCGCGCAGGATGCACTTCCCGAAGTACAGATCAGCGGCATGGCGCGGCCCGATTTCGCCGATCCCCACAGCGAACCGCTGCAGCTCGACTGGCATGGCGGTGCGGCCGAGGCGCGCTGGATCGGCGACGCCAGCCTGGGCCAGATCGAGGCGGGCGCCAATGGCCGCGTGGGACTGCGCCAGCTGGGCTGGCTGTTGTGGGGCCGGTCCGCCCTGCGCATCGAACGCCGCGCCAGCGCCGCCTGTCCGCAGGCGGGCGAATTGCTGGTGCAACTGGTGCGCCTGCCCTCGGAGGCCATCGATAGTGCGGCGCCGCCGAAGGCGCTCGTGACCGCCTTTCCCGCCTGGGGCAAACCCGTGTCGGCCTGGCTGGCGGCCGGTGACTACCAGGTGCCGGCCGTGCCGCAAGCGGGGCTCGAAGACCAGGCCCTGTTCAATGGCCTGCTCGCGCGGGGGCTCGTGCGGCTCGGGCCCGGCGGGCGCATCGACGTGGTGCCCCGCGACCTGCCGCTCTGGCTCGCGTCGCCGGACGCCGGCCGCGCCGCCGCCCTCGATGCCTGGCGCGGCACCCGTCTCGACAAGGAGGCGCTCAAACTGATCAAGCATCTGTACCGGCAGGCCGACGGCGCTTATGTGCGCGAGCAGATCGACGTCTACAACGGCGAGTTGCAGTTGCTGGCCTGGCGCGTCAAGCCCGGCGAGGGCGGGGCGGCCTCCGCCGGCGTCTGGCAGGCCAGTGCCGGCACCGTGCCGCTGGCGGCGACGGCGCAGATGCCGGTGGCCGCCGCGCGCCTGTTTGCCGACATGCCCGAGGGCTGGGCGCCGTGGTCGCGCGCGGGCCGCTGGGCGCAGGCGGGGGAGGATCGCGCCCCCGCGCTGACATTGACATTGCCGCTGGCGCAGCCGGCCCATGGCGGCGAACAGTTCGAACTGATGCTGATCGGCCGCGCCGGTGCCGTCAGCGGCGCCCGGCTGGCGGCCGTGCCGGCCTGCACGGGGCGCGCCTGTCCCGCGGCGGACGCGGTCCAGCACCTGACCCTGACCGCGCTGCCCGGTGCGCGCGCAGTCGGGGTGGCCGTCGCCCCGCTCGACATGATGGCGCTGGCCGGCCGCGGCGACGAGCAATACCGCCACCTGCGCCTCGCCGGCGGCCAGATCGCCTGGCAGGCGCTGGGCACGGGCCGCGCGTCCGGCGCCGCGCGGCCCCCGGCGCTGTCGCCCGTGCGGCTCGAAGACCGCGACGGCCGCCTGTTGTGGGCCGACGGCGCGCCCACGCCCGACGCGCTCGACGCGGGCCTGGCGCCGCTGCTGGGCGTGAATGGCGAGCAGACGAGCGGCGTGGCCGGCATGCTAGCGCGGCTGCCGCTGCCCAGCCTTGGCCGGCTGACGCTGGACCTGCCGCTGCAGGCGCTGAGCCAGCACGCGCTCGATTGCGTGGGCATGCGCCGCGGCCGCTGGGACGGCAAGACCTGCAGCGGCGCCCAGCCCATCCCCGCCGGCCGCCATGCGGGCCTGGTCATCGTCGACACGGAAAACGGCGACGTGCTGGCCGCTGCGGGCGCCGGCGCCGGCAGCGTCGACGCCACCAACTGGGCCGAGGTGCGCGACTTCGACCAGGCCAATCCGGCCCGCAGCGCGCTGCGGCTGCCGGCCTTCCAGCACGACGGCGGCGTGCATCAGAGTCCTGGTTCGACCTTCAAGGTGATCAGCGCGCTCGGGCTGGAGATGGCGGCGAAGGACGATGCCCAGCTCGACAGTCTGCTGGGCGGCATGCCGCTGGCCGCCCTGAACCGGCTGGCGCGCCAGCGGGGCTTCGGCTTCGAGACGGAATCGCCTACCTATCCGCAAAACCTCAAGCTGGCCCACATCACCAATTACCAGGCCGAGAGCCTGGACCGGCGCGCCCAGGACGGCCGCCTCGGTCTCGCCCAGGCGCTGACCTACAGCCTCAATACCTGGTTCGCCTGGTCCGGCGAATTGAGCGACCGCAGCCTGTTCGGCCGTCCCGACGGCGGCGCACCCGACCTGCAGCCCCTCGATCCCGACGCGCTCGACGCCGTACGGCCCATCGTCGCCGCCGCCCACCGGCTCGGCTTCGAACAGACCATGCGCCTCGACGGCGGCCTGCTGCCGGCCGATTTCGCCTGGTCGCCGTGGGATGCGCTGCAGCCGACGCCGTCCCATATCGACACGGTCCATACGCGCCACGAACTGCGCCAGATGGCCATCGGCTTGCGCATGCAGGCCACGCCGCTGCAGATGGCGCTGGCCGCGGCGGCCGTCGGCCAGGGCAAGGTGGTGGCGCCGCGCCTGCTGCTGCGCCTCGACGGCGTGCGGAGCAAGGTACCCGACATGCCCGACGTGGGCGTGCGCCTCGACCGCATCCGCGCCGGCATGAAGGGCGTCATCGACGTGGGCACGGGCGCGGGCGCATTCGCTGCGCCGGCCCTGGCCCGCCTGCGCCAGGGATTTTATGGCAAAACGGGTACGGCGCCCACCAGCGTCACCTTGCCCGACGGCAGCAAGCGCGACGTCGCCACCGTCTGGTTCACGGGCTGGCTCGAGCCGGGCAGCCTGCCGGGCCAGACGCACCGGCTGGCCGTGGCGGCCTTTGTCAGCCATTCCGACGCCACGGGCGGGGCCCACGCGGCGCCCGTCGTCGCCGCCCTGCTGCGCGAACTGCTGGCCCGGAACGATGAACAGAAGGCAAAATAGCCCCGTAAGCGGTGTTATGGCGGCGCTGGAAATATGGCATGATTTTGGCGTCCGTGAACAGCCACTCATCCCGAGCCGGCGCGGCCGCCTTCGACAGGAATGTATGCGCTTGCCAGGAACCCGGTATCAGGAGCACGGCTGGGAACAGGTGCGCAAACTGCTGGGACACTGCTCGCTGCTCGCGCTCAACGGCGAGGGCGTCCCTGCGCTGCTCGGCCATGGCGACAAGGGGGAGGGCGGGCCGGCGCCGGCGGCGCTGCTCGAGCGCTACACGGAGGCCGTGGCCACGGCGCTCGGGCGCAGCGCGGGGTCGTCGCGGGCCGAGGCGCCCGGCAACCACTATGGCGAAAGCGTGGCCGAACTGGCATTGAGCCTGCTCTATGAATTGCGGGCGCAGCCATCCTACTGGGACGGTTTCCTGGCCGCCGTGGCCAGCGAACACGCGCGCAACGGCGCGTTCTGGACCGGCGCCGGCGCCGACGGCATCCTGCGCAAGAAAATCAACGACATGTATGCGGGCTTGCGCGACAAGGTCGATGCCGACAATTGCCAGGTCGCCCTGGGCAAGCCCTGTTCGCCCAACAAGATCTATACCTACCGCATGCTCGACACGGCCTATGGCGACATCGCCGCGCTGTTCGCCAACTGGCAGGTCCACGAAGACCAGGTGGCGGCCATTCTCGGCCGGGCGCCTGGCGGCCTGCCGATCGAGGCGCGGCAAATGAAATCGATCGCCGGCTGCAAGGCCGAATGGGTGATCCGGTGGAGCGAGACGCTCGACCGTTTCGCCGGCTCGCCGGGGCCGCTGCACACGAAATCGAAGCGTTTCGCCAGCCTCAAGAACCAGCCGGACAAGATCGCGGCCATGCTGGCCGAAATCGGCGACTATGAAGAATTGTCGGCCAATCTCGATCATGCCGAGGGCTGGGCCGGCGACGCGGGCGAAGCGGCGCTATGGCTAGAGGATTACTGGCGCGTGCTCGGCGAATCGGAGGCAGCCGCCCCGGAGGGCACCGACGACCGCCTGCTGGCCGCGCCCGACGACGAATTCGCCGGCCCGGAAACGGACGGGCCGGTGCCGCCGGACGCCGCGCCGTTGCCCGACGAGCCCCTTGCCCTGCCCACGCCCGCTCTTACGCCCGCTCTCACGCCCGGTCAGCGCGCGCACGAACAGGCGCTGGCGCTGAGCCTTTCCCTTCCCCCCCGCTTTATCGAACTGGCGGCGGCAAGCCAGGATGCCAGCAGCTGGACGCTGCGCATGCTCAAGGACGATACGCTGCCCGTGCGGCTGGCCGTGTATCAAAAGATGCTGGGCGGCGCCGACGACAGTTATCCCGACGAATGGCGCGATCCGGCCACGGGCGAGTTGCCCACCTTGCAGCAACTGGCGGCGCTCGACGGCGTTTCGATGCCGACCCTGCGCAAGCGCCGCAACGAAGCGATCGCCCGCCTGTCGGCCTGCACCCCGGGCCTATAAAGGAGAAGGAATTGAACGAAAAAAGCAAAACGGGACTGGCCGACCGACGCCTGCGCGAGCGCCTGCTGCTGGGCCGCGCCGTGCCGGGCGACCATCTGCGGCTGGCCGACGCCACCCTGCTGGGCGCCCTCGACGGCAGCCGGCCGCTGACGGCCAATGAACGCGCCGCCCTGATGCATTCGCCCCTGACCCTGCGCAGGCTGCGCGTCCTGTCCGACGCCGTGCGCAAGCAGGCGGGCGCCGCGGCGATCTGGATGCGCAGCGGGGGCCTGTTGCGGGCGGCCGCCAGCAGCACCACCCTGGACCGGCTCGTCACCGACGACGGTTGCTGGGCGCTGCATTTCGTGCCCGATGGCGATGGCTGGTCCGTCATCCTGGCGCTGGCCGCCGAAGCGCCGTTCGCGCCCGGCCTGATGCGCCAGCAGCCGATGCTGCGGGTGCTCGACGGCGCCGGTGCCACCGTGCTCCAGGGACGCCTCGACATCGACGGCGAGTGCGAGGATGGCTGGCCGTTCGACACGCCGCCGGCCCGCCATTTTCAGCTGCACGGCGGCATGTTCGCCGTCGAAACGGCGGCACCCTAAGCCATGGCCCTGTTCAAACGGCGGCTTCGGCCCGTTGCCGGCGACACCCCGGGGCTGGGCCGCGACGTGATCGCGGTGCGCCTGGCGGCCGTTGCCACTGGCGCCGACACGGTGCCCGCCGGCGCCGTCATCGTCATCGTCGATGCCGGCGGCCGCGCGCGCCGCAGCCTGTCCGTCAAGGCGGTCGACGGCGTGGACGAAGCCGTTTACTGCTTTCATCCTGGCCCGTACGGCATCGACCTGATCCCGTTCGCCGGCGCGCCCGAACTGGGCTTGCGCCTGTCGTTTGTCGTCGATGCCGCCGACCCGCGCGTGACGCAGCAGCGCTTCGACCTGTTTTTGCACAGCGAAGCCGAAGTGGGCGTGGACGCGCCGCTGACCCTGGGCCGCTTCGGGGCGCTGCTCGAGGCGACATTGCAGCGGGAACTCGCCCAGGGCAATCTCGACCTGGCGCCGTGCACCTCGCATGACGAATGGAACCTGTTTCGCGCCGGCCTCAATCAATTGTTGTACACGCGTTTCGGTGTCACCGTCGAGGATTGCCTGCCGGCCGATTTCGGCGACAGGGTCGATTTTTCCGCCGTGCTGGCCAGCCGCATGATCGATGTTGGCGGGTTTGCCGGGGTTGCCGGGGCTGTCGATGGCGCAAGCGCGATGCCGGCCCCGGCGGCCGCGCCCGAGCGCACACCGCCCCTTTTATCGGTACCGGTCGAGGCCGTTGGCGTAATCGGCGAAACCCGCGAAACCCGCGAAACCCGCGAAATCAGCGGAACCGCCGACGCCCGCGCGCTGCGCCGCCTGTTCCTCGAATTGCCGGCGCTGAGCGGTGCCCTGCGTCTGGCCGGTCTCCCAGCGGGGCAGCCGTGGTTCCAACTGCAGCAGCGGCTGTTGCAGCGGCTCGACCTGGCCGCCATCGAGGTGGCGACGATGCCGTCGCTGGCCTGGCAGACGCCCGACCGCCGTCTCGACGCCGGTCAGCAGGCGCGCCGGGCCGCCGCCAGCGTCGACGCGGTGCGTACGCTCGACGACGCGTGGGCGCTGCTGGCGCGGCTGCAGCGGGCCGATGGTGCCGATCTGCCCGCGCTGCTGGACGATGCCGACCGGCTCCTGTGCAACCTCGCGTGCGCGCTGGCACTGCGGCGCGCGGCCTTTGTCGCCCTCGCCGGGGACGACGAGGACGGCATCATGCAGGAAAGGCGGGAGCCGACATGACGATGGAAACACACCCCGGCGCAACGGCAGCACCGCCAGCTGCCGCCACGATCGGGTCGCGGGCCGAATGCCGCTGCCTGCTGCGCGACGGCCGCATGCTGACCGTGACGGCGACGCGCCGGCCCCGCGCCGGCCGCGCCGAAGTCAAATGCGCGGTCGCCGGCGCACCGGCGCTGGCCGAGCGCATGCAGGAAGTGGTGCGCCTGGCGCGCCATACTGAGCCCCGCTTCGACAGCCGCGATCAGGTCGTCCTCAGCATGGATATCGTGCCTGCGGCCGGCCAGCGCGAATGGGAGCTGGCGGCCGTGCTGGCGGACCGCCGCGTGCGCGGTGTCGGCGCATGGGCAACGGGTGCCGGCATCGCAGCACCGATCGCCCAGGGCTGGTCCGATGCCTGGCATCTGGGCCGCGTCGATGGCGGCACGCTGCGCGAGGAAAGCGGGGCGGGCGCCGATGTCTGCCTGCCGCTGTCGCATCTGGGCGGCCTGACGGGCCACGCCGATCCGTCGGCATCCGTCTCGTGCGCGCGTGCCTGGTTTCCTTTGCACAGCGGCGGCATCAACGACAGCCTGGACTGGGTCGAGGTCAGCGTGTTTCCCCTGGAACCGGCCGCAGAAGGCGGCCAACGGGGCGACGAGGAAGACACGATCGCCGCACCGGGACTCGATCTGACGGCGCAGCAGGCCCTGCGCCAGGCGCTGGCGGGGGCCCGCCATTTCGACGGCCGGGGACTGGGCCGCTGGCGCACCGTCGTGCGTTTCGGCCAGCCCCGTTTTCAGGGCAGTTCCTACGAACTGGCACTGGTGATGGCCGACCGGCTCGCGCGCGGGCGCGAATTCGTGCCGCGGGGCCGGCTGATCGCCAGCGGCTGTTCGGGCGCCTGGCACGACGGCCGGGTCGACAGCGTGGAGGGACGGACGGCGAAGACGGCGCTGATACTGCGCCAGGCCGGTGCCGGCGACCGCGTGCTGCTGCCGCTGGCATGGCTGCCCGAGGATGATGGCGCCTTTGCGGCCGGCCTGAAGGCGAAGGGTGCCACACTGGCATGGATCGATCATATTGGCATTATCTGAACGTTAATAAAAAAACCGCCAGGGCGTATTGCGTCTGGCGAATTGGCCTACGCCCCTGCTAGAATCAGCCCATCGGCAGGTGTCACAGCACGGTCAGGTATTTTTGAAGGAGTCTGGCATGTTCCAAATGTTTGGTTTTGGCGGCGTCAAATGCCCGCGCTGCGAGCAGAAAAATGACGGCGAGTCGGGCTATTGCGACCATTGCGGACTGACGCTGGGCGCGCCCCGCAGCGAACCCGTGTTGCGCGACAACCGCTGGGTGCCGGCGGCCGATGAACTGGCCGTCTTTTTCGGCGTGCGCCAGCTGTCGGGCATTTTCACCAAGACCCTGCGCGTGCCGGCCGCCAGCCGCGCCTATATCCTGCAGGGCGACAAGGCCACCGAGGTGCCGCAGGGCGAATACGAGATCGAGGGATTTTTTACCCGCCTGAACCACCTGCTGCGCGACCAGCATGCGGAAATCCTCATCACGCGCATGACGCCCTTGCCCGTCGAATTCGTCTTCGGCGACCTGCACACGGCCGAGCATCTGAAGGTGTCGGCCCGCTTTACCGTGGCCGTCAAGGTCGAGCAGGTCAGCGCGTTTGCCAGCCATTTCATGACCACGCCCGGTACGGTGACGACCTTGCAGCTGCACGAGCTGCTGGCGCCGTCGGTGCGGCAGATTGCCGCCGAATTTGTGGGCGGCCGCTCGATCCGCGACATGGCCGGCAGCGCCGAATTGCGCCCGCAGCTCGACGAGCGCTTGCAGACGGCGCTCAAGCTGCGGCTGGCCCAGTACGGCCTGGCCGTGGTGGGCGTCGAGACGGCGTCGCTGCGCCACGATAAATACGACGCCAACCGCGAGCGCATCGGTACACTGTGGCTCGTGGCCGACGACCGCCAGGTCCAGCTCGAACACGTCAGGCAGCTCGACCAGCTCTACGACGACCAGGAGTGGCAGGCGATCTGGCGCGAAGAGCAGAACATGCGCCTGGCCTACCGCCGCGCCGAATTGCGCCAGGACGCCAAGGTCGAATCGGCCGAACTGGCGCAGCAGGAATCGGAGCGCATCGCGTCGATCCGCGCGCGCGAGGTCGATCTGTATGGCCGCATCATCGAATCGACCACGCGCAAGCAGGCGATGGCGCGCGGTGCCGGCGCGACACTGACCGAGCTCGAACACGAGCTGACGAAAAAAGGCGTGCAGCGCACCGACGAGGCCAGCGCCTGGGAACACGTGCGCGCGCTGGCCGGCATCCGGATGCGCAGCGAACTCGAACTGGCGCAGCAGGGCGCGCGCGAGCAGATGCAGCTGGCGCAGCAGCGCTTTTCCCACCAGTTGCACCAGCAGCAGATTCAGATCCGCATCGCGCAGGCGCTGTCGATCGAGGACGAAGCCCATCGCCGCGCCCAGCTGGCGCGGTTGCGCCAGAGCCAGGACGAAGCGGCCCGCCGCGACGCCGAGATGGAAGTCGAGCAGCACAAGGCGCGCTGGCAGGGGGTGGCTCTGGTAACGGCGGCGCGCAAGCGCGAGGCCGAGCGCATGCAGGACTGGGAAGACCAGCTGCAGCTGGCGCGCCAGCGCGACCTGCTGCGCGCCGACAGCGTCAAGGATGTCGAGACGCGC
>Ga0302314_10014592_pt1 | contig 13432 bp, 10 predicted proteins | sample III_Palsa_N2_3_FD_200533 | JGI IMG/M metagenome (GOLD analysis project Ga0302314, IMG submission 200533) | Peat permafrost microbial communities from Stordalen Mire near Abisko, Sweden - III_Palsa_N2_3 | ecosystem: Environmental > Terrestrial > Soil > Palsa > Peat permafrost | place: Sweden...
GGTCATGCCTTTGGTCGAGGAAAACGGTGGAATCTGCGCGCCGAACACTTGGCACAGCGCGCTTAATTCTTCGAGATCGCCGCGCTGCGTCGACGGCCCATGGGTATTCAGATAATCGATCGCGCCGTCGTGCGTGGCCAGCGCGAGTTGCATGGCGCGCGCCATGCCGCTCGCGGTTGGCGCAACCATATCCGCACCCTCGCTACAACTGCCGTAGCCGACCAGTTCCGCATAGATGCGCGCGCCCCGGGCTTGCGCATGCTCCAGCGATTCAAGTACCAGGACGCCACCGCCCGCCGCCATCACAAAGCCGTCGCGCGCCACATCGTAGGGGCGCGATGCTTTAGCAGGCGCAGCATTGAAGCTGCGGCTGAGCGCACCCATCACGTCGAACATCATGGTTGCGCCCCAATACAACTCTTCCGCGCCGCCCGCCAACACCACGTCTTGCTTACCGAACTGGATCAACTCCATTGCCTGGCCGATAGCATTGGTCGAGGTAGTACAAGCCGACGAAGGCGAATAACTGACCCCGCGCACGCCAAACGCGGTCGCCACACATGCCGATGCGGTGCTGCTCATGGCACGCGGCACGGCATAGGGCGCAACCCGCAAGGTGCCCTGCTCGCGTACCGTATCGATCACACGCTGAGCATCCGCCAAGCCGCTTACGCCGGAACCGATCACCACCCCGGTGCGCTCGGAGGTCACCACGCGATGACCAAGCTGCGCGTCGGCCACCGCTTGGCGCGCGGCATGGTAAGCATAGGCTGCGGTGTCGCCCATAAAGCGCGCCAGCTTACGTTCGATCACGGCTTCACCTGCCAAAGTCGGCACGCCCGCTACCTGGCTGCCCAGACCCAGCGCCACATATTCGTCGACTTGGCGTATCCCGCTACGCCCTTCGCGCAATGCCTGCGCGACCTGATCCAGCGTATTGCCGATGCAGGATACAAGACCCATGCCCGTGACCACCACACGCTGCAATGTGATCGTGCGCGTCATCGTCAGATACGCTTGAAAATCAGCGAGGTGTTGATGCCACCGAACGCAAAGTTATTACTCATCACATACTCGGCGGCCAGTGTCCGGCCCGAGCCTTGGATATAGTCCAGCGGCGCACAGGCGGGATCGACCTGGGTCAGGTTCAGCGTCGGCGCATACCAGTCGCGCTGCATCATTTCCAGCGCCCACCACGCCTCGATAGCACCGCATGCGCCCAGCGTATGCCCCAGATAACTTTTCATCGAGCTGATCGGTATGCGGTCGCCTAAAATTTGCGCCACTGCTGCGCTTTCGGCGACATCGCCACGGTCGGTCGCCGTGCCGTGAGCGCTCACATAACCAATCGCTTCGGGCGGCAAGCCGGCATCGGCCAAAGCCATGCGCAGAGCTTGCGCCATGGTCGCGGCGCACGGCTGCGTCATATGCCCGCCATCGGAATTGCTGGCGAAGCCGACCACTTCGGCGTGAATCGTCGCGCCGCGCGCGCGCGCATGTTCGTACTCCTCAAGGACCAGGGTGGCCGCGCCTTCGCCGACTACCAGACCATCGCGCGCCTGGTCGAACGGGCGCGGCGTCAGTTCCGGCGAATCGTTCCGGGTGCTGGTTGCGTACAGCGTGTCGAATACCGCCACGCCAGGCGCCGACAACTCTTCCGCACCACCCGCCAGCATCATGGTTTGCTTGCCCCAGGCAATCGCCTCGTAGGCATAACCGATTGCCTGGCTACCCGAGGTGCATGCACTCGAGGTCGGAATCACACGCCCTTGCAAATCCCAAAACAAGCCGACATTCACGGCCGTGGTATGCGGCATCATCTGGATATAGCTGTTCGAGGTGACGCCTTGCATCGAACCGGTTTCCAGCATCACGCCAAAGGCCCGGATCGGTTCGATCGACCCCGACGACGAGCCATAGGCGACCCCCATCCGGCCATCAGCAATCGAACGGTCGTCCAGCAAACCGGCATCGCTCAGCGCAAGCTCGCTGGCACGCACCGCCAGCAACGCCACCTGGCCCATCGAGCGGCTCTTTTTGCGCGGATAATGCGCCGGCATGGCGAACCCCGGAATCGGACAGGCAAGCCGGGTATGCAAGGCATCGTAGAAATCCCACTCGGGCATCCGCCGCACCGCATTACGGCCGGCGCGCAAGGCGCTCTCGATAGAGTCCCACTGGTCGCCCAATGCCGTGACACCGCCCATTCCCGTCACCACTACGCGTTTCATCGTCAGATCATCCCGCCGTTGACGCCAATCACCTGGCGTGTGATGTACGAAGAGGCGTCGGACATCAGAAATCCGACCAGTGCCGCAACTTCTGCCGGTGCGCCGACGCGCTTCATCGGCACGCTATTCAAGGCATGCTCCAAGGGAGCAGTCTCCAGCATCTCGGTTTCGATCAAACCGGGCGCTACACAATTGACCGTGATCTTGCGACTCGCCAACTCCACGGCGAGTGCCTTGCTGGCTCCGATCAACCCCGCCTTCGCGGCACTGTAATTGACTTGGCCACGATTGCCCATGATCCCTGAGACCGAGGCGATAGTGACAATGCGCCCCCCCTGCTTGGCTCGCACCATGGGCATCGTCAGGGGCTGCACCACGTTGTAAAACCCATCGAGGCTGGTATCGATCACACTATCCCAGTCGTCCTCGCTGAGCGCCGGAAAGGCGCCGTCGCGGGTAATGCCGGCGCTGCAGACGATGCCGTAATAAGCACCATGCGCGGTCACTTCGGCTTCGAGTACAGTGCGGCACAAGGCGCGATCGCGGACATCGAATTGCAGCACATCGGCACTGCCGCCGGCCGCGTCAATCTCGGCGGCCACCGCTTGCGCCTCGGACACGCCGCTGCGGCAATGCACGCTCACGTGAAAGCCAGCGGCACTCAAATGCAGGGCAATCGCACGGCCGATTCCGCGGCTCGCGCCAGTCACCAGAACACGACGCTTCATCAGCTCATACTCCCTTTGATAAATTCATTGAAATCGTCCGGCTGAAACACCTTGATCACAGCCTGCGCCAAACACTGCGTTTGGTCCAGGATTTCGCACTCGTAGGCACGATGGCCGCCCTCGGTGCGAAACACTTCGCGCGCTTCAATGCGCAAGACGCTATCGCCGGCAAATTCGGCCTGATGAGCAAGATAAGAACGCGTGCCCAACAGCACTCCCAGGCGTGCCTGCCCACCGTTGCGCAACGCCTCCAGCGCCACATGCGCGGCCACCGCCTGCGCCATCAATTCAATACCGATCCAGGCCGGCATCGCGGCGTTTTGATTGCTATACCAGGCGTCCGGGCACACGCGATATTCGGCAGCCAAGGTCATCTCGTCGGCAGCCAGCAGGCGATCGAGAAAACGCATCACGCCGCTATGCGGCAGCACCTGTTCGACTTCCGGCAAAGCAAACTCAGAATCGCTGGTCATACTCATTCGAACACCTTATTAACCGATAATCAAACTGGCATTGCTACCGCCGAATGCAAACGAATTACTCATGCAATAAGCACCCTTCCAGCGCCGCCCTGCCCGGACCAAATCGAGTGCCGGCAAATCCGGGTCCGCTTCACCATCCCAGATGTGAGCAGGCAAAGTAGATAGTGCGCCCGTCAGCAACAACCAGCAAAAAGCCAGCTCGGTGGCGCCGGCGGCACCCAGCAAATGCCCCGTCAGCGGCTTGGTGCCGCTGCAAGCAACACCATCGGGGAACACGCGCGCCATCACCCGGCTTTCCATGGCATCGTTTTTGTCGGTCGCGGTGGCATGCAGATTTACATAATCGATCGCCTCGGCCGCCAGGCCTGCATCCTGCAAGGCTGCGCGCAAGGCAAGCTCGGCGCCCAGCCCTTGCGGTTCGGGAGCGGAGATATGATGAGCATCGCTGGATTCGCCTACGCCCAGCAAAGCCACTTCTGCCTCGTCACGGCTCATCAGGAATAAGGCAGCGCCTTCACCGATATTAATCCCAGCGCGATTGCGGCTCATCGGGTTGGTCAGCGCCGTGCTGGTCGACTCAAGCGCTGCGAACCCGCTGATGGTCAACTCGCATAAGGCATCCGCGCCGCCCACCACCACCGCGTCGACGAGCCCCAGTTGCAACAGGCGCTGTGCCGAAGCGAAAGCCTTGGCACTTGAAGTACAAGCCGTCGAGACCGTATAGGCCGGCCCCGTGACACCGAGGACTTGCGCGACAAACGGCGCCGGCGCGCCAATTTCCATTTGTCGATAATCGAAAGCGGCGGGCAAACCCCGCCCCGCCGCCAGCTCGGCCAGCGCGGTCTCGCTGCAGGCCACACCCGAGGTGCTGGTGCCGAGCACCACGCCGATACGTGCAGGGCCATAGCGATGTATGGCGGCATCCAGTTCCGTTTCGATCTGCGCCAAGGCCGCCATCAGCAAGCGATTGTTGATACAAGCGTAATGCGCCAGAGCCGCAGGCACTCCGGGCAAAAGCTCGTGCCGCACTCGCCCCACCATCGCAGGCCCGACGATAAACTGCTGCTGTGACATGCCCGAGGTATCGCCCAGCGCCAGCGCTCGCGCCACGCTGTCGCGATCCGCGCCGAGCGCATTCACGATGCCGAGGGCATTCAAGTAACAACGCGGAGTGCTCATCGGCGGGTCTCCTGCTGCGGCATGCCCAATGGCGCCAGCGCCACGGCTAATGCAATCCCCATCGCCAAGGTCATGCCGAAATCCTTTAAAGGCGGCATCGAGCTCAAACCGAGCATGCCGAATGAGAGCAAGGCTGTTGCCGCCGACAGCAGCACTCCGACGAATACCGCACCAAGATCATCGTCGCCGCGCAGACAGCCTTCTCGCAGAAAAATCGAATAATTAACGCCGACTCCCAGCACCAGCATCAAAGCCAAACTATGAAATAAGGTCAGCTCGGAGCCGAGGTAACCGAGCAACGCAAGCGTCGCGCCCACGGCAAAGATCATCGGCAGTATCACCGCCAGTCCGCCACGCACGCCATAGCGCCATGCAAGCAGCAGCGAGACCATGAGCACGGCGGCCAGCAACCAGACGCTGCTCAACTTGCGATACTCGCCGAACAAAGCCGATACGCTGCCGGGTTTATCGACCAGCGTGACGCCCGCCAACCCGCTTGCCGCAGTGCTGAGTGTCGCACTGTCCGGGCCGTCGCCCGGCACCACTAGCGACGCGTAGGCCGCGTCCGCTGTCTTGTCGACGGTGGTCTTGCCCAACCAGAGAAATTTAAAGGGCTGCGCCAAAGGCGAAGCCAACCACGTATCCAGTGTCAGCGGCGGCACCGTTTGCTCGAATTGCGCCAGATAGTGCTGCGCGACTGTCTGCCGGAAACCCGCATGATCGAGCGCCGCCTGCAGGCCGGCACGGTCGCCGAAAGCGGTTTTAGCCAGCATCACATGATCGGCTTGCTGACGCGCGGCCGACGGCACGAAGGCACTTAGCGCCTGCCAGGATTGCAAGCGCCCCTGCGCGACCAGCTCACTGAGGCGCGCGCTCAAAGCCTCTTCGCGCTGCAAAACCTGTTCGGGATCGCACCCTTGCACCAGGAAAAACTGCGCGCCGCCGGACAGGCCGATCGCTTTCCGGATTTGCTGTTCTTGAGCGCTCAGCCGCGGATCGAGATGAATCAGCAAATGAACATCATCGTTGCTGGTCAAGCGCATCCAACCGGGCACCGCCGCCAGCGCAATCAACAGCAGCACCGTACGCGCATGACGCCGTGTCAGGAGCCGATGCCAAGCTCGCAATAAACTCAGTGCCTGATCGAACAAGCGCGGCCGACCGCGCGTCGAGGGCCGCGCCAAACTGGCAGGCAAAAGCAGGATCGCAGTCAAATAAGCCGTGACAATACCGGTGATCGCAAAGCAGGCAATCTGCCTGAGCGCCGGAAACGGCACGCAACCCAGCATCGCATAACCGACCAAGCTAGTCGCCAAGGCCACGGTCAATGCCGGACGGACTCGCCGCATACCGGCCGCCGCCTGCCAGTCACGTCCGGCACTTTGATACAGCACAAAATACTGAATCGAATAATCGACCGCCTCGCCGATCAAGCTGGCGCCAAAGACCAGCGTCAGCAAATGCAATTGGCCGAATACCGCGAGCGTCACCGCCAAAGCAAAGGCAATTCCGAAAGCGGTCGACAACAGGCCGAGGATCAACACACGCGGCGAGCGAAACACCCACAACATCAGCAAAATAATGCCCAACAGCGAGGCGCTGCCGATCAGATCGACGTCGTGCTCGGCCGAGTGCCGCGCTTGCTCCGCATAAAACCCACCGCCCGTGCGCAACACGCGGACGCCTGGAAATTGCTGCTGCAAAGCCGCTTCGGCATGAGCCACTGCCAGCACCACGGCGCGCTGAGTCGCCGTATCGTAAGCTGAGCCCGGCAAGGCCGCGCTCACCATCACGGCGCTGCCTTGCGGCGTGTCCGCCACCAGGAAACCTCCATCGGGTTCGAGTTTCAGCGCGTTGTACGGCAAGCCCGCGAGCCAATGGCTCAACCAACCGAAAGGATCATCGGCCAGGGGCACCAAGGGGCCCGCGTTGAACGGTGCATACAGACGCCGAGTCAGCATCTCCTGCCAGTCGTGGGCGCCGCCGGCCAGTGCGGCCCGATCAGGGGCACTCAGCAATTGATATCGATAAGGCAGGTACAGCGCCGTCAGGCTGCCGAGATCGAACGGCGGCACTTCGGCCAGGACCGAGCCGAATGCGCCGCTGCCGCGCAATTGCGCACCGAACCGGCTCGCCGCCTGTTTCGCCAGGAATGGATCGCGATGCTCGACCAAAAACGTGGCGCGCTCGCCGCCCGCTTGCGCCAGCACATCGACGGCATGCTCCGCCACCGGATTGATTTCGGTCGGCGGCACCAGCGCCAAAACATTGGTCTGCAGCGGCGAAGCGGCACTAAAGCGCAGCACGATATAGACGATGGCGAGCAGCATCAGCAGCAGCCAGCCGGCACGCAAACCCGTCAGGTATCGTGTTGCTTTCGGCATCAAGGCGCTCCGAACTCGGCCTGTTCGGCCGGCGTCAGTGCATCCAGCGCCTCACATTGGGTGAAGTCCAATTGCATCGCATCCCCGCTCGCCAGATCGATATGCAAACTCTGCAGAAAACTGCCGCCGGATAAGGTGATACCTTTGATGGCCTGGGCCAGTTGCGGCTGATCGGGCTGCAATTGCAAACGCCAGTGCGCAGCCGTCCCCTCGGCACTCACCCGGAATTGCGAATAGAGACCGGACACATCGCCCGCCAGCATCGCACGCATCAGTTGCGTAACTTGTCGCATGCCCGCCATGCTCCGGCTATCGCGCATCGAACGCTTGCCGTTGGCGTCGATCTCGATCACTTGCTGGTCGCGAAATACATAGGTGGTTCGATAGGGCGTCGCCACTTGCCACAACACACCTTGCTGACGTGCAAACACCAGTTTGCCATGACTGAGCGCCGGTTTGTCGAGCGCCGCCAGCGATTGAGTCTGGGTAAAATCGGCACGCACGCCGTTGCGTTGCCCCAATGCCTGAGCAATATTCGCGACCAGTGTGCTATCCGTCGCCTGCGCCCAAGCCGGCGTCGCAGTCAACAAGGCAAGCACGGTCAGTAGTCCCAAGCCTTGCGGCCGGCACCGGATAAAATTTAGGATTGCATATATTAGGCGCGCCATAGCCGCTCCACCCGTTCGATCAACACCGCAGGCGAGACAAACTGCAATTCATGGCTTTGCGCCTCGACCGCAACCTGCACCGTATAACCCTTGGTCAAGCGTGCGCCGGTTTTGCAATCGAAAATCTTATAGCCCACTTTCAAGCGATTCTGATATTCAAGTAACTCGGCGCGCACTTCGATTTGCTGACCGTAGACGGCAGGCCCCACATACTTCAGATAGCACTCGACCACCGGCCAGACATAACCGGAGTCGCGCATCTCGGCGTAATCGTAATCAAATTGACGCAGCAAGGCACAACGCGCGATTTCAAAGTACTTCACGTAGTGGCCATGCCAGCAGATCGACATCACATCGACATCGTGAAACGGTATTTCGAGCGTGACGCTCGCTGTCGGCAAGGCGCTGTTCTCAGCCATGAGCGGGCTCCCGGTAGGCAGCAGCCGCGCCTTCGGTACTGGTTTGATACAAGGGCATGGTGCCGCTGCGAATCCAGTCTGCGGTCGCGCGCAAATCCATTTCCAGCGCACGGTCCTGATCGACAAAAGCGGAACGGGCCGCAACCGCTTGCACGAACTCCGCCAAGGCGCCATCCAGCGGCGCCGCCGGCGTAGCCTCCGAAACCATGCGCTGGCGCAGCGTGACGGCTTGCACCGTGGCCAGCACATGGGCTGCGGCTACTTGCTCCGTCAGCGTCAAAACGCGCAGGCAGTCGCGCGCGGCAATCGTGCCCATGCTGACCTTATCCTGGTTATGCGATTCGGTCGAACGCGAAAACACGCTGGCCGGCATAGTCAGCTTCAAGGCTTCCGCGGTCCACGCCGAAGCGCCGATATGCACGGCTTTGAAACCGTGATTGATGGCCGCGCGCGCGGGATCGCTACCGGACAAATTGCGCGGCAGGCCGTGATTGAATTTGTCGTCGACCAGCAAGGCCAACTGGCGATCCATCAGATCGGCGAGATTGGCGACCGCCACCTTGAGCGCATCCATCGCAAAAGCAATATGACCGCCGTAGAAATTACCGCCATGCAAAACCCGCTCGCCATCGACATCGATCAGCGGATTATCGTTGGCACTATTCAATTCGATTTCGATATCGCGTCGCATCCAACCCAGCGCATCGCGCGCCACGCCGATCACGTGCGGCGCGCACCGAATCGAGTAGCGATCCTGCAAACGTTCGGCCGGCGCATCCGGGCGGCCGGCCAGATCGGCGCGAATCCACCCGGCCGCCTCCGCCTGCCCGACATGTGGCTTGGCCTCGAATAACATGGCGTCGAAATGGCCGGGACGGCCATTCAAGGCTACCGTCGACAAAGCGGTCAAGCGGCTCGCAAGTTGCGTCAAAACTTCGGCGCGGCGCCACGCCAAACACGCCAGGCCCGTCATCACGGCAGTACCGTTCATCAGCGCCAAGCCTTCCTTGGGGGCCAGCGTCAACGGCGCCAGACCGATCTCCTGCAACACGTCCGTCGCACTACGCAACTGTCCTCGATACTCAACCTCACGCTCGCCGATCAGCGCCGCGGCGACATAGGACAGCGGCGTCAAATCGCCGCTGGCGCCGACCGATCCTTCGGAGGGAATACGCGGCAACACATTATGGTTGATCAACTCGCCCAGATGCGCCAACAGCAGATGGCGCACCCCGGAATAACCATGGGCCAGCGAGTTAAGCCGCGCCAGCATCACGGCGCGCGTTTGCGTCGCATCGAGATACTCGCCCATGCCGCAACCGTGATACCGGGTCAATTGCAAAGGCAGCGCTTCGACCAGATCGGCCGGCACACTGACCACACAAGCTTCGCCGTAGCCGGTATTCACCCCATAGACAATGCCGCCGTCGGCCAGCCGATCGCGCAAAAAACGCGCCCCGCGCTCAATCCGCTCGACCCACTGCGGATCTGCGCACAAGCTAACCGAAGCACCCTGCTCGGCAACCGCGATCACGTCTTCGATGGTCAGGTGGCGAGCACCCACGGTCACGCTGTGAGTCGGCAATGCAGTCGTCAAACCATGGGATACCGAATCATTTTCTGCCACGGCTGACTCCTTGAGGGCGTTGCCAAAAATTAAAGAAATTGAACCATTGCAAAGGCGCGAGGCGGCAATAGTGTTCGAGCCGCTGCGCGTAACGCTGGATATAGGTATTCAGATGCGCCGTCCGATCGGTACGCGGCAATACGATGCGGTCGGCAAAATGTTCGAAATGGATATGGTAGCGCCCGGCCTGTTTCAGTGCGAAAAACAAATACACCGGGCAACCCAGCGCATGCGCGAGCGTAAACGGACCTTGTGCAAACGGCGCTGTCCGCCCTAGAAATTCGACATCGGTAATCCGCGTGGAGACCCCGACCGGCACACGATCACCGACAATCACCAGCAACTCGCCGGCCTCGATGCGCTCATGCATCAGCATCGCGGTCGCCGGACCCATATCGCTGATTTGCAGCACGCGCGAGGCGAAATCGCTATGCGCGCCGGCCAGTATGCTATTGAAGCGCTGCGCATGTTCGGTATACACCACCGCGGTAATGCGGGCCAGCGAGCCGCGTACCGCCAAGGCGCGCATCATCTCCAGATTGCCCAAATGCGAACCGACAATCAATGCGCCCTGCCCGCTCGCGATCAAGGCATCGAATTCCGCCTGCATCGGGAAATCGATATCGCGCCCCTTGAGTTGCCCGGACCACGCGGCCAGCTTATCCAGGCCGGAATCGGCAAAGGCGAAAAGATGACGGTAGGCGGTGCGCCAACCCGGTTTGGGGCATGTGCCCTCAGGCTGATCTTGATTGAGTTGCTGAAAATAGCGCAACGATTCGGCGCGGGCGCGCGCCCCGGTCAGCCAGAAATACGCGACCACCGGGTGCAGGCAGAGACGGGTGAAGTCGCGCCCCAGCCATTTGCAACTCAGCGCCAGCGTCATCATGCCCAGCCGGCTACCGCGTTCGGCCACTCGCCACCACGCGGCTGACGGCGCGCGACCAGGCTTTATGCCGGGCACTTTGCGGGCCAACAACAGCGGCAGCCTGAGCAACATCCCGGCCACCAGCCGGGTGTGGGCCAAACTGATACGCACATTGTCGCGCCACATATGGAAGTGCGACAGGCCGCCCGGCGCGTAGGTTACGCGCGTCGGGACCGTGAAAAATTCCATGCCGGTCCAGTGCAGGCGCACCAGGATTTCAATATCGAAATCCATACGCTCCGGCAAGCTCCTGCCCTCAATCAAAGCACATACGGCCGGCAAGGGATAAAGCCGAAAGCCGCACATCGAATCGCGAATTTCGAGCGAGAGCGTTTCGATCCAGACCCAGACATGCGTCAGGTAGCGGCCATATAAACGTCCTTTCGGCACGCTCTCGTCATACACCGGCCGGCCCAGGATCAAGGCAGCCGGATGGGTTTGTCCAAGGGACAAAAACTGAGGGATATCGCCCGCATCATGCTGCCCATCGGCATCGATTTGCAAGGCGTGGCTGTAACCCGCGGCGTAGGCTGCGCGCAGGCCCGCCATTACCGCTCCACCCTTGCCGCGATTCTGCGGCAAGCGCAACACTTGGAGCCGCGGCCCGTGCTGGTCGGCCAGCGCGGCCAGCACTTGCTGGGTCGGCAGATCGCTGCCGTCGTCCACCACGAATACTGCCAGTCCGTGCGCCAGCAATGCCGCCACCGTCGCTCCGATCTCATTCTTATGGTTATAAATCGGCACCACCGCACAAGGCTTGAAGGCCATCACGCGACCCCGTACACGAAGCGACCGGTAGCGCAATTTTGCTCGTGCAAACGATAGGCAAACTGCACTCGCTGCTGCGCCGCATCGCACACCAGAGTCAGGCGCAAGATCGCGCCCGGCCCGACCGGCGCGGTAAATTTGATATTGTCGAGCGCGCGGAAGGTCGGCAAATCGGGGAAATAGCCCTGTGCGTAACGCGCCGCCCAGTCGATCTGGACCACGCCCGGCAGAATCGGGAAACCCGGGAAATGCCCTGCAAAATAAATCAGGTCGGGCCGAACCTGCAGATCGAGCAGCACCTCGTTACCTTGCCGCACTTCACTCAGGATCACGGGGTCACGCGCCATCGCATCTTCGGCAAACAAGGCCGCCAACATGCGGCCCGGCAGCTTGCCACGCTCGTCGCTGGGCAAGGCGGCTCTGAAACGCCAATGGCGCGGCAGCAACACGGTATCGTAACGCTCCGCCAAATGGCGCCGCAATTGCTTGACCAAAGCGATCCGCCCGGCGTCCCGCAACACAGCGCCGCCGGCCTCGCTCAACACCACTACCGCACCCAGTCGGTCGCGCGTTTTACTGTTGGCTCGCGACTCGCCCGGCAGCAACACCACAGCGGCTTGGCTGACTAAGGGGCTGAGCGTCAGGGAGTGTTCCAGCGCCGGCAGCGACACGCGCTTATCCTGCACCTTCACGGTACGATCCAACCTGCCCCGCAAGACAAAGCCTCCACTTGCATCGAGCTCGACCGCATCGTCGCAGCGCCACCAGGCAGCGTCGGCCAGATGCGGCGAGCGCACACTCAGCGCGCCGTCCGATTCGCGCCGGATCTGCACGCCGGGCAACGGCTGCCAGGCGGTCTGCAACTCGCCCTGTCTGCGCCAGGCAATGCCGCCGGTTTCAGTACTGCCGAAGATTTCCAGCGGAGCACGCCCCAGAGCCTGCGCGTAAAGTTGCGCCGCTTCGGCCGGCAAAGGACCGCCCGAAGAAAAAATCAGGCGCGGTGCAGGCGACAATAGCGCGAGATCAAGCAATTGCGGCCAACGCGCCAAATGCGCCGGACTTGAGACCAGTACCGCAGCCGGCTCTGCCGCCAATTGCTCGCGCAACTGCGCAGCATCGCTGCATGTCTTGCGAGTAAACGGTCGACCCGAGGCCAAAGGCCAAAACAAGCGGAATAGCAAACCATAGATATGATGATGCGGCACACTGGCGAGTATCGTACAGCCGTCGATTTCGGCGCCCCAATTGGCGTCGAGCGCTGTAACTTCGGCATCGAATTGCGCCAGCGTTTTGCGAATTTCTTTTGGGGTACCGCTGCTCCCGGAGGTGTACAGGCTAATGATCGAACCGAGGTCGAGCCGCTGCAGCCGAGGTAGCGCCGGGTCCGCCAAGCCGCCGGCCAGCAGCGCGTCCAGGTCGTCGAGGATCGCATCGTAAGAGCCTGACAATTCTTGGCGGCTCGCAGCCAGCGTATTCGACGGAATCACCACCTGCTTGCCGGCCGCCATCAGTGCGAACAGGCCACAAGCAAATTCAAAGGTGTCGTCGAGACATAGCAGCCAACGCTGCGGCGCCTGCTCTTCGAGTAGCGCTGAGACTGTGCCGACGCGCTGGATAAAAGCCGCCCAGGTCAACGACTGCGCGTCGTCGACCTGATTCACTCGATCGACACAAACAAGGTGGCCGGCCGCTCTGGGCGCCGTCAATAAATCATGCAAACGCACTAACATCGATTAACTCACTCGCCCGGCACGCGGTAATACGAACAGATGCCGCCAGATAAATTCGCCCGCCATCAGCAAGGCAAGCAGTACGTAGGCAATGCAGCCGTTATATAAGGCCCAGTTTGCCCGTGAAGTCCAGAATGCCGTATACAGCGAGACACTGGCGTTCAAGGCCAGGAAGACACACCAGATTCGGGTAACGTTACGCGTATAGTCGATCGCCGCCGACGTCAGCTCGGGCTGCGAAAGGCGGGCGAAACGCTCGACCATGGACGGCGGCTTGCGCAATGTCGCCGC
>Ga0302314_10014594_pt1 | contig 13430 bp, 16 predicted proteins | sample III_Palsa_N2_3_FD_200533 | JGI IMG/M metagenome (GOLD analysis project Ga0302314, IMG submission 200533) | Peat permafrost microbial communities from Stordalen Mire near Abisko, Sweden - III_Palsa_N2_3 | ecosystem: Environmental > Terrestrial > Soil > Palsa > Peat permafrost | place: Sweden...
GAGCGGTCGCGTCGCCATCATCTCGCTCCATCCGTGGGCCGCTTGACCGGCGCGGGCATTCTCGCAAGCCTTCCCAATAACCTATCGGAACTCCCGGTTCCAGTTCCCCCCAATGCCGTGCGTGGCCTCAACCTCTCCATCCCATCGCCTTGCTTTGGTCAAATCTGACTGGCGTGTGGAGCGTGGGCAGAGGATCGACCTATCCTCGATCCATCGACCGCCCGGATGCGGGTGACATTGACCCGGTGACATTGGGACGATGTGAGGGAGTGCCAATGCAATCCACGCTGACACCGCAGCAAACCGATCCGCACGACATTTTCGTGATCGAGCCCGACGTCGTTCTGGCCGCACGCGCGGATCACGCCTCGCCCGACCCGGTGCAGGACGCGCTGACCCGTCTGGCGCATCAGCGCGCCAAGGCACCATCGGAGGTTTCTGCCGGTACGCCGAGCCCAGCGGTCGATACGACGTTTCGCGCCGCCGCTGCCGTCGACGCCACCAAGGCCCCGAGCGAGCGGTCGGCGATCGGCAGGCTGGCGAAGAATACCTTCATCGCCTTCCTGTTCGCGCTCTGCAGCGCCATCGTTGCCACGACCTGGACGCACCACGGCGACGCGGCCAAACAGATGATCGCGAACTGGATGCCGGCATTCCTTCCGGCTTCGTCGTCGCCGGCAGCAACGCCTGCCCTCGCCGAGCAACCGGACGCATCGCCGATGCAGGCCGCCACGGCAGACCAGGCACCGGCGCAACCGGCTCGGCCTTCGGAAGGCGCCGCTCCGGCGCCGGCCGTCTCCCCGACGGAATCGACGCCGTCGGCGCAGTCGATGGCGCGCGATCTTGCCACGATGGGTCAACAGATCGAGCAGCTCAAAGTCAGTATCGAGCAGCTCAAGGCCGGCCAGGCCCAGATGTCCCGCGACCTTGCCAAAACGTCCGATCCAAATCCGCGCCCCCGAATCGCAGCGCTGCCGCCGCGGCCGGTGGCGGCTCCGGTACGAAAGCCGAAGCCGGCATTCCCGGCCTCGGCTGCTTCGACGCTGCCGCCCTCCGCAGCACCTCTCGCGCCGCCGCCGGCGCTATCGCAACCGGTGCAGCAACCGCAACCCACCTTCCAGCCGGATGGCGAGCCGGTGGTGCGGCCACCGCTGCCGCTGCACTGATATCGGCGCCCACATCGGCGCCAATATCGGTCTTGCATCGCAAGTTTGCAGCTTTCGCTCTGCACGAGCCCGGTGGCGCCAATAAATCGCGCCCATGCGCGCCTGACGGCAGGCGCCGCGCGATGGCCCCCGGCACTGCCGTCACGCTAATTGCACCCCCTGCCCCTTCCCTGTAGAAGGACGCGCATCCGCTGCGGCTGTGGCGTTCATGGATGCTTGCCGAGGGGCAGATGCGGCGTTTCTATCAAGCGGTTAAGGCGTGCGGTCTGCTGCTGTTGCTGGGCGGATGTGCCCAGACCACCGCTCTCGAACCCCAGGACCAGATGCTCGACACCAGTCTGGCCCGCCTCTATTTCTTTCGACAGGCCCGGTCGCCGACCGACATCGGCGGGTTCTCGGCCGCCGACATCAAGGTCGACGGCAAACCCATCGGTTCGCTCGCCCCGGGCACCAGCGTCTACATCATCGCCGATCGTCCGGAGGGACTCCACAAGATCACCGTCCAGCGCTCCGGCGACAGCGTCGGTTTCGATGCGGACGTCCAGCTCGAATCCATGACGTCCTATTATTTCGAAATCGGGCCGACGGTTGAAGCCAGCATCGATCAGGCCAGGCTCACCTCGATGGGCATGAAGGGACATCCGACCCCCGGCCGTTTCGGCGCCAGCTCGCCCTTCATGTTCTATACGCTGGACGCCATCGCCGGCGCCGGGATGATCACCAGGTTGAAATCCAAGGAAGCGGATCGCGTCTGGGAAGCGCCTTGCGACGTGACGTCACCGGTGCCGCCGCCAACTACATTTTCCAAATGTTAAACAAATAGCCGTGCGCAATCCGCGATGGCAAAAAATTGTCACAATCTTTTTCGAAATGAAATTCGTTTCGAGAAGGAGAACCTCACATGCGGATCGCACTATTGATCTTCACGGGTTCGATCGCCGCCCTCGCCGTGCTGACGGCGCCGGCGCTGGCCAGGAATTCCAATACCCAGAAGATCGACGACCCACCGGCTTCAACGGCTTCAGCTTCACCGAACTCATCGCAGGCTTGCCACGCCTACCAGCAGGCGCCCGATGGATCATGGATACCGCTTCCATGCCAGGAGCCTGGCGCCACCTCGCAAGCGCAGACCCAGCACAAGTCCGCCAACCGGCATGCGGACGAAGACACGCGCTGAAAAAACCTGACGCCTCGTTTCTTGGCTGTTCGGAATTTGAATTTGAGGCAGGTGCGAAATACGCCACACCGTCATCGCCCGCGAAAGCGGGCGATCCAGTATTCCAGAGCCGTTGGTGATGGAATCGAGAATCCATAACCACCGGCGTTAGCGCTTTCGCGCGCCGACTTCGTGCTGATTTCGGATGCTGGTAGCGAATTTTTAAGGATGATTTTGTTACGCCGGGTGAAGCCGGATCGGACAACCTTTTGAACACCCTTGGACCGGTATGCTTTGCGCCGACATGGTGCCTCTCCATCGGGATCAGGCTTCGATGGCCTCTTAACCGGCATCTGGATAGACGATGCGCGCGCGCGATTGCCCTGTGGTCGAAACCCCGGACTTCCTGCTCGCAGCGCTTGAGCGGGCAAATGACGCCGTGGTGATCGTCGATGGCGATCTTCATGTGAGCCATGCCAACGCCGCTGCCGAACTGATCTGGGGGCTGAATCGCACAGAATTGCTCGGTTGCCATGTCAGCCGTCTGGGACTTGGGGATCTGCAACACCATCTGGTTGCGGCGACCGCCCCGGTCCAGGTGAACGGCGGCGACGCCATCACGGGATCCCGCTCCGAGATCGCAATCCATCGCGAAGACGGCAGCCGGATCCTTGCCGCATTGTCGCTTTCGCGAGCCGAGGTCGGCGGTCAAAGCCGCACTATCGCATTCGTTCGGGATATCACCAGCGAGGTCGACCAACGCGAAAGGTTGGCGTTGCTGACATCGGTAGCCGACGAAACCAATCGCGCGGCTGTCGTCACCGATCAAAATCTAAGGATCGTCTATACCAACGCGGCGTTTGCAGGAATGTTCGGGTACTCGTTCGAGGAAGCAAAGGGACGGCCCGCGAACGAACTACTTGTCGGCCGGCATACCGACCGCAAGGTACTGGCAAGGTTGCGACGCGGGATCGGCAAGGAAAGCAGCGGCGAGGAGGAAATCCTCGCCTACGACAAGAACGGCAACGAAATCTGGATCTCGATCAACGCCAAGGCGTTCCGCAACCGGCGCGGACGACTGAAATACATGTTCGCCCTGCTGACCGATATCACCGAGACCAAGCAGTTGCGGTCGCTGCAGCAGTTGATCATGGGCGCGCTCGCCGACGAAATCCCGATTGCGGATATCGCCGACCGGCTTTGCAGGCGGGTCGAGCAGATCGCGCCTGACGTCGTTTCCTCGCTGCTCCACATCGACGCCGGCGGATTGGTTCATCCGCTGGGCGGCCCCAGCCTGCCCGAAGACTATTCCGCGGCGCTGGAAGGCATCGCGATTGGTCCTGATATCGGCTCCTGCGGGTCTGCGGCCTTTTACGGCGAGCCGGTGCTGGCGATCGATATCGACACCGATCCGCGCTGGCAGCCCTTCAAGACCCGGCCGCTCGAGGTTGGTCTGCGCGCCTGCTGGTCGACGCCGATCAAGGCCAAGGATGGCCGCGTGATCGGAACCTTCGCGTTCTATTTCAGGGAATCTCGCCCGCCGAGCCGCTGGCATCAGCGCATCGTCGACGCCTGCGTGCATCTCGGAGCCATCGCGATCGAACGCAAGGAAGCACGAGCCCAGATCGCGCGGCTCGCCTATTACGATATTTTGACCGGCCTGCCCAACCGCGCGCGGTTGCGGCATTTGATCGCCGAAGCGATCGAGGCCTGTCCGGAAGGAAACCACGTCGCGCTGGCGTTTCTCGACGTCGATAATTTCAAGGACGTCAACGATACGTTCGGACACTCGGTTGGTGACGAATTGCTGGTCCAGCTTGCCCAGCGCCTGCGCGCGCAAATTCAGCCGGGCGACATGCTGGGGCGTCTGGGCGGCGACGAATTCGTGATCGTGCTGCCGAACCGCAACGCCCCCGAAGCCTCGCTGGTCGCGTCACGGATTACCGATGCCCTGGCTACGCCGCTCCAGATCGAAACCAAACTGGTCCCGATGTCAGCCAGCATGGGCATCAGCATCTATCCTGACAACGCCACCGACATTGATATGCTGATACAGCAGGCCGATGCGGCCATGTACAAGGCCAAGGAGGCGGGCCGTTCCACCTATCGCTTCTTCAACGCCGACATGAACCGGCTTGCCGAGCAACGGCTGGCCTACAGCGCGGCGCTGCGTGCTGCGATCGCAAATGACGACCTGCAATTGCATTATCAGCCGCAGATCCGGACCGTCGACGGCGCCATCCATGGTGTCGAGGCGCTGGCGCGCTGGCATGACCCGGAACTCGGCGAGGTTTCGCCGTCGAAGTTCATCCCGCTGGCCGAAGAGTGCGGACTGATCGAACAGATCGGCCTGTGGTCGATCCGTGAGGCCTGCCGGCAAATGGCGGTGTGGCGTGCAGCCGGACTGGACATCCCATGCGTGTCGGTCAATCTGTCTCCGATCAATTTCCAGAATGTGAACCTGGCGGCAGCGGTCAGCGAGATCCTCGCCGACCATGATCTGCCACCGGAAGTGCTCATGCTCGAGATTACCGAAGGCGTGATCATGAACGAGCGCTCGGTCGCGATCGAGACCATGAACAGCATTCGCAAGCTCGGCGTAGGGCTGTCGCTGGACGATTTCGGAACCGGTTATTCGAGCCTCAGCCGCCTCGCGCACCTGCCGATTCGCGAGCTGAAGATCGATCGCAGCTTCATGCGCGATGTCGAGAGCAACCCCAGCGCGCGGGCGATCGTCACCACCGTGGTCCGTGTCGGCCAGAGCCTGCAGCTCACCGTCGTCGCCGAAGGCGTGGAAACCGACGGGCAACGAAAGTTGCTGGCGGATCTTGGATGCGACGTGATTCAAGGATTTCTCTACGCCCCGGCGCTGTCGCCTCCCGCCTTCGGGCGCTGGCTGCTCGACTACAGCGCCAGCCGGGCGAGTGACATGCTCAGGCGTGTCGGCCGATCCCTGTCCGAACCTTCGGGCGAACCTTCGGTTCACGTCGCCATCAACGCGCGGCTGGGCTAGCGTTCGCGATCCTGCGGAACCCGTCGCGGCAAAGCTCGCGGGCAATAGCGCGTAACCCCTCTCCCGGATCGCACCGCCGAAGCTTTGACCTGGCGGGCATTCGCGCCGGGTGTTGTTCGTCAAAAAACCCTTCAGGCGCACAAGTAGTAGTATTGTCATACTAATACTTGTGATTGACCAGCGACAACCCCGCGTCATAAACTGCGTGAACAGCCGTCCTGAGGCTTCGACGTCGCCTTCACCTCCGCGGCGCGAGAGCTCTGCCAGATGTATTTTTCGTGAGTGCAGGACTCAGACACCGCGGACGTAAGGCGAAAAGCGATCTGATTTTATCTCTGCAGCCCTCGCGGTAGTTGCCTCAGGGCACTTGGAAATGTGCTCGCACAGGAGGAAGGCAGATGGCTCAAACCGGCACGATACTCAAACACTCACGGACGGACATCCAACTCACCGGTACGCAACAAGGCATTGCCCCCAATGAACCGGCAAACACATTGTTTATTTACACCGGCGAGGTTCAGTGCAAATTCGTCAGCGGCAACAACACCACGCTCAACGATGTGCTTACCATCGTGCTGCCGGATGCAGACCTCGGGCTTGGCCAGGTCATCGGCCCTCCGGTCCCGATCATCCTGCCCACAAGCTGGAATGCCAACGATGGCTTCTCCGTCATCGCCATCAATAATCCAACCGTGGGCACGATACCCAATACCCTGACCGGCCTTACGTTGACCGCCAACATCGCCGTTCAGAATGGCATGTTGCTCAACGTGCAATATCAGCTTTCGCTGTTGGCGCGGGTCTGAGTTGCGAGCGAAACGGGCAGAACGCCCGTTTCGCGATGCCTGACCTCCGTCTCTCCGCTTCGCGCGCCGCCTTTGCGTTCGCCGCGGCAACCTCAGCCCTTGGCCCGCTGCGCAGCGGCGGCTTCGGCAAACGCGCGGTAGCTAGGGGGCGCACGGCCGTCGTCGCACAGCCCCGCCGGAAATTCACCACCCGGTTTGAACTTGGCGCCGTCCGGGTGCGACTGCTTGACAGCGCAAACCGACAGCGGAGCAAATGATGGTTCGTCAGCCCACGCCAACGTCCGGGACTACCAGCCACAATGCGGTGGTCTCGCTAGTGCTTCCCTGCCTGCTGATCGGCCATTTTCTCTGGAACGTGCTGACGCCCGCGCATGAATATCCGATGCGCTCTGACCAGATGCTGACCATGGCGCTCGATTTCCTCGGGCTGCTTGGCCTGATCGGGCTGAGGGCTTCGATTCCGAAACCGCTGTTCTGGATCGCCCTCGTCGCGGGCATCGGTCTGCTGGCGTTGCGCCTCAACGGCGACGCCGGCTGGTGGACCGGCCATCTCGTCTATTCGCTTCTGCCGCGATGAGGCGGCTGGCCGTCGCCATGACCATCGACGATCTCCTCGCCGCAGCCGCCGCCCTGCCCCTGCGCGATGCGGCCTACGCGATCTGGCGGCAGAAGATCACATTCGAGCGGCTGGAAGACCGGGTGTGGCCGCGCCGGGATCAGAGTACGCCACAGGCGCGCGAGAAATCGATGCGCGAGAGCATGGCGCAGATCAAACACGAGCACGACTTCGCCCAGGACGGGCCGACCTTCGACCGGCTGAAACGCGCGCATCCCCACGCCACCGACGCGGCGTTGAAGCAGGCCATCGTCGCGGCGGTGAAGTTCGACGATGATTGCTTCGGATATTTTTCACATGGCCGTGCGGAGGATTTTTGGGACATGTGCATCCGCGCGGTGGCGCAGGCGGCACAGGACCATCCGGATTATCTGGAGACCACCTACCGCGATGCGCGCAACCGGGTCGCCTACAACATGAAATGAGGCGACCCGACCTGTGCCTGGATCAATAGCCGACCGTGAAGCGCTGACGCGAATGAGCGGGCTTTTCGATCTCGTCTGCGAGCGCGATCGCATAATCCTCGAACGAAATGTGGCTGCCCTTGTCATTGGTCAGCAACGCATCGCGGCCGAGGCGGAATTTCCCGGTCCGCTCGCCGGGGGCAAACACCGCGGACGGCGACAGATAGGTCCAGTCGAGATCGGATTGCTGGCGCAGCAGATCGAGGAAAACACTTCCGGCCGCGGCCTCGGCCTTGTAGATCGCCGGAAATTGCGGGGTGTCGATCAGCTTCACCCCAGGCGCGACTTCTAGGCTGCCGGCGCCGCCGACCACGAGATAGCGGGGAACCCTGGCTTCCCGCACCGCCGCGATCAGTTTGTGCGGGTCGCTGGCGGTGAAATGCACCGAGCTGATCACGACGTCGTGGCCCTTGATAACTGTGGCGAGGCCGGCGACGTCATCCGCATCGGCCTTCACGGGCACGACGCCCGGCAGTGCCGGGACTTTTTGCGGATGGCGGGCGATCGCGGTCACGCCATGGCCGCGGCGCGACAGTTCGGCGAGGATGCGCGAGCCGGCATTGCCGGTGGCGCCGATCAGGGCGATTTTCATGGGGGGCTCCATTTCACTTGGGGGGCTGATGTGGTACCTATCAGATACCAACTAGTCGATTGGAATACAGCTGTGAAGAAGGCACCCTTGCGTAAGCTGGTCACCCCCAGGAAACTGCCGAGTAACCGTCCAGGAACCACCGAGTAACGTCCGAGGAGACTGCCGATGAAGACCGCCTGTCCCAACCCGAATGCCTATGCGGCCACCTGCCCGACCCGTCTGGTGCTGGACCGCGTGGCCGACAAATGGGCTGTCCTGATCCTGGGCTTGCTGCGGGACGAACCGGTGCGTTTCAACGGGCTGCGCCGGCTGATCGAGGGCATATCGCAGAAAATGCTGTCGCAGACCCTCAAGAGCCTGGAGCGCGACGGCTTGGTCAGCCGCAAGGCGATCCCGACGGTGCCGGTCACGGTCGAATATTCGATTACCCCCCTGGGCCGGACCTTGTCCGCGACGGTGGATAGTCTGCGGGTATGGGCAGAAACCCATATCGACAAGGTGCTAAAAGCCCAGAAGCAATACGATGCCGGCTTGCAGCGGAAGGCCGCCTGAGCCCGCGTCCAAGGTCAAAGTCGCCAGGAGAGTACATGACGTCAGCGAATAAAGTGAATCTCGTCAGCCACCCGCTCGTGCAGCACAAGCTCACGCTGATGCGCGAGCGTGACCGCTCCATCAAGGGTTTCCGCGAACTGCTGAACGAGATCGGCACGCTATTGTGCTATGAAGTCACCGCCGACTTGCCGCTCGAGATGGTCGACATCGAGACGCCGCTGACGCCGATGAAGGCGCCGATGATTGCCGGCAAGAAGCTGACCTTCGCGCCGATCCTGCGCGCCGGTGTCGGCTTTCTCGACGGCATGCTGGCGCTCGTGCCCTCGGCCCGAGTCGCGCATATCGGTCTTTACCGCGATCCCCAGACGCTGCAGGCGGTCGAATATTTCTTCAAGGCGCCGCATGATCTGTCGGACCGCACCGTGATCCTGATGGATCCAATGCTGGCCACCGGCAATTCCGCCTGTGCCGCCGCTTCACTCCTGAAGACGCGCGGCGCCCGCGATATCCGCTTCGTCTGCCTGCTGGCGGTGCCCGAAGGCATCGCGCAATTCCAGCGCGAGCATCCCGATGTTCCGATCTGGACCGCCGCGATCGACGAGCGGCTGAACGATCATGGTTACATCCTGCCGGGTCTCGGCGACGCCGGTGACAGAATGTTCGGTACCAAATAGCCCGCTCGCGCTGTCGCGCTGCTGCGGCCCGGTCTCGATCTCAGGGCTCGAGCCCGGACTCGCGCAGCGCCGGCGCGGCCTCCGGTGAAGCGAGAAATTTCAGCAGCCGGTCGGCTTGCTGCGGGTTTTTCGATACCGCGAGGCGCCCGGCGGAAAACACCGCGGGGCTCTGCAAATGCAGCGGAATCGCCCCGATGATTTTAATACCTGCGACCAATTTCAGCTCGCTGATCTGCTGCACCGCGAGGTCCGCCTCGCCGGACAGCAGCCGTTCCGCAGTAAAACCCTGGGGAATGATCCGGGCGCGGGCGTTGATCTCGGATGCGATCCCCATCCGCTCGATCAGTCGCGCGAAGAAAATGCCGCTGGCGCCGAGGCCCGAATACGCCACCGCACGGGCGCCCAGCAAGGTTGCGCGCAGCGCCGGTTCGGTCGCAATATCCGGATGATCGGCGCCGGCCTTGACCGCAAGACCAACAAAGGAACGCGCGAGATCGACGCTGCTCTCCGCCACCACGCTGCCGTTCGCCTTGAGACCGTCGAGCCCCTCGCGCGTTAAAATGACGACATCGGCCGCTTCACCATTACGCAAGCGCTCGAGGAGCCCCAGCGTCGGGGCAAAATCAGCGTCGATGCGCACGCCCGCTTCCGCTTCATATCGCCCCGCAAGGCTGCGGACCGCTCCCATCAGGGCAAGTGTCGAGAGCAGTCGAATCGTATTTTGCATTTACAAGTCCTTCGACGCGACGTTACCAGCACCATCCGCGCTGCCGTCAGACAAAGGCCACGCTCGATCGCAACTGCAACGGCTTCTAGCACAGGCGCGATGGGCCTTAAACGCAATGATCCGCCAAAGCGTGAGCTTTGGCGGATCAGGTTGCTTACCGGGCACCCTCAGGGGTCCGGCCGGTCTGTCGGATGCGTTACGCCGCAGCCGCCTTGGCCGCGGTCGGAACCGACGCGATCGTCTTCAGGATCTGGGAAGCGATCTGGTAGGGGTCGCCTTGCGAATTCGGGCGGCGATCTTCCAGATAGCCCTTGTAGCCGTTATTGGCGAAGCTGTGGGGCACGCGGATCGAAGCGCCGCGGTCCGCGATGCCATAGCTGAAGCTATCGATCGACGCGGTTTCGTGCTTGCCGGTCAGGCGCAGATGGTTGTCCGGACCGTAGACCGCGATGTGATCGGCGCGGTTGGTTTCGAACGCCTTCATCAGCTTCTCGAAATATTCCTTGCCGCCGACTTCACGCAAATAGGTGGTGGAGAAGTTGGCGTGCATGCCCGAGCCGTTCCAGTCGGTATCGCCGAGCGGCTTGCAGTGATATTCGATGTCGATACCGTACGTCTCGGTCAGCCGCTGCATCAAATAGCGGGCCATCCACATTTCGTCAGCGGCCTTCTTGGATCCTTTGCCGAAGATCTGGAATTCCCACTGGCCCTTCGCAACTTCGGCGTTGATGCCTTCGTGGTTGATGCCGGCGGCGAGGCACAGATCAAGGTGCTTCTCGACGATCTCGCGGGCAACCGCACCGACGTTCGAATAGCCGACGCCGGTGTAATACGGACCCTGCGGCGCGGGATAGCCGGAGGTGGGGAAGCCGAGCGGACGGCCATCCTTGTAGAAGAAATATTCCTGCTCGAAGCCGAACCATGCACCCTCGTCGTCGAGAATGGTGGCACGCTTGTTCGTGGCATGCGGCGTCTTGCCATCGGGCATCATCACTTCGCACATCACCAGCACACCATTGGTGCGCGCGGCATCGGGATAAACGGCGACTGGCTTCAGCACGCAATCGGAGCTGTGACCCTCGGCCTGCATCGTCGAGCTTCCGTCGAAGCCCCACAGCGGAAGCTGCTCCAGCGTCGGAAACGCATCAAATTCCTTGATCTGGGTTTTGCCGCGCAGATTCGGGGTCGGCGTGTATCCGTCGAGCCAGATATACTCGAGCTTATACTTTGTCATTGAGCCTCTCATACGTTGATGATGCGAAAGGTGGGAAACCGAAGCCTTAAGAAACCGAAGCCTAATTGGTCACCACACGCGTTACCCGGCCACCATCGGCCAGTCGTTACCAAGCAATTAAAGTGCCAAATGCCGCATTGCGGGACGGGCGACCAGAACCGACCAACCCACCCCCGCGACCGCTTTTACTCACATCCGGAGGTGCGGCAAAGCAGCGCGGATAGCATTGTGGGCGCACCCGGAGGTCACCCGGCAAAAGCCTAATTCACGCCTGTTTCCGAAGCAATCGGCAGCATCGTCTGCCGGTGCGATTAAAGCGGCGCCAATCGCCGGCAACATTCCCAAAGAAAGCGGCGCGTCTCCGCAACCTTGGCGACAGCCCAAGCGTTAGCCACCCAGTGGCTGCTTCTCAGCAGGCAAAAACGAAATTGCCTACATTTTACACACCCGATGATTTCACTTTGATCAGGTTGCACGACCGGAGTGCAGGGACGATATCGATTTCAGTAACCAGTCAAGAACGAGTCGGGCGCAGCATGAGTCAAAGCGTCACGACAATCAGGAGATACAGATGAATACGAGTTTGAATCACGGGTCCGCCAAGATCTACCAATTCCCTGCCGGGGGCCGTGCGGCCTTCGGCGTACGTCGCCTTGAGGAGACCAAGACATCGACCGAACCCGGCCCTCTGCGCGTCAGCGAAGCCGCGTGCGGCGGCAGCTGGTATCACGAAGCGGCAATCGAAGCGGCAATCCAGGAATCCAATCCGGTACGCGAGGGATGATACCCGCCGCAGGCGCGATGCCGTTGCACCGCTGGGCGGTGGTGCGATCTCAACTGCAACAGGGTCGAAACGAAAATGTTTCGGCCCTTTTTACGTCAGCTCGCACGCCGTCACGCGCCGTTTGGCGTGCCTGACCGTGACGCCGGCCTTGGTGATCGCCAGCGTCACCCCGCCACCCGAATAGCGCGAGCCGGACAAGGCCAGACGTCTCGCCAGCGTTACTTCCCGGCCATCGATCTGCAGATATGCGCGCGAGTCGTATTTGAAAAATCCGACGATAAAGCGGGTGCCGTCGGCGCAGTGATAGCTCTCAAAGGTCTGCGCCAGCGCCGACGATGAGCCGGTCACAACGCCCGCAACCAGAAGCGCCGCACCAAAAATGGCGGTCTTGTACCCATTCATATCAGCCCCCGGCGGTACTCACCCTGCGGATCACGTCCGAGGGCACGGTGCCATGGAATACCCGCGCGTGAGCCGAGTGTATAGACCAGACGAAACCGGTGAGGCGCCGTGCAAAGCCGGCCGGGAAGACGCTTACGCCGCCGCTTCCAATTCCGCATCAAGGTCGGAAATGACGTCCTCGCAAGCCGAGATCGCCTGCTGAATAGCGGCGATCTGCATCAATTCCCAGCCGCTGACCGGGCCGTTGCGATTTTGCAGCGCGACTATCAAATCCCGGCGCTGTTCCTTGAGTTGTACCAGCGGCAGGCCGTGGTCAGGCAGATGTCTCATGATCTTTCCAGCCCCATTGAACGACTTACAGGTGTATCCGGATTGTTCTGCGTTCCGCTTACAAAACTCGCGCAAATTTTAACTAGTTGTGACAGTTGGCGTCGCCCGCGCCGCCCCATCCGCTATCAAGGCATCAAGCGCCGCTACAACGCAATTGGTGCACCAGTCGCTCTGGTGCAGATGACTTGGGTCGATAGGATCAATCATCAGATCGATGGGAATGTTGCGGTCCTTATTCCAATGACGCATCAGGGCAAAGCGATGAAATACATTTACGCTCGCTTTTCTCGCGGCATCGGCGATCAGTCTCACCATGCATTCGGTACCAGCGATCTTTCCAGGCCCTAGGATCGCGGGTGCATATTGCAAATCCATCAGCAGCACGTCCATCGCCAGGCCGCTCAGCCGTTTCAGTCCGGCATCGATAGCCGCCGCGACGTCGTCGAGGTGGTAGCCATTAAGGAATATCGCGTTGGTCCCGACCTGCCAGATCGTGAGGACAGGCGCCTGCGCAATGACATCCTCATCAAGCCGCATGAACTCCTCGGGCGCCTCCTCGCCACTTTTGCCTTTGTTAATCACATCAATCGTCCGGCCGGGAAACCGAAGCCGCAATGCCGTCTCCAGTCGACCAGGATAGGGCGCAATTCCACCCTCACCGGCTGTCGACGACGATCCGATTGCCACGATTTTGATCGGCCCCGTGCCGTTGAGCTGCTTTCCCAGATGAAAGAGCGGACGCTCGAAACGGATAAGGTCGGCGGGAATATCGCATTTCGGCAACTCATCAGGCATTTGAATTTTCCCAAGCTCTGAACGCCCAAGTATCGGACTGCCGTTATCAATCCCTCGTGCAGGTGCTAAATTCCGCAGCCTTGCAAATGAATTTCGCCTAGCAATATTGAGGAGCGGTC
>Ga0302314_10014598_pt1 | contig 13428 bp, 10 predicted proteins | sample III_Palsa_N2_3_FD_200533 | JGI IMG/M metagenome (GOLD analysis project Ga0302314, IMG submission 200533) | Peat permafrost microbial communities from Stordalen Mire near Abisko, Sweden - III_Palsa_N2_3 | ecosystem: Environmental > Terrestrial > Soil > Palsa > Peat permafrost | place: Sweden...
AGCGACGGTCGCGATGACCCAGGGCACGGCGGCCGCGCAGGACGCGGTCACCCAGGCGCAGGCCCTCGGTATCGGGACGGGCAACCCGATCTACTTCGACATGGAGGCATACACGCCGTCAGCCACTGTGACCCCGGTGGTTCTGGCGTTCCTGCAGGCGTGGACCGAGCAACTGCACAGCAGCGGCTACCTCTCGGGCGTCTACAGCAGCAGCAGCTCCGGCATCGCTGACCTCGTCAGTCAGGCGGGCACAGGTTACGTCGAGCCCGACGACATCTGGATTGCTCAATGGACCGATCCCGACTGGACTCTCGCGGAGCCGGGCACCGGTTCTCCTGCGGTCCCGAGTGCCGAGTGGGAAAACAGCCAGCGCGTACTCCAGTACGGCGGGGCGCACGACGAAACCCACCCGAGCGTCGGTGGCATCGAGATCAACGTCGACGCTGACTACGTGGACGGCGCAACAGCCGCCGCCGGCAACGCGGCCGCCGTGGCGGAGATTGCCAGCGCCCCAACGCTCACGATCAAACCCCAGACCAACGGCGACATCGACCTGACGCCCGCGTGGGACGGGGAGCCGGGCGTCAGCCAGTATCAGATCTTGGCGGGCGACTCACAGACTGCGTTGACGCCACTTGAGACGTTTCCCGTCACCGAGTCGCTACCGATCGTGGTCAAGGACGTCTACTCCTACTACGAGGTTCAGGCGCTGAACGCGACCGGTGGGGTGCTCGGAACCTCCGCGCCGACCGCGACGCCGGCAAGCGTCGCGATCTTCGGCAACAGCGCCTTCGTGCCGTCCAGCGGCACGGGCGGTGTCCCTGTCGCTTGCCTGAACGCTCCCTCCTGCCACGTCGAGGCGGCGATCTACGAGGGCAGGAAGCGCCTCACCCACACAGCGGTCGAGACGATCCCAAGGTCCGGCGGGATCGTTCGGTTTGCGCTGAATCCGCACCAGCACAAGCTCGTCTCGGCCGCGGCGAACCATCGGTTCCCGGTCACGGTGACCGTGACGACCAGCACCGGGGTCAAGGCAACACAGCCACTGAACCTGGTCCCATATGCGGTCTCCGGCAAGACCCCGGAGCGCGAGACCGGATCGAGCACGACGGTGACGATCCTCGGAAAGACAGACTTCGTCTCCAATGGCTGGACCGGCGCGATTCTGGTCGCCTGCACGGCGACCACGCCTTGCCAGGCCACGACCCGGGTCACAACCCGATCCGGCGCCTTGATCGCAACCGAGAAGACCCAGGCGCTCGGCAGCGGTGAGATCGGATACCTGGGCTTCGACCTGACAGCCAGGGGTCATGCGCTGTTGAAGTCGACCACAGGCAACCAGTTGGCCGTGCGCGTGAGCGTCAAGACCGCCCAGGCCACACCGCAGACCGGCGGCACGAGTCCTGTCGCCAGTGCCGCCACGGCGTCCGCGACGGCATTGCTCTCGCTCAGTAGCTACCGGTAGCGACATTGCGCCGCCGGCGAAGTTGCATCAGTAACTAATATAAGTACGTGATGGAAGCGCGAGGGCAACAGGCCACGCGGGTGCGGCAACTCGACGAGATCGCCGAGGCGCTGCCGCAGCGCGCGACCAGCCTGGCGCGGCTATTTCTGGCCCGAACCTCGCTGACGCTCTCCCGGACGGAAATCGGCGTGCTGCGCAGCGCGGTCGAGGAGCCGCAGCGTGTCGGGGACCTGGCTGCCGCCGAGGGGGTCACCCAACCGGCCATCAGCCTGGTCGTCAACCGTCTGCAGCAGCGGGGTTGGGTGAGTCGCCGGCCAGACCTGGTTGACCGCCGTGCCGTGCTTGTGCAGGCCACTGACGCCGGCTTTGAGGCCTGGGATCAGTTGCGGACCGAGTACCGCGCGTTCTTCCACGAGGAGATGGCAACGCTCGATGACGCGCAGGTCTCCACGCTGGCGTGCGCGATCGACATCCTCGATGAGCTCATCGCTCGTCTGTCCGAGGTCGAACTGCCATCGGCTGCCGCAACGCCTTCGGAGGGAGGTCGGAGATGAGCATGCGCAATGTCCTGGCGATCCTTGAAGACCGTGAGGATCGCCTTTGGAGCACCTTCGACGCTGCGGTCGCGCTCGCGGATCGTGAACACGCGCGCCTCACGCTGGCCAAGACCCGCGAGTCCGGTCGTGTCTACATCTTGTTCAGCCCCTACGCGGTGCATGATCTCTACCTGCCGCCCGATACCGACCCCGCGGTCACGGCTGGGAGGCTGCTGGCACGCGCGGCCGAGTTCGTCCCCGAGGACATCCCTGTGACCACCCTGGTACTTGGCTGCGACACACGCCGTCAGTTGTCGCGACTGGTCCGTAGCGGCGCCTTTGACGCCGTGGTCGGTGTCGATTCGCTCTTCCGCCACGCTCGCCGGCTCGGCCGCGAGCTGCGCCGCCAGAGCGTGGCCGTGGTTCCGGTTCGTCCGGAGCCGGGGCACGGCCCCAGCCAACGGATCCAGGCTCCGGCAATCGAAGCTCCGCTGTGACTAGATCACCGTGTCCGTGAGCTGCGCGACCGCCCGCTGAGCTGACGTATACGCGTCGCGGGGCCGCGCTCGCAGGACGACCGTGTTCGAGTTCTGCCGGTAGGAGAACGGGGTCTCATCCACCTTGTAACCCACGTGTGCGCCGACCTGCTCGAACACGGGGCCGTTGAGCCAGTTGATCACCGAGCCCTCGAGCTTTCCAGGACCGCGGTAGGAGGCGTACTGACTCACGTCGCGGACGAAGATGTCCTGAGCCACGAGCACGCCGTCCGCGTGCAGCAACGTCAACGTCTGCGCAAAGCTCTCAACCGCCACCGTGGAGGCGTGCACACGCGTCCACTCGGGCAGATCGCGGAGCAGTTGGTCCAGATGGAGGTCAACGCTCGGAGCCAGGCGCATCGACCCCGGCGAGGGAATCTCCTCGTAGATCTCCTCGAGGTGAATTGAGTCCCAGACGTCCGACCAGAATCGGACGCCGGCGGCGACATCTCCGAACGCGACGGGGCCATCGCGCAGGACACGCTGGACCGTTGCGATCAGCTCATCCTCAGCGACGCGATGGACCCGCGATAACTCCTGGATCTCATCGGGCGTGATGCTCGCGCGTACCAGCGGCTCGTAGGCGCGGTCACCGACTCGCATCAGCTCGTCGGTCGGCAGGTTGTCGTAGAGGTTGCAGGTGTGGGCGAAGAGGACCTTTCCGCGCAGGTGCGTGAGCCCGTGGATCGGATTCCGGCAATCGAGCTCGACAGAGTCGATCAGCTCGCGGTAGCGCTCGACCCGCCTGCGCGCCCGCTCCAGCGCGTGCGACGAGTAGTCGCCCATCAGGTAGCGGACGCGCGACAGGTAGTCGCGCTGGCGTATCTTGCAGGCCTTGGCGAACTCGTCGAGCCAGACCAGCGTCTGCCGACCGTCGCCGATGCCGAACTCGAGCACCTGGATCACGTCTGGCAGCTCGGACCACTGATCGAGCCGGTCGAGCGTGTCCATGAACTCCTCGATCTGATCGGCCCAGAAGCTCGGGTTGGTTCCATCTGAGACACCACCGGGTAGTGCCTCGGCGTAGTCCTTCTGAAAGGTCGTGTCCCAGTCCGCGAGGTGGCGCCAATAAGCGCGGTTGAACGACCAGATCACGCTCTTTGTCGGCCGCACCCAATCCTCGAGGTGGATGCACTCGTGGATGTCTGGGATCAGGCCCAGAGCCTTGGAAAGGCGGTCGACGATGTCCGACACGAGCGTCTCGAACGGGATGTCGGCTGCGCGCCGAACGTCGATCGCGATCTCCGCCAGCGGAGTGTCGGCCTCCCTGCGGTCCGCGTTGGCATCCCGTCCGAACGGGCGCACCATCACGGGCGCCCTGAAGTTGCGGCGGTACTGCACCCAATCGAGCGTCGCGGCAAGACGCGAGTGGTCCAGCTTGATCGCTTCGGCGGCCTCCGACAGCGCCGGCAGAATCGATCTCAGGTCACCCGGGTGCGCTCGTCCGACGCTTCGCAGCTGGATTACCACGCCCACTTCCTCTCCTCACGGTGCGATCACCCATGTGCGATTCGCTACAGAAAGGATGACTGATCAGGGTCCGTTGGCAAGCTCGCGGATCACGTCCGCCACCGGGCCGCCGCGTGCGGCCCGGAACCCGGTGCCTGACCAGAGGTGGATGCGGTCCGTGTCTCCCGCCCGGGTAGCCGCTGCTCGTAGCTCGCGCGTCAGGTGATGGATCGCCGGGTATCCGTACGGAGCTGTCGGCTCGTGCCGGTCGATGAAGCCGTTGTGCAGCCCCCTCGCCGGACGGCCAGTGAACGCGTGTGTGATCACCGTTTCGGTGAACGCGGGGTCGTCTAGAGCTGCCTTGTGTGCGGCGGATGCACCGGACTCGTCGGTGCGGAGCAGCAGTGTCCCAACGGCCACGGCCTGGGCTCCCGCCGCGAGGACCGCGGCGACCGCCGCGGGCCCGTCGACTCCGCCGCCGGCGATGATCGGCAGGCGTGACACGCCCGCAACTTCCCTGACAACGGACGGCGTCGATGCTGCACCGATCGTCCTGAGCGGGTCGAATGTGCCGCTGTGCCCGCCGGCTGACGGTCCCTGCACGACCAGGCCGTCCACGCCGAGCGCCTCCGCAGCCCGCGCCTCGTCAGGCGTGGTCACGGTCGCGAGCGTCAGCGTTCCGGCTTCGCGTAAACGCTCGATCACCGCCGGCTCTGGTAGCCCGAAGGTGAACGAGACGACCGGCACCGGACGTTCGAGCAGCAACGCCAGCTTCGCGTCCCACCGATCGTCATCCGCGACCGGCTGCGCCTCGAGCGTCAGTTCGTGTACGTCAGCCTCCGGCTTCAGCTCCACGGCATAGGCGCGGAACTGCGCTGGGTCGACTTGGCCGGTGCTGGGCACGAACAGGTTCACGCCGAACCCGGCGCCGGTCGCTCGCAGTGCTTCGATCTCGGCCCCGATCGCGTCCACTGTCTTGTAGCCGGCGGCCAGGAAGGGGAAGGCGCCGGCGCCGGCAGCAGCCTGTGCGAGCGCAACCGTGCTGGGCCCGCCGGCCATCGGTGCTGCCACGATCGGGAGGGCGCTTCCGAGCAGTCGCGAGTCGCTCACGTCAGCCGATTGTCACGCGAGCCTAGGCTGCGCGCAAATCGCGCAGCTGGGCCGGCAGCGTCGGCGCCTCGCAGGCGTCGCCGAGCAGCTCCTTGTATGCCTCGCCCGGCATTGGTCGTGCGAAGTAGTAGCCCTGGGCACGCTGACAGCCCAGCATGCGCAGTTCGTCGGCTTGCCTGGCCGTCTCGACGCCTTCGGCGACCGTGATGAGGTCGAGCGAGTGGGCCAGCGTGATGATGCCGTTGAGCAGGTTCCGGCCGTATTGATTGTCCATCTGCAGCACGAACGAACGGTCGAGCTTGAGGACATCGAGCGGCATCCGCGAGAGGTAACCAAGCGAGGAGAAACCGGCACCGAAGTCATCCAGGGCGAGCTTCAGGCCGAGTTGCTTGAGCGCGCTGAGGCGCCTGAGCACCGCTTCGGCATCCTGGATCAGCACGTTCTCGGTGATCTCGAGGATCAGAAACTCTGGCGGCATCCGTGTCCGCTGCAGGATCTGGCTGACGGTGTCGGCAAAACCGGGCTGCTCGAGCTGTCTGGGGGAGACGTTGACCGAGAGGCTCATCGGCGCGTGGTTGGGATTCTCGTCGCCCCACTGGACCGCTCGCCGGCAGCAATCCTCGAGGATCCAGGCACCAAGCGGGACGATCAGGCCGTTCTGCTCACAGATTGGGATGAACTGATCCGGGCTGATCAGCCCCTCGCCGGGACGGTCCCAGCGGATCAGTGCCTCGGCGCCGACGATCGTGTCCTGCTGGAGTTCCACCACCGCCTGAAAGGCGACGCGGAACTCTTCCCGCTCGATCGCTCCGTCGATCTGCGAGCGCAACTCCAGGCGCCGGCTGGCGTTCGCATGCATGCCGTCCGAGTAGGCGGCATAGCTGCCTTTGCCGCTGCGCTTGGCCGCGTACATCGCCATGTCCGCCTTGCGCAGCAGTTCCTCCGGAGTGTCGTTGGCTGCGGCCAGCGCGAAGCCGACGCTGGCGCCGATCGCGACCGTGGCGTCATCGATCAGCAGTGGCTGGTTGAGCGCTAGGACTACGCGGTCGGCCAGTCCCACGACCTCCTCATACGAGCATGGGCGATCGACCAGCACCCCGAACTCGTCGCCGGCGAGCCGCGCCACCATGACGTGCTCAAGGTCGTGATCCTGGAGGCGCTCGGCGACGGTCCGCAGTGCCTGGTCGCCCGCGCTGTGGCCGAGTACGTCGTTGATCGGTTTGAAGTCGTCGAGGTCGACGAACAGGACCGCGTACGGACTGAGCCCCGGCTGGCGGCGGCTGCGCCGGTGAGCGTCGCGGAGCCGCTCGAGGAACAGCACCCGGTTGGGCAGGCCTGTCAGCGAGTCATGGAGGCCCGTGTACTCGTGCGTGTGGGCGACCTCGGCGAACAGGTCGGCGACCAGGAGCGTTGAGTGCTTCCCGTCGGGGAAGCGCACGACGATGTCGCTGTAGCGGACGTCCGCCGGGCGCTCGAGGACCGCCTGAGCGGCTTCCACCGGAGTCATGGTGGAGGGCAATACGAGCGTGCTGGGATGCGGCATGCGCGTGATCGCACGGCGCGCGTATAGCGAACGTCCGTGGCCGAGCGGGCCCGCGAGTCCCGAAAAGAAGCTGACCCGATCGATGCAGATGATGTCGGCTTCGGTCTCGACCAACACCGAACGGATCGTTGGGTCGCTTAGGAGCATGCGCTCCACCTCGGTTACACGAGTCTCCGGCGCGATCGTGATGCGATCGCACCGCATGGCCCCCAAGGTCGTGGCCGGTACTCGCCACGAGTCGGGGGCGTGAGACATCTGAAGCGTCGTCACGCTTCTACATTCGACACATAGCACCAGAACCTTGATGAATGCAATGCGCTGGTAACAGCTTGGTCACAAGCGCGTGGGGGACACGCCGCAGAGTGCCCCGGTCCCGCGACCAGAGACGGCATCGATTCGGGTCTGGGCTCAGTGCGCGGGCTCGCCATCCGGTACGGCGAGCACCTGAGTCTCGGTGAAGCCGAGCACGCCCTCGCGCCCCAGCTCACGGCCGAGGCCGCTCTGGTTGAAGCCGCCGAACGGAGCCCGCTCGTCGACCGCGGTCGCGTTGTGATTGTTGAAGAAGATGTGACCGGCACGCAATTGCCGCCCAACCGTCTTGGCACGTTCGGTGTCGGAAGACCAGACCGAGGCGCACAGCCCGGCCCACGTGTCGTTGGCGGCACGGATGACCTCTTCCTCAGAGTCGTACGGGATCACCGGCAGGGCCGGCCCGAACTGCTCCTCGGTCACGATCCGCTCGCTTGGTGACGGGTCGAGTACCAGTGCCGGCAGCATGTAGTTGCCCTCACTCGGGTTGCCGTCCGCGTATTCGCCGGCCGTGACCACCTCGGTTCCGGCCGCGCGGGATTCAGCGAGCAGCTCCTCGACGTAGTCGCGCTGGCGCTTCATGTTCAGCGGCCCCATCGTGACTTCGGGGCTCAGCCCGCAGCCGATCCGCTGGCCCTCGAGGAACGCGCGCAGGCCGTCAACGGCTTCGCCGTAGAGGCTGCGGGGAACGTAGAGCCGCTTGAGCGCCATGCAGACCTGGCCGGTTGTCAGGAACGTGGTCATCCCGAGCTTGCCGATGGTCGCCTCGTCAAGCACGGTGTCATCGAGCACGATCGCGGGATCGTTGCCGCCCAGCTCAAGCGTCACGTTCGTGACGTTGGCAGAAGCCATGCTCATGATCCGCTTGCCGCCGGCCGTTGAGCCGGTGAAGCAGACGTGCTTGACGCGTGGGTCGCCGACCACGATCGGACCGAGTACGGCGTCCGCGCCGGTGACGACGTTGAGCACGCCGGCCGGCAGGAGCTTCGCCACGTGACGAAGCGTCAGGACCGAGGACAGCGGCGTCGTTGGGGGCGGCTTGACCACCACCGTGTTGCCAGCCATCAGCGCGTGCGGGAGGCTCGCTGCCAGGATCGCGAGCGGCCAGTTGAACGGGTAGATGATCGTCACCACGCCCTGCGGCAGGTGAGAGATCGTGCTGTTGTAGGGCGGGCCGGCGATCGTCTCGGGCGTGTCGAGTTCGCGCGCATAGACGGCCGCCTCATGGAAGCGCCCGGCGAACACGTGCATGTCGATCTCCGCCTCGAAGCGGATCTTGCCGTTCTCCCGGGACAACACCTCTGCGCGCTGAGCCAGATCCGCGCCGAGGTTCTCGACGGCCTTCAGGCAGATTTCGATGCGCTCGGCCGCGCTGAGCGCGGCCCACGCCGGCCAGGCACGGTCGGCGGCAGCGACCGCGTCGAGGGCGTCCCGTTCGGTCGCGGCGGCCGCATGGCCGATCACGGAACCGTCATGGGGGTCGAGCACGGCGAACGAATCGGCGGTCTCGCGCTCCTCACCACCAATCAACAGCGGTGTGCTCAGAATCGTCTCACTTAGGGCCATGGCAGGCTCTCCTCTCGCGTTCAGGCCGCCGCGAAGCGGAAGCCGCCGAAACTGACGTGGAAACTAACGATTGCTGGTGTTGTATGCAACGACGGCGTCGCGGCCCTGCCGCTTCGCGTCGTACATCGCCTGATCCGCGCGATCCATCGCTTCGTCGATCGGCAGACCGTGCTCATCTCCAAGGCTATACACCCCGATGCTGGCGGTTAGGGCCATCGTCTGCGGGTTGCTCTCAGCAGTCGCGTTGGGCAGGTCATCACGCACGTATTTGCGCAGGGCATTGGCCACCACTTCGGCGCCGACGCCGTCGGTGTCCGGAAGCAGCACGGCGAACTCATCCCCGCCGATCCGGCTGATCAGGTCGCCAGAGCGCAGGTGTCGCCGCAGGCCGATCGCGACGGCGGAGATCAGCATGTCGCCGGCCGCGTGCCCGTGGGCGTCGTTGAAGGTCTTGAAGTTGTCCAGGTCGATCATCAGCAGGGCGCCAGGCGGACCATCCTGCCGGTGGCGCATGAAGTGCAGCCGCAGCTGCTCATCAAAGCCGCGGCGGTTCAGCAGCCCGGTCAGCGGATCGTGCGCCGCCATGTGCTGCAGCCGCTGCTGCTCGCGGTGGCGTTCGGTGATGTCCTGCGCCTGGACGATCCAGTGTGTCGGCGCTGCGTTTTCACCGTGGATGAGCGTCACCGCCATGTCCACCCAGACGACCGAGCCGTCGCTGCGTACCAGGCGCTTGTCGCGTCGGTAGGAGCGCCGCTCGCCGCTGAGTGTGCGGGCGATGTCACCGCTGGTCGTCTCGTGCTCCTCGTGATGGAGAACGTCGCAGTAGCTGAGCTGCTCGAGCCGCTCGCGCCCGTGGCGCAGCAGCTCGCAGGCGGCGTCATTCACGCGCAGGAAGCCGCCCTCCAGCGAGCTGATCCACATCGGCGACACCGAAGCCTCGAAGGCGTACCAGAACTGCTTCTGGGAGGCGGCGAGCAGTCGCCGCTGCTGCTCGATCTCGCGGCGCATCGCCACCCGCTCAGTGACGTCGCGCATCACCGCGCAGGCGCCGACGATTTCTCCCGCGGCGTTGCGCAGTGGTGAACTGGTGATCGATACGTCGAACGTGCTCCCGTCGGCGCGCGTGCGCGTGGTCGACCGCTCACAGACGTGTTCGCCCGCCAGCACTCGCTGCATCATGTCGGTCTGTTGTTCGAGCTGCGCACCGGCTGCGATCGTCTGAATCGGGCGCCCGATCATCGTCTCGGGCGCGCAGCGGAATAGCGCCCCGGCGCTGGTGTTGAAGCTGGTGATGATCCCGTCGCGATCGATGCTCAGGACCGTGTCGCTGGTCGCCTGGACAATTGCGGCCAGCAGCCGCGCCTCGCCGTCGTGATCGTGATCTGTGTCGCCGCGCATGTTCGCTCGGGGCGTGTCCGATTACGCGGTCACGACTCCGGTACCGGAACGTTAGCTGTTGAGGGTCAGCGGTAGCGGCGACTGCGGCTTGATTTCTTCCAGTCGCAACATCGTCGTAATACGCGCAGCCCCGGCACGGGTCGAGAGCCTGACCAACACGCGCTGCAGTTCGGCCACCTCGCGCGCGACGACGGTCAGGATCGCATCGATCTCGCCGCTGACCCAGTTGGCTGAGATCACCTCGGGCATGCCGTTGACCGCGTCCTCGAAGCGCCGATGGCTGGCGTCGTCATGGCTCTGGATCGTGACGGTCACGTATACGAGCAGCGGGAACCCGGCCAGCGTCGGGTCCAGCCGGGCGGAGATCCGGCTGATCAATCCGGCGCCCTTCAGGCGCCGCACCCGGTTCAGGGTCGCCGCGGGGGAGAGCCCGGCGAGCCGAGCCAGCTCGACGTTCGACCGATCCGCATCACGTTGCAGTTCATCGAGCAGCTTCAGATCAATTAAATCAAGTGAAAGAGCCATATAACGAAATATCTGATCGCAGATAGGCCGAGTTGTCAAATAGTCGGCAGAGAAAGCACGCGGATGCCCCATTATTGAACGTATGACGCACCGCACCGCCATATTCGCGCTGATTGCTGCCGGCCTCCTCTGGGGGGCGTCGGTCGCGCTGTCCAAGCTCTCGCTCGCGTGGCTGGACTCGAGCTGGCTGACAGCGATGCGCTTCCTCGTGGCGGCGCCGGTCCTGGCTGTGATCGGGCGCAAGCACCTGCGCCGCGCGCTCAACTGGCGGATTGCCGGCGCCGGCATGCTCGGCTATGGCGTCACGATCCTCCTGCAGAACGCGGGCATCGCTCACACCAGCGTCAGTCACGCGGCGATCATCGTGGGCGCCATCCCGGTTCTTGTCGCCGTCGCGGCCGCAGGCTTCGGCCACGGCAATTCCCGGCCGATGATCTGGTTCGGCTACGGCGTCGCGCTGCTCGGCATCGTCTTCGTCGCCCGTGGCGGTGGCGGTGGCGCGACCACGGGCGGCGACCTCCTGGTCTTTGCCTCCTCGGTCGTCTGTGCGATCTTCATCGCGCTGCAGCCGCTGCTGCTCAAGGAACAGGACGCGGCCGCGGTAACTGCTGTTCAGTTCGGCGCCAGCGCGCTGCTGTCGCTGCCGGTGGCGTTGATCTTCGGCGGGCTGCCACACGCGCCCGCCTCGGTCAGCCCGGTGATCGCGTTCGCCGCACTGGCGGTGTTCTGCACGGTCCTGCCGTTCTGGCTGTTCGCCCACGGACAGAAGGGCACCTCACCCGAGCTGGCCGGCGCGATGGTCAACATCGAGCCGCTCGTGGGCGCGGTCATCGGCTGGGTCGGCTTCGGGGACCCAGCGGGGCCCTGGCAGATCGCCGGCGCCGTGGCCGTGGTCGCCGGCATCCTGATCAGCACGGTCCCCTGGGAGCGCGTCTCGCTGGCAGGTCTGCAGGCGCGTCTCGGGCTCGCCTAGCCGCCCGCTGAGAGGCGCGGGCCGCGTAAGCGGTCGTGGCGCTGGTAGATTCAGTGGCCCCGTGGTGGGCGTAGCTCAGTTGGTAGAGCTCCTGGTTGTGGTCCAGGCGGTCGCCGGTTCGAATCCGGTCGCTCACCTTAGGTCCGTGGTTTCGCCACGGGCCCTTTCGCCGCCGGTCCGCTGACCGGCGGCGTTCCCATTCGGTGACCAGAACCCGGAGGAACGACCGTGAGCTCAGCGTACGTCTACGAAGCCGTCAGGACCCCGTTCGGACGCTACGGCGGTGCGCTCTCCGGCATCCGTCCCGATGACCTCGCGGCAGAGGTTCTGAAGGCGCTGCTCGCACGGGTTCCGGCGCTCGATCCCGAGCAACTGGACGACGTGATCTACGGGACCGCCAACGGCTCCGGCGAGGACAACCGCAACGTCGCGCGGATGGCCGTGCTGCTCGCCGGCTGGCCAACCTCGGTGCCCGGTGCGACCGTCAACCGCCTCTGTGGGTCGAGCCTCGAAGCTTCGATCCAGGCGGCGCGTGCGATCGAGGCCGGCGATGCGAGCATCGTCTTGGCCGCCGGCGGGGAGTCGATGTCGCGGTCGCCCTGGATCCTGCAGAAGCCTGCGAAGGGTTTCCCTGCGACAAACGAGACCCTGTACTCGTCGGCGCTGGGCTGGCGCATGGTCAACGCGAAGATGCCGCCAGCGTGGACGATCTCACTGGGGGAGAGCGTCGAGAAGCTCGTCGCGCGTGACGGGATCACCCGTGAGCAGCAGGATGAGTTCGCGCTGCGCAGCCACGTGCTCGCGGCCAAGGCTTACGCGGACGGCGTCCTGACCGAGGTTGTGCCGATTCCGGACGTGGAGTTGACTGAGGACGAGGGGATCCGGCCCGATAGCTCCCTGGAGAAGCTTGCGAAGCTGAAGCCCGCGTTCGTCGAAGGCGGGACCGTCACCGCCGGCAATGCCTCGCCACTCAATGACGGAGCCGCCGCGGTCCTGCTAGCGGACGAGGCCAGCGCGGCCACGCTGGGCCGCGCGCCACTCGCGCGCGTCGTCTCCAAGGCCGCCCACGGCGTTGATCCGGACGTGTTTGGGATTGGTCCGGTGGAGGCGGCCAACAAGGCCTTGAAGCGCGCCGGCCTGAGCTGGGCCGACATTGATGTGGTCGAGCTCAACGAGGCCTTTGCTGGACAGTCGCTCGCCTGTCTGAAGGCATGGCCAGAGCTTGATCCGGAGAAGGTCAACCGCCACGGCGGCGCCATCGCGATCGGGCACCCGCTCGGCGCCTCCGGCGCTCGCATCCTCGGCCGCGTCGCCCACGAACTGCACAAGAACGGCGGCGGCTACGGGCTCGCCGCGATCTGCATCGGCGTAGGCCAGGGCCTCGCCGTCATTCTCGAAGGCTGCTAGCCGCCCCAGCCGGAGTGCTGGCCGGTCGTGTGAGCGCTGCCGTTGGGCGTCGCGCCCCAGCCCGTGGTGGGAGTCGTCCCGGTACCTGAGTCGCTGGTGGTGCTGGTCGGCGCCGTTGTCGTCGTGGTGTCGGCCCACGAGTCCGTCGTCTGCGTGGGCGTGGTCGTCGTGTCCGCGCCCCAGCCAGTCTGGGTCGGCGCCGTCGTGGTCTGCGTGGATGCGGTGGTGGTCGTGCTACCACCCCAGCCAGTATGGGTCGGCGTCGTCGTGGTCTGCGTGGTGCCGTCGCCCCAGCCGGACCCTGTGCGGGTCGTCGGCGGGGTGGCGCCACCCCAACCCGTGTGCGTAGGCGTGGTTGTGGTCGTCGGCGAGGTGGATGTCGTCGTCGGCGAGGTGGATGTCGTCGTCGGCGAGGTCGACGTGGTCGTCGGCGAGGTCGACGTGGTCGTCGGCGGGGTCGACGTGGTCGTCGGCGGGGTGGCGTCAGACGGCTGCGACGTGGTCACGGGGCTCCCCGGGGTGGTGCTGGTCCAGCCGCTGTGGCTCCCGCCTGCCGATGGGGTCGAGGTCGATGTTGACGACGTGCCGCTCGACGGCGTGCTCGTGCCGGT
>Ga0302314_10014599_pt1 | contig 13428 bp, 11 predicted proteins | sample III_Palsa_N2_3_FD_200533 | JGI IMG/M metagenome (GOLD analysis project Ga0302314, IMG submission 200533) | Peat permafrost microbial communities from Stordalen Mire near Abisko, Sweden - III_Palsa_N2_3 | ecosystem: Environmental > Terrestrial > Soil > Palsa > Peat permafrost | place: Sweden...
CCGGCGTGTCCACAGGCGGCGAATCCGCTGCGGGCGCTAGCGGGAGCTTCGCCCGGTTGCCTCGGTCCCCGCCGGTCGAGTCCGATCACGGTCCGCGTTGCTTTTGAGCGCACGGGAGTTCAGCACCATGGCGACAAAGCTCATGCTCGCGGCGCTCATCTGTTGGCCCTTTCGCGTGATCGCCGCGTAGCGCATGACGGGAGGATTGACGATCCGTACGTAGGCGACGTCAGCGGTTATGGAAGCAAATCCCCCCGGGACGATCGCAATGCCAAGGTCGTGCGCCACGAGGTTGAGGAGACCAATGATGTCGTCGACCTCGAACGCGACCCGGCGATAAATGCCACGCGCGCTGAACAGGCCGTCAAGCGTTACCCGGGCGGCCCAGCCGTGTGGAAAGTCGATGAAGGTCTCGTCAAGCAGGTCGTCGAGCCTGACTCGGCGTCGCTGACCCAAACGGTGACTCCGCGCACAAGCCAAGATCATGGGCACGGACCCTAGCGGCGCCGCGGCCAGGGTGGGCGGAAGGCTGCTCGGCATGGCGGCAAGCACCAGATCGAGCCTCCCCTCGTGCACCTCTTCCGCGAGGACGCTAGCGGCGTCCTGGCGTAGCCTGATTTCGACTCCGGGGTGCTGCGCGCAGAAGCTCGCCAATAGCTCGGCGACGTCGACACCACCCACGTATTGCCCTGTACCGATCGAGAGGCGGCCGCCCAGGACCTCCTGTTGCTTTTGCACGGTGGTACGCGCCTCGACCGCGACGGCTAACACTCGGCGTGCGTCCTCGGCAAAGACCCGGCCGGCGTCGGTCAGCTCGACGTGCCTCGTCGTTCGCCGAAACAGGCGTACGCCGAGGTCGCGCTCGAGCGCCCGGATCGACGCCGAAAGGGTCGACTGGGTGATGTGGACGCGTCGGGCGGCGCGGGTGAACTGCAACTCGTCCGCGGCGGCGATGAAATGCTCGAGCTGGCGAAACTCCATCTATCGGCTAGCTCGATGAATCAGATCGGCATATTTCGTTTGTTCCCCGCATGGCGGCAGTATAACTTTGCCCCGGTCCGCGGGCCCTAGACCTCCGCGGACCATATTCTGCAATCCAGGAGGCAGCCCATGGAGACGACCGCGCAAACACCGGGGAGCACGGCGGCCACGCTTGGCGACAGACCGATCGTCACGGCTGCTGACACGCAGCTCCAGAGCGGCGCGATCGGACTCCCGGGTGCGTTGATGCAGTCCATCACGTGCGTCGGTCCTGCCGTGGGGTTGTTCTTCTCGGTCCAGTACCTCGCATCGCTGTCGGGTGTCGCGGTGCCGTTTGCCTTCTTCGTCGTCCTTTTCATCATGTTGACGGTTGCCGTCTCGGTGGCACAACTCGCTAAGCACCTTCCGTCGGCGGGCGGATTCTTCACCTACGTCAGCCACGCTATTGGCCCTCGGGCAGGATTCATCACGAGTTGGCTCTTCGCCCTATATATGCCGATGGCCATCTGCGTACCTGCCGTCTTCATGGGCGGTGTCGTGGAGACCGAATTGAAGAGCAACTACGGATTCACGTTCCCGTGGTGGCTCGCCTTCCTCATCGTTGTCGTCAGCGTCTTGTTCATCTCCTACCGTGGCATCAAGATGTCGGCGCGAGTGCTCTTCACGCTCGGCCTCCTGGAGATCCTTATCGTCATCGCGCTCAGCGTCTCGGGGCTCGTGAGTCCCGGAGCCGGCGGGATCAACCTTTCGTCGTTCGACCCGGGGAACGCGGGTGGCTTCCACGGCCTCTATCTCGGCGTCACGTTTGGCCTGCTGTCACTCACGGGATGGGAGGCGTCGGCGCCCGTGGCCGAGGAAACCGAGAACCCTCGGCGGAACGTACCGCGTGCACTGCTGTACTCCGTGGTGATCATGGGCGTCTTCTTCGTCTTCTGCTCATGGGGGCTCCTGGTGGGCTGGGGCACCAACCATGTCTCGACGTTCGCGACCTCTACTCAGCTGCCGGCGTTCGTCCTCGGTAAGGAGTTCTGGGGAGGCGCCTGGATAATCGTGCTGCTGGCGATCATCAATTCGACGTTCGCAATCTGTCTGTCCTCCGCTACGGTGGCGACCAGGATGATCTATGCGATGGCACGGGCCGGCGCATTGCCGGCAAGGTTGGGCGTGCTCGATCGAAAGCACAAGACGCCGGTCAACGCCGTCGTTTTGTTGCTCTTGGTGTCGGTCGCCGTCGGCCTCTTCCTCGGGTGGCGGACCGGCACTCAGAACGAGTACTTCATGATGGGCACGGTATTCGTGTTGGCTACGACGTGGGCTTATGTGATGGCAAACATCGGGAACTTCCGCTACTTCTACCGCGAGCGGCGATCGGAATTCAACTGGTTCCTTCATCTCGTGTGTCCGATCATCGGCACGGTCGCCATCGCCTGGGTTGTGTACAAGTCGCTCGTCCCGCTTCCGGCCGCCCCTGTGAAGTACGCGCCCATCATCGTGGTCGTGTGGCTGGTGCTCGGTCTGGGCGTTCTCGTCGTGATGCGGTTGAGGGGCAAAGAGCAATGGCTGCTGGAAGCAGGCAAAGCGGTCCACGAGCACGCTGAGACTCCAGCGGAGCTCGCCCACCGTCCCGTCATCTAATCTCGTTTCGGAGTGTTGACATGGAATTGGTAGTCAAGAACGGGCTGGTGGTAACGCCGGCCGGAGTGATTCGCGGCGGTCTGGTCGCTGAGGAAGGGATCATCACGCACGTCGGCGCCGACGCCACGATGCCGGATCGGGCGGACGCGATCGACGCCGAGGGAAAGTGGGTGATCCCGGGTATCATCGACCCCCACACGCACATCGGTGTTGGTCCGAACACGGCGACGATGGACAGAGTGCGGAGCTCCTGGGCTACTGAGAGCCGGGGTGCGGCGCACAAGGGGATCACGACGATCATCAGCTTCCACGGTGGCTCTCCGTGGCCGCTGCGGGAACCGAACGTACCGGCCCTCGAACAACAGATCACGTGGGCAGAGGAGGCGTCGTACACCGACTTCGCCTTCCACGTCTTCATGGAGACCGCTGAGCACCTTGCCGAGCAGCGGGCGCTGGCCGAGCGCGGCGTCGTCGGCTTCAAGCACTTCTACACGGCGTACAAGCCGGGGCGGGACGCCACGGCCGATCAGATCTCTATCGGATACACCGATGACGGCATGCTGTACGAAAGCTTTGCGAACATCGCGGCGCTGCGGCGAGAAGGCGCGAACGTGATGGGCATGATCCACGCCGAGGACGCCGACATCTGCGCCGTGCTCGAGGCCAAGCTCAAAGAGGACGGTCGCACCGACCTCGCGGCATGGGCCGAAGGACGTCCGAATGTCGCATGCCTGATTCGGTCTCAGGCGGCGGGAGAGATCGCGCGGGTCCTCGGCTGTCCGCTCTACATCGTGCATATCACGACGGCCGAAGAGGTCGAGCTCGTCCGGCGGCTGCGCGCCGAAGGCGTGTCGATCTATGGTGAGACGGTCGTTCATTACTTGACGCACACCATGGATATGGAGGAGCGGCACGGGTGCTATCCCAAGGTGATTCCGTCGATCAAGAGCGAAGCCGATCGGCAGGCGCTCTGGCGGGGCCTGATCGACGGCACGCTGACGACCGTGGGCACCGATCACTGTGCCTACACCAAGGAGGAGAAGCTTGGGCCCAGCGGGCGGCAGTTCGGCAACATCTGGGACTCCCTGCCCGGAATGCCCGGCATGGAGTACCTGCTACCGGCGCTCATGACCTTCGGTGTGCGACCGGGCCTGCTCTCGATGGAGGACGTGGCGCGTATCTGCAGCAGCAATCCGGCGCGGCGCTTCGGCCTCTATCCCCGTAAAGGCGTCCTCGCCGTGGGCTCCGATGCTGATCTCGTGATCGTTGATCCCGATGCGCTCGCCACCGTGAACGAGGACTATCACCGAGGCCTAACGGACTGGAGTATCTACGAGGGATGGGAGTTCCAGGGCATGCCCGAGACGACTGTCGTGCGCGGTGAGGTCATGGTGGATCGTGGCGTAATAGTCGGCACTCCGGGGCATGGTACGTACGTAGGCGCGGCCGCGTACGCACCGCGGGCGGCATGAGCGGCGGGTCCTGGGGCATCGATACTCGGCGCCAGGAGCCCGAGGCAGTGCCGAGTCGGGGAGAAGACATCCGCCCCGACGACGACTGGACCCTTGCCGAGGCAGCCGCGGCAGTTGCCACCAAAAAGACGTCTCCCGTGGAGATTCTGGAGGCATGCCTTCGCCGGGCGAACACCGCCAACGGCGCGCAGGCATTCGCTGAGCTCGACGTCGCCGGCGCGCGGTCTCGCGCCGCCGCGCTCGCGGTCGAGCTCGTCTCCCGTGGCCCGAGAACGCCGCTGCACGGCATCCCAATCGCAGTGAAGGACGTGATCGACGTCCAAGACATGCACACGAGGGCGAATTCGCGGATCCTGCGCGACAATATCGCCCCTGGGGATGCTGCTGTGGTACGACGGATGCGCGCCGCGGGTGCGAACATCATCGGCAAGACGGCTACTCACGAGTTTGCCTACGGAGTGGTTACGCCGGCATGCCGCAACCCATGGGATCCAGGACGAATCGTCGGCGGGTCGAGTGGCGGCTCCGCAGTGGCAGTGGCGACCGGTAGCGTGCTTGGTGCCCTCGGGACCGACACTGCGGGATCGATACGGATCCCCGCGTCATTGTGCGGAATATGCGGACTGCGTCCGCGGCTCGGGTGGATCGCGATGGACGGCATCATCCCGACGGCTCCCACGCTCGATGTCTGCGGTCCGATGACGAGAACCGCCGAGGACCTAGCCGTGTTCTGGCAAGTACTGGCCGGGAGAGCCACTGCGATAACGCCGCGTTCAAATCTTCGCGTTGGCGTCCCCGCGAGCTTGGAGGTGGCTACGCAGGCTGACCCGCGGGTGTGTGACGCCGTGCGCGACGCGGTGGACACCATGCGCGCAGCAGGAGCCACCGTGTCCAACGTGGAGCTCCCCGCCTTCGCCGAATGGGATCGCTGGCGCTCAATCCCGCAAATGGTGGAAGCACTCGAGGTTCATCGCGGTGCGGGCTGGTACCCGTCGCGCGCCTCCGAGTACACGGAGGAAACGCTCGATTCGTTGCGGATTGCGGAAACGCTTGCAGATGACCTGGAGTTGGCCCTGCAGCAAGTGGGAGCGCTGCGCACGGCTCTCCTCGCGTCCATCCGCGACATCGAGATCCTCGTTCTGCCAACCACAGCGACCGTTGCGCCGTCACATGTCGCGGCACAACACGTTGAACCGAACATGCTGCGCCGGCCGATCGTTGGACAGCTGACGCGACTCTGCGGACCGATTGGGTGGGCAGATCTTGCGGCTGCATCAGTGCCGTGCGGGATGGTGGACGACCTGCCGGTCGGTCTGCAACTCATCGGCCGCGATGAGATCACCGTTCTAGCAGCAGCCATCGCCTACCAGCAGCACCATCCCTTCCATCAGCGGCCGCCCTCTGGCCGCCAGCTGTAGGGACTGGGTCGTGCGCCCCGCCGGAAACGCGGGGGGATTTTCGGCCTCGTCCCCAGCAGTCATGGGCTCCCGAGCCTGACGGCCGGCGTGGGCGGGGACCGTCGTCAGCTCTGTCGAAGCGAGAATATGTCGCTCTTGGTGGTTCGTTGCCAGCTCTTGCGTGAGTGCGCATGGTCAGGCCGCCAGCGTTCCGGTGACGGACACGAGTACTCGCGTCAGGGGATCTGTGAGGCAGTTACCTTCGGTCGGAACGTCGATCGCCACGCCGGTGAATTGGCTGCCTGGGAACTGGATCCCGATGGACTCGACGAGTCCGACCCGTCGGGCCTGAAGGGTGCCAGTGATGCTTATGGGACCACCGGTGGTGGGGAAGGTCGCAGAGACTTGACCCTTGCTGGTGTCCGTGAGGCAGGCCGCGCCGCTGGTGTACTTCTCCTTGACACCGAAGGTGCCGGTTCCGGTGATTTGGTGCCCGTCCAGCGTCCCGAGGCACAGCATCTCGCCGGTCTGGCCTCCCGATGTGGCTGTGCCTACCCCGGCCGCCGGCGTAAAGCCGGGGCTGAGGCTGACGGTCATGAGGCCAGTGCAGGTCGCGGACGTCGCCGGCGCAGCCGACGCATCGGCGGTGGCCAAGACTGCGATGAGCAGGCCGGCGAGTACGAGGTAGCGACATTTGACGGTGGTTGACGTGATCGGTGAAGCGGACATGCGGTGTCCTCCCTGGGTCGGGTAGTGGTTTGGGTTCCTGCCTTCGAGCTACTTGACGTCTGTGCGCGCGGTGTCCGCCGTGGGCGGCCCCCGGCGAGCTGCTTCGGCGGCGAGCTGTGAGCGGGTGTCGACGCCGAGCTTCGCGAAGATGTGGGACAGGTGGACCTTGACGGTTCCGCTAGCGATGAACATTCTGTCTGCGATCTGCGGGTTCGTCAGGCCCGCGGTCACGTGGCGGATGACGATGAGCTCGGTCGGTGTGAGGCTGTCCCATCCACGCGATGGGCGCTTGCGCTCGCCACGGGCGCGACGGGCGTAGGCGATCGCGTCCGCGGTCGTCAATCCCGCCCCGGTCGCGAAGGCCGTGTCGTAGCCGTCTTGCCCGAGTGCGTCGATCGCCTTCTGCTTCATGCGCGCGGAGAACTGATCGTCGGCCGGAACGCGACGGACGCCGATGCGCGCGCGGATTCCACTCGCGGCACCCTCGAGGCGCGCCGATTCCTCAGGGCTGTCGCGCTCGGCGGCGATCGCGGCGAGACCATCGAGGCACGCCGGGATGAACAGCTCACACCGAGCGGCGTCAAAGCGCGCGAGCGCAGCGTGGATGAGACGCTCAGCCCGCGTCGCATCGCCGGCCTCGAGTGCGACCCGCCCAAGCAGCCATTCTGCGCGCGCCACCATGACCTCGCTGCCGATGCGGCCGGCGGTCTCGAGCGCTCCGGCGCCGCGAGCCCGCGCGGCTTCGATGTCGCCCTCGGCGAGGTCCACGGTGCCGAGCGTGACGAGATGCTCGGTGGTCATGTAAGCGGTGCGCTGCGCGGCGATGGCGGCCTCGAGGTGCGTCCGCGCCGGGCCGAGCTCCCCGAGCGCGAGCTCGGCGCGCGCTACGCGGTCGGCGACCCAGCCGAAGGCGAACAGGGCGCCGCTCTCCAGCGTCCGCTCGAGGGTCGCGCGGGCGCGGTCGCGGGCCGCCAAGACATCCCCGCGCTCGAGCTCGATCAGCGCGATCGAGGACGCCGCAAACGCCCGGGTCAGCGGGTCGCCAACGTCGTCGGCCGCACGGATCGCGTCAGCAAACAGATCACCCGCCTCATCGAGCCGGCCTCGGTACAAGGCCTCTACCCCCCTGAAGAATCCGTGCCACGCGAGGCCCCACCGGTACCCAATCGGCCTCGCACGCGCAACGGCCTCATCCAGCGCGGCACGCGCAGCATCGAAATCGTCTTGCCACATCCACGCCACAGCGACGCACTGCAGCGCATCGATCCCGCACCAGTCATCGCCGACCAAGCCCGCGAGCTCAACCGCCCGGGAGAGCATCCGCCGCCCGGCGCTCGGATCGCCGAGCGCGACCATCAAGCCGAGCGTGTCAAGCGCGCGCGCCTGCACCCCAAGGTCGTCGATCCGCTCGCCGATCGCCAGCGCGGCCTTGGCCCACCCAGACGCGTTCTCCGAGTCGCCGCCGTAGACCCCGAGATTCGCGCGCGCTGCGAGCACGTATCCCCGCAGCCCGGCGAGCTCCTCGCCGGCGGCATCGAGCGCTCGCGCGCACGCAGCGTCACCCTCGCGGTATCCGCCGGTGAAGAGCCAGTACAGCTCGAGCGCTGCCGCGATCCGCAGCGCATCCTCCGGGCACGTCTCCACCGCCGATACCAGCGCGACCCGCAGGTTCGGCAGTTCCACGGCTAGGCGCCGGACAACGAGATCCTTGCTGCCAGCGCCGACCAGCTCCGGCCGCGCGGCCTCGGCGGCGGCCACGAAGTACGCCCGATGGCGCTCGCGAAGCGCGTCGTACTCCCCGGCCTCGGTCAGCCGCCCCGTCGCGTATTGGCGCACGGCCTCCAGCAGGCCGTAGCGCATCTCGGCGTCCTGCTCGTGCGTGGTCACCAACGATGCCTCCACGAGCCCGGTGAGCAAATCCAAGACCGCAGAGCGATCGATCCCGTCCTGCGAGCACACCGCCTCGGCACCGTCAAGCGTCCAGCCACCCACGAACACGGACAGGCGCCGCAAGAGGACGCGCTCCCCCTCGTCGAGCAGCTCGTGACTCCAATCGATCGAGGCGCGCAGGGTCTGCTGCCGCGGCAGCGCCGTGCCACTGCCACGAGTGAGCAGATGGAAGCGATCGCTCAGGCCCCGGGCGATCTGCTCCACGGTCAGCACCCGCACGCGCGATGCCGCGAGCTCGATCGCCAGCGGCATACCCTCGAGATCGCGACAGATCCCGGCGACCCCCATCGCGTTCTCCGCGGTGAGCGCGAAGTTCGGTCGCACCAGCTTCGCCCGATCGACGAACAGCCGCACGGCATCCGAACGCTCCACCTCCTCGACCCCCTGAGGGTCGCGCTTCGGGAGACCCATCGACGGGACGCGCCACGCCGCCTCGCCCACGACTCCGAGCGGCGCTCTGCTCGTAGTCATGATCGTGAGCGCGGGACACGCCACCCCGAGCGCGGTCACGGCCTCGGCGCTGGCCGCCAGAACGTGCTCGCAATTGTCCAACACGAGCAGCGCCGCTGCCCCGCGGAAGTGGTCGACCAGGATCTCTAACGAAGGCCGGCCAGGGACCTCCCGCAACCCAATCGCCGCCGCCACCATCCTCGGCAACAAGCTCGGCTCCTCCAAACGAGCCAGTTCAACCCACCACACGCCATCCCGATAAGCATCGATCGCGTCGGCGGCTGCCTGGAGCGCCAGCCGCGTCTTGCCGCAGCCGCCCGTCCCCGCAAGCGTCAGCACCCGAGAGCCGGCAAGCCGCTCGCCCACCGCCGCGAGCTCCGCCGCGCGTCCGATGAAGCTCGTCATCTCGGTTGGGAGATTGTTGGGCGAAATGTCGATCGAGCGCACCGGAGCAGACTCAGCCATCGAGTAAGGATGACGGCTTCCCAAGACATGCTCCGCGCGACCCAACTCACCTGGACGATGGGGACCGAGGTCAATCGCCTCACTGTCATCGGCCAGCGCACAAATCATGAGATCGCGCGTCCCGAGCGAAGGCATCGCCTGACCTTCATGAGGCGGCCCAACCTGGATCCCTGTATCGCACGCATACACCATGACGCCCTCCACATAGGCTGCTTACGGGAACCGACCCTACGCAGCCGCGCCACGTCATACATCTGCCAGATGGCATATATCCGAACCTAGCTTGAGCAGGCTCAACACGAGCGCGCCGACGGGGTGCCGCTCGGCGTCATAGGAGGCGCGGTGGAACAATGCCGCGCATGACCGTCATTTTCGCTCTCACGCGTCACACGGGCCGGCGCGTTGCCGAAGTAGGGTTCCTACTCCTGCTCTTTGCTGGGATCTGGCTGGCTGCCACTCAGCTCCCTCAGCTCAAGCTGCGCGCTTTGAGGACAGTTGTCGCGGGAGTAGCGCTCGCGATCGCGGGTGTGCTTCTCATTATCGCCACGCGTTGGGGCCACTTCGGCTAGGCATCGGCGGGAAGCGACCTCGGGCCGCGTGCGCCTAGTGCAAGCTGGCATCGGAGCAGTCCTTCTCGTCTTCATCGCCAGTGCTTGCGGCGGCTCATCAGCAGGTCAGGCTCAAGCCTCCGCGCCCGGGCACCCGACCGCCGCTGCCTGCACCCGTCGTCTGCTTGCCGCGGTGCCGGTGCTACGCCGTCCCCAGACCCGAGCGGATCGAGCGTTCAACCCTCAGGGGATCAGGATCACCGGCGTCTCGCAGCCAAAGCCATACCCGTACGTGGTTGTGCCTGGCCTGACCCGCCTGGCGAGGACGCTGCCTGACGGCCGGCCGGTCTTCTTTGTCGTCTACAGACCCTTGCCCGACACCCTCGACACCCAACTGGGCGATGTTCTCCAGGTGCTCGTGCCCAGCCCCGGAGGGCGCTCTGCCGCCTTCGTCACCGGGGTGATACCCCCACTGCTTACCGACGTCTACCGGCAGCCGCCGATGACGATCGCTGACGTCTACGTCGGCCTGGTCCCGAACGGCGTCGCGCGCGTCACGTGGATATTCCCGCGTGAGGCGGTTCCGCGGATAAAGGTGCCCGGCGAGCCCGTCTTCAGAGCGCATGTCATCTCCGGCGCCGAGATCACGGCGAGCGTGGACGGGGACATCGCCGCCGCGAAAGCCCCAGCTCATCCAGTGGCTTTTCCGTCGGCCGCGACCTGGCTGGCCGCCGACGGTCACGTGATCAAGACCGTCAAGTACTACGTACCGAGCCCGCCCCACGGAATCCCGAAGTCGGGGGGCACCGAGACCTTGACTGCGTCCGGGGCGCCGGTGCCGGCCTCGTGCTAGGAGCGTCCAAACGCGGTCGTGAGTTGATCGCCGAGCTGCGTTCGGCGGTACATGACTACTCGACCGTCCCGAGCGCGGGTGAGGAGGCCTGTGGCGTGGAGCACCTTGAGGTGTTGTGAGACGGCGCTGGGTGTGACTTTGAGCCGGCGGGCGATCTCGATCGTCGGTAGCGGCTCGTCGAGCATTTGCAGCAGGCGGGCTCGGGGGCGCCCGAGAAGGCGGGCGAGCGCGGCGGGCTCGGGGTACGGTGGCGGGCTCCAGAGCGTGGCAATGCCCCGGCTCGGATACCCCACGCTGGGGGGCTCGCCGGGGTCGAGCGGCGGAACCGGCTTGTAGGCGAATATCGACGGGATGAGCAGCAGGCCGCGGCCGCCCGCGATGACCGTGTGCTGCCCGATCATCTCGCTGATGCTCAGCACGCCGTCGCTCCAGCGCAGGTTGGCGTGAATGTCGGCGAACAGCGATCGTGCGCCGCCGGTGGCAAGTTGGCGTGCACGGTACGTGGTGTCGGCTTCGAGCACGAGTCGCATCTGTGCCCAGCTCGGCGCCAGTGCTCGCTCCCAGTGGCGCTGAAGCGCGTCGCAGATCGAGTTCAGCACCTTCAGGGCAGCGCGGTCGTCGGAGCGCGTGGCCGGGCGAAGTACCTCCGGCACCTGGTCCGGAGCGTGCGTTGCCATCAGGTCGCGGCGCACTATGTCGGGTGCGGTGGCGCGCACGGCCGCCAGTTCATCGTCGAAGGTCGAGATGAATTTGGCCGGACGCGGCGTCAGAAAATCGGGCAGGGGCCGGCTTGGGTTGCCGCGGAAGTCGGAGCGGGCGCGACTGGGTCCCACCAGCGCGTAGAGGAGCCGTGCGTCGGTCGGTTCGAGCTCGCCGTGGACGGCGCGCAGCCACGGCAGGTGCAGAGTGTGGCGGCTCGGGTCGGTTAGCGCCCACAGGCTGAACACGGTTTCGGTCAGCGGTGAGATCCCGAAACGCGTGTCCGCAAGGTCGTCGACACCGAGCTCGATCCGGATCATTTAGCCATACGCTACATCTGTTGGCGGGCGTCGCGATCTCGGCTGGAGTAGCAGCCATGCAAGTGCCATCTACCTGGAGAACGCCATGAACCACGTCCAGCACCACGTAGCGCTGATCCACCGTGACGACCTACTGCGCGAAGCCGCCGACTGGAGACTCGCCAAGCAGCCACAGGCGTCGCCGAGCATCGCCGCTCGTCGCCCGCCGGCGAAGTGGCGTCTCGCTCGACTTCGCCGCTTGATTACGCGCGGCCCTGCGAATCGGCTGGCGCGGGGAAGCTGACTTCTATGTCGAGACCGCCTTGGCGCCGGGCGCGTGCCGTGAGGGTGGCGCCATGGGCGGTGGCTATCGCCCGGACGATCGCGAGGCCGAGGCCGTGCCCGTCAGCGAGGCGGATTCGCTCCTTGCCGAGTCGCTGGAACGGCTGGAAGAGGCGGTCCACTTCGTCGGGCGGGATCAGAGCGCCGGTGTTGCTCACCGAGATGAGGGCTCGTCCTGCCCTTGTCGTAGTCGAGATATCGACACGACCTCCGGGCTGGTTATGGCGTATCGCGTTATCGATCAGGTTGGTCAACAGGCTCTCCACGAGGCTTCGGTCGCCCGTCGCTGTGGTCCCGGTGAGGTCCGCGTCGACGTGGATGCCCTGGCGTTCGGCTTCGTGCTGGAGGCTGACGACGATGCTCTTGGCGACCTCGCCGAGATCGAAGGGTTCCCAGCGCTCGACGCCCCGCTCGCCGGCCGCGAGCGTGAGGAGCGCGTCGATCAGTCGTTCCTGTTGGGCGCCGAGCTCTAGCGCTTCTTCGCATGTCGATCGCAGGCTCTGCGCGTCAGCGTCCGGGTCGGCGAGAGCGACCTGGAGGAGGGTCCGCTGGCCGGCGAGCGGCGTGCGCAGCTCGTGGGAGGCGTTGGCGACGAAGTGGCGCTGTGACTCGAACGACTCCTGCAGCCGTCCGAAGAGATCATCGAGGGTTCTGCCGAGCTCGGTCAGCTCGTCGTCGGGGCCGTCGAGGCTGAGCCGTCGATCCAGGTTGGTCGCGGAGATCTCCCGCGCAGTAGACGTCATGGCGCGGAGGGGCCGGAGGAACCTCCCGGCGAGCCACCATGCGACGACCAGCGCGAGGACGACGGCGACCAGCGCGATCGCTGCCGGCCAGAATTGAAACTGGTGGGCGGGAGCAACGGCCTGACCGCCGGCAGCTCCGCCGGCCGGAGCCCGCATCTCGCTTCTCCCGAAGAGGATGTTGATCCCGAAGCGGAAGCTGATCGCGGCGAGCACCGCGGTCAACAGGCCGATGAAGAGCCCCGAGTAGAGCAGGGTGAGCTGCACCCGCAGCACGGGCCGCTTCATGTGGAAGAGCGACATCGCCTTCTGGGGCAACTGCCTCACGGTCCTCCGATCCGGTATCCAGCCTCGCGCACGGTCTGGATGATCGGCGGGTCGCCGAGCTTGGCGCGGAGGCGACGGATCGTGGTCTTGACGGCGGTGGTGAAAGGATCGGCGTGCTCGTCCCAGACGCGCTGGAGCAACTCCTCGGTGGAGACGACGCGGTCGCCGGCTGAGAGCAAGCATTCGAGGAGGGCGAACTCCTTAGGGCTGAGCTCGAGGCGTCGGCCGGCACGAAACGCGACCCGGCGGCTGGGGTCGAGCGTCACGTCGCCGCCTTCGAGGGTCGGGGCCAGCGGTGCGGCGGAGCGACGGGCGAGAGCGCGAACGCGGGCCACGAGCTCGGCGAAGTCGAACGGCTTGGGCAGGTAGTCGTCGGCGCCCAATCCGAGGCCGTCGACCCGCTCCTTGACGCTGTTCGCGGCTGTGAGCATCAATATCCGGCTCTCGGACCGCTCAGACACGATCTGTCGGCAGACCTCGTCGCCGTGCACCCCGGGTAGGTCGCGGTCCAGTACGACGACGTCATAGCGGGTGAGGGCCA
>Ga0302314_10014600_pt1 | contig 13427 bp, 10 predicted proteins | sample III_Palsa_N2_3_FD_200533 | JGI IMG/M metagenome (GOLD analysis project Ga0302314, IMG submission 200533) | Peat permafrost microbial communities from Stordalen Mire near Abisko, Sweden - III_Palsa_N2_3 | ecosystem: Environmental > Terrestrial > Soil > Palsa > Peat permafrost | place: Sweden...
TCAGGCCTTCGCCCTCCAGCACAAACGGCGGCAGGGCGCCGGGGCCCGAGTAGGGCGCGCGCAGCTTGGTCAGCAGGGCGTCGTCAGGCAGCTTGACGTCGTGCGATCTGGCGTAGGCCCAGTTCACCAGACCGGGGTTCAGGGCGTAGGCCATGTTGGCGTCGTTGCTCAGCGGCGGCGGGGCCGGCGTCTGGTAGGGCGTGCTGCGGCCATAAGGCACGATGCCGGTGGGCCAGTCGGCGGGCGCATCGCGCGGGTCAAGCTCCTGCGCCAGATCGCCGTCGACCACCCAGCGCGCCCACGCCACCGAACCGGCCGAGGCGACTTTCGGGTCGACCCCGGCGGTGCCGGCGACGATCCAGTAGGCGTGGCTGAGGTCGAAGCGCGGATCGGCGCCCAGCGCGGTCACCGAGGCGGCGGCGCGGGCGGTGGCCATGCCGGTCAGCAGGGCGAGCACGTGACTATGCTCATCGTAGAGCAGCGGATGGACGCCGAGCGGGAAGGGTAATTCGGTCTTCAATGGCCAGTTCGCCCGCCAGGCATGCAGTTCGCCGAACTTGTCCAGTCCGCCGGGCTCCGCCTCCCAGGTGGTGACGATGACGACGCGCACTTCGATCGGCTTGGCCGCGGCGAGGGCGGGCGCGAGCAACAATATCGCGGCGGCGAGGAGCGATCTGAGCAGCATCGAAACCTCCGTCAGCCCTTCGAGACGTAGACGAAGCGCAGCACGAACAGGGCGGCCAGCAGGTAGAGCAGCCAGTCCTTCGCGCGACCCCGGCCGGTGAGCACGGTCAGCAGGGCGTAGCTGATGATGCCGAACGCGAGGCCGTCGGCGATCGAATAGGTGAGGGGGATGCCGATCATGGTCAGGAAGGCTGGGATAGCGATCACCGGATCGGCCCACTCCACCTCGGCCGCCGCGCCTACCATCAGCGAGCCGACCAGGATCAGCGCCGGCGCGGTCGCCGCGGTCGGGATCAGCGCCACGTAGGGGGCGACGAAGATGGCGGCGAGGAACAGAATCCCGACCACCACGCTGGTCAGGCCCGTACGACCGCCGGCGGAGACGCCGGAGGCGCTCTCGATGTAACTGGTGACCGTGCTGACGCCGACCAGCGCGCCGAACATCGCCGCGAGAGAGTCGGCCAGCAGGATGCGGTTCAGGCGCGGAATCGCGCCGTTAGCGTCGACCAGGCCGGCGCGCTTGGTCACCGCGACCAGGGTGCCGACATTGTCGAACAGGTCGACGAACAGGAAGATGAAGATGATCTCGGCCAGGGTGGCGAAGATGTTGCCGCCGAGGCCGGCGGCGCCGGCCAGGTTCAGCTTGAACGCGGTCGCCGCGATCTCACCGACACCGTGGTTGGCGCCGGGCGCATGGATCAAGCCCAGCGCCCAGCCGACCGCGGCGGCGACCATTATGCCGACCAGCATGGCCGCGCGGACCTTGCGCGCCAGCAGCACCCCCGTCACCAGCAGGCCCAGCAGCGCCACCAGCACGGTGGGCGAGGTCAGGTCGCCCAGGCCGACGGTGGTCGCCGGGTTGGCGACGATCACCCCGGCGTCCTTCAGGCCGATGAATGCGATGAACAGCCCGATCCCGCCCGCGACGGCGGAGAACAGCGAGCGCGGGATCGCGTTGACGATCAGCTGGCGCGCGCCGACCAGGGTCAGCACCAGGAAGGCCGCGCCGGAGATGAAGACGCAGCCCAGCGCCGTCTCCCACGGCACCCCCATGCCCTTGACCACGGTGTAGGTGAAGTAGGCGTTGAGGCCCATGCCGGGGGCCATCGCAAGTGGCGTGTTGGCGATCAGGCCCATCAGCAGGCAGCCCGCGGCGGCGGCGATGCAGGTGCCGATGGCGACCGCGCCGATCGGCATGCCGGCGTCGCCCATGATCAGCGGGTTGACCACGACGATGTAGATCATGGTCAGGAAGGTCGTGACGCCGGCCAGCAGCTCGATCCGCACGCTCGTGCCGGCCGCTTCGAGCCCGAAGAACCTATCCAGCATGCGAGTCACTCGTCAGCCCCGCTTGCCAGCAGACCACGGCTGGGCACATCTCGCCAGGATGGACGACCACGCCTTCATCGCCCGCCTGCCCAAGGCCGAGCTGCACATGCACATCGAGGGCAGTCTCGAGCCGGAGATGCTGTTCGAACTGGCGCTGCGCAACCGGATCGCGATCCCGTTCGCCAGCGTCGAGGCGTTGCGGGCGGCCTACAGCTTCGAGCGGCTGCAAGACTTCCTCGACCTCTACTATCAAGGCGCGGCCGTGCTGCTTACCGAGGCGGACTTCTTCGACCTGGCGCGCGCCTATTTCGATCGCGCCGCCGGCGATGGCGTCGTGCATGCCGAGATATTCTTCGACCCGCAGACCCATACGGCGCGCGGCGTGCCGATGAGCGTGGTCGTCGAGGGACTGCTGGCGGGGATGGCGGAGGCCGAGGCCAGGCACGGGCTCACCTCGCGGCTGATTCTCTGCTTTCTGCGCCACTTGCCGGAGGAAGACGCCTTTGCGACTATGAAGGCCGCCGATCCCTGGCTGGATCGGATCGCCGCGGTGGGCCTGGACTCGTCCGAGCTCGGACATCCGCCATCGAAGTTCGCGCGGGTGTTCGAAGCGGCGGCCGCCATGGGGCTGAAGCGCGTCGCCCACGCCGGCGAGGAGGGGCCGCCGGCCTACGTCGCCGAGGCGCTGGACCTGCTGCACATCGACCGGCTCGACCACGGCAACCGCGCGCTGGAGGATGCGGCCCTGACCGCGCGGCTCGCCCGACATGCGATGACGTTGACCGTCTGCCCGCTCTCCAACCTGCGGCTCCGCGTGATCCCAGAGATCGGCGCGCATCCGATCGCGCGGATGCTGCGGCTTGGGATGCGAGCCACGATCAACTCCGACGACCCGGCCTATTTCGGCGGCTACATCAACGACAACTTCCGCGCCGTCGCGCCAGCGCTCAGCCAGGCCGACCTCGTGACCCTGGCGCGCAACAGCTTCCTGGGCTCGTTCCTGCCCGACGAAGCGGTGGCGCGGCATCTGGCGACGCTGGACGTTTACGCGGCTCAGAACTTGGCCTGAATCCGCAGCTCGGCGGTGATCGGGTCGTTCATCACCAGGAAGTCGTTGCCGTAGAGGCTGGGCGACGGCTGCCAGTTGCGCTGGTTGGTGAAGTTGTAGACCGACAGCGTCACCACATAGCGGCTCCACTCGTAGAACACCGCCGCGTTCAGCGTGAACTGCCAGGGGATCTCCGGCGACCGGTAGTAAGCGATGCCGGCGGCGTTGGCCGTGCCGGCGATATTGCTCGGCACCAGCGGCAGGAAGCCGCCAAGGTCGGAGGCGTTGACGTTCAGGTAGCCGGACGGCGTGGTCTGGATCGGCCCGGTCACCTGGGCGCCGAAACGCAAGCCGAGGCCGGTGGGGAATTTGTAGTTGCCGAGGAAGTTGAACACGTGCTGCGGCACCCCCGGGTCGTTGAATTTCTGTCCGGGGACGAAGCTCGCGAACAGGGCCGCGCCGTCCACGTTCTGACCCAGCTGCGCCGGGTAGTTATAGAAAGCCGGCGCCGTGTTCAGCGTGGTCTTGATGAACGAGTAGCTGGCGGTGGCGAAGAAGCTGCGCGTGGGCTGGTAATTGCCCTCGATCTCGAAGCCGCGGATATCGGCCTGGTCGGGCACGGTGCCGCCGAATCCGGTGGGGATGGCGTGCTTCTGGTCGAAGATCGCCGCGCCGCCGAACAGCTTGTTGTCGAGCAGGTTCACCTTCACCCCGGCTTCGTAGAGGTAACTGTCCGACCGCAGCAAGGTGGAGTCGGCCACCTGGCCGTAGGCGTTGACGCCGCCCTCGCCGCCGTTGGGATTGGTGCTCTGCGTGAAGTCGAAGGTGAGGTAGCCGCTGATCCAGTCGTTCGGCTTGTAGACCGCGCTGACGTTGCCGTTGCCGAGTCCGTAAACCCCCGTGGAGTGCTGGTAGTCGAGCGTGGTGAAGCAGTCGGCGCAGACCACGCCGCCCAGCGGATCGCGGGTGTTGTCCTGCACGAAGTCGACACGGCCGCCGAACAGCATGCTGAACTGCGGCGTGAGCTCCATCCGGTCCTGGATGAACAGGCCGCCGTCGTTCAGATCGGAGATGCCGGTGTTGCCGTCGTTGGTTTCGTCGCGGCCGGGCGTGCCGTACTGGATCGAGCCGAAGGGGGTCTTGTAGGCGAAGGCGTCGGCGAACGCGACCTGGTAGGCGTTGTTGTAGACCCACAATCTCGGGTTTGAGGTCAGGTCGTAGACCGACACGGTCTCGGCGCTGAAGTTGCTGATGTAGTCGACGTGGGCAAAGCGGTAGGTACCGCCGATCACCATCTGGTTCTTGATCCCGCCGGCGAACGGCAGGGTGAAATCGAGCTTCAGGTCGGTGCGGTTCTCGATGGTCCAAGAGCCGTCCGACTCGTCGGCGTAGTAGTAGGGCTCGTGGTTCTCACTGTCCTGGAAGTCGAAGAAGGTGTTGTTCTCCAGTGTCATGTTGTCGCCAAGGCGCCAAGTCTGGATCAGCTGGGCGTTGTAGAGCAGCGCCTTCGACTCGACGCCGGGCGTCTCGTCTATGGTGATCTGCGGATTGATCTTGGTGAAGTTGGTCAGGTTCAGCGTCGTGAAGATCGGCGTCACTGGAGAGTAGGGGTTACCGGGCGAGCCGACCGGGATCGGGGCCGAGCCGATCAGGGCGGAATACAGCTCGCCGTTCGGCGCGCCTTGCAGGTATTCGGTGTGGTCGATCAGGTTCTGGTTGACCCGGTTCAGCCCCACATTCTCGGTGTACTTCTCGTAGTTCACCTCGGTGTTGAAATCGACCTGGTAGCTGTCGTTCGGCGCATAGCGCACCGCAGCGTAGACGGCGTTTTTGCGCATGTAGTGGTCGTAGAAGTAGGTGTTCCAGCTGTCCTCGCCGGAATAGCTGATCCGCACGCCCAGCTTGTCGTCGATGATCGGTCCGCCGACGTCGAGGCTGAAGCGGTTGTTGCCCAGGGTGTCAAAGGTCGCCTCGGCGCTGATCTTCGTGCTGGTGAGGCTTGGTCGCTTGGTCAGCAAGTCGACCTCGCCGCCGACGCCCGGACCGGGCCCGTCGATCACGCTGGCCGGCCCCTTGGTGATGGCGATGTTGTCGAACGAGTCGAAATTCAGCGGCGCGCCATAACCGTTGTCGGTGAAGCTGGAGCGCATGCCGTTGTAAAACACGTCGGCGTACTGGCCGCGGATGCGTGGGATGTTCGGGGTGCCGAAGGCGCTGTCGGTGTAGCTGCTCGACGTGAGGTAGGAGAAGGCGCGCGGGTCCTGGATGTTCAGGGTGTCGAGCTGGGTGGTGGAGAGCAAGGTGGTGTTGCGCGGCGTGTCCATCACGCCAAGGTCGAGGCCGTAGACCGAACTCGACGACATCCGCGTCGGCAGCACCGTCTCCTTGTAGGGGATGCCATTCACAACGACCTCGGACACCTCGGCCGCCTTCGCGGTGGGCGAGATCGACTGGGTCGCCACCGGCTGCGACGCTGTCGGATCGGCGGTTGCGTCCGCCGCCCAAGACGCGGCCGGCGACAGGGCTCCCGCCGCCAGCGCGATCGCGCTCGATGCCGCGCACAGCGTCGCCAGCCGCGCACGTCGCCGTGCGGCATCCATTGCGTGAATTGTAGCCACGGCCTTGCCCCTCTTACGTGGCGAGTCGTTGCCCGCCAGCCCCGATTAGGCGCCGTAAAGCACGGCGAGCAGGCGCTTGCACCCAGGCCGTTACAAAATCTTCGCAGGCGCCGTGTGCTTGGGCGCCGGCAAAACCCCGTCGCGGGCGTCAGGTCAGCAAGTGCTCAGTTCGGCGCCGGGCCGGATCGAACGCCGCACCCCTGGCGCGATCCGCGCGCCCTGTTCGCTCGTGCGGCCCAGGGCTAAGCTCGTTCGAAAATAGGGAGGCGACCATGCTCAAATAGCTTGTGGCGGAGTTCATCGGCACGGCCTGGCTGGTGCTGGGCGGATGTGGCGCGGCGGTGCTGGCGGCGTCGTTCCCGCAGGTGGGGATCGGCTTTGTCGGCGTGGCGCTGGCGTTCGGACTGACGGTGGTGACCATGGCCTACGCGATCGGCCACATCTCCGGCTGCGATCTCAATCCCGCGGGTCTCGGTCGGCCTCTGGGCCGGCGGCCGGTTCCCGGCGCGCGACCTGCCGGGCTACGTCATCGCCAGCGGCAAGGCTGACCTCAGCGTCGCCGGCGGCTTCGCCAGCAACGGCTATGGCGAGCATTCGCCGGGCGTCTATTCCCTGGCCGCCGCCCTGGCCTGCGAAGTCGGCATGACCTTCGTCTTCCTGTTCGTGATCATGGGCGTGACCCACGGCGCCGCGCCGCGCGGCTTCGCCCCGCTGGCGATCGGCCTCTGCCTGACCTTGATCCACCTGATCAGTATCCCGGTCACCAACACCTCGGTGAACCCCGCCCGCAGCACCGGCCCGGCAATTTTCGTCGGCGGCTGGGCGCTGCAGCAGCTGTGGCTGTTCTGGGTCACGCCGCTGATCGGCGGGGCGTTGGGCGGCGTGGCTTATCGGTGGCTGAGCCCGGATTCGCCGAAGGCGATCGATGTGGCGGGGGATTGAGCCGGGTGGGGCGATGCTCTGCGCTCGCCAGCGCAACGAGGCCAATGGCTCCCCGGGCAAGAGCCAACAGTGTTGTTTTCATTGAGGAATCATGCCTACGGATTCGCACCGCCACCACGTGAGTGGCGCGGATGAGTTCGGCGCTGGGGCCGAACTTCGTCCGCGCGCCGGTCGCGACGACCTCGCCCACCGCCTCGCCTCGCCGGATCAAGGCGCCGGCGAAAGTCTTGAAACCTGGTCCAGCTTCCGTCGGCACGGACTCGCCCGTGAGCATCGACTGATCGACCAGGACCGACCCGTCGATGAGCTTGACGTCGGCGGGGACGACCGCGCCGAGCGACAGCTTGACCACATCGCCCTGGACCAGATCCGTGGCGGCCAGCGTCTTCCAAATGCCGTTGCGGCGCCCCGACGCACTGATTGCCATGCGCGACTTCAGCGCCTCAAGCGTCGCCTGGGCGCGGCCCTCTTGGAGAAGCCCAGGCCGGCGTTGAAGACGAGCAGGACGGCGACGGCGGAAGCTTCGACGTATTCTCCAAGCGCCAGTTGCAGGGATGGGCGCCCAGAATTTGCTGAGCGCTCGGCTGACGGGCGTCCGCGCCGCATCCTGGACCACGTTCCCGCCGCTATCCGCGAGGCGATGATGTGCCTCCTCGCTGGTCAGACCGACCGTCGGAACGGGTGTCGTCAGCGCCGCGGCGATCATGGGCCGACGGTTCTCGTCGGCCCCGGGCTTGTTAGGATAGCCGATGCGGTCGTCGCAGGACCGGTGGTTCGGCCTGGGGGATGGCCGACCAAGATAGCCATGGCGGCGGCGGCGGTGAGGAATACCAACATGCACAGGCCGACGATCTGCCATGGCGCGCGTCGTCCTTGGCTCCGCCTTGGAACCTGTTTCGCGGCTTCAAGGCTGGTTTCAGCAGCAAGGCGATCAGGCTGGGCGCCGCCGTAGCAGAAATGCCGGGGGCCAGCGGGGCGCGCAGCAGTTTGGCAAGCAACAGCGCCAACCTCTGCGCAGCGGCATCGACGGGCATCAACACCAGCCCCGCCGCTTCCGCCCACGGATCGATGCCCAGCGGAGCCAGTGCCGAAACGACGCTCAGCGACTCGCCACCACCGTCATCGCGTATCCTTGACGAAGAGGAAGTCGTTGAACCCCGCGGCAAGGCGGGAAACCGGCGTCAAAGGCGTCGCGTCAGCCACAGGGCTTAACCGCATCGGTGTTCTCGGATGATTTCGCGTTCGCCGCTCGGAACAAATCGCCCCGTGCCGGGAACCAGCGCCAGATCAACGCGCCGGCAATAAAACAGTTCAGACTGTGGTGTAGCTATCAGGCGTCGCCACAAAATAATCATAAATCATGGCAGAGCTATAATACTGTAAATTTCCGTGAATCAAAAATAGCAAACAAATAATAACGAATAATAATAGAGCGATCTCGGAACATTGGAGCTGCGATTGATTTTATCGAGTGAGGCCAATTCAATGGCCGACAACCGATCCCGAAAGGTCAAATCATGCAGGTCCAAGCGTGACCATCGTAGAGCGGACGCTGATCGCCGACGCCGCGACAGCCAGTCGGCCGAAGCCTGACGCCGCAACGGCTCAGCCGCGGCAGATCGCCCGTCCTCAGCAGGCCCAGATGAAGGCGCTAGTTTATCACGGACCGGGGCAGAAGGCGTGGGAGGATCACCTGAAGCCCGATGTCAGCGCGCCGACCGACGCGATCGTCAGGGTCACCAGGACGACCATCTGCGGCACCGACCTGCACATCCTGAAAGGCGACCTGCCCAGCTGTGTCCCCGGCCGTATTCTCGGGCACGAGGGCGTCGGCGTGATCGACAGCGTCGGGCCGGCGGTCACCGCGTTCAAGCCTGGCGACCGGGTCCTGATCTCCTGCGTCAGCGCCTGCGGGAAGTGCGAATACTGCCGCAAAGGCATGTTCTCGCACTGCGCCACCGGCGGCTGGATCCTGGGCAACACCATCGACGGCACCCAGGCCGAGTTCGTCCGCATCCCGCATGCCGACACCAGTCTCTACCCGGTCCCCGAGGGCGCCGACGAAGAGGCGCTAGTGATGCTCAGCGACATCCTGCCGACCGGGTTCGAGTGCGGCGTCCTGAACGGCAAGGTCCAGCCGGGCGCCACGATCGCGATCGTCGGTTCCGGGCCGGTCGGTCTGGCGGCGCTGCTGACGGCTCAGTTCTACTCGCCGGCCGATATCATCATGATCGATCTCGACGACAACCGCCTCGGCGTCGCCAAGCGGTTCGGCGCCACCGCGACGATCAACAGCACCGACGGCAATGCGCTCAAAGCGGTCATGAAGCTGACCAACAATCGCGGCGTCGACACCGCCATCGAGGCGGTCGGCGTGCCGGCGACGTTCCAGCTTTGCGAGCAGATCATCGCGCCCGGCGGCGTCATCGCCAACATCGGCGTCCATGGGGTCGGGGTCGAGCTGCATCTCGAGAAGCTCTGGGACCGCAACATCAGCATCACCACAAGGCTGGTCGACACGGCCAGCACGCCGATGCTGCTGAAGATCCTGGGGTCTCACAAAATCGACCCCAAGCTGCTGATCACCCATCGCTTCAAGTTCGACCAGATCCTCGACGCCTACGAGACCTTCGGCAATGCGGCGGAGACCAAGGCCCTCAAGGTGATCATCGAAGCCTGACCCCACACTGACGACACCAGGGCGAAATCATTCGCCACGCGCGTATCGAAAGTACGAATCCCAATGACCTACCAGAGCACCAACCCTTTCAGTGGCGAGCCCGTCGAAACCTACAACGAGATGAGCGACCAGGAGCTGGATGCCGCGATCACGGCCGCGGCGACCTGCTTCGAGGCCTGGCGCAAGAAGACCTACGCCGAGCGGGCGGTGATCATCGCCAAGGCGGCCGCGCTCATGCACCAGAACGTCGACTCCCTGGCCCATACGATGACGTTGGAGATGGGCAAGCGGATCGGCGAGGCGCGCGGCGAGGTCGAGTTCAGCTCGCGGATTCTTGCCTACTACGCCAAGAACGCCGAACGCTTCCTGGCCCCGGTGAAGCTCAACCCGACCGTCGGCGAGGCGCACATGGAAAGCAGCCCGATGGGGGTGATCTTCGGCGTCGAGCCGTGGAACTTCCCCTACTACCAGCTCGCCCGGATCGCCGGCCCCCACTTGATGGCCGGCAACACCCTGGTGGTGAAGCACGCCGGCATCGTGCCCCAGTGCGCCATCGCCTTCGAGCAGCTGCTGATCGAAGCCGGCGCACCGCTCGGCCTCTACACCAACCTGATCATCTCGCACGACCAGTCGAACAAGGTCGTCGACGATCCGCGCATCAAAGGCGTCTGCCTGACCGGCAGCGTCGCCGCCGGACAAAGCGTCGCCGCCCGCGCCGGCAAGAACGTGAAGATCACCTCGATGGAACTTGGCGGCAGCGACGCTTTCATCGTGCTGGAAGACGCCGACCTGGAGCGGACCATCCCGTGGGCCGTCTGGGGCCGGATGTACAACACGGGCCAGACCTGCTGCGCGGCCAAGCGCTTCATCGTCGTCGACTCCATCGCCGACAAGTTCCTGGAGAAGTTCCAGGCGGCGCTCGGCGCGTTGAAGGCCGGCGATCCAATGGACGAGAAGACTACGCTGGGTCCGCTCTCCAGCGAATCGGCGCTGCTGCAGTTGCTGAAGCAGGTCGATAACGCGGTGGCAAAAGGCGCCAAGCTGGTCATGGGCGGAAAGCGTATCGACCGGCCGGGCTCCTATATGGCCCCCACCATCCTCACCGACATCAAGCCCGGCAATCCGGCGTTCCGGGATGAGTTCTTCGGCCCGGTCGCGATGTTCTTCCGGGTCAAGGATGAGGATGAGGCGATCGCGCTCGCCAACGACTCCGACTTCGGCCTGGGCGGTTCGGTCTGGTGCAAGGACACCGAGCGCGGCAAGCGCGTCGCCAGCCGCGTCGAGACCGGTATGATGTTCATCAACAACATCGACTGGTCCGACGCCGAACTGCCCTTCGGCGGCATCAAGAACTCCGGCTACGGCCGCGAGCTCGGCGACATGGGCATCCAGGAGTTCGTCAACAAGAAACTGGTCCGCGTCGCTTCTATGCACGCCCCGGCCTGACGCCTCTGGCGCGGCCAACGGCGCTGCCCGCCGTTGGCCGACCGCTTCTTGGCAGACCCTGGAGCCACTCGCATGTACGTAAACATCGCCGTTCTGAAGGAGACCCGGGCTCACGAGCGCCGGGTGGCGATGACGCCTTCCGTTGTCGCCAAGCTGACCAGGCTGGGCGGCCGACTCCATATGCAGTCAGGCGCCGGCGCCGCGATCGAGCTGGCCGACGCCGCGTTCGAGGGCGCCGTCTTCATCGATGATCGCCTGGCGCTAGTCGCGGGCGCCGACGTCGTGCTGGCGGTGCAGCCGCCGGCGCTCGACGTGGTCGAGGCGATGCAGGAGGGCGCGATCCTAATCTGCTTTATCTACGCGGACCGCGAGCCGGCCCTAGTGAAGCGCCTGCTGGAGCGAAAGATCACCTGTTTCGCCATGGAGCGTGTGCCGCGGATCACCCGCGCGCAGGCCATGGACGCCCTCTCCAGCCAGTCCGCACTGGCTGGCTACTACGCCGTTCAACTGGGCGCGACCCACCTCGCTCGCATCCTGCCGAAGATGACCACGGCGGCCGGCGCGATTGGTCCGGCCAGGGTGCTGGTGATGGGCCTCGGCGTCGCGGGGCTCGAGGCCATGGCCACCGCGCACCGCCTGGGCGCGGTCGTCGAAGGCTACGACGTGCGGCCCGAGACCCAGGAGCAGGCGCTGTCGCTCGGCGCCACGTTTGTGGAGACCGGCGTCGACGCGCGCGGTGAGGGCGGCTACGCCCGCGAGCTCACACCTGATGAAAAAGCCAAGGTCGACCGCGTGTTGACCACGCACATCCAGGCCGCCGACCTCGTCATCACCACCGCCGCCATTCCGGGCCGCGCCTCGCCGAAGTTGATCAGCGTCGCGCAGGTCGCCGGCATGAAATCGGGCGCCGTGATCGTCGACCTGTCCGCCGAGGGCGGCGGCAACTGCGAGGACACCAAGCCCGGCGAGACCGCCCTGGTCGGGCGGGTGACGATCGTTGCGCCGTTGAACGTGCCCTCGCTGCTCGGCGCGGACGCCAGCGAACTCTACGCTAAGAACCAGTTCAACCTGCTCGCCCTGATGCTGAAGGACAACGTCATCGTCATCGACTGGAGCGACGAAGTGCTCGCCAAGACCGCCCTGACCCACGCTGGCAAGCTCACAGAGCCCGAGCCCAAACCCGCCGCGAAAGCGGCCTGAGCCGGAGCCCGCCATGGACCTTTCGATCGCAATGACCGGCTTCGTCGCCCTCTATGTCTTCATGCTGGCCGCGTTCGCCGGCTGGGTGATCATCGGCCACGTGCCGGCGATCCTTCACACGCCGCTGATGTCCGGCTCGAACTTCGTCCACGGCATCGTCGTGGTCGGTGGTCTGTTCGCGCTGCTCAACGCCGGCACGCCGCTCGAACAGGCGATTGGATTCTTCGCCGTTCTGCTCGGGGCGGGAAACGCCGCGGGCGGTTTCGCCGTCACCCAGCGCATGCTCGCGATGTTCCAGATCAGCGGCCACAAGAAACCCGCCCGACGTCATTCCAAAGCCCACCGTCACGCGAAGGCTTGAGCAACCGGCATGTTCACTCAGATTCCGCAGTTGGTCATCGGCGCGGCTGACCTCGTGGCGGCATTCCTGTTCATGTACGGGCTGCAGCGCATGTCCTCGCCGGCGACCGCGCCGTCAGGAATCCGAGTGGCCGGCATCGGCATGCTGGGCGCCGTTGCGGCCAGCTTCCTTTATGTCTTCAGCGTCAGCGCATCCGCGGCGCCCCACCTCGGGGTCAACATCGGCCTAGCCATCGTCGCCTTGGTTGTGGGCGGCGGCGGCGCCTGGTGGAGCGGGCGAAAAGTGGCGATGACCGCCATGCCGCAGATGGTGGCGCTCTACAACGGGATGGGCGGCGGCGCGGCCGGCGCGATCGCCGCGGTCGAGCTGTTCGGGGCCAAGACACACGGCGTGACCCAGCTCGCCGTCACCCTGCTGGGCGCGCTGATCGGCGCGGTCTCGCTCTCCGGCTCGCTGATCGCCTGGGCGAAGTTGCAGGGCGTCATCAAGAAGTCGCTGCGGGTGAAGGGCCAACAGGCGATCAACGCGGTCGTCATGGTGGCGACGCTGGTTGTCGGCGGGTGCGTCATCGGCGCCACGCTGGGCGGCGGGGGGCTCCTGCTGGCGACCCCGACGTGGATCATCGTCTTCTTCGCCGGCGCGCTGCTCTTCGGCGTGCTGATGACCCTGCCGATCGGCGGCGCCGACATGCCGGTAGTGATCTCGATCTACAACTCGTTGACCGGCCTGGCGGTCGGCCTGGAAGGCTTCGTGCTGCAAAACCCGGCCCTGATGATCGCCGGCATGGTGGTCGGCGCGGCTGGCCTCCTGCTGACCCTGCTGATGGCCAAGGCGATGAACCGCTCGGTGGTCAATGTCGTGTTCACCAACTTCGGCGACGCCCCCAAGCAGACCCAGGGCGCGATCAAGGGCTCCTTGCGCCCGGTCGAGGCGTCCGACGCCGGGATCGCGATGCGCTACGCAAGTAAGGTGATCATCGTGCCCGGCTACGGCCTTGCGGCCGCCCAGGCGCAGCAGAAACTGTACGAGTTCGTCAAGCTGCTGCAGGCGGCCAAGGTCGACGTCAAGTTCGCGGTCCACCCCGTGGCGGGGCGCATGCCCGGCCAGATGGACGTGCTG
>Ga0302314_10014601_pt1 | contig 13426 bp, 10 predicted proteins | sample III_Palsa_N2_3_FD_200533 | JGI IMG/M metagenome (GOLD analysis project Ga0302314, IMG submission 200533) | Peat permafrost microbial communities from Stordalen Mire near Abisko, Sweden - III_Palsa_N2_3 | ecosystem: Environmental > Terrestrial > Soil > Palsa > Peat permafrost | place: Sweden...
GCTACGCGCGGGCGCTGGCGGCCTGGTGGCATTCCCGCGATCAGCTGCTGCAGGACGGCATTCTGGCCGCGGCCCTCGCGTCCGTCTCCTTCACGCCGGCGCTGGCGGCCAACGGCGTGGCCCTGGGAGAACTGGCCCAGCACCGGCTGGACGGGGCGGGAATGGCGCTGGCGGTCGCCCAGGCGCTGCCGCTGGTGGTCCGGCGGCGGTGGCCGGCACTGTGCCTGGCCGCCGTGGCGGTGGCGTTCGGTCTCTTCCAGCTGGCCGGCTACGTCTCGACGTTCGCCAGCTGCGGCCTGTTCATCGCCCTGTACAGCGCCGGGGCGCACACCGCCAGGCACCGGCGCGGGCTGGCCTGGTCGGCGACCGCCGGTTACGCGGCGCTGGCGATCGCCTTGGCTCTGCGGGATGCCCCGGAGCGGCCGGTCGACTGGTTTACGTTCTACTTCCTGCTGGCCGCCTGCTGGGGGGCGGGCGGCTGGGTGCGGGCCCGGGCGGCCGCCGAGGCGGCGCACCGCGACCAGAGCGTGGAGCTGGCCAAGGCCGCCGAACGGGCCCGGATCGCCCGCGAGCTGCACGACGTCGTCACCCACCATGTCACCGCGATGGTGGTGCAGGCCGACGCGACCCAGTTCGTGCTGGAGACCGCGCCGGACCGCGCCGCCGACGGGCTCGGCGCGATCAGCGGCACCGGCCGGCAGGCCCTGGCCGAGCTGCGGCATCTGCTCGGCGTGCTGGAATCGGCCGACGGCGGCGGGGGTGAACAGCCCGGTGCCCAGCCCTCTGGCCAAGGACGGGTCCCGGTCACCGGGTCGCTGAGTGACCTGGTGGCCCAGATCAGCTCGACCGGGCACCCGGCCGAGCTGATCGAGAAGGGGCAGCCCGAGCCGATGGCGACGGGAACCCAGCTGGCCGTCTACCGGGTCGTCCAGGAGTCGCTGACCAACGCGATGAAGCACGCTCCCGGGCGCCGGACCGTGGCCGAGGTCGACTACGGCGACGGCGAGATCCGCATCGAGGTCAGCAACGACGGGCCGGTGCTCGCCGCCGGGTCCTTCACGGCCGGCCGGGGGCTCACCGGCCTTCGCGAACGGGTCAGCCGCTGCGGCGGGGAAGTACAGGCCGCCGCCCGCCCGGCCGGCGGGTTCAGCGTCCGTGCCCGGATGCCGCGGATCCCGGCTCAGGCGGAGCCGTGACCGGTCCTGATGGAGCGGCGGCGCCGATCCGGGTGCTGGTCTGCGATGACCAGATGCTGGTCAGGACCGGGTACGCGACGATCTTCGGGGCTCAGCCCGACCTGGAAGTGGTCGGCGAGGCCAGCGACGGCCAGATGGCGGTCGATGCCGCCCGCCGGCTGCGGCCCGACGTGGTCGTCATGGACATCCGGATGCCGGTGCTCGACGGGATCGAGGCGACCAGGCGGCTGGCCGGACCCGGTGTCACCGACCCGATCCGGATTCTGGTCGTCACCACGTTCAACGTCGACAAGTACGTTTTCGACGCGCTGCGGGCCGGGGCCAGCGGCTTCCTGCTGAAGGACGCCCAGCCCGCCGACATGGTCAGCGGGATACGGACGATCGCCGGCGGCGAATCCCTGCTGTCCCCCGCGGTGACCAGGCAGCTGATCGGGCACTTCGCCACCCGGGTCCGGTCATCCGACCCGGCCGCGCCCGGCCCGGGCCACCCGCTGGCCACGCTGAGCCAGCGCGAGCGCGAAGTGCTCGTCCATATCGCCGCCGGGCTGTCCAACGCGGAGATCGCCGGGGCGCTGGTCATCAGCCCGGAGACGGTGAAGACCTACGTGTCCCGCATCCTGGCCAAGCTGGACCTGCGGGACCGGGTGCAGGCGGTGGTCTTCGCCTACCGGACCGGCCTGGTCTCCGCCCACGGCTGATCCGGACCGGCGATCTCGGGGACGGACAGCTTCCGGCCGGCCACCGGGGCCGCCCGGGGAACGAGGTGCGGCGGCGGGCCTGGGCGGGACTGATCGCTCAGGTCGCGTTCGTGGCTAGCTGGGCGGCCGCCGCCAGCTGGATCTCCACCTTCGGCGGCCGCCTCGATGACCTCCTCAGTACCTCGGGCGTGCTGGCCCTCATCCTGGCCGGCGTCTTCCTGTCCTTCGCCACGCGGCGGACGGCGGGCTGGCGCCGCCGGGCGCCGCCCACCCGCTGGACCATGCTCGGGCTGTTCGGAGTCACCGTCGCCGACGCCATCGGCGGCCACCACGGACTTGGCGGTCTTTTCGAGCGCCTGATCACCCTGATCGCCGCGGCCTGGATCGGCGCCGTCGCCGTCGGCGTCCTGCGCCGGACCCGACAGCGCTAACCGCTCACGCAGCAATGCCGGACGGGCCTGACCGAGCAGCCGCTCCTCCGCTTTCGCCAGCGTCCACCCGTTCTCGTCAGTCAGCGTGAAGTACGAGGAATAGCCGAAGTAGAACCACAGGACATCGGTGGCGGCGGAGGCGGTCAGACCGGTCGTGAGCGGGCCGATGTCGGCCAGTCGCTGCGCGGTGAGCGCGAAGCCCGGCCGGCCCGCTCTGCGGTCTCGCCGGGCTGGCCGCGGATAACCTGACCGGCGCGGAGGTCGTGCTGGCCGACGGCCAGGTGGTCACGGCCAGCGCCAGCAGGAGAACTGCCCCGTTAGCACCATCAGTCTACCGTCAGTCGCATCGTACAGTAGACTGATGGTAGACTGACATCCGGCACACGACGCGGAGCCGCATCTGCGGTTCGTGTGCCGAGATCCGCGGGGAGCTGGAGGTGCCGGTGGATGCTGATGGCCTGAACCGCCTGGTGGCAGACCTTCGCTCGGTTAGAGCGGACACGCACTCGGTCGAGGTGAAGTCGGCGGTTGGGAAGTTGCCGAAGTCGCTGGCCGAGACCCTCAGCGCGTTCAGCAACAGCGCCGGCGGCACGGTGATTTTGGGGCTGGACGAGGGAACTGGCTTCCGGCCCTCTCCCGGGTTCGACGCGCTAAGGACGAGGGAGGCGCTCGCTCGTGCGTACGCGGACGATATCCATCCTCCGGTGCGGACTGTTATCGAGATCCTTCCGTTTGCGGGTGCCCAGGTCGTGGTGACCGAGGTTCCCGAGATCAGCCCGCTCAGCAAGCCTGCGTACGTGCGCGGCCGCGGGGAGTACCAAGGCTCATTCATCAGGGGTGGGGACGGGGACCGGAAGCTGTCCGACTACGAGGTCGCGCTGCTGCACGCGAACCGGGGGCAGCCACGCGACGACAGGGAACCGGTCCCTGGGGCATCGATCGCCGACCTGGATGATGACGCTGTCTCGGCGCTCCTGCGGCGGATGCGGCGGCGGCAGCCCCGGGCATTCCGCTCGGTACCCGATGAGGTGGCCCTGCGGCGGCTCGGCGTAACGGTGCCAGAGAGCCCGGGGTCGGAGAGGCTGGTGCCGTCACTGGCCGGCCTGCTTACGCTCGGGTCCTACCCGCAGGAGTTCTTCCCGCAGCTGAACGTCACCTTCGTGGTGTTCCCCTCCGAGCACCCGGGTGTCGTCCCCGAAGGCGGGCCGCGATTCATCGACAACCGATCACTGAACGGCCCGGTCCCCTGGGTCGTATCCGATGCCGTGGACGCCATCACGAGGAACATGCGGCTCGCAGGCACCGTACAGGGAGTCGGCAGGCAAGACGTTTACGAATACCCGGTTGAGGCGCTGCGGGAGGCGATCGTGAACGCCATCATGCACCGGGACTACTCGCCGCCGTCACGAGGAGCACAGGTCCAAGTCGAGATGTACCCAGGCCGGCTCGTCGTGCGGAACCCGGGGGGCCTGTTCGGGCCCGTGGCCGAGGGCGAGCTCGGCACTGAAGGAGTCACCTCGTCGCGCAACCCGGTCCTGTCGGCCTTGCTCCAGGAAGTGCAGCTACCCGACAGTGACCGGGTCATCTGCGAGAACAGGGGTACCGGCATCCCGACGATGCTCGAGCAACTGCGTCTCTCGGGCACCGCATCGGTGAAGTTCGCCAACGCGATCAGCCACTTCACCGTCACCTTCACCCGCGACGAGCCCAGCGGTGACGAGTCCCGTACGGGAAGGGATCCTTCCCGCGCAGGCGGCAACCTCGCCGGGCGGCCCGCGCAGATCCTGGCGCTCTTCACCGGCTCGCGGAACCTCGCCGCCGCCGATATCGCCCAGGCGACCGGTCTCAGCAAGGCCATGACCAACCGCTACCTGGCCCGGCTCGTCACAGACGGAGAACTGATAGCGACCGCCCCGCCCGCCAGCCGCAACCGCGCATACCACCTGCCACCTAACACACCAAGGGCGCTCTAGCTCTTGGCGACGATGGTTCGGCTGACCGGCACCGGGTTCCTGAACAGGTCGAGGACGGGGCAGTGCTCGTCGACGGCCGCGGCGAGCTCGGCGTAGCGCTCCGCGGTCTCCGGACCCGCCACCGCGACCTCGACCCGGACGGCGGTGAAGCCTGGCCGGACGCTGTCGTCAGTGCCGAAGAAGCCGCGCAGGTCCAGGTCGCCCGCTACCCGCACGGTCAGCGAGTCCAGCTCGATGCCCAGGTGCTCGGCCCAGAGGCGGTAGGTGATGGCCTGGCAGGATCCCAGCGACGCGAGTGCGTACTGCACCGGGTTCGCCGCGATGTCGGCGCCGCCCAGGGCCGGCGGCTCGTCGACCTTGAAGGTGTGCGCCCCGGTCCTGATGTCCACCTCGGTGACGCCGACCAGCGTCCCCTCCGCGGTGAAGGCCGCCTGCGCCTTCGATGCGTCCTCGGTGATGGCCTGGCGGGTCTCGGCGATGAGCGTGTCCAGCGACATGGGTTCTCCCGGTTCGAAGCGTGCGACTGATCTAATTTTCTATTATACCTATCTGAATAGTCAAGAATTATCCGAGGGGATGAATGGCGGAGCTATACTCGCTGCGTGCCTGAGGCAGCCCGCCGGGCTCACGTGACGTCAGATCGAATCGCACGGATCCGCGTCACGGAGCTCCGATCGTGATCACGAAGGAAAAGCATCCCATAGGTGTGCAAATCCTTCGCGATCACGTCGCTAGCAGGGACGATGACCGAAATGTGGGTTATATCCCGGGCGGCGTCGCGCTATCGCGACGGAAATGACGCGCACTCCGACTAATGATCTTTAGCACCGCGATTCGCGTGCCGCGAGGGAAAATGCGGTTGCGGGCGCGGACCGGGGCGGGGTGTACTGCCGGGGGCAGCTAGGCAGCTAGGCGGGTAGGTGGTGGGTGATGGCGGCGGGTGCGGATGAAGCGGTGGCCCGGGTGCGGGAGGTCTTCGACGCGTTTGGCGAGGAGTGGGAGCGGCTGCGGAAGGACGTCGCCGGGCGGGTCTCGTTCGAGGTGCACCGGCGGTTTCTGGACGAGTACCTGACGCCGGGGGCGCGGGTGCTGGAGATCGGGGCCGGGCCGGGGATCTTTACCCAGCACCTGGCGGTTCGGGGTGCCCGGCTGACGGTGACCGACCTGTCGCCGGTGCAGCTGGCCGATAATCAACGGCGGATCGCCGAGGCCGGGCTGGGCGGGGCGGTGGAGGAGTCCGGGGTCGCGGACGTGCGCGACCTGTCCCGGTGGGGCGACGGGGCGTTTGACCTCGCGGTGGCCTACGGCGGGCCGCTGTCCTACGTGTTCGAGGACGCGCCGACGGCGCTGCGGGAACTGCTGCGGGTTATCCGGCCCGGCGGGACGGTGGTCGCGTCGGTGATGTCGACCCTGGGCACCTACCGGCACCTGACGTCTGACGTGGCCGACATAGTGACCGAGTGCGGGGACGACGTCAACGACGCGGTCCTGCGAACCGGGGACCTGCGGCCGGTTCAGCCGACCGGGCACGTGTGCCTGATGTACCGGGCCGAGCAGATCCCGGGGCTGGTCGCCGAGGCCGGGGGCACCGTGGCCGGGATGTCGGCCTCGCACTGGGCATCACTCGGCGACCCGGAGGCCCTGGCCCGGCTGGAGGCTGACCCCGGGCACTGGGCCCGGTTCCTGGACAACGAGGCCTGGGCCTGCCGCCAGCCGGGGTGCCTCAATGGCGGTACCCACCTGATCTTCGCCGCCCGCTAGCGGGCGTGGGACAGCTGGGAGGTCAGCAGCTGGCGGGCGGTGACGAGGGAGGGTCCGTACCAGGTGAGGCTGCGGCCTTCTACCAGGGCGACCCGACGGCCGGGGAACATCTCCGGGCCGTCGGCGGGGGTGAAGGCGTAGGGCTCGTCCGGGAGGACGATGACGTCGGGGCGGCGGGCGGCGATGTCCTCGACGTCGACGTGGGGGTAGCGCTCGGGGTGGTCGCCGTAGACGTTGTCCAGGCCGAGGCGGGCGGCCAGGTCGCCGGTGAAGGTGGCCGAGCCGACCACCATCCAGGGGTCGCGCCAGATCGGGATGACGGCGCGGAGCCGGGGGGCGGGGGCGGGATCCCGCCATTCGCGGGCCGCCTGGGCGAGCCAGGGCGGCTCCGGCCAGCCGAGCGCGTCGGTGAACATGCGGCGCAGCGAGGCGAAGGCCTCGTCCAGGGTCCTGATCACGGTCACCCAGACCGGTATCCCGGCCGCGCGGAGGCGCTCCACGTCGATGCGGCGGTTCTCCTCCTGGTTGGCCAGCACGAGGTCGGGCGCGAGGGCGGCGAGGCCGGCCAGGTCGGGGTTCTTCGTGCCCCGTACCCGGGGCACGTCGAGCTCCGCCGGATGGGCGCACCAGATGGTGGCGCCAGCGAGGGCTTCCGGACGGGTCGCCGCGATCGACTCGGTGAGCGACGGCACCAGCGACACCACCCGCCGCACCGGCCGGTTCACGCTGACTGGGTGCCCGAGATCATCGAGCGGCGGCTCGCCGCCGGTCATCGGGCCGGGACGCGGACGATGAGCGCGTCGCCCTGGCCGCCGCCGCCGCAGAGCGCCGCCGCCCCGGTTCCGCCGCCCCGCCGGCGCAGCTCAAGGGCGAGGGTGAGAACGAGCCGGGCGCCGCTCATCCCCACCGGATGGCCGAGGGCGATCGCGCCGCCGTTGACGTTGACCCGCTCCGCGGGCACGCCCAGGTCACGGGTGGAGGCGAGCGCGACTCCGGCGAAGGCCTCGTTGATCTCGATGAGATCCAGGCCATCGACGCCAAGGACCCGGTTGCGGCGCAGCGCGTCGCGGATCGCCCGGGCGGGCTGCAGCAGCAGCGAGGGGTCGGGGCCGGCGACCGTGCCGTAGCCGCCGAGCTCGGCGAGCCACTCGAGCCCCAGCTGCTCGGCCCGGTACTTGCTCATCACCACCACCGCGCAGGCCCCGTCGGAAAGCTGGGAGGCCGACCCGGCGGTGATCGTCCCGTCGTCGCTGAACGCGGGCCGCAGCGCGGCGAGCTGGTCCACGGTGATCCCCGGCCGTACTCCCTCGTCCTCTTCCACGACCACCTCGCCTGTGCGGCCGGGCACGGTGACCGGCGTGATCTCCTCGGCGAGCCGCCCGGCCTTGATCGCGTCCGCGGCCCGGGCGTGCGACCCGGCCGCGAAGCGATCCTGGTCCGCGCGGGTGACGCCGTTCCCGGCCTGGTAGCGCTCGGTCGCGGCGCCCATCGACAGGCCGTCGAACCCGCAGGTCAGCGCGTCCCGGTCGAGGGCGTCCGGCACCGCCTCGCCGCCGTACCGCAGCCCGGCCCGCACGCCGGGCAGCAGGTGCGGAGCGCCGGACATCGACTCCATGCCGCCCGCCACCACCACCTGCGAGTAGCCGGCCGCGACCTGCATGGCCGCCTGGGCAATCGCCGCGAGCCCGGACAGGCACAGCTTGTTGACCGTGGTCGCGGGAACGCCCATCGGGACGCCGCCGGCGACGGCCGCCAGGCGCGCCGGGTTAGGCCCGACGCCCGCCTGCACCACGTTGCCCATGATCACCGCGTCCACCTGATCCCCGGTGATCCCGGCGCGCTCGAGTGCGGCGCGCACCGCCACTCCGCCGAGGGCGTCGGCGGGCAGCGTCGACAGCGAGCCGAGCAGCCGGCCGATCGGCGTGCGGGCACCGGCGACAAGTACTGGCTGCGTCATGGGGTCTCTCCTCGACAATCGCAAGAGTCAACGTCAAGTCAGAAGGAACGGGCCGTTGCTTCGCCTGCCCGGCCCGCGTCACACGTTGCGGCGGTACTGGCCCCCGACCTCGAAGAACGCCTCGGTGACCTGCTGGAGCGTGCAGACCCGGGCGGCGTCCATGAGGGTGGCGAAGACGTTGCCGCCGGAGCGGGCGGTCTCCTTGAGGGCGGCCAGGGCGGCGTGGGCCTCGGCGCGGTGGCGGTCCTGGAAGTCGCGGACCCGGTCGAGCTGGGACTTCTTCTCTTCCTCGGTGCCCCGGGCGAGCAGGGTGGGCGTGGCCTGCTCAGGGTGGGGGTTGCGGAAGGTGTTGACGCCGATGATCGGGAGCGAGCCGTCGTGCTTGCGCTGCTCGTAGAGCATCGACTCGTCCTGGATGCGGCCGCGCTGGTAGCCGGTCTCCATCGCGCCGAGCACGCCGCCGCGCTCGCTGATCCGCTCGAACTCGGTGAGGACCGCCTCCTCTACCAGGTCGGTCAGCTCGTCGATGATGTACGAGCCCTGGAGCGGGTTCTCGTTCATCGCCAGGCCCCACTCCTTGCCGATGATCATCTGGATGGCCAGGGCGCGGCGGACGGACTCCTCGCTCGGGGTGGTGACGGCCTCGTCGTAGGCGTTGGTGTGCAGGCTGTTGCAGTTGTCGTAGATCGCGGTCAGCGCCTGGAGCGTGGTGCGGATGTCGTTGAAGCTCATCTCCTGGGCGTGCAGCGACCGGCCCGAGGTCTGGACGTGGTACTTGAGCTTCTGCGACCGCTCGTTCGCCCCGTACTTGTCGCGCATGGCCACCGCCCAGATCCGCCGGGCGACCCGGCCGATCACGGTGTACTCGGGGTCCATGCCGTTGGAGAAGAAGAACGACAGGTTCGGGGCGAAGTCGTCGATCTTCATCCCCCGGGCCAGGTAGGACTCCACGTAGGTAAACCCGTTGGCCAGGGTGAACGCCAGCTGGCTGATCGGGTTAGCGCCGGCCTCGGCGATGTGATAGCCGGAGATCGACACCGAGTAGAAGTTCCTGAGCTTGTTCTCGATGAACCACTCCTGGATGTCGGACATCATCCGCAAGCTGAACTCGGTAGAGAAGATGCAGGTGTTCTGGCCCTGGTCCTCCTTGAGGATGTCCGCCTGGACCGTGCCCCGCACCCGCGACAGCACCTGCGCCCTGGTGAGGCCGTTGGCCGCGCCCTGGTCGATCGCCGCGTTCAGGAAGAACGCCAGGATCGTCGGCGCCGGGCCGTTGATCGTCATCGACACCGACGTCGCCGGCGACGACAGGTCGAACCCGTCGTACAGGGCCTTCATGTCGTCGAGGCTGGCGATCGAGACGCCGGAGGTGCCGACCTTGCCGTAGACGTCCGGTGACTCCCCCGGGTCCCGTCCGTACAGCGTGACCGAGTCGAACGCGGTGGACAGCCGGGTCGCCTCGCTGCCCGCCGACAGCAGCTTGAACCGGCGGTTGGTCCGGAACGGGTCGCCCTCCCCCGCGAACATCCGGGCCGGGTCCTCGCCCTCGCGCTTGAACGGGAACACCCCGGCGGTGAACGGGAAGTAGCCCGGCAGGTTCTCCTCGCGCAGGAAGCGCAGCAGCTCCCCGTGATCGGTGTACCGAGGCAGCGCCACCCGGGGGATCATGCTCCCGGACAGGGACTCGCGGGTCAGCTCGGTGCGCAGCTCGCGGTCCCTGACCCGGGTCACCTGCTCGTCGCCCGAGTACGACTCGACGACGGCCGGCCAGCCGGCCAGGAGCGCGGCGGTGTCCTCGCGGACGTCGCGGGACGCCTGCTCGAGGAGCGACCCGACCGCGTCTTCGGCGCAATCGCGAGACGGGGCGGCGGGGGCAGTCGCGACGGCCCGTTCCCCTTCCGCTTGTGGTTCCGCTTGGGCCGTGAGCTCGGCCCGGACGGCGGCGAGCCGCTGCACCCGCCGCGCCGCCGCGGCCTGCCCCGCGGTCTGCTCGTGGTAGCCGCGCACGGTCCCGGCCAGCTCGGCCAGGTAGTTGGCCCGGGCCGGCGGGATGATCGACGCGGCGTCGGTCGACACCTTGCCGACCGCGGGCGGCAGCACGCCCTCGGCCAGGGGCAGGCCCTTGTCCGCGAGCAGGCCGGCCAGGTGCTGGTACAGGGCGGTGACGCCGTTGTCGTTGAAGGTCGCCGCGCTCGTCCCGAACACCGGCATGTCGTCGGGGCGGGCGCCGAACGCCTCCCGGTTGCGGACCAGCTGCCGGGCCACCGACCGCAGCGCGTCGGCGGCCCCGCGGCGCTCGAACTTGTTGACCGCCACGACGTCGGCGAAGTCGAGCATGTCGATCTTCTCCAGCTGCGAGGCGGCGCCGAACTCCGGGGTCATCACGTACAGCGCGACGTCGGCCAGCGGCACCACGGCCGCGTCGCCCTGGCCGATGCCCGGCGTCTCCAGGATCACCAGGTCGTAGCCGGCCGCCTGGCAGGCCTCGATGATGCTGTCGGCGTTCCGCGGCAGCTCGTGCGGGCCGCGGGTGGCCAGCGAGCGGAAGAACACGTGGTCGCCGTCGAGGGCGTTCATCCGGATCCGGTCGCCGAGCAGCGCCCCGCCGCCCCGGCGCCGGGTCGGGTCCACGGCGAGGACCGCGATCCGCAGCTTGTCCTGCTGATCGGCCCGCAGCCGGCGGACCAGCTCGTCGGTCAGCGACGACTTGCCGGAACCGCCGGTGCCGGTGATGCCGAGCACCGGGACCCGGCGGTTTTTCGCCGCTTCTTTTATCGCTCGCTGGCCGTCCTCGGGCAGGGTGCCGGCCTGGAGGCAGGTGATCGCCCGGGCCAGGGCCCGCCGGTCCCCGGCCAGCACGGCCTCGGTGGCCGGCGGCTGGGCCGCGAGGTCCACGTCGCAGTCCCGGATCAGCTCGTTGATCATGCCAGGCAGGCCGAGGCGCTGACCGTCCTCGGGCGAGAAGATCCGGACGCCGGCGCTGGTCAGGCGGGCGATCTCCGCGGGAACGATCACCCCGCCGCCGCCGCCGTAGATCTTGACGTGACCGGCCCCGGCCTTGGTCAGGAGCTCCGACAGGTACTCGAAGTACTCGAGGTGACCGCCCTGGTAGGAGCTGACCGCGACGCCCTGCGCGTCCTCCTCGAGGACCGCGTCGACCACCTCGCGCACGGAACGGTCGTGACCGAGGTGCACCACCTCGGCCCCCTGGGCCTGCAGGATGCGCCGCATGATGTTGATCGCCGCGTCGTGCCCGTCGAACAGGGCGGTCGACGTCACGAACCGGACCGGGTGCACCGGCACGTGCAGGGTGCTGTCGTTCGACGAAGCGGCCACCACTACCCCTTTCGGGCATCCGGCCGTAGCCGCGCCCGATACTCTTTGGCGTTCAATATTTGGACGTTAAAATAAATATAACCCGCTTCGTCAAGACCCCGCGGACACGCGGGGCGTGGGAGGGTCGCTCCCTCGGCGCTTAAGGCATACGGTTAACCGCGTGCCTGACCGCGAACCCTTCGACCCCATCGCCGAAGCCCGCCGGCAGTGGGACGCCCGCTGGCCCGAGAACGCCGACCACATGGCCGCCGTCACCTCGGTCATGCGCGTCCACCAGCTCCTGCTCGCCCGGGTCGAGGACACGCTCAAGCCGTTCGGCCTGACCTTCGCCTCCTACGAGGCGCTCCGGCTGCTGGCCTTCACCCGCCGCGGCTCGCTGCCGATGGGGAAGATGGGCGAGCGGCTGATGGTGCACCCCGCCGCGGTGACCAACGCGATCGGGCGGCTCGAGCAGCGGGGCTTCGTGCGCCGGGACATGTCACCGGACGACCGGCGGGTGGTCCTCGCCACCATCACCCCGCCCGGGCGGGACGTGGCCGAGGAGGCGACGGCCGCGCTGAACCACGCGGCGTTCGGGCTGCCCGGGCTCAGCCAGGAACAGGCGGCCGAGGCAGCCGCTCTGCTGCGGCTGCTGCGGTCGGTCGCCGGGGACGTGTAGCTCCGCTTCCTTTGAGGTTTTCGACTCCTGAGTGGTTTGTTCGAGCCCTGCTGTTCCTCAAGAAGGACTTCGGCGGGCTGTCGTCCTTCCAGGAAGAGCTGGTCACCAGCCTGCTGCTCGCCGCGTTCACCCCGACGTTCCCGGTGCTGCTCGCCGCCCGGGTCATCATTGGCCTCGCCGTCGGGTCGGCCTCCATGGTGGTGCCACTGTACATCGGCGAAGTCGTGCCGCCCCGGGTCCGCGGCGGCCTGGTCAGCCTGAACCAGCTCGCGATCACCAGCGGGATCCTGGTGTCCTACCTCATCGACTACGGCCTGTCCGGCACCGGGAACTGGCGGCTGATGTTCGGCCTGGCCGCGATCCCGGCCGTGCTGCTGTTCGCCGGGATGCTCTTCCAGCACGAGAGCCCGCACTGGCTGATCCGGCAGGACCGGATCGACGAGGCCCGGACCGTGCTCAAGCGGGTGCGGAACGAGGACGACATCGAGGCCGAGATCAGCGACGTCCAGCAGGTCAGCCGCAAGGAGGCGGGCACCCGGGAACTGCTGTCGCCCTCGGTGCGGCCGCTGCTCTTGGTGGGCGTGCTGCTCGCGGTCTTCCAGCAGATCACCGGCATCAACACGGTCATCTACTACGCCCCCTCCCTGCTGCAGGGCGCCGGGTTCGGCAACTCGGCCGCGCTGCTGGCCAACGTCGTGAACGGCGCGGTCAACGTCGGGATGACCATCGTCGCGGTGTGGCTGCTCGACCGGGTCGGCCGGCGGCCGCTGCTGCTCAGCGGCACCGCGGGCATGGCCGTCGGCATGGCGATCACCGCGCTGAGCTTCCTGGGCGGCTCCACCCTGCACGGCGGGCTGGCGATCGTCGCCGTGCTCGGGCTGCTGATCTACACCGGGTCCTTCGCCATCGGGCTCGGGCCGGTGTTCTGGCTGCTGATCGCGGAGATCTACCCGCTGCGGATCCGGGGCGCGGCGATGAGCGTCGCGACCATGGCCAACTGGGGCGCCAACTTCGTCGTCACGATCTCGTTCCTGACGCTGCTGAACGCGATCGACGGGGCCGGGGTGTTCTTCCTGTTCGGCTTCCTCACGCTGATGGCGCTGGCCTACTTCTGGCGCAAGGTGCCGGAGACCAAGGGGCGCAGCCTGCAGGAGATCGAGCAGCAGCTCACCGGGGTTAAGGCTTAGCCATGCCCGATCGAGACGGGGCGGAGTTACGCCACCTGCGGTCCTTGTCGCGTTGGCCAAGAGTCTTCAGTGCACACTTGGTGTCATGGCCACCAGCTCACACCACCGGCCGAATTGCGCACGCCCGCGTTGCGCTTCATTGGATGCATTGCTAGCATTGCTTTCAGTGGATGCGAGGAGGGCATGATGGCGACGCTCACGATCCGCGGGCTTGATCCAGTGACTCATG
>Ga0302314_10014602_pt1 | contig 13426 bp, 14 predicted proteins | sample III_Palsa_N2_3_FD_200533 | JGI IMG/M metagenome (GOLD analysis project Ga0302314, IMG submission 200533) | Peat permafrost microbial communities from Stordalen Mire near Abisko, Sweden - III_Palsa_N2_3 | ecosystem: Environmental > Terrestrial > Soil > Palsa > Peat permafrost | place: Sweden...
CCGCTCGCTCTTACCGCGCGCCGTCGAGGAGATGCTGCGCTTCGTCACGCCCGTCATGAACTTCCGTCGCACGGCCATGTGCGATACCGAGCTCAGCGGGACACCGATTCGGCAGGGCGACAAGATCGTCTTCTTCCATGCCTCGGGCAACCGGGACGAGGAGATTTTCGAGAATCCCGATCTCTTCGACGTGGGCCGGGATCCGAACCCGCACATCGCCTTCGGTGGAGGGGGCCCCCACTTTTGCCTGGGCGCGAACCTCGCCCGCATGGAGATCCGCGTGATGTTCGAGCACCTGCTTGACCGGCTTCCCGATATCCAGCAGGCGGGGGACGTACAGCGGCTGCAGTCACGCTTTATCAATGGGGTGAAACACCTTCCGGTAGCCTTCACCCCGACCGAGCGACTACTCGACTGAGAACTGCCGGTTAGGGGGGGGAGATGCCACGACGGGCGCCTGAAGCGCTAAAAGAGGTGATCCGGGACTTCCGGCGGGATCAGATCATCGATACGGCACGCCGGCTCTTCGGAGAGCGCGGGACGACGGACGTGTCCATGGATGACATCGCATCGGAGGCGGGCGTGGCCCGATCAACCGTCTACGTGTATTTCGCCAATCGCGACGAACTGCTCCAAGCCTGTGTGCAGTCGATGTACGACACGATCAAGGACACGGTCGTCGAGATGTTCGAAGGCAGCGCGCCACCCATGGATCGGCTCCGCGCCGTCATCCGTGGGGTACTGGAGCGGATCGACGAGAGCCCCGCCTTCTTCCGCTTGGCCATGGCGACGCAGGCCACCACGAGCGCCGCTGGTTCGGCCGCAGTGGGCGGAGCGCTGATGATGATCGGCCTCGACATGATGCGACTGCTCGAGGACGTCATAACGGCAGGCATGGATTCGGGGATATTCCGTCGCGACCTGGACAGTGACCGGGCCGTCCTTCTTATCGGTCAGCAGATTTATGGAGCGCTCTCTGTCCGGGCGGGCGACCCTGGCCCGGTTCCCGTCGCCCAGGCCAGCGACGAGATCTGCGGCTTCGTACTCCACGGACTGGGATCCTGAGATGAAGTTCGACCTCTGGGTCCCGACGGCGAGCCCCATGACCACCTTCGATCTTCTCGAGGCCCTGGGAAAAGAATCTGAAGCCCGGGGTATCTCCACGCTGTGGGTCGGAGAACACGTCGTCCTCTTCGAGCAGTACGCCAGCAAGTACCCCTACGCCACCGACGGCAAGATTCCCGCCCCGTCCGGTTCGGGCCTTCTCGACCCGATGGTGACGTTGGCGTATTTGGCCGCCTGCACCACGTCCGTGCGGTTGGGCACCGCCATGTTGCTCCTGCCCCAGCGCAATCCGGTGTACGTGGCCAAGGAGGTGTCGTCCCTGGACTGGCTTTCCGGTGGACGGGTGGATCTGGGCATCGGCGTGGGATGGCTGAAGGAAGAGTTCGACGCGCTCGGCGTCCCGTGGGAGCGACGTGGCGCGCGCACCGACGAGTACATCGAGGTGCTGCGCACGCTGTGGTGCGACGACACGTCGTCCTATGCCGGGGAGACCTTCCACCTACCCGTATGCGAGATGTTCCCCAAGCCGATCCAACGGCCGCATCCCCCGCTCCACATCGGTGGCGAAACGGACGCCGCACTGCGCCGAGCGGCGCGGACCGCCCAGGGGTGGCACACCTTCAACCGCTCTCCCGACGAGCTCGCGGCCGGACTGGACAAGCTCGACCAGTTCCTCGACGAGGCCGGCCGGAGCCGCGATGACCTGCGCATCACCGTATGCCCGTACTTCAATCAACTCACCCCCGACCTGGTCGAGCAGTACGCCGAAGCGGGTGCCGACGCAGTAGCGGCGCTCTTCTTCTGCTTCAGCGCGGCGGAGGTGGCGGAGACCCTCGACGGGCTCGAGGGGTGCCGGGAGGCCGCCATGAGGGCCGGGGGCTGAACAGCGGCGGGGGCCCCTCGCTGCCCCGATGCCGGCCCGATTGGGCCCTGGGGATGAATTCGAGAGGGACGATTCATACCTACGGATGACGGCACAGAGCAGGCACAGCAGGTAAGCCCTACGGCGATGCGCGGCCTGGGACCCCCACAAGAAGCCACCGCCGTCGGAAGTACGCTTGCGGTCGGCTCTGAAAGTGAGAGAAGGCCAATGTCCCCAGCCGTCGATCGGGCGCATGCGGGTGCGCAAGCAGGCCCGGCATCGAGTCGCAACGAGATCCAGCAGCCCGTCGATGGTGCGTGGCGGGTCTGGGAGACGCTGCACGGCTGGGACCAGCGCTTCGCCATCGTGGTCGACGCCGCGCTGGCGGTGGTGCTGTTCATCGTCTGCTCGGGATGGTTTGCCTTCTCGAAGTTCCCCCATGTCGACCTGTGGTTCGTAGCCGGCCTGACCGTGCCCTTGATATTTCGCCGGCGCGCCCCGGTCACCGTCTTCATGGTGATTGCCGTTGTGGCCGTGGTTCAATGGGCCACTACCGGTCCCCTGTTGGCCGACGCCGCCCTCCTGGTCGCCCTGTACACGGTGGCTGCGGAGTCAGACTGGATCGCAGTTGTCGTGGCCGCGTTGATCCTCGAAATCGGGGTGATCCTCGCCACGGAGCGCTGGACCCCCGTCGGTAACTACTCAAAGTCGCTGATCTTCTTGACGGGCATGGCCGCGGCAGCCCTTCTGGCCGGGGTCGTCGTGCGGGAGCTGCGGACCCAAATGAGCTGGTTGGCCGAGCGGGCGCACCGACTCGAAGTCGAGCGAGATCAGCAGACGTTTCTCGCCGCAGCCGCCGAGCGGGCGCGCATCGCCAGAGAGATGCACGACGTCGTCTCGCACAACATCCAGGTCATGGTGACGTTGGCCGACGCCGCCACAGTGGCCCAGCGCACCGATCAGGCCCGCGCAGCCGAAGCGATGACCGAAGTGTCCGGAACCGGCCGTCAGGCGTTGCGCGACATGCGCCGACTCCTCGGGCTCCTACGTGACGGCGAGGAGCCGAGCGTCTATCACGACCGGGACAAGATCCCCGAGGCCGGTGCATTCGCTCCCCAGCCGGGCCTGGCCGAGCTCGGGGTCCTGACCAAACGGGTGAGCGCCACCGGCCTGACGGTTGAGCTCGAGCGCCTGGGCGAGGAGTTCGCTCTGTCCGGAGCGGCCGAGCTCACCGTCTACAGGATCGTCCAGGAAGCGCTGACGAATGCCATGAAGCACGCTGTTTCTGCCCACTCGGTTCGGATCTCCCTGTCGTTCGCGGAGCCTGAGGTCACCGTGCTCGTCGTTGACGATGGCCGGTTGTCGCCCCCCGCCCCCGCCCCCGCCCCCGCCCAGGGCCGGGCGACTCCCCCGGCGGATCCACATGGGGGTGGCCATGGGATCCCGGGCATGATCGAGCGGGCGGCGGCTTTCGACGGGACCCTCGGTGCCGGCCCCCGAGCGGACGGCGGCTGGCAGGTCACCGCTACGTTGCGCGGCTGCAAGGCGCCTGCCCTCTTGTGACCATTCGGGTAGTCCTGGCCGACGATCAGGGGCTCCTGCGCAAGGGCTTTCGGATGATTCTCGAGGCCGAGGAGGACATCTCGGTGATCGGCGAGGCGGAGGACGGCGCGGCGGCGATCCGCCTGGTGGAGCTCTACGAGCCCGACGTCGTCCTCATGGATGTCCGCATGCCCGAACTCGACGGGATCGAGGCGACGCGCTCCATCACCGCGTCGGGTTCCCTCTGCAATATCCTCATCCTCACCACGTTCGATCTGGACGAATATGCCTTCAGCGCGCTCCGTGCCGGGGCGAGCGGATTCCTCTTGAAGGACGTCCCACCTGATGAGCTTGCTCGAGCCATCCGCACTGTCGCCCGCGGCGACGCCGTCGTATCTCCGCGGATCACCAAGCGCCTGCTCCAGGAGTACGCGCATCAGCTGCCGGATCTGTCGAGCGGGGCTCAGGAGGACGGGGCCCTCCCGGCCATTCTCGATGGGCTCACGGGAAGAGAGCTGGAGGTGCTCGTCGCTGTCGCCGAGGGTCTCTCCAATGTCGAGATCGCGACGCGCCTGTTCGTCTCTGAGGCCACGGTCAAGTCGCACGTCGGACGGGTCTTGGCCAAGCTCGGGCTGCGGAACCGAGTCCAAGCAGTCGTGCTGGCCTTTCAAACCGGCCTGGTGCGCCCGTCGTGAGCACCACGGGCCCTCAGTACACTCCGTCAGGTGACCTCGGCCGATACTGAATTCGCCGTCTTCACCGATGAGGGCCCCTGGGTACTCGATCCCGGGGATCTGGCCTGGAAAGCGGGTCTGAGCAGGGTCCGCGACGAGCTCCACGCCTCGCTGCCCGGCCTCATCCGTGCCCGCAAGCTCCCCCCGGGAGCCCGGGTCGGGACGACGGTGCGCCATCTGGGCGGTGCGCTCGGGCTGTGGTACCTCACGGAACGGCGCAAGGGCGGCACGGAGAAGACGGCAGGGATCTCCCGCCGGTTGCGCGTTGCGGCGGAGCAACTCGGCCCGACCTACATCAAGCTCGGCCAGATCGTGGCGTCGGGCGACGGGATCTTTCCCCCTGAGCTCGTGGCAGAGTTCAAGTGGTGTCGGGACCAGGTGCCGCCCGAGCCCTGGCCCGTCATCGAACAAGTGATCTCCGAGGAACTGGGCCAACCGGCACGCGAGGTCTTTGCGTCCATCGACCACGATCCGCTTGCTGCGGCATCGATTGCCCAGGTCCATCGTGCACAGCTTCTCGACGGGACAGAAGTGGTGATCAAGGTGCAGCGACCCAGTGTCGTCCGGCGGGTGCAGCAGGATCTCGCCGTCATGGCCTGGCTGGCTCCGCATCTGATCGGACGCATTCCCATTGCCGCGCTCGCCAACCCGCCGGCCCTCGTCGAGCTCTTCGCAGAGACCATCGTCGAGGAACTCGACTTCCGCCTCGAGGCGGAGAACATGATCGACATCGCCGTGACCTTCGCCAAGCTCGGTCAGCGCGATTTTGTCGTTCCCCGTCCCCACCCCACCTTGGTGACGCGTCGCATGCTCGTGATGGAACGCCTCAGCGGGTTCAACTTCTCCGATGTCGAGGGCATGCAGGCGGCCGGGATCGACACCGACGCCGTTGTGCGGAGCGGGATGATCGGGTTTCTCGAGGGCGCCATGATGCACGGCATCTTCCACGGTGACCTGCACGCGGGGAACCTGTTCATCTTGCCCTCGGGAAAGATCGCCCTGCTCGATTTCGGCATCACCGCCCGGCTCTCGGAGGCCAAGCGCGTCGCATTGCTATCCCTCATCGTGGGCGCGTCGAACGGGGACATCGCGACGCAGGTGAGGGCGATGCGCGATCTCGGCGCGTTCCCGGAGGACACCGACATCGACGAGGTGATCGCTCAGCTCGGTCTGGATCAACCCCCGGTCGATCCCACGACGCTCACACCCGAAGAGTTGGTGGGCGAGCTGCAACGAGCCGTGAAGACGCTGCTCGCCCTTGGGGCGCGGATGCCCAAGGAGCTCATGTTGTTCGTGAAGAACCTCGTCTTCCTCGACGGCGCCATTGCCACGCTCGCCCCCGACCTCGACCTCTTCGGCGAGATCGAGGCCATCTCGTTGCTGTTCGCCCAAAAGCACGGCGAACGGATCATGGAGCAGCTCGGGCTGAAACCCCAGGAGGATTGGAAACCCGACCTCACCAGCGTGAAGGCCGGCTTCGGCCTGGACGACACCACCGAGCGCCTGACGCACCGCGAGATCCAGGCGCGCCGGGCCCAGGTGCGAGAGAAATTCGAGCGGAAGGACACGGGGCGCCGGGGGCGCCGGGGGCGGCCCTCTTCGAGCTGAAAGGACATGCTGTCGGATCGGTGTCCGCTACGGAGCGGGAGAGCGCTCGTCCATGCCCCATGGCGCTCCGCTGTCACGGAGGAGATCGAGAAAGGGAACGGGCGGGAGCGCTTCGGGTCCGAGTACGCCGACTCCCGTCCAGCTCCCGGCCGCGATGAGCTCGAGAGCGAGCACCGGATTGACGGCGGTCTGCCAGACCACCGCCTGAGAGCCGTACTCGGCCATGCTCCAGTCGTTGTCCACCGCGTGGTGGAGATATACCTCTCGGGGCTTTCCTTCTTTACTCGTGCCCCGCACCCAGGTGCCGGCGCAGGTGACGCCGTGCATGCGGTTACCGATTTCGGCAGGATCCGGGAGGCAGGCGGCGACGACGTCCCGGGGGGCGACCCGGGCAGGCCCCACGGCCACCTCGCTGGTCGAATCGAGCCCGAGCAGATGGAGCACCTTCAGCACGTTGATGAACTCGTCACCGAGGCCGTACTTGAAGGTGACCCGCTCCGCGTCGATCCACCGGGGTATGAGGAGAACTTCCTCGTGCTCCACATTCACACACTCGACGGGCCCGATTCCGGCTGGAAAACTGAACGTCTCGGGCTCACTGAACGGCGCCGTGGTGAACCATCCCCGATCCTTCTCCCAGACGACGGGCGGGTTGAGGCACTCTTCGATGGTCGTCCAGATCGAGAACGTCGGGCAGAAAGCGAAGCCATCCACGGTCAGGTTCGCGCCGTCGCGGACGCCGACCTCGTCAATCGAGGAGAAGAGGTCGTCGGCCGCATGGCGGGCAAATATGTCCGAGAGTCCTGGCTCAACGCCCATCCCGACGAGAGCGAGGAGGCCCCGCTCCTCCCATGCGCTGCTCAGGGCGAACTGTTCGTCTCCCAATTTGACCCCCGTCAGCGCGTACGGGTCTTCGGGGTGGGGGTGCGAAAGCGACATCGCCATGTCGACGTAGGTCGTGCCCGCGGCCAGGCAGGCCCGGAAGATCGGCATCACGAATCGGGGATCGACGGCGTTCAGGACGGCGTCGCAGCGCTCGGCGCGGATCAGATCTGCGACGGACGACTCGTCCGACGCATCGACCTGCACGCCCGAGATCTTGCCCGTGGCGGAATGGGCCGCCCGCTCGGCTTTCTCACGGTCGAAGTCGGCGATGACGATCTCAGAGAACGAACCGCGTTTTCCGGCGATGCGGGCGAAGGCGCTGCCCACTCCCCCGGCCCCCACCACGAGAACCTTCACGCAATCGGCCTGTCCCAGCCGGTGCTGTGCGGTGTGGTGCCGCAGCTGTCCCCGATCGCCCGGACGGCAGACCGCACCCTCACCCAGACCTCATCGGACCGGCGGCCATCGTGGGATAGCCGGACGGAGCGGACTCGACCGGCAGGGTAGATGGGGGCACCATCGCAGCCCCCGCGTAGGCGGTCGGATCCGGCTGCGGTGGCGACGGGGGCGGCTGTGGATCAGCCCCGCTCGCCTTGCGAGTCCCACCCAGGGCCAGCGCAATCCCCACCGTGGCCACGCCAATGGAGAGGATGAGGAGGGCGAACGTGCCGAGAACCCTGCCGTCGGCGGTCGCCTGGCACTCCCCCACAAAGGCCAGCCAGTCGGCGCGGTCGGTGGCCTTGGTGGCGGCCGGCTCCGCTCCCGCCCCGATCGAGACGGGGTCGAAGAAGGCCACGATCGCCGACTCCGACGAAGTGGACGGCCCACACGTCCCGCCGACTGCCGGTCTCGGGAGTCCCACCAGGAGACCGGCGATGGCGAACGCAATGCCAAAGAGACCCAGAAAAACCAAGGCCAGCCGGAACCCCATGTGATGCCAAGCCTGCGTCACCTTCGATTCCCCTTCCATCCCGCCCGATGATAGGACCCGCGCTGGGGGGCCGGTGGTTCACCCTCGCTGGCGCTCCAGCTGCGGGCCGGAACGTGTGCCGGGGTTCCCCGGGGGTGGTGGAGAGAAAGACGGGAAATGGGTGAGAAGCTGGGGTGGTGCACACGATTCGCAGCCTGGAGGCGGGAGATAGGGATCGATGGCAACCGCTGTGGGATGGCTACCTCGCCTTCTACCGGGCCGAACTGTCGGAGGAGACCACGCGCCACACATTCGAGCGTCTCACCCAAAGCGGCGACGACATGTTCGGATTGCTCGCCGTGGACGGTGACGAGGGGATCGGCCTGGCCCACTGCATCGTGCATCCGACGACGTGGTCGAGGCGCCCCTATTGCTACCTGGAAGATCTCTTCGTGGCGCCGGCGGCACGAGGATCGGACCTCGGGCGCTCCCTCCTCGAGCACGCCAAGGGTGCATCGGTCGAACGCGGAGCGGGGCGCCTGTACTGGCACACACAGGAGTACAACGGTCGCGCCCGCTCTCTCTATGACCAGGTAGCGAGGCCAACCTCGTTCGTTGTCTATGAGATGTGAGGGACCGCCCGTCGGCTACGGACGACCAACACCGGGTGATAGGCGTGGAAGGATGCTGGCGTGCCCAACCTGCGCACCATGGTGACCGAGCTCGGCACGGGGATGGGCATGCTGGGAACGCCGGATCTCGACGAGGTCCTGTCGACCAGACCAGTGGCGATGCGCAGTCTCTCCCCGGAGCATTGGGACCGCCTCAACGCGGTGCGGGCCGGTGGCGCCTATGACTCCGAGTTCCACGCGGCTTGGTTGAACGGGCACGCCTTCCTCACGGCGAGGGACGGGCTCAGGGGACGACTGCCCGAGTCGGTGGAATGGAAGGGCGTCGTCCGGGGCAGCGGCGATGAGGTCGCCCCGGTGGATCTGCGCATCGATCACGTCTACCTGGTCAGCTGCAAGTACATGTCCGACATCCTCTTCAATGCCTCCCCCGCTCATGTCTTCGATTTTCTCTTGGTCGGCGGTCCAGCCAGGCGCGGGCGTGGCGGTGGCGTTGATTGGTACGCCGACGTTGCCCCGACCCAGTACCAGCGGCTTTATGCGCTGGTGCGCGACGCCGTGCGGGACGGAACGGAGCCGGAACCGCGACCTGTGCCCGATCGAACGGAGGCCACGACCCTGGCGCTGCCCGGCCTCGAAGGGACCGAGCCGGGGAACACGGGCACAGGCACCGTGATGCGACAGTCGACCGAGGCACTGCGAGACCTTCCCGAGCGCGCCGCCGATCTCACGTCGGCCCACCGGACCGCCCTCGGCCACCGGCTGAGATCCGGCTGGCCCGGTGAGGCGAAAGCGGCGTATGGCCAGCTCTCCCGCGAGGTGGCGAGCGCTTCGGCTGCCCGATGGCATGCCGCGCTGTCGGTCGGCACCAGCACCGGAGAATCCATGCTGTGGCGGCTCCTGCGGATGGGCAGTGCACCGTATTTCGTCCTAGGTTCAAGTGCAGCGCAATCCCTGCGCCTCCGCATCGCCACGCCGTGGGATTGGAGGCAGCTCTTCGGACTGATTCGGCTCAACGTCTTTCCACAAGAGGGTGGGCAGCCACGCGTCGGTTGGCTCGCCACCGTCCGTGAGCGGTCGACCGGTCAGATCCATGAAGTGGCCGGCCATGTCGAGGTGCGCTGGAGCCACGGCAGGTTCGGGGGCCTTCCGGAGGCCAAGGGATACCTCGATACGCCACATCACCTGGTGCCGGGCTACTTTCCCCTGCGGTGACGGACTTCGATCTCTCCATGTTCAACGCGCCGTTGGTCGTCCCCGAACTGCGCAGCGGGCCCGTGTTGCTCCGACCATTCGACCTCTCCGACCTTCGGCTCATCCGCCAGGCATCGGCCGATCCGTACATTCCCGCCATCACCTCGATCCCCCCCGTGTACAGCGACGACGAGGGACGTGCCTTCATCGAGCGCCAACACAGCCGCGCCATCGACGGGCATGGCTACCCGTTCGTCATCGCCGACCCGGCGACTCCGAGCCGCGGTGTGGGCGGCCTGGGGCTATGGCTCCAGGAGATCGAGCACGGACGGGCGTCCATCGGCTACTGGATGGCTTCCTCGGCCCGGGGGCAGCGCTGGGCGGGGTGGGCCCTGCGGGGCGTGGTCACGTTCGCATTCGACGTGCTGGCCATCCCCCGCCTACACCTATTCATAGAACCGTGGAACATGGCGTCACAACGCACCGCCCAATTCGCCGGCTTCACCCGTGAGGCGCTGCTGCATGGGTGGGAGCGGATCGACGGAGCACAGCACGACGCCTACGCCTACGTCCTCTTGCGTCAGGATCGGGACGGGCACACACCGCCGGATGGCAATGACCGTGCCGGCTGAGTACAGCCGCCCTGCGTGCCGAAGCGGACGGAACAAGCGAGTGATCGTGGGCGTGCTGATCGTCCTTCTGATGCTGCTGGTGAGAACCGGCGTCGTCGTTGCCGCAGGAGCGATGCGGCCCGCATTGGCTGAGCACGGGGCGCGGGCGAACGCGTCGGGCGCAACGAGCGCCCACGATCAGCGCGATGGCCAGGGCCACAAGCACAAGGAGGGAGCGCTGGCCGTGGCGATCTCGGTCGCCGGCATCATCGTGGTGGTCAGTTTGATCGTGCTCCTCGGGTCGCTTTCGGTGCGGAGAAGGATGCGCGACGACACGGGAGCAACGGGCCGCGATGTACGCGGTCCGCCGGGGCGGAAAAGGGGATTCTTCTCATGAGCCAGCAGCGACCCGACGACGTCGATCCGGACCGCTGGGCCGACCCGGCGGCGACCTACGACCAGGTGGCCGCGGCATACGCCGAGAGATTCCTCCATGAACTGGACCACAAGCCGTTCGACCGCGAACTGCTGCTGCGGTTTGCCGCGACGATGGGACCCGTCTCCAGCGCGGCCCGCCCCGTGTGCGACCTCGGCTGCGGACCGGGCCACATCGGCGCATTCCTGGCTGCGTCGGGTGTGGAGGTGGTGGGAATCGACCTCTCCGCCGGCATGGTGACCACGGCCCGCCGCTCCTTCCCCAATTTGACCTTTGCCCAGGGCGACATGACCGCGCTGACCTTGCCTGACCGGACACTCACCGCCATCGTGTGCTTCTACGCCCTCATCCACATCCCCCGGGCCCGGGTTCCCGACGCGCTGGGCGAGATGTTGCGCGTTCTGACGCCCGGCGGCGCGCTACTCGTGGCCGTGCACGGCGGGGAAGGCACGCTGCACGCTGATCAGATGGCAGGTCGACCGGCAGACCTTGACGCCACCTTGTTCTCGCTCGGTGAACTCTCCGCCATGATCGACGCAGCAGGTTTCTCCACTGTAGAGAAGCACGAGCGGGCGCCCTACGACAGGGAACATCCGACCCAGCGCCTCTACATCTGGGCCACCCGACCGGCCTGACCTGCTCCATTGGTTTCTGCGAAACTGCCGCCGTGCCACTCCGCCGTCGTCCCGAAACAGTCGCCGATCGGATAGATCAACTCATGGTGGCGGTCTTCATCGCCGACGAGCGAGAGAGGCTCCAGCGCCTGGCCGAGCACCTGGCGCCTGATTTCGTCTATGTGAACCCCCGCGCCGTCCTCGAGGGCGCCCAGGGACTCAGCGACGCCTACAGCAGGTTCCGCCATGACGGGTGGCTCCGGATCACTCTGCGGCGCTCGAGCGATGTCGACATGCATCATGCTCATTTCCGCTACGCCTGGGAGAGCCTGGAGGGTGGCCGCACGGCTATGAATGGATGGTGCTTCGGCTGGGTGGACGCCGAAGGAAAGATCTCTAGGATCGTCTCGTTCAACGACCCGGTTCCCGATCGTCTTTCGTGAACGAGCCGGTGGTGGGGCAGAGTGCCGAGCCGAGGCTACGAGCGTGGATGCAGCGACGAGGGGAGAAGGGCGATGATTGTTGAGGTCGACGTATCCGACAACGTGGGGACCATCACGCTGAATCGACCGGAGGTGCGCAACGCTCTCTCCGCCGAGGTTACGAACCTCTTGGATGACGCCATCGTGGAGCTCGACGGCCGCAGCGACGTCGGTGCGATCATTTTGACCGGGGCCGATCCGGCGTTCTGCGCCGGGTTCGATCTCCGCTCGCTCTCCACCGAGCTTCGATCGGTGCAACAGGAACGCCTGCGAAGTCCAGCCAAACACCTTGGGCTCGTTCCCGAACACCAGACACCGATGATAGGAGCGATCAACGGTGCCGCGGTTACCGGCGGTCTGGAGCTGGCCATGTCGTGCGACTTCCTGATCGCCTCCGAGCGGGCTCGCTTCGCCGATACCCACGCCCGCGTCGGGGTGGTGCCCGGGGGCGGCATGACCATCCGCCTGCCCGAGCTGATCGGTATGGACAGAGCAAGGCGGATGTCGTTCACGGGTGACTTCATCGACGCAGAAACGGCCCAACGGTGGGGGCTGGTGGTCGAGGTCGTGCCGCACGACGCTCTGCTGGATCGGGCCCGGGAGATCGCATCGACCATCGCCGCCATCCCGGCTGAATACGTGCGGGCAGTTCGCAACATGTACGACGAGGTCAGCGCAATGGCCGGACGGGATGCATGGATGGCGGAATCCCGTGCTTCACGCAAATGGATGGAACAACGATTCGACCAGTCCCGGCTGGTCAAGGAGCGCGAGGAGATCATCAACCGCGGCCGGAAGCAAAGCGGTACCAAGGAGACCGGGCCGGCATGAAGGTCTACGCCGGCATGGACCCACGCCTAGACCTCACTGCCGTCATCGCGCACGCCCAACGGGTCGAGGCTCTTGGCTACGACGGGATCCACGTGGCCGAAACCATCCATGACTCTCTGGCATTGGCACTGTTGATCGCCGAACACACCTCTCGCATCACGGTGCGCACAAGTGTCACCCTGGCCTTCACCCGCAGCCCCACGCTGACGGCCTATGCCGCGTGGGACCTCTCCAAATTCAGCGGCGGTCGATTCGAGCTGGGACTCGGCACCCAAATCCGACAGAACATCGAGGATCGCTACGCCATGCCGTTCAGTGCTGACCCGCTCGGCCAGCTCCGTGACTACGTCGGCGCCGTACGGGCCCTCTTTTCAGCCTTCCGCACCGGTGAGCGACCCGCCTACGAATCCGCGCACTACAACGTGACCCGGATGCAGCCGTACTTCAATCCCGGACCGGACCCCACGACCGTCGTGCCGCCGATCTACCTGGGCGGCGTGCAGCGCAAGGCGTGTGCGCTGGCCGGATCTGTGGCTGACGGGTTTGTGACCCACCCCACGAACTCAAATCCCCGCTATCTCACGACTGTCTGCCAGCCCGGGTTGGACGAGGGCGCGACGCTCGCCGGGCGTGCCTTGACCGCGGACACGTTCGAACTCGTGATCGGGACACAGGTCATCACCGGCTCATCGCTTCCGGCGGTCGAGGCGGAGCGCGAACGTCAACGTCACCTCCTGGCCTTCTTGTATTCCACCCCCGCCTATCGGACCACGCTCGAGCTCTACGGTTGGGCTGATCTCGGACCACGACTACGAGGCCTCATCCGGGAGGACCGTTGGGACGATCTCGCCGGCATTCTTTCCGATGAGATCATCGACACCCTTGTACCGAGTGGCACGTTCGAAGAACTACCCGCCCTGCTCGCCGCACGCTTCGGCCGGTTGGGCCAAGGGATCATCGTCAGCCCGCCACCGGCGGTTACCGACGACCGGGCGTTCGCCGACGTGATCGCTGCGCTCAAGG
>Ga0302314_10014604_pt1 | contig 13424 bp, 10 predicted proteins | sample III_Palsa_N2_3_FD_200533 | JGI IMG/M metagenome (GOLD analysis project Ga0302314, IMG submission 200533) | Peat permafrost microbial communities from Stordalen Mire near Abisko, Sweden - III_Palsa_N2_3 | ecosystem: Environmental > Terrestrial > Soil > Palsa > Peat permafrost | place: Sweden...
CTTCGACAGCGATTGTGTTTGGGTCAAGCTGGTTTGAGCGTATTTCGCGCGATTGCATTGAGGATAATGAGCAGTTTTCTGGCAACGGCGATAAGGGCAACCTTTGCCGGTTTTCCGGCCTCTTTAAGCTTGGCATAGAAGGTTTTGAGGTCCGGGTTATGGCGGGCTGCGGATAGCGCAGCCATGTAAAGCGCGGTTTTGAGGTTGGTGCGTCCGCCCTGGGTAAAGCGTCTGCCGCGACTGGTTCCCGAGTCGCGATTGACCGGTGCCAGTCCTGCCAAGGCTGCGAGCTGGCGGCGACCTAACGTGCCCAGTTCGGGCATTTGGGTGAGCAGGGCGACAGTTGTTCGGGGGCCGACGCCTTTGACCTTCTGAAGGGCGCTAGAAAGCACGCGCCATGCTGGATGCTGCGCGATCGTGTTGGTGATCTGTGCGTCAAGGTCAGCGATTTCGCTATCGAGAAAAGCACCGACGCGGGCGATGCTCTGGCGCGCATGATCGTCGATATGCTTTGGGTCTGCGCGCTGTTTTTCCATGGCGGCCATGGCGACAAGCTGGCGACGACGGACCATCAGCGCAGTTAAGGTATTGCGCTCTGCATCGGGCTTATGGCGGTTTTGCGGGTTTAAAGCCGCACCATACTGCGCCAGCATGGCCGCATCGATCCGATCAGTTTTGGCCAGGGTGCCCAGCGCGCCGGCAAAGCGACGGGCTTGGCGCGGGTTCACCACTGCAACCGCATACCCGGCATTTGCCAAGGTGTCGGCGCACAGTCGTTCGTACCCACCAGTCGCCTCCATGACGACCAGGACAGATGTGTCCTCGCCCAGATCCTTGAGCAGTTTTTGTAGAGCAGCGGGGGTGTATTCGATACGCCAGCTGCGCCGCTTGGGCAGCAGGTGGATATCAAGATGTGCTTTGGCAACATCGATGCCGACAAAACGGTTTGGCACTGGTAAAGCGGTCATCGGACCCATCCTCGTTAACGGGCTCGATCTGGCTTGGATCGGCCCCGTCGATTGTTCGGGTTCACTACAACAACGACCAGGGCCCAGGCTGTCGAACGGTCACGGCAATTTGCCTGACCACAGGCTCAACGGGCACTCTGATCGCGCCGGTGTGGGATGGCCATCCCACACCGGCACTCCAAACTCTCGACGAGTTTTAGAGTTCTGGCAAACTAACGAGGCTCAGGATGAGCGGGGTGGGTTTGGTTGTAATTAGCAGTGTCAGTGCCAGTCGCGCCTGATCTCAGGCGTGGCAGTTATCGCGCGATATTGGCCCGCGTATAACACTCACTGACCAGGCTATACGCCACCCCATCATCGCGGCGCAGCACCGCAGTGTTGTGCTGGATCGTACCAGCGGGGCAGGGTGCAGGCGAACCACCAGTCAGCGCACGGCGATGCAGGCCCAACGGCGCGACGACTTTGCCAAACGGCACCCGCGTCGTGTCGAGGGTCTGGTTCATCGCCGGCGTCAATCGCGCCGGGACATACCAGTTGCGCGCATCGGACAGCACCGTGCCACCGCACGACAACAGCACATGACGCACGCGCACCGGTTCGCCCACGCCAACCTCAAGCGTGGCGCGGATGGCAGGCGTGGCAGGGATCGCGTCGGCGTCGTCCTGGTTGGCCGCCTCGACATGCGCCGGCGTCGCGATGCCGCGCCGGGCGCACCATTGCTCCAGCGCAACAGTAGCGCTGTCATGCGCGGCCAGTTCGTGGCGGAAATCGATCAGCGCGGTGTCGTGCGCGCATCCGGTGAGCAACAGTGCGCCGGCAAGCGCAAAGTTGCGCGTCATATCCCGCCGTCGACCGGTTCGCGCCCGATGGCGGCGAGATTGTCGATCAACGCCTGGGTGCAGGCCGCCAGCAAATCCGCATCGACCGCGCGGATCACGAAATTGGCGCCCGTCCGGCCTTCGCGGAAGAACGGATAGCTGCCGATCTGCACCCCGGCAAAACGCTTCTCGGTATCGCCCAGCATTTGTGCAATTTCGCTTTCGGCGACCCAGCAGCCGACGGTGTGGCTGATCAAAGGCAATCCGCCCTCAAGGCTGCCGGTCATGCCGTCGAGCATTTGCGCGGTGATCGAGGGCACGCCTGCCATCAGGTACACATTCTCCGCACGAATGCCGGGCGCGCCGGACACGCGGTTTTCGATCAGGTCGGCGCCTTTGGGCACGCGGGCCATGCGCAGCCGTGCGTCGTTCAGCCCGCCGCGCGTGGTGTAATACGCTTCCAGAATGGCGCGCGCCTTCGGGTGAATCACCACCGGTACGCCCAGCGCCTGCGCGACCGCATCGACGGTGATGTCGTCGTGAGTCGGGCCGATCCCACCGGTCGTAAACAGGTAATCGTTGCGTGCGCGCAGCGTGTTCACCGCCTCGACGATCGCCTCCATCACATCGGGCACCACGCGCACTTCGCGCAGGCGAATGCCCTGTATGCCCAGCCACGAGGCGACTTGTGCGATGTTCTTGTCCTGCGTGCGGCCAGACAGGATTTCGTCGCCGACAACGATAAGTGCGGCGGTCCAGATACGATCGGTTTGGGTCATCGGGGGCAGGGATAAAGCAATGCCGCCCCCGTGCAAGAGGCCTATTCGGCGGCTTGCAACTCGGCAACTGGCGCTGGGACAGGAGCACGATCCAGCCGCAGCACGCCATCATCGATCGGATCGGTTTTTATCCACACCCGGTCGCGCAAATAATCCTGGTTGAGCCGCCAGCGCATGTCCGACGCGCTTTTGGGCAGCAGGTGCCGCGCACGATCGATATAGCCCGACTTCAATTCGAACGGATCGTTGTCGATCAACCCGTGGTCCAGGGGCAGCACCGGCGTCGCAACGGTGACCCCGCGCGCCGCCATCAGCGTGATCAGGCGGCAGACATAGTCCGCCACAATATCCGCGCGCAGAGTCCACGACGCGTTGAGATAGCCGAACACCGCCGCCAGATTGGGCACATTCGAAAACATGCAGCCCTTGTAGTAATGATGCTGCGCCCAATCGATCGGCACGCCATCGAGGCTCATCGCGATCTTGCCCGCCATCGTCATGCGCAGCCCGGTCGCAGTGACAATCACATCGGCATCGAGATGCGCGCCCGATTTCAGCAGCACGCCTGTCGCGTCGATGCACTCGATCTGGTCGGTCACCACGCTGGCGCGGCCCGCCTTGATCGCGGTGAACAGGTCGCCATCGGGGATCAGGCAAAGCCGCTGTTCCCACGGGCTGTATGGCGGGTTGAAATCCTGCGCGCGAAAATGGTCGCCGAGCTGGTCGCGGGTCAGCCTGGTCAGGTATGCGCGCGCCTTTTCCGGGTTTGCGCGGATGCGGTTGAAAATTGCCGATTGCACCCGGATGTTCTTGAACCGCGTCAGGCGATAGGCCAGTTTCCCGGGCAGCACGCGGCGCAGGAAATTGGCCAGCGCATCGCGCGCAGGGCGCGCCGCCATCCAGGTCGGCGTACGCTGCAGCATCGTGACGTGCGCGGCGGTCCTGGCCATCGCCGGCACCACGGTCGCGGCGGTTGCGCCTGATCCGATCACCACGACCGATTTGCCCGCATAGTCGAGATCATCGGGCCAGAATTGCGGATGAACCACGCGCCCCGCAAACTCTGCCGCACCCGGAATCGCCGCGTCATGCGGATCATCGTAATCGTAATAGCCCGATCCCAGGTACAGGAACCGCGTCGCGATCCGCGCCGCCATGCCATCGGTTTCGAGCTCCAACCACCACAGCCCGGCCGCGCTGTCCCAATCCGCCGACACCACCCGCGTATCGAACCGGATTTTGGAGCGGATCCCACGCTCATCGACGATCCGGTGCAGATAATCGAGAATCGCCGGGCCATCGGCGATCGATTTTTCATGCCGCCAGGGTTCGAACACAAAGCCCAGCGTGTGCATGTCACTGTCCGAGCGCACGCCCGGATAGCGAAACAGGTCCCAGGTTCCGCCAAGCTGCGCGCGCCGTTCGATCACGCCGTAACGCTGGCCGGGGCACAGTTTTTCCATGTGCGCGGCCATGCCGATGCCCGAAATGCCCGCGCCGACGATTATCAGGTCGTACGGCGTTTCTGGCGTCGCGTTTGCGATCATGGTTCTCTCCCGTCGGCTTTTTAATCGACCCCTTAAAGTCTAGCCGCATACGGGACCAAGTTCAATCAGGGCTGACGAGCAACTGTTCCCAGCGGCCATGTGGACCGCGCTCGGCATACGTGATCACGGTCAGCGCGGTCTTGCCGCAAGTCGCGGTGAAATTGCGGTTGACGAAACCGCCGCGCAGCCGGGGTTTGCCTTTGGCGACGAACGTGCTGCACGCGCCGAGCGCCGACAGCGAAGTATGAAAATCGGCAACCGCGGCCTTGGTAAAATACCCTTGCGCATTGGGCGTGAACCGCGCCGGCACGAACTGCCCGGCGCTCAACGCGGCCAGTTCGGCGCGCGCATCGTCGGTCCGCGCGGCCTCGCCGGTATCCGCCTGGACCGCGCGCGGCAGGATCACTTTGGCAATCGCCTCGGTCAGCGTCGTATCGGCGTCGGAAAATCCGGCATTGGTCAGCACCACCACCGCCGCATGATCGTCGGGCCACACAGTATTGGCCGAAAGAAACCCGACCGATTCGCCGCCGTGTTCGACCACCCGCCGACCATCGCGCTCGGCCACATGCACGCCCAGGCCATAATCGCTGCTGGTACCATCGGTCAGCCGGATCGCAGTTTCCTGCGTCGCCCAATCGCGCGCCGGCAGGATCTGCCGATCGAGCCGCGCAATGTCCCATTTCGCAAGATCGGACGCGGTCATCGTCAGCTCGCCCCCGGCAAACAGCCACCCGCGCCCCGGCGGGGTGATCGTGTGGATCGGCCCCAGCGCATTGCGATCATGCCCGGTCGGATATTGCGGACCCACCGCGTCATCGATGAACAGCGGGTGGATATTCAGCGGGACAAACAGATACTTGGCCAGCAGATCACCGAGAGGCGCACCGCCCGCAAGCTCGGCAATGCGCCCGGCCACGACATACCCGGTGTTCGAATACTGCCAGCGATCGCCCGGCGCATAATCGAGCGGCTTCATCGCCCAGCCGCGGATGATCGCATCGGGCGTAGTCGGCGTCGCCATCGCGGCAAACGCGTAATCCTGCGGCCAGAAATCCTGCAACCCCGAAGTGTGCGACAGCAATTGGCGCACCGTAATGCGATCGGCGCCACTGACATTCGGCAACCACTTCGCGACTTTATCATCCAGCGACAGCCGGCCCTGGTCGGCCATCAACAGGATCAGCGCCGACAGGAACTGCTTGGAATTCGACGCGATCTGATACGGCATGTCAGCCCTGGCCGGCCCCAATGTGTCCGAAGCCGTGCCCCACGCGCGCGCCAAGACCAGCTTGCCATCGCGCACCACCGCGATCGACACCGACGGCACGCCAGTGCGCGCGAGCGTCGTGCTGACTGCAGTGTCGATCGCACGCTCTTCGTCGGGCGTGATCGCCTGCGCGGAGGCGGGCAGGGGCAGCGCGGCAAGCGCGAGGGCGACGATTGTGCGGATGGGTCGGTTCATGCGGCCAACCTATCCGACATCGCGGGCCTTGCAACAGGTCCCTTTGTTAAGGGCCTCCGGCGGCCCAGGGCCATTGCCCTGGGAACCCGTTACCGTCTTGAACTGCGCACTGACTAAGCGTTTGCGCGCCCCCGCGCAGCGGCGTTATCGTCTCCCGACGCAGCGGCGGGACGTTCCGCGGATCAGACACACCAACGCGGACGGTAACGGGATGCAAGGGCAATGGCCCTTGCCCGCCGGAGGCCCTTAAACACCCGCCGAAGAAAAGGGCGCCCAGCGCGCGTGCTTTGACAGGCTCAGCATGCGTGGGTTTTGGGTGTGGGGAGCAATTCCCCGCCTGGCCTAGCGGGCGCCGGCAATCACCCCAAACAAGTCATGATCGTCCGCATCCTCGACTTCGACATCGACGAAATCGCCCGTGCTCAATCCGGCGGGCACATTGCGCAGATGCACCGCGCCGTCGATTTCGGGGGCGTCGGCTTGCGACCGGCCGGTTGCGCCGATATCGCCGTCTTCGTCGGCTTCGCCCACGTCGTCGATGATCACGCGGATCGTGCGGCCGACTTTGGCTGCGAGTTTGGCGCGGCTGATCGCTTCGGTGCGTTCCATCAGGCGGGCGTAGCGTTCTTCCTTGACCGCTTCGGGCACCGGGTTGGGCAGGTTGTTGGCGACGGCGCCGGCGACCGGTTCGAAGCGGAATGCGCCGACGCGGTCGAGCTGTGCTTCATCGAGCCAGTCGAGCAGGTAGCGGAAATCGTCTTCGGTTTCGCGGGGGAAGCCGACGACGAAACTCGACCGGATCGCGATATCGGGGCAGATTTCGCGCCAGGTGCGCAGGCGCTCGAGCACTTTGGCCTCGTTTGCCGGGCGCTTCATCGCACGCAAAACGCTGGGGCTGGCGTGCTGGAACGGGATATCCAGGTACGGCGTCAGCAGTCCTTCGGCCATCAGCGGGATCACCGCTTCGACATGGGGATAGGGGTAGACGTAGTGCAGCCGGACCCATGGCACCTGGCCATCGGGGGTGCGCAGACCGCCCAGCTCGCGCGCCAGGTCGGTCATGTGGGTGCGGACGGGCTGGCCCTTCCACTGGCGTTCCTCGTGGCGCACGTCGACGCCATAGGCCGATGTGTCCTGGCTGATGACCAGCAATTCGCGCGTGCCGGCCGCGACGAGCTTCTCGGCTTCGCGCAGGACGGCGTCGATCCGGCGGCTGACGAGGCCACCGCGCAATTGCGGGATGATGCAGAAGGCGCAGGCGTGGTTGCAGCCTTCGGAGATTTTTACATAGCTGTAATGACGCGGCGTCAGCTTGACATCGCCCGGCGCAGCCTGCGGAATCAGGTCGATATACGGCCCCAGGCCCGGGGGCGCAGCGGTGTGGACCGCGTCGACGACGTCTTCGTACTGGTGCGCGCCGGTGACGGCGAGGACTTGCGGGAAGCGTGCGCGGATCACGTCGGCTTCGTTGCCCATGCACCCGGTCACGATCACGCGGCCGTTTTCGGCAATCGCTTCGCCGATCGCGGCCAGGCTCTCTTCCTTGGCCGAATCGAGAAAGCCGCAGGTGTTGACCAGGACGACATCGGCGCCCTGGTAATCGGGGCTCATGGCATAGCCATCGGCGCGCAGCCGGGTCAGGATGCGTTCGCTGTCGACCAGGGCCTTGGGGCAGCCGAGGCTGACCATGCCGACGCGCGGCGCATTTGGAATCTTCAGGGGGGGTGCGATGGTTGCCATAAGGTCGCGGCGCATAGCGTGTTTTGACCGGCGCGTCACCTGCCGCGCGATTTGCCAAGCCCCACCGGCCTATGTATGTGCCAAAGTGGTTGCATATGAACAGAAATGGCACGCGGAGAGCGGTCGATGGGTCCGGTGAACTGGTTGGGAGTGCTTGCGGCCACGGTGGTCGCGCTGATCGTGTCGGCGCTGTGGTATGGCCCGGTGCATGGCCGCGCGCGGGTCGAAGAGCTCGGGCCCGGCGGCCTGGGCCAGCGAATCGCGCCCTGGCGCACGATGATGGCCAGTTTTGTGCTGCTGCTGATTTCGGCGACGATGATTGGGCATATGTTCGCGCGTGTCGGCGCGGCGACGCTGGCGTACAAGCCTTGGCTGTATTTCATGATGACGGGCGGATTGGCTGGGGCGTTTATTATTCCGGCGATGTTGGTCAATTACATGAACTTGCGGGTTAGCCGCCGGATGGCGCTGATCGACGCGGGGTTCTGGCTGCTGGCCTACCTGGCGATGGGCCTGACGTTCTTCCTGCTGGCGCCTAAAATCTGAAGCCTTCGGACTTCGAAAAAACTCCCCACCCCGCTCATCCTGAGCCCGTCAAAGGATGAGCGCAAGTCGTGGGCTGGGTGCGTGGCGCCGACGAATTGGGCGGGCGTTGGCGCGCATCCTTCGACGGGCTCAGGATGAGCGGGGGTTGTACGGTCTCGCGTAAGCGCCTGATCGCCGCCTAAAGCCTGATCGGCAGCGCGCGCAGGGGATCACGCGGCACATTGTCGTGGCGTAGTTCGAAATGCAGCGCCGGCTTCTTCGCCTCGCCACTCGTGCCGATCCGCGCGATCGGCGTACCTTTCGCCACGATCGCGCCCTGTTTGATTTCGACTTTGCCCAGGTACGCATAGACCGTGGCCCAGCCGGCGCCGTGGTCGATCACGATCAACTGGCCATAGCGTTCGGGCTCGGTCCCGGCAAAGATCACGCGACCCGCGGCGGCAGCGCGCACGATCATGCCGGAATAGGCGGCCAGGTCGATCCCGTTGTTCGGCCGGCCGCGCACATCGGCGGCGAACTGGCTGACCACGGCGCCCGATGTCGGCCACATCAGATGCGGCGTGCCGGTGGTCGAGTGCTGTTTCGGGGCGGGCACGAATGGCGCGCGGGGCGTCGGCATTGGCGGGGGCGGCGGTGATGGCGGCGCAATCGCCACGCGACGCGGCGGACGCGCGATGCCGTGTGGCTTGCCGCTCGGCATATTGGGGTCGGGGCGTTTCAGCATTGTCCCCGGGGCCAGCCGCGCGTCGGCGTCGATGCCGTTGGCGCGTGCCAGTTCGGTGGGGGACACGCCCATGCGTGCCGCGATTTCCGCGACCGTATCGCCGCGTTCGACTTTGTAGGACCAGGCGATGATGGCGTAGTCATGGGCCTGCGCCGCAACCGGCGCCATCACCACCAGGGCGAGGCACAAGACCCGCAGGTTCATGCGCCCGGAACGAGCCGGGTCAGCCCGCCGGCATACGGCGCCAGCACCGCCGGCACATCGACCGAGCCATCGGCGTGCTGATAATTTTCCAGCACCGCGACCAAAGTCCGCCCGACCGCCAGGCCCGACCCGTTGAGCGTATGGACGAATTCGGTGTTTTTCGCGCCATCCGGCCGATAGCGCGTGTTCATCCGCCGCGCTTGAAAATCGCCGCAGTTCGAACACGACGATATCTCGCGATAGGCGTTCTGCCCGGGCAACCACACTTCGAGATCATACGTCAGCCGCGCGGTCGCGCCCATGTCGCCGGTGCACAGCCGCACTTTGCGATAGGGCAGCTCGAGCGCCTGCAGCACGGCCTCTGCACACAGCGTCATCCGCTCGTGCTCGGCGGCCGAATCTTCGGGCCGGGTGATCGACACCAGCTCGACCTTTTCGAACTGGTGCTGGCGGATGAATCCGCGCGTGTCGCGCCCCGCCGCGCCCGCTTCGGAGCGGAAGCACGGGGTCAGCGCGGTCATCCGCAAAGGCAGCGTTGCATCGGCCAGGATCTGTTCGCGCACCGAATTGGTCAGGCTGACTTCGGCGGTCGGGATCAGCCAGCGGCCATCGGTGGTCTTGAACAGGTCTTCGGCGAACTTGGGCAATTGCCCGGTGCCGAACACCGCCTCGTCGCGCACCAGCAGCGGCGTGATGCATTCGACGTAATCATTGGTGCCCGTCTGGAAATCGAGCATGAATTGCGCCAGCGCACGATGCAGCCGCGCCATGCCCCCGCGCAGGAATGTAAACCGCGAGCCCGAAATCATCGCGCCGGTTTCGAAATCGAGGCCCAGTGCGGGGCCGATATCGGCATGTTCGCGCGGGGTGAAATCGAACGTGCGCGGCGTGCCCCAGCGCAGGACTTCGACATTGTCGGCCTCGTCCGCGCCATCGGGCGCCTCGTCGGCGGGCAGGTTGGGCAGGACGGCCAGCGCGGTCTGCAATTCGGCGGTCAGGCGCCGCTCGTCGTCTTCGTGCGCGGGCAATTGCTCTTTCAGCGCGGCGACTTCGGCCTTCAGCGCGTTGGCGGTCTCGTGATCGCCTTTGCCCATTGCCGCGCCGATGGCTTTCGACGCCTCGTTGCGGCGCGCCTGCGCCTCCTGCATGCGCGTCACCAGCTCGCGCCGTCTGGTGTCGATCGCCAGGATTGCGGCGGCGGCAGGGGCCAGGCCGCGGCGGGCAAGGCCTGCGTCGAAGGCGGCGGGGTTTTCGCGGATCAGGCGGATATCATGCATGCGTGGCCTATGCCCGCGCACGCGCCCGCTTTCAAGCCATGTGGTATTAGCGGCAAGGGCACCGTCCCATCGTTCTTCGCTGGCGGCCATCAACCGGGTCGTCAATCGCAGCCCCCCGCGCTATGGCGACCCCATGAGGACGGTAGCATGATGGGGCCGGGCGTATGAACCGCCCCGTGCGCACGGTCGCGGTGCGCGTGCGCCGCTGGCTGCGCGAAAGCGAGGCGGCGTTCATTCTGCTCGCGGCGATCGTCGGGTCTGCCGCCGGGGCGGCCACATTGGCGCAAGGCTGGCTGGCGCATGCGATGCAGAGCGTGCTGTATGGCGTGACGATCAACCGGCTGAGCGCGCTGACCTCGATCGCGCATCCCTGGCGCCTGCTCGCCTTGCCATTCGGCGGGCTGCTGCTCGTGCTGATGGGCCGCTGGATGGCGCGGCGCGGCAAAATCCCGGTCGACGTCGTGGAGGCCAATGCGCTGCACGGCGGACGCATTCCGGTCGGCGACAACCTGGTGATCGCGGCGCAGACGATCGTGTCCAACGGCTGCGGCGCGTCGGTCGGGCTCGAGGCGACGTATGCGCAGATGGGCGGCGGCATGGCCTCGTTGCTGGGGCAGCAGTTGAATTTGCGCCGCGCCGATCTGCGTACGCTGGTCGGCGCTGGCGCGGGCGCGGGTGTCGGCGCGGCGTTCGGATCGCCGCTGGCGGGCGCATTCTATGCGTTCGAGATCGTGATCGGATCGTACAGCATTGCCGCGGTCGCGCCGGTGATTGCCGCCGCACTGGCCGGGGTGCTGGTGCTGCGCGGGCTCGGCGTCGAACCGTACCTGGTGGCGGCAACGGTCAACCGCGCGCGCACCGTGTTCGATTATGGCGCGGCGGTTGCGCTGGGGTTGATCTGCGCGGGGCTGGGCATCGTGGTGATGCGGCTGGTCACGCAAGTCGAGCGCCTGTTTCAGGTGGTGACGCGCAGCAGCATGTGGCGCCCGGTGCTGGGCGGCGCGCTGCTGATGCCGATCGCATGGATTACGCCGCAGGCGCTATCGGCGGGGCACGGCGCGCTGCATCTCGACCTTATGACCCGGCCGCCGGTGCAATTCCTGGTGCTGGTGCTCGCGCTGAAAATCGGCGCCTCGGTGATCTCGTTGGCCAGCGGGTTTCGCGGCGGGTTGTTTTTCGCGTCGCTGTTCCTGGGATCGCTCGCGGGGCAGGCGTTTGCCGAGGCGCTTAACCTGGCGCATTTTGGCGTCGTGTTCGATCCGACCGATTTCGCGCTGGTCGGCATGGCCGCGATGTGTGTGTCGGTGATCGGCGGCCCGATGACGCTTGCGATGCTGACCCTGGAAACCACGCACGATTTTTCGTTGATGGGTGTGGTGCTGACTGCGGCGCTGATCGCCAGCGCGGTGACACGCGAAACCTTCGGCTATTCGTTCTCGACCTGGCGGCTGCATGTGCGCGGGTCGGATATTCGCTCGCCGCGCGACATCGGCTGGATGCTCAGCCTGACCGCGGCGCGGATCATGCGGCGCGATTTCGTGACCGTGCCGCACACCACGACGATCGCCGAGTTCCGCAGCAAAGTGCCACTGGGCTCGGCGAGCAAGGCGATCATGGTCAACGCGACCGGCGTTTACCAGGGCATCGTGCCGACGCCCGCGGCCTATGACCCGACGCTCGATCCCGCGCAGCCGATTGCGCCACTCGCGCGCCAGACGACGATCATGCTGCTGGCCGATACCGCGATAAAACCGATCCTGAGCGCATTCGACGACGATGGCGCCGACGAACTGGCGGTGGTTGATGATCACGGCCGCGTGATCGGCGTGCTGAGCGAGAAATACGCGCGGCGGCGGTATTTGGAAGAGATCGAGGCCGCGCAGAAGCGGATGTTTGGCGAGGGCTAAGTGGCGCAAATTGCCTTATTCAAACCAAACCCCGCTCATCCTGAGCCCGTCGAAGGATCCGCGCAAACGCCCGCCCAGCCGGTGCCCGGATCAACCGTAGCGCGCATCCTTCGACGGGCTCAGGATGAGCGGACCTATGATATTTATCAAACATACGTGGCCTCGCCCCGCCGGGGATGACACGACCCGCCCATCATGCCAAACCCCGCCGATGGGGAAAATCAGCCGTACGCACATCATTCTCGCCGCGCTCGTGCTTGGCACGATCGCCGGCATCGCAGTCCGCTGGATCGGATCGCCCGCGCTGACCACGACGGCCCAGGCGTTTCTGCCGCTGGGCCAGATGTGGGTGCGCGCGCTGCAGATGACGCTGATTCCGCTGATTTTCGCGATGATCACGCATGGCGTGGCCAGCGCGGTCGCGGGCGGGCAGGGCAGCCGGCTGATCGGCACGACGCTGGGCGTATTTCTGGCGTCGATGGTCGTCACGGTGATCCTGTCGACGATCCTGGTCGAAAGTGTGCTGCATTACTGGCCGATCCCCGCGCATGCGCTCGACGGATTGCTGGGCGCCGCTGCGCCCGAACCGGTGCCGGGGCTGGCGGCACAAGTGATGGCGATCATTCCCGAAAACCCGGTCAGCGCCGCCGCGCAGGGTCAGATTTTTCCGCTGGTGATATTTGGCCTGGCGCTCGGTGTCGCGCTCGCGCGCATGCCGCGGCAGGGCAAAGTCGAAGATGGCGCGATCATGCGCGTGCTGGCCGAGCTGGCGGCGGCGATGATGCAGATTGTCGATTGGGTGCTGCTGATAGCGCCGGTCGGGATTTTCCTGCTGGCGCTGGGGCTGGGCCTGTCGTCGGGGCTGGGCGTGGCGCGTGTGCTGGGGATTTTCATCGCGCTGTGCTTTGCCACCAGCCTGATGATGGGCGCGCTGTGTTATGTCGCGGTCAAGGTTACTGGCGCAGCGCCGCTGGGCAAATTTGCCGCCGCGATCCTTCCGGCGCAGGCGATGGGTGCCGGCAGTTGTTCGTCGCTGGCCACGACGCCGGTGATGATCGACGTCGCGGTCGAGCGGCTGGGTATTCCCGAAGAAACCGTCGGCCTGACGATCCCGATGGCGGTGTCGGTGTTCCGGTTGGGCACGGTCGCGCATGCGGTCGCGGCGGTGCTGGTCGCGGCGCATGCGGTCGGGGTGCAGCCCGGGCCGGTGCAACTGGTGCTGGCCGGGCTGGCGGTTATTCTGGGTAGCATCAGCGGTGCCGGCCTGCCCGGCGCGGCGGTGATTTATGCGATCTACGGGCCGGGGCTGCATGTGCTGGGCGCGCCGATGGCGATCATGCCGCTGTATGTCGCGGTGATCGCGCTGGCGGATCCGGTGATTACCGGCACTACGGTGACCGGCGATCTGACCGCGGTGGCTTTGGTGCACCGTTTCCTTAATCCTCCCCG
>Ga0302314_10014606_pt1 | contig 13424 bp, 12 predicted proteins | sample III_Palsa_N2_3_FD_200533 | JGI IMG/M metagenome (GOLD analysis project Ga0302314, IMG submission 200533) | Peat permafrost microbial communities from Stordalen Mire near Abisko, Sweden - III_Palsa_N2_3 | ecosystem: Environmental > Terrestrial > Soil > Palsa > Peat permafrost | place: Sweden...
TGACGTGAACGCGGCCGAAGAGAATTACGGCGGCAAGGAAACCGGCTCGCTAGAGGGCACGAACACTTACAACAGCCCGCTCTACTTCCTGACCGTGAACTACAAGATCCTCAACTATTGGTCGGCCTACGCTCAGTTCGCAACCAGCTTCCTCGTGCCGCAACTTGCCGAACTGGAAGTTCCCGGCGTCAATTTTCAACATCTGACGCCCGAAACGACCACCAACTACCAACTCGGCACCGTCTATAGCCGCGGTCAATTGACGGCGGACGCGGACGTCTATCTGGTCGACGCGGCCGACGCCAACGTGCCCTGCACCGTCGTCGCGGACGGCGAGACCGAAGCGGCGAGCTGTAACGCCGGCAAGGTCACCTATAATGGCGTCGAGGGCGAGGCGGCCTATACGCTGCCGGTCGGCCTGACCTTCTTCGCCAATGGCTCGATCAACGACGCCGTGCAGGCGGCGCAAGCGGCGAACATCCCGGCGGGCATCGGCGGCAATCCGCGGCAGGAGCTGGCGGCGACGCCGCGGTGGACAGATGCGGTGGGCCTGCTCCTCCGTCATGACGCCTGGCGGGCGTCTTTGACCTACAAGCAAGTCGGCAGTTCCGTCGTCTACAACAGTCCGGCGAGCGGCTTCCCGCAAGCGATCAAGCTGCCTACCTATGACACCGTGAACGCCTCGCTCGCCTATGGTTTCAAGAACTTGGAGATCAAGCTGCAGTGCTTCAACCTGCTCGACCGGCGCGCCTTGACGAACTATGTGCCCGAGGCTGGCGAGACCACGCTGTACAACCCCGCCGCGACCACGGCCTTTTACACTTTTCAATCTGGCCGCGAGCTTCAGCTCACGCTGGTCGCCCGATACTGACGGGTCCCCGAGGCACCTGTCGGAGCTCGGTCGCAAGGACGCAGCCCGCGCACAGTGATAAGGGTTCGGCGGCCGCGGAAGATTTCACGCTCGCGAGCGGCTGGCCTTCGCGAAGCCGGAGCATCGCTTCGGCGGAGCCTGCTGCGCGACGATGATCGAGCTAGCCCTTCCGCGAAGCAAGCGAAGTGGGTCATGGCCACCCAGGAGACCAAGCCGCGCTGACCGACGCCGCTTCCGGGACGAGACTGCAGCGGCCGGGCGGCGACGCCCGGCCGCTTCGCTTTCTAGATATAGCGCCGCAGCGACCGGGCCAGTTCGGTGGCGCCGGACTTCTTCTTGCTCTGCGGCGGCTGATAGGCCACCCGCGCGTGCTCCACGCAGTACGGACCCTCGTCCCCCGCCCGCCGACCGCAGAAGGTGAAGTCGCTCGTCGCCGGATCGCCGATCGGCCATTTGCACATATGCGCGCCCAGGGTCAGCACCGTGGCCGTGCCCGGTTCCTCGATGTAGGGCGTCACCGGGCGCGGCGCGGGACGGGCGGCCGGCTCCGGCCGGTGCGCCTCGGCGCGGCGATGCGTGGGTCCTGACATGGCCGGCCGCGGCGGACGCGGCGTGCGAAACGCCGGCCGGGTCGGTTGCGAGGGCGCGGCGCGGCCGGAAAGCCCCAGCCGGTGAACCTTGCCGATCACCGCGTTGCGGGTGACCCCGCCCAACTGTTTGGCGATCTGGCTGGCCGACAGGCCCTCCAGCCACAGCTTCTTAAGGATCTCGACCCGCTCATCCGTCCAGCCCATGAGAACCCTCCGACCCCGTTTTTCGACCGACAGCCGGCGCCTATCGATCTAGATATAGTTTGCGTTTCGCTCCATGCCGCCGGCGCCTACTAGATATCGTGCATCATTCTGAGCGATCCACAATAGGCGCCATGGGTTCTGTCCACAGGATCAACATCTAGAATCACAACCCGCCGGCCTTGCGCCGCAGCCCCGGCGGACGCAGATGAGGGTCCATGAAGGACATGCTCACGGCGACGGCACCGCCGTCGCCGCGCGACTATCACGGGGCCAACTGGGAAGGCTTGCGCACGCTCTATGTGCGCGAGGTGCGCCGCTTTCTGAAGGTCGGCGCCCAGACGCTGGCCGCCCCGGTGGTGACCGCCCTGCTCTACATGCTGGTGTTCGTGGTCGCCGTGCGCGGTGCCTCGCCACCGGTGGAGGGCGTGCGCTTCGCGACCTTCGTGGCCCCGGGCCTGATCATGATGCAGATCCTGTCCAACGCCTTCGCCAATTCATCCTCCAGCCTGCTGCAGGCCAAGATGAACGGCCTGATCAGCGACTTTATCACCCCGCCTCTGGCCCCGTGGGAGCAGGTCGCCGGCTTCGCCTTCGGCGCGGCCACGCGCGGCGTGCTGGTGGGGACCGTGACCTTGTTGGCCGTGCTGCCTTTCGCCCACCTGACCTTCGTCCATCCCTGGGCGGTGGCCTATTTCGGGATCGGCGCGGCCCTGGCCATGGGCCTCCTGGGCCTGATGGCGGCCATCTGGTCGGTGAAGTTCGACCACATCGCCGCGGTCAGCAACTTCGTGATCATGCCCATGACCTTCCTGTCGGGCACCTTCTATCTCGTGGCCCGCCTGCCCGAGCCGTTCCGGACGGCCAGCCGGTTCAACCCGTTCTTCTATATGATCAGCGGCTTCCGCTACGGCTTCATCGGCGCGGCTGACGGCTCCATTCTGATCGGTGTTCTGGTAACCGCCGGCCTGACCCTGGCGCTGGCCGCCGTCTGCCTGTGGATGTTCGCAACCGGCTACCGCCTGAAAACGTAGGAGGGGTGGTGACGACACTCAGCGGCCGACCGAACACCGCCCTCCTCGTCGTCGACGTCCAGAACGGCGTCGTCGCCGGGGCCTGCGCGCGCGACGCGGTGGTCGCCAACATCGCCCGGCTGGTCGAGAAGGCGCGGGGCGAACGGGTTTCGGTGATCTGGGTCCAGCATTCCAACGAACAGCTTGTGATCGGGGCCGACCCCTGGCGGATCGTCCCCGAATTGTCTCCCGACCCTGCCGAACCCCTGATCGCCAAGCTCTGGGGCGACGCCTTCGAGGAAACGCCTCTGGAGACGGTGCTGGAGGGCCTTGGGGTCGGACGGCTCCTCGTCGCCGGCGCGCAGAGCGACGCGTGCATCCGCTCGACGCTGCACGGCGCGTTGGTCCGGGGTTACGACGCGATCCTCGTCAGCGACGCCCACACCACTGAGGACCTGTCGAAGTGGGGCGCGCCGCCGCCGGACCAGGTTATCGCCCACACCAATCTCTACTGGACCTATCAGACGGCGCCGGGCCGGACCGCCGGGACGGTCAAGACGGAGGATGCCGACTTCGGGCCCGCGCGCTGAAGCCCGCGGCCAACCACCCGGATTATTGACAGAGGTGGGGCGCGGGAACACAACGCCGCGCTTCCCGTCCCCGCGATCGCTCGCGGGGACGCCGCGCTTTTGAGAGGGAAGCCATGGCGCCCGAGAGTGTCCCCGACGATCATCTCCTGGCCGTCTACGCCCGCGCGCCCCTGGCGTTCGAGCGCGGCGAGGGCGCGCGACTCTATTCCACCGACGGCGAGGCCTATCTCGATTGCCTGGCCGGCATCGCCACCACCGGCCTCGGCCACGCCCACCCCAAGCTTGTCGCCGCCCTGAACGCCCAGGCCGCGAAGCTGTGGCACGTCTCCAACATCTTCCGCATCCCGGGCCAGGAAGCGCTGGCCCGCCGCCTCACCGACGAAACCTTCGCCGATGTGGTGTTCTTCACCAATTCCGGGACAGAGGCGGTGGAGTGCGCACTGAAGATGGCGCGCAAGCATCACTGGGCCGCCGGCGACCCCGACCGCGTCGAGATCATCGGCTTTGAAGGCGCCTTCCACGGCCGCAGCTACGCCGCCGTCTTCGCCGCCGGCAATCCCGGCTATGTCGAGGGGTTCGGCCCGGCCCTCCCCGGCTATCGCCATCTGCCGTTCGGCGACCTGGACGCCCTCGAGGCCGCCATGGGGCCCACGACCGCGGCGGTGATCATCGAGCCCGTGCAGGGCGAAGGCGGCGCGCGCGCGTTGCCGGAAGCCGATCTGTCGCACCTCCGCCGGCTGTGCGACGAGAAGGGCGCCCTGCTCATCTACGACGAGATCCAGTGCGGCCTGGGGCGCACCGGCCGGCTGTTCGCTCACGAGTGGGCGGCCGATGCCGCGCCGGACATCATGTGCGTGGCCAAGGCCCTAGGCGGCGGCTTTCCCGTCGGCGCGTGCTTGGCCACCGCCCGCGCGGCCTCGGGCATGGTCGTGGGCTCGCACGGCTCGACCTATGGCGGCAATCCCCTGGCCATGGCCGTAGGCCTGGCGGCGTTCGAGGAGCTCAGCCGCCCCGAGACCCTGGACCATGTGCGCCGGATCGCCGGCTATTTCGGCCAGCAGCTCGCCGGCCTCAAGGACCGCTTCCCGGACGTGATCGCCGATATCCGCGGCAAGGGCCTCCTGATCGGCGTCAAGCTGATCCCGAACAACCGCGAGTTCATGGCCGCCGCGCGCGATCAACGCCTGCTGATGGCAGGCGGCGGCGACAATTGCGTCCGACTGCTGCCGCCGCTGATCCTCACCGAGGCCGAGGCGCGCGAGGCGATCGAAAAGCTGGAGGCGACCTGCGAGGTCATGCGGCGCAAGGCGGCGGCCTGATGGCGGGACCGCGCCATTTCCTCGATCTGTGGGCGCTGGAGCCGGCGACCCTGCGCGCCATCCTGGCCGACGCCCACGCCCGCAAGGCCGCGCGCAAGGGCTGGGGCCAGGCCCGGCCCGACCCCGACGCGCCGGCCGCCGGGCGGACGCTGGCGATGATCTTCCAGAAGAATTCCACTCGCACGCGCTTTTCCTTCGACGCCGCCATCCGTCAGCTCGGCGGCGCCGCCATCCTCTCCACCGGGGCGGACATGCAGCTCGGCCGCGGCGAGACCATCGAGGACACCGCCCGCGTTCTCTCGCGCATGGTCGATGCGGTGATGATCCGCGCCGACCGCCACGTCGATGTAGAGCGCTTCGCCGCCGCCGCCCAGGTGCCGGTGATCAACGGCCTCACCGACCGCAGCCACCCGTGCCAGATCATGGCCGACCTGATGACGCTGGAAGAGCATCGCGGGGCATTGCCAGGCAAGACCATCGCCTTTGTCGGCGACGGCAACAATGTCTGCGCCAGCTTCATCCACGCCTCGGCCAAGTTCGGCTTTACTTTGAAGGTGGCCTGCCCGCCGGCCTATCAGCCCAAGGCCGAGGATCTGGCCCACGGCGGCGCGGTCGAGGTGACCGGCGATCTGGAGCGCGCGGTTCGCGGCGCGGACTGCGTCGTCTCCGACGCCTGGGTGTCCATGGGCGACGTCGATCACATGGCCCGGGTGGAGGCCTTCGCGCCTTTTCAGGTCGACGAGGCGCTGATGGCGCTGGCGGCGTCCGACGCGGCGTTCCTGCACTGCCTTCCCGCCCACCGCGGCGAGGAGGTCACCTCGGCGGTCATCGACGGGCCGCGCTCGCTGGTCTGGGATGAAGCCGAAAACCGTATCCACGCTCAGAAATCGATCCTGGCCTGGTGCTTCGGCGCCATCGGATGAATTGGGTTCGACCGCACCCTATATCGGCGAGCGCATGACCACGACCGACCCCCCCGCCGACGACATCGTCGCTCCGTTCCAGATCGAGACCCAACCCGTGCGCGGCCGCATCGCCCGCCTCGGTCCCGCCATCGACGAGATCCTGACGCGCCACGCCTATCCCGAACCGGTGGCCAATCTGCTGGGCGAAGCCTGCGCCCTGGCCGCCCTGGTCGGCGCCAGCCTGAAGTTCGAGGGCCGCCTGATCATCCAGGCCCAGGGCGACGGCCCGGTGGCCTATGTGGTCGCCGACTACGACACCTCCGGCGCCCTGCGCGGCTATTGCCGCTTCGACGCCGCGCGCGTGGCCGAGGCCAGCGGCGGGTTCGCCCGGCCCGGCGCCGGCGCCCTCCTCGGCAAGGGCTCGTTCGTCATGACCATCGACCAGGGGCCGGACATGGACCGCTATCAAGGCGTCACGGCCATCGAGGGCGAGACCCTAGCGCTGGCCGCCGAGACCTATTTCAGCCGCTCGGAACAAGTCCCCACTCGGGTGCGCCTGGCCGTGGGCCAGGCGGGGGCCGGCTGGCGCGCCGGCGGCCTCCTGATACAGAACATCGCCGAGGACGACGCCCGCGGCCCGACGGCGGAGGCCTGGACCACTGCCCAGGCCCTGTTCGAAACCCTCGGCGAGGACGAGCTGCTCGATCCAGCGGTGTCGGCCGACACCCTGCTCTGGCGGCTATTCCACGAGGACGGCGTGCGCGTGTTTCCCTCGACGGCCATCACCGCCCTGTGCCGCTGCTCGGAGCAGCGCATCGTCGAGGTGCTGGGTTCCTTCCCCGAGGCCGAGCGCGCCGCCATGGTCGAGCCCGACGGCCGCATCCGCGTCACCTGCGAATACTGCGGCCAAGTCTACGACCTCGCGCCCGAGGCGGTGGGGTAGGCGCACATCCCCCATTGAGGGGGAGGAGGACTCTTTCTCCTTACCTCAACCTCAGCATCGAAGCGTCGCCGTCGAAGGAGACCAGGCGCCACACCCCATCCTCGTCGGCGAAGGTGACCAGGCACGGGCCCCGCCGCTTGGTCACCGCGCACACCCGGCCGTCGGGCAGGGGCCGCAGGGCGGAGGCGATGGCGAAGGTTTCGGGGATCGGCGTCGAGGGCTTGTAGCCATAGTAGTCGGCCACGGCGCGGAACACCTCCGGCTGGATGAGCAGGCCGCCGGCCGCGCGGGCCAATGGTCCGGAGAGCACCACGCCCAGGCCCCTGACCGTCGCGGACGAGCCCGGCGCGGCGGCGCGCGTGACGATGCGTTGCTGGATCTGAGCCTCCAGGGCGCGCCGGTCGACATGGGCGTCGAAAGCCGGACCGTCGTCGTCGCGGATGGCGATCATTAGGGCGTGGACGTCCGAGGCCGCCGAAATCCGCTCGGTGGTGGCGCAGCCGGCCAGCGCGAAAGCGCCGGCGAGCGCGGCGAGGGCGCCAAGCTTCACGCGCCAGTCCTTTCCTTGAAGAAGGCGATCACGCGCTGTTCGCATTGCTTGGTCGGGCCCTCTGGGTCGTTGTCCACGAGATGCAGCGTCAACACCGAATGGGCGGCCATGCGCGGGTCGGGATAGCCGTCCTTGGCGTCGAGCTCGACCGCCTCGAGGGCATCGCCGAACTGACGTTTCAGGGTGTCGAAACGCGTGTCGGGCACGAACGGATCCCCCCGGAAGCGCAAGGCCATCAGCGACAGCCCCTCATCGGCGAAGCGGCGCTTGGCGCAGGCGATCTCATCCGGCGAGACGCCCAAAGCCGCCGCGCGCACGGCCGAGCGGCCGGCGATGGGTAGGGAGGGCTGCGACAGCACCGGCGCCACCACCGACGGCTCGGTCATCATGGCCAGGGCGAAGTTGCCGGTGAAGCACATGCCCACCGCGCCCACGCCCTTGCCGCCGCATTCGGCATGGGCCTTGGCCGCCAGCGCCTTAAGCCAGTCGACGATCGGGCTCGAGCGGTCGGTGGCCCAGACATGGAACTCCCGGCTGATGCAGATCGCCTTCAGCATCACCCCGATCGAATAGCCGGGGGTGACCTCGCGGCCCGGGTCGCCGAACAGGCTCGGGCAGAAAACCGTCATGCCGGCGGCGGCCACGCGGTCGGCGAAGCGGATGACCTGGGGGTGCAGGCCCGGCATCTCGTGGATCACAATCACCGCCGGACCGGCGCCGCGGCGCCATACCGGCCGCGTCCACCGTCCGGCCGGATCGGTGAAGTCGAAACGCGTGTAGTCTTTCAGCGCATCATCGTAGGCCATGGCCTACTCCTAGCTCACAGCCGTTCCGAATTCACGCGCCGCCGACGCCCGCCAGCGCGGCGAGAAGATCAGGAACAGCGGTAGCGGGGCCACGGCCACAAGGGCTGAAAGCAGGCCGGACTTGGGATCGTCCCACATCACCAGGGCGATCAGGGCCCCCTGCGACAGGGCCGCGGCGATGGCGATCCACGGGAACAGCGGCATGCGCCAGGGCCGGTGCAGGTCCGGCTCGGCCAGGCGCAAGCGGATCGCCGCCAGGCAGACGATGAAGATCACCCCGATCGACCACGGCGCATAGATGCGCACGATGCTCTCATACCCTCCCGTGGCCGCGAAGGTCAGGGAGACCACGGCCAGCACGACGAGGCTGTTGCGTGGCGTGCCGCCAGGCGCAACCCGGCCGAGCCAGGACGGCAGGGCCCCATGTCTGGCCATGCGAAAGGTGATGCGCGTGGAAGCCATGGTCTGGAGATTGACGATGGCGGCCAGGGAAAACAGGCCGAAGGCGGTGACCAGGGTGTTGGCCAGGGGTCCCAGACCGACCTTGATGGCGTCGCCGACCGCCAGCGCCGAGCCGGCCACGGCCGCCGGCGCCAGCACATGCAGCACGCCGGCGTTCACGGCTACATAGACCACGGCGCAGAGGCCGATCCCCCAGAAGGTCGAGCGGGCCACGTTGGCCTCGGGGCGATGGACCTCCTCGGAGAAGTAAATGGTCGCGTCCCAGCCGGCGTAGGTCTGGTAGATCAGGCGCACGGCCATGACCGCGGCCCCCACGCCCGTCACCGCCGCCAGATGCGCCGGCGAGGCCGGGATCGGCGCGTGCGGGGTCAGAAACATGATGGCGATGAAGACGACGTAGGCCCCGCCTTTCAGCGCGCTGGCCAGGGTCTGCGACGCGCCGCTGACCCGGGTGCCGATCCAGTTGAGCGCCGCCGTAGCCAGGATCAAGCCGCAGGCGAGAAGGTTGGTCGAGACGCCGCCCAGAAAGCCCAGGCGATGGACATACTCACCGAACACCGAGGCGATGAAGGCGCTGGAGGCGGCGTACTGCACCCAGCTGATCCAGCCGGTGAAGAAGCCGGCCGTGCGGCCGAAGGCGCGCTCGGCGATCGGATAGGGGCCGCCGGCGAGCGGAACGGACGCGCCGGCCTCGACCAACGGCATGGCCGCCAGCATGGCCATAACCCCACCCGCCGCCCAGGCGGCGAGGATCAGAGGCGTATTGGTGAAGGCCTGGGCGACCAGCCCCGGCGCGCGCATGATCCCGGAGCCGATCACGCCGCCGACCACGACCGCCAGGCCGAACATCAGACCGAGCACGCGGAGAAGCCCGGCGGGCGCGCGCGGCGCGATAGCGTCGGTCATGCGGAGCCCCCGGCTGTTCGCGCCCATCCTTGCGGGGGAAGCGGCGCCGGCGCAAGCCGCGGCGCGGCCGCTGGCCTCGATACGCGCCCGCTTGATGCGTCACCCTAATTTTCGTATTTTGCGGAAATTGAGGAATAGAGCATGCTGAAGATCACGGCATCCGAGTTCGCCAAGCGCTTCTCCCAATACCGCTTGGCCGCGCAGCGCGAGCCGGTGGCCGTCACCCATCACGGCCGGGTCACCGAGGTGCTGCTTTCCAAGCGCGACTATGACGAGCTGGGGGGACGGGGCGTCGTGGAAACACCACCCGAGCCAGTGCGCGGCTTCGCGGAGGATCAACAAGCCTTTCGCGGACGGCTCGAGGCCCTGCGCGGCACGGCCGACGCGGGCCTGTCGACCGACGAAATCATGGCCCTGACGCGCGGCGAGGCATGACCTTCGTCGACAGCAATGTCTTGCTCGATATCCTCACTGGCGATCCAGTCTGGTTCGATTGGTCGATCGCCCAGATGGAGATCGCGGCGCGCACCGGACCGCTCCTCTTCAACGAAGCCGTCTACGCCGAGGTGTCGGTGGGATTCGCGACCATCGAGCGCCTCGATTCCGTGCTGAGCGCGGGCGGCCTGACCTTCTCGCCGAGCCCGCGCGAAGCGCTGTTCCTGGCGGGGAAGGTGTTCCAGCGCTATCGCGCCAGCGGCGGAAGCCGGACAGGCGTCCTGCCCGACTTCTTCATCGGCGCTCATGCGGCGGTCAGCGGCTTGGCGCTGCTCACCCGCGATGTCCGCCGCTACAGGACCTATTTCCCAGGGGTCGAATTGATCGCGCCGTGAGGCTCTGGATTTGAAGCTGAGGTAAGCCTAGGCTGGGGTCTGTCGATCCTCGTGAAGCGGAAAGGAGGGGTTAGCCGATGACTGTGTCTCGCCGCCAAGCCCTTCCGTGCGCCCGCCGATAGGCCAAGCCATTCGGCCGGCGTCTCCCGAACGCCGATCGAAGGATCTCTGAAATTGCTCAATACCTATGGCTGGAGCGAGAGGCTCCAGCGCGAATTTGCGCCCCATGCGGCGCAGGGCCTGGTCGCCGGGCGTGTGGTGGCGCAACACCGCGGGCAATGGCGCCTGGTCACCGTCGCGGGTGAGGTGCGCGCGGAAATCTCCGGCCGCCTGGCGCGCGACGCTGAGCGCGGCGGCTATCCGGTCACTGGTGACTGGGTCGCGGCGGCGCCGTCTGCGTCCGACGGCCCGGCGCTGATCGAGCACGTGCTGGCCCGCCGCACCGCTTTCACCCGTCGTTCGCCCGAAGGTGAAATCCAGGTGGTGGCGGCCAATGCCGACATCGCCTTCCTGGTCGCCTCCCTGGAAGTGGGCCTCAACCTGAGGCGACTCGAACGCTACCTGACCCAAGCCTGGGCGAGCCGGGCCGCGCCGGTGGCGCTGTTGACCAAGGCGGATCTCTCCCCCGACCTGAACGGCCAGATGGAACAGGCGCGGCGCATTGCGGCCGGCGCTCCGGTCATCGCCCTGTCCACCGTCTCCGGGGCCGGGCTGGACGCGGTGCGCAGCCACCTCGGGCCGGGCGTGACCGCCGTCATGGTGGGCGCGTCGGGGGCCGGAAAGTCGACCTTGGCCAACGCCCTGCTCGGCGAAGCGCGCATGGCCGTGGGCGCTGTGCGCGGCGACGACGCGCGAGGCCGCCACACCACCTCGCACCGCGAACTCATTCTGCTTCCCGGCGGCGGCCTGCTGCTGGACACGCCGGGCATGCGCGAACTGGCGCTGGACGACGCGACCGAGGGTCTCTCCCAGGCCTTCGACGACATCGAGGCGCTTGCCGCCAGCTGCCGGTTTTCCGACTGTAGCCACGGCAACGAGCCGGGATGCGCCGTGCGCGCCGCGATCGAGGCCGGTGAACTGGACGAGACGCGCTGGCGCAGCTTCCAGAAGCTCGGCCGCGAACTGGGTCACCTCGCCCGCCGAGAGGACCCGGTTCTGCGCGAGAAAACTCGCAAGCAGTGGGCCGCCATCCACAAGGCCAACCGCGCGCGCTACAAGTTTCGCGAGCGGGAGTGAGAGGCCCTACAGCGTTCGCTTGATCTCTTCGACGGTGAAGCACTCGATGTGGTCGCCGGCCTGGATGTCCTGGAAGCCGGCGAAGGCCATGCCGCATTCCTGGCCAGCCTGAACCTCGGCGACTTCGTCCTTGAACCGCTTCAGCGTTTGCAGCGTGCCCAGCTCCAGGATCACCACATCGTCGCGGATGATGCGCACGCGCGCGCCACGGCGCACGACGCCCTCGCGGACGCGGCAGCCGGCGATGCGGCCGATCTTGGAGATGTCGAACGCCTGCAGTACCTCGGCGGAGCCGAGGAACGTTTCGCGCTGAATGGGCGCCAGCATGCCGGACAGCACGCCTTTGATGTCGTCGATCAGGTCGTAGATGATCGCGTAGTAGCGGATCTCGACGCCCTCGCGCTCGGCCAGGTCGCGCGCCTGCTTGGAGGCGCGCACATTGAAGCCGAGGATCGAGGCGCCGGCACCCTTGGCCAGCATGACGTCGCTCTCGTTGATGCCGCCGGCGCCGGACAGGATCGTCCGTGCACGGACCTCGTCCGTCGACAAGCGGTCGAGCGCGCCGACAATGGCTTCGGCCGAGCCCTGGACATCGACCTTGATCACCAGCGGCAGCTCGGAAACCTTCTTGTTGGCCAGCTTGGCCATCATGTCGGCCAGCGAGGTGCCGGCCGCCGCGCCGACCGGCGCGAGCGAGCGTTCGCGCTTCAGCCGGATGCGATAGTCGGTGAGTTCGCGCGCGCGCGCCTCGTTCTCGACCACGGCGAACGCTTCGCCGGGATCGGGGGCGCCGTCGAGGCCGAGAACCTCCACCGGCGTTGACGGACCGGCTTCCTCGACCTGCTCGTCGCGCTCATTGAGAAGGGCGCGGACGCGGCCGAACTGCGCGCCGGCGACCACGATGTCGCCACGGCGCAGCGTGCCGCGCTTGACCAACACCGTGGCCACGGCCCCGCGACCGCGGTCGAGCTTGGCTTCGATCACCACGCCCTCGGCGGTGCGGTCGGGATTGGCCTTGAGCTCCATGACCTCGGACTGGACCAGGATGGCCTGAAGCAATTCGTCCAGTCCGGTCTTCTTGAGCGCTGAAACCTCGACCGCCTGGGTGTCGCCGCCCAGGCTCTCGACGACTATTTCATGCTGGAGCAGTTCGTTGATCACCCGGGTGGGATCGGCGCCCGGCTTGTCGACCTTGTTGATGGCCACGATGATCGGCGCGCCGGCCGCGCGGGCGTGCTGGATGGCCTCGGCGGTCTGCGGCATGACGCCGTCGTCCGCCGCCACCACCAGGATGACAATATCGGTCACGTGAGCGCCGCGGGCGCGCATGGCGCTGAAGGCCGCGTGGCCGGGCGTGTCAAGGAAGGTGACCCGCTCACCACCGGCCAGCCGCACCTGATAGGCGCCGATATGCTGGGTGATTCCGCCATGCTCTCCGCCCGCCACATCGGTCGCGCGCAGGGCGTCGAGCAGCGAGGTCTTGCCGTGGTCGACGTGGCCCATGACGGTGACCACGGGCGGCCGGGGGGCCAGGTGATCGTCGACATCTTCGTCGGCGAGGAAGCCCGTCTCCACGTCGCTTTCCGAAACCCGGCGCACGGTGTGGCCGAATTCGGTCGCCACCAGTTCGGCGGTGTCCGACTCGATGATGTCGGTGGCCTTGAGCATCACGCCCTCGCGCGCGAGGAACTTGATGATCTCCACGACCCGGATGGCCATGCGGCTGGCCAGTTCCTGCACCGTAATCACGTCGGGGATGATCACTTCGCGGGCGCCCTTGCTGGCCTCCTGAACGCCGCCGCGGCGCTTTTCGCGCTCGCGTTCACGCGCGCGCCTAACCGAAGCTAGCGAACGGATGCGTTCGATCGCGCCTTCGTCGTCGCCGGCCACGGCCTGGATGGTCAGACGCCCTTCGCGGCGCTTGGGCTCGCCGCGCGTGCGCGAGACGGCCTTGCCCGCGCCGGCGCGGGCCTTCTTGCCGTCCTCGTCGTCGAAGTCGGGACGGCGGTCGAGATTGAGGCTGCCCGGACGCGGCGTCTGGCGGCTGGCGCGCTGGAACTCCGGCTCGGCCGGGGCGGCCGCCGGACGGGGGCCGGCCGTGCGCGGACCGCCGGGACGGGCGCCGTCGCGCGCGGGGCGAGGCGCGGTGGCCGAATAGCGGACCGTTTCGCCGGGACGCGCCGGACGCTGCGGGCCACCCTC
>Ga0302314_10014607_pt1 | contig 13422 bp, 12 predicted proteins | sample III_Palsa_N2_3_FD_200533 | JGI IMG/M metagenome (GOLD analysis project Ga0302314, IMG submission 200533) | Peat permafrost microbial communities from Stordalen Mire near Abisko, Sweden - III_Palsa_N2_3 | ecosystem: Environmental > Terrestrial > Soil > Palsa > Peat permafrost | place: Sweden...
TGGGCGCGGGTCGGGTCAGTCGAGATACGCCCCATCCCACCCATGGGCCCACCGCCGGCCTAACCTGTGCAACGATGGCTCGTGGAATTTAGCGCGCACTACGAACAGATCTGGCGCGACGAACGGGCGCGCGTGCTGGCGACCCTGATTCGCCTCCTCGGCAGCTTTGAGCTTGCCGAGGAGGCAACGCAGGAAGCTTTTACCGCGGCGCTCGCAACCTGGCCCGCCAAAGGTGTGCCCGAAAATCCGCGCGCGTGGCTGGTTTCCGCGGGGCGCCATAAGTCGATCGATCGTCTGCGCCGCCGCGCGGTGGAGGATCGTCGACTCGATTCTGCGGCCCAGCTATCGGGTTGGGTCGCGGCCAGTGAGAGCATTCCCGCGTCCCAGGAGCACGCTCTGCTCGAAGCAGAGGAGAACCCGGTGCCCGACGACCGTCTGCGCCTGATCTTCACGTGCTGTCATCCCGCGCTCGCTGAAGAGGCGCAGGTTGCGCTGACGTTGCGCACTCTTGGCGGCCTGTCCACGGAGGCGATTGCCCGCGCGTTTCTCAAGCCCGTCGCCACCATTGCGCAGCGCCTGGTGCGGGCCAAGGCCAAGATTCGCGACGCACGCATTCCCTATAGTGTTCCGCCGCGCGCCGCACTGGCCGAGCGGCTGGATGCTGTGCTGCTGGTCCTTTACCTCATCTTCAATGAAGGCTATGGAGCGGAGCCCGGCGAGCCTGAACGGCAGGCGCTGTGCGGCGAGGCCGTGCGCCTCGCACGCGTCTTGATGGAGCTGCTGCCTGAAGAGCCCGAGGCGCGCGGTCTGCTCGCGTTGATGCTGCTGCAACACGCCCGCGTAGCTGCCCGCTATGATGCTTCGGGCGAACTTGTTTTGCTCGAGGATCAGGATCGCTCGCGGTGGGACGCAGCTGCCATTGACGAGGGCGCTCGCCTCACCGCGGAGGCCCTGCGTGTTCATGTCGGCGTGTATGCCCTTCAGGCGGCGATTGCGGCGGTGCATGACCACGCGCGGCGACCGGCCGACACGGACTGGGCGCAGATCGTCGGCCTGTACGATGTGCTGCTGCGCCTGCGGCCGTCGCCGGTGATCGAGCTGAATCGCGCCGTGGCCGTGGCTATGGATCGCAGCCCGGTCGCCGGCCTCGAGACGCTTGAACGGCTACAGGGGCTCGACGATTATTGCCCTTACTGGGCGGCGAAGGCGCAACTTCTGTTGTGGTCTGGCGATCTGCCTGGCGCTGCCACCGCCTATCAACGCGCCAAAGAGCTTGCGGTCAGCGCAGCACAAGAGCGCTTCTTCCAGCGCAGGCTGGATTCCATCTTTGCATCCAGTCCAACAAAGTCTGGCTCATCCGGGGTCAATTGACCTCAGGCGCAATTCTTATAGGCCAAGAATCGACCCACTGACTGAAGGCTTGTCGTCGTCATCATCCGAGTCATGTCCAAAAACCAGCGACGGCTTCTTGACCGGCTGCGGGTCGGAGTCCAGGACAATCGGCGCTAGCTTGCGCGGCTCCGATGGGGCGTCCCATACGATGGGCGCTAACTTTCGCGGTTCGGGCGCGGAGTCGAACACGATCGGCGCAAGGCCGCCTGGAATTCGTCGCGGCTCCGCCGTAGATGTCTCCGGCGGGGCAGGCTGTTGCGGCGGTTCGGGGGCGGGCTCACGCGCGACGGGCGCTGGCTGCTGCGGCTCAGTCGCAATCGGTGTCAGCTTGCGCGGCTCAGGGGGTGAGTCCCATACGATGGGCGCGAGCCTGGGCCGGTCCGTCGTGGCCTCGAACTGAATCGGCGCCAGCCCACCCGGAATCCGTCGAGGCTCCGCTGCCTCCGGCTGTTTAGGCTCCGGCTCTCGTGCGATAGGTGCGGGTCTGCGCGGCTCAGGGGGTAAGTCCCACACGATGGGCGCGAGCCTGGGCCGATCGGGCGCGGCCTCGAACTGGATCGGCGGAAGTCCGCCGGGAATCCTCCGCGGCTCGGCTAGCTCCGGCTTCGGCTTATTTGGCTCGAACTTGCGTAGCTGATTGGCGAGCTGCGAAAACTCGCTTGGAGCGCTGGGCGGAGGTTCGACCTTCGGCTGTTCAGCCTTTGTTTGCTCGACAAGCGCTTGCCTCACCACGCGTGCAGGGCCACCCACGACCACGGTCTTCACGTTCAGGAACTCGCGCATCCCCTCGGCTGCGAGTTCGCGTCCATAGCCGCTCTTCTTGGTGCCGCCGAAGGGCAGCCGCGGATCGCTGGCGACCATCGCATTGAAGAAGACGGCGCCGCAATCGAGCTCGTCGGCGAGCCGCTCGCGCTCGGTCTCGTCAGTCGTCCAGGCACTGGCCGCGAGTCCAAACGGTGTGTCGTTGGCCAGCGCCACCGCCTCTTCCAGCGAGCCGATGCGGAACAGCAGGGCCACCGGTCCAAACAGTTCTTCCCGGGCGACCGCAGCGGTACGCGGCACGCCCGTGATCACCGTAGGCTGAAAGTAAAAGCCGGCCTCGTCGATGCTGGTGCGTTCGCCGCCTGTGAGTACGCGCCCTCCTGCGGCCACCGCCGCAGCTACCTGGGCACCCAAGTCGTCGGCGAGCTTGGCCGTGGCCAGCGGTCCAATGTCCGTGTCCTCGAGCATTGGGTCGCCGATCTTGAGCGCGGCCATGCCCTCGACGAAGCGCCGCTCGAAGTCGTCATAGACATCCTCATGAATCAAGAATCGCTTGGCTGCGATGCAGCTCTGGCCGTTGGCGATACAGCGCGCCTTCACGGCCGCGGTCACGGCCGCATCGAGGTCCGCAGACGGCAGCACGATGAACGGATCGGACCCGCCGAGCTCCAGCACTGACTTTTTGATCAGCCATCCGGCCTGCGCCGCGACGGCGCGCCCCGCTGCTTCGGACCCGGTGACAGTGACTGCCGCAACGCGGTCGTCGGCGAGGATCGTTTCGACTTGGCGAGCCTCGACCAGCAGCGCCTGGAAGCTGCCGCGCGGGAAGCCGGCGCGGCGAATCAGAGCTTCGATCGCCAATCCACATTGCGGAACGTTGGCCGCGTGCTTCAACAGGCCGACGTTACCCGCCATCAGCGCCGGAGCGGCAAATCGAAATACCTGCCAGAGGGGAAAGTTCCACGGCATCACCGCCAGCACTACGCCGACGGGATCGTAGCGGACATAGCTGGCCGTGTGTTCGGTAACGATCTGTTCGGGCGTCAGGATGCGGGCCGCGTTGTCGGCGTAATAGCGGCAGGTTACGGCACACTTCTGCACTTCAGCGCGTGCCGAGACGAGCGTCTTGCCCATCTCCGAGGTGATTAGAGCGGCGAGCTCTTCGGTGTCGGATTCCAGAAGCGCGGCGAGGCGGCGCATCCAGAAGATGCGCTGGTCGAGAGGCTCCTTCGGATAGGTCCTCGCAGCACTGGCGGCGAGCGCCAGCTTGGTGTTGAGCGCCTCAGGCGTGAGCGCATCGAAGCTGCGAAGAACTTTTCCGGTGGCCGGATTCAGAGACTGGATCATAAGGGTCGGTGAAGAAACAGTAACAGTTCAGCGCTGCGAATGACTGTGAACGTAGTTTAGCTGAGCTTTGGTCGGGGGCTTCCCTAAGTCCCATCCAAAGGGCTGTAGACCAATGCGCTACTCAGTCGCCAAACGCGCTAGCGTCAGCGCCAGGAGCCGCGTGCCCAGCGCAATCGCTTCGGGTGAGGCGTACTCGTCGGGCCGGTGCGAAACACCCGCGCGGCAGGGAATAAACAGCATCGCGACCGGGGCGATCCGGGCCATGAAACTGGTGTCGTGATAGGCGCGGGAGACCATCGCTTTATAGGCGACGCCTTCGGTCGCGCAGATTTCTTCGAGCGTTGCAACAATATGCGGGTCGCTGACGGCGGGAAGATCGGCATTGATTTGCTCTTCAGTCACCTTGACGCCGCGGCGCTGCTCGATCTCGGGGATATCGGCCCGCAGCGCGGCCATAATTGCGTCCCGGCGAGTGACATCGGTGTCGCGAATATCGAGCCCCAAGGTGACTCGCGAGGGCACAGAGTTGATCGCTCCGGGGTGTACGGCAACTGTGCCTACCGTGGCGACGGAGTTCGCGCTGCCTGATGCAGCATTCGCCGCGAGTGTGTGTCTCTCGACCGAGAGAATGATCTCAGCCGCTGCGCAGAGTGCATCCCGGCGATCCGGCATGAGGAGAGCCCCGGCGTGGCCGCCGAAGCCTTCGATCACGTAGCGGTAGCTCGCCGGCGCGGCGATGTTGGTCACGACGCCCAGCTTGATTCCATCCCGCTCCAGCAGCGGTCCCTGCTCGATATGCAGCTCGACCCAGGCGCGGAAGTAATCCGGCGGGAGCTTCACGCTGGCGAGCGGGTCATTGAACCCGGCGGCGGTTCGGACCTGTTGCAGGGTGAGGCCCGTGGGGGCCTGGGGATCGGTTTCGGAGAGGCGGTCTGGTAGCTTATCGGCGGCCTCCGGGTCGAGCACTCCGCCAAGCAGCCGTGAGCCGAGGCAGCCGATACCGAAGCGTGTCGGCTCCTCGCTGGTGAACAGGATCGTCTCGATCGAGCGTCGCGGCACGAAGCCCGACTCCTTCAGCGCCCGCATCGCCTCGAAACCGCCGAGCACACCGACCGTGCCGTCGTACATGCCCGCGTGCGGGATGGCGTCGGCGTGCGATCCAGTGCCGACCGGGGCGAGATCTGGCTCGGAACCCTCAAAGCGAAAGAAGGTGTTTCCCACTGCATCGACGCGGATCGCAAAGCCAGCTTCAACCGCAAGGGACTTGAGCCAGGCTCGTGCCTCCAGATCGCGCGGCGTGAAGACGATGCGCGTAACCGCCTGTGTCGGCGGCGGCAGCGCGGGATCGTTTATTGGCGGGCAATCGGTGATGCTGGCGAGGTGATGCAGCTCGCGGAGCAGGCGGTCTGTGTTGATCGTGAAGCCGGTCATAATGTCACAGCGTGTGCCGGTTGAAGTCCTTGTAGATAAGGTACTTTGCCGGCACTTTTCCAATCGCGCCGAACCACTGTGGGCAGAACGGCGCCATCCAGATGAAGTCGCCCGCGGTCGTCGGATACCAGCTATCTCCCAACCGATAAATCCCGCCGCCTTCGAGCATCAGCAGCCCGTGCTCCATGTAATGCATCTCCACCTGCGATAGCGCCGCGCCGGGCGCATAGGTCATCGTATTGCAAGCGAAGTCGAAGGCAATCGAGTCAGGCAGCAGCGAGCGCACCTGCAGATCCTCATCGCCGTTGAGCGGTACCGAAGCGATCTCGTCTTCCTGTCCGATCAGGAACCACGGATAGGGAATGGGATCGTCTTCCTTGCTCATCATTTCATCGAGCGGTAGAAACGGCTTGTCGATTACGGCCAGCCGTGATGGTTCAATGGCTGTGACTTTGTACGGGTACTCGGTCGGGAAATAAGCATAGCCGCCGGGCTTCAGCGTGTGCGGTTCGGACTTGCCGGGCTCCTCTAAGATCAGGTCTCCGGAGAGCACATAGATTAGGCGCTGCGTTGGCCCTTGTAGAAGCTCGCCGTCCGCGCTGAACTCCACGGTCATCTGCGTGAATGCCGAGCCGACTGCGGGAGCAACATGAACGATCGCAAGCCCTCCGGTGAGCCCCGGAAGCGGCGTCCGGATGAACGTGTCCGGTGTTTGCAGCAGATGATCGCGGCTGTTGGAGCTGCGAGTTTGGCCAAGGTTGTGCATAGGGGATGATTGTAAGTCAGCGACTCAGTGCGGGTGCAGATGCAGCAGCAGGTTGAGGACGGTAGCCAGCGCGGCTTCGACGTCTTCTTCGCGCACGTCCTCGTCGGGATGATGCGAAAGGCCGCCGGGCGAGCGCACGAACAGCACCGTCGTGGGCACGACTGGCGCAAGGATCATCGCGTCGTGACCTGCGCCGGAGAAGATCGGCTTGGTGTCGAAGCCGGCACGCTCGGCGGCCTGATGCAGCTTCACGCAGAGGTCGCGGTCCATCGGAACGGCGCGCTGCTCGGTCTTGACGACGGCATGCACAGCGACGCCACGCAGGGCTCCGGCAGCCTCAGCCTTGGTGAGCAGATGGGCTACTGCAGCGTGGCGTGATTCATCCCTCGGATGTCGCACATCCAGCGATGTATGGACTGTGCCGGGAACGACGTTCATCGCGCCAGGAAGCGCGGTCATACGCCCGACCGTGGCGACGAGTTGCGTGTAATTCGCGGCGTACCGCTCTACCTCGATGATCCATTGTGCGGCGGCTGCAAGTGCGTCGCGGCGCAGCGGCATCGGCGTTGTTCCGGCGTGGTTGGCCTGGCCTTCGAACGTAAGCTCCAGCCGCGACTGCCCGACGATTGCCTCGACAACGGCGAGAGAAGCGTCCTCGGTCTCCAAGACCGGCCCCTGCTCGATGTGGACTTCGATCGCAGCGAAGGTGTTGGGGCTGAGCGGGCAAGTTTCAGGGATGCGCTCGGGGTCGAGACCGAAGTTCTTGATGGCGTCGGCGACGGTGATTCCGTCGGCGTCCGTGCGGGCAAGATGCGCGGCCGTAAGCTGTCCGGTTGCGGCGAGCGATGACAGAAACGGAAAACCGAAGCGGGCGCCCTCTTCCTCGGCAAACGCGATCACTTCGATGTGAAATGGCAGCGGCGTTGAGCCGAGTTCTTCCAGCACCGCAAGCGCCAACAGAACTCCCAGTGGGCCGTCGAAGGCGCCTGCGTTGGGTACTGTATCGATGTGCGAGAACAGAAGAAGCGTTGGCGCATCGACCTGCGCGCTGCGTCGCACGGCCCGCAGATTGCCGGCGTCGTCAGTGCGCGCCTCGAGACCGGCCTGGCGCATCCACCAGCTCACCAGTGTGTGTGCATCGCGCGTGGCAGGCGAAAGAAACAAGCGCGTTGTCTCGCCGGGAACGTCGGTAATGAGCGCAAGCTCGCGGCAGCGCGAGATGATCTTCGCCGCGCGAGTTGTGGTCACTTCTGGTGGAGTGTTGAGAGCTTTGTGCATCCACAAGCATTCTACGATCCCACGCGCCAGGCCGGCTCAGGCGCGGCGGATCGTCGCTTCGATGGTGCCGTGCGGCTCGTCGGTGGGTACGAAGATGTTGTTCGGGTTCGTCTGCCCGAAGCGGCCGAGGTCGACCAGCAAGTTGTGCTTGTTCGGCATCAGCATGTAGACCTCGTCGATGATGTCGGTGTGGTCGAGCGCGGCCTCGGCCATGGCGTAGAGCGTCTGCTGGACGGAGAGCGAATCATGTTTGGCGAAGGTCGAGAGCATCGTCTCGCGCAGGTGCGCACGCACCTTGTTGAAAGCAATGCCATCAGCAAGGGCAATCGAGGTGTAGGTCCACTCGGCCTTCAGCGCCGTGCCGAATAGCCGGTCGGTGGTTTCCGGCAGCGTGGTCAGCGAGTCTTTGATGTAGCCCGTAAAGGCCGAGTCCGCCGTCTTTAGAATCGTCAGCCGATCCAACCCGCTGGTGATGCGAAAGCCCTCACCCTGCGCGCGCGAAACAGTCGTCGTCTGCCGCTCGTCCGATCCCCGCGCGAATGCGGTGGGATAGGGCCTGCCTTCCACGGACAGCCGATTCCACAGCGTAGATTCAATCACGATTTCCGCACTCGAGACCTGCGGATTGCGCGTCAAAATGTAGTCCGCCAATTCCTTCGCGTAGTCCTCAACGCTATCGGCCTTGGATTCGCGCGCTACGAAGTAGACGGTGTTCTTCATTGTGTCGGTCGGCAGAATTTTGGAGTTGTCACCCAGCGTGTGCGCGGTCTCGAAGTCGCCGGAGAGGAGTAGCTGCACCGTCCACTCGTCGAGATCATGATGGTCAACATGTTTCGTGACGCGCATCAGACGCACGCGCGATTTGCCGTACCGGTCGGAGACGAGTTTCACTGCCATCTTCAGCTTCCCCTGTAGGTGGTGTACCCGTTGGCCGTGAGCAGCAGCGGGATGTGATAGTGCTGCGCCGGATCGCGCACGGTAAACACAATGGCCACGTGCGGATATAGCCCCTGCAGGCCCTGAGCTTCATACCAGGCCGCCGTCTCAAATCGGATGGAATACTCGCCGGCCTCAAGCTCGGCTTCGCCGAGCAGCGTGCGACAGCGCCCGTCGGCATCGGTGACGCCGGCGCCGATCTCCGTCCATCCCGCGGCCTGCAACTGCCACAGCCCGAGCTTCACGCCTGCCGCGGGCCGGCCCAGCGCGGTGTCGAGAATGTGCGTCGAAAGTCCCATAGGCAGTGAGTAGAGAGTAAGGAGTATGCAACAGAGAGTAAAGCGTTATGAGTGCGACAACCACTTGCGGAGGCGAAGCTGCGTGATCTGGCGCTGCTGCTCGGCTGCCTCGCGCAACTCTGTCTTCGCGTCATTCGCCAGCCGCGCGCGCAAAATCGCCAGCATCTCAGCAGCGGTCTTGCCGCTCGCGCAGACGATGAAGATCCGCCCAAAGCGCGCCTCGTACTCTCGATTGGCGGCGGTCAGCTCCGCTTCCGTGTCTGCTGTGAGTTGCGCGGCGCTTTGCTCGGAAGCGGACCATGTGAGACTCTGCGCGGTCGCGGTCTTTGCTTTGTGCTCGCCGATGCGTGGATGCGAATCGAAGGCCTGCTGCCAGTCTGCTTCGGGGAGACTGCGCCAAACGATGTCTGCGGTGCAGGTAAGGTCGAAGGCTGTGTCGAATGGGCGGAGCGCGGCAAGCTTTTCGGCCCATGCTTGCGAGCCATTGCACGGAAGGATGGCCGTTGCTGCGGTTTCGGCGTCGAGGCCGTTCCACTGCTGCAGGACTGTGAGCGCCGAGTTGGTTGTGGGTGATTGAAGCATCTGGCTTGCGAGTCTAGCTGTGAGAAGAGGATAACGCGTACTCCCGCCCGCGCGGTGCGCCGGGGAACGCATCGCCCGCGTCCGTGCGCGTGAATACCCGTTCACCGCGCAGCCATGTAGAGCGCACCGCTCCACGCAGCGTCTCGCCCATGTACGGCGAAATCTTATGCCGGTAGTGCAGTATCTCCGGCGTGACCACGAAGCTCGCCTCGGGATCGAACGCCACGAGGTTCGCATGCTTGCCCGGTTCGATCGAGCCGACGTGCGAATTCAATCCGGCGAGCCGCGCAGGCGCTGCCGAAGTCCACTCCGCCAGCCGCGCCAGTGAGATTTCGCGCCGTGTGCATTCGGTCCAGAGCACCGAGATCGCCGTCGACAGCGACGCAATTCCACCCCACGCCTGATCGAATCGGCCCACCTCTTCGCCCGGCTGCGTCGCTTCAAGCCGCTTCATCGACGGCGGGCAGGGCGAGTGGTCAGTTGCAATCAGGTCGATGGTTCCGTCGCGCAGTGCCTGCCACAGCAGCTCGCGATTGGCCGCGCTGCGGATCGGCGGTGCAGCCTTGAACAGCGTCGCACCGTCGGGAATTTCCTCCGCAGTGCAGTGCAAGAAGTGCGGGCAGGTCTCGACTGACACCGGCAGCCCCTCACGCTTCGCCGCGGCAATCAATGGCAACGCCTTGGCCGTTGAAAGATGCACGATGTGTAGCCGGAAGGGCGTCTCGCGGCACAACTCCAGCAGCATCTCAATTGCCTCGAGCTCGGCTTCATCGGGCCGATAGGCCATGTAGGTCGCATACTTTCGCCAATCCGCGCCCGCCTCGTTGAGGTACGCGAAGGCCGCGTTGATCGTGCGGTCAAGCTCGGCATGAACCAGCAAGGGCAGGCCGGTGCGCGCAATGTATGGAATCGCGGCGACCAGGTTCTCTTTATCGATCGCCGTGAATCCGTCGCAGCCTGGATAGATCAGGAAGCTTTTGAACCCCGGCACCCCCGCCAGCGCCAATGGCTCAATCTGGTGCTGATTGCCATCGACGCAGCCGCCCCATAGCGCGTAGTCGATGGTGCATTGGTTTGTGCCGCCGGGGCCGCCAGTGCTCGCTGCGTCGCGCTTCAGCTCCAGCGCATTCACGTCCGTGGTTTCGGGCAGGCAGTTGAGCGGCATATCGATCACCGTAGTAAAGCCTCCAGCGGCCGCGGCGCGCGTGGCCGTGGCAAAGCCCTCCCACTCGGTGCGACCGGGCTCGTTGATGTGTGTATGAACGTCGATCAGCCCCGGCAGCAGCGCTAGCGAGCCCAAGTCTTCCACTGGAATGTTCGCGTCGAGTTCAGATGCAGGCTTGACCGCGACGATGTGCTCGCCCTCAATCACAACAACACCATCGACCTCACCCTGCGGTGCGATGACGCGGCGGGAACGGAGAGCGTGTACCATGTTGCTGATTAGAGCCGAACTCCAGCGAATAGGGAATAGGCAGCCCAAATAGAGGATCAATGCAGGTAAATCCTGAGTTTATGCGGCAGGCAATTGAGCTTGCGACCGAGAACGTGACTAGTGGTCGCGGCGGCCCGTTCGGCGCGGTCATCGTCAAGGACGGCGTTGTGATCGCTGCCGCCGCCAATGTGGTGACCTCGACCAACGACCCCACGGCACACGCAGAGATCACGGCGATCCGCGCGGCCTGCACGACGTTGGGCAGCTTCAGCCTCGAAGGCTGCGAGCTCTATACCAGCTGCGAGCCTTGCCCGATGTGCCTCGCCGCAACGTACTGGGCGCGCTGCAAGACGATCTACTACGGCTGCAACGCGCAGGATGCCGCGCGCGCCGGCTTTGACGATGCATTCCTCTACGGCGAGATGAAGAAGTCGCTGGCCGAGCGCTCGCTGCCCATCGTGAACCTCTGCCCTGAGGAAGCGTGGCAGGCGTTTCAGGCATGGATCGACAGCCCCAAGAAGGTGGAGTACTGATGGCTGTTCTGCGCGTTGGATTGTTGGGGTTTGGAACCGTCGGCAGCTCGTTTGCCGAGGTGCTCGCGGCGCAGCGCAACGATTCCATCCAGATCACGCACGTCTTCAATCGCGGCGTGGCGCGCAAGAAGCAGCATGAGCGCGCGAAGTTTGTGCCTGCCGGCGCGGTGTGGACCGAGCGCGTCGAGGATGTGCTCGATGCCGCCGATGTGGATGTAGTCATTGAACTCATGGGCGGCCTCGATCCCGCCGAAGCGTGGCTGCGGTCGGCGCTCAGCGCGGGCAAGCATGTGGTTACGGCCAACAAGCAACTCATCGCGACGCGCGGCGCGGAGCTCTTCGATATCGCCGCGCGCTCGGACGTGCAACTGCTCTATGGCGCGGCGGTCGCCGGCGGTGTACCAGTGATACCAGGCATGGCCCAGGGCCTCAGCGGCGACCAGGTGACGCGTATCAGCGGCATCGTCAACGGCACCTGCAACTTCATCCTCAGCTCCATGGAGACTGGCGCGGATTATGGCCAGGTCCTTGCCGAAGCGCAGCGCAAAGGCTATGCCGAAGCTGACCCCTCCGCAGATGTTGACGGCTACGATGCGCGCGCCAAGTTGTGTATCCTTGCGCGCCTCGCGCTGCATGCGGAGATCGATCCAGAACAGGTGCCCGCGCAGACCATCGCGCGCATCTCGGCGATTGATTTCGCCTATGCGAAGGAGCTCGGCTGCACCATCCGCCAGGTCTCTCGCGCGCAGCTTGCGTGCGACGCAGTCAGCGCCAGCGTCGGTCCCATGCTGGTGCCCATGACGTCGCCGATCGCCTACTCGCATGGCACGCAGAACATGGTCGTGACCAGCGGGCGCTTCGGCGGCGACGTCGTCTTCAGCGGACATGGGGCCGGCGGCCATCCCACCGCCGTCGCTGTCGTAAGCGATGTGCTAGCGATCGCGCAGGGAAGCGTCGCCGTGCGCCTGCCCGCGAAGAAGATGCCCATTGTCGACGAGGCCATCGCGCCGCACTACCTGCGCTTCATTGTGCGCGACCAGCCCGGAATCGTCGCCGCCATCGCCGGCTCGCTGGCCAAGGCCGGGGCTAACATCGATTCGATCCTGCAACACCGCGGGCATCCAGATGAGCGTTTGCCGTTCGTCGTAACCACCGAGCCATGCTTGAGTTCGAAGCTGGACGAGGCCATCGCCGAGATGGGCGCTATGGATTTTATGGTCGAGCCGCCGTTGTGCCTGCAGATCCTGGTCGTCGATGACCCTGACACCGACTAAGCGAACCATCACACCAACAAGGAAGTCTTCCCATGCCGTCACGTTCCCGGTTCCTGCTGAAGTGTCTCAGTCTCATTCTCCTGCTGGGAGCTGTTGCATCCGCGCAGGACGTCACGCCTGTCATCCATGTCGCCAATCCGCCGAACCTTGCGATTCAGCAGGCCAAGCACTACGTCGTGCTGGTGTCGCTCGACGGCTTCCGGTATGACTACGGCCAGGAGTATGGCACGCCGCACCTCGACGAGATGGGTCGTGACGGAGCGAGCACGCCCACCGGAATGCTGCCGTCGTATCCGTCCATAACGTTTCCCAACCACTACACGCTGGTCACCGGTCTGCGGCCTGAACACCATGGCATCATCGGGATGGAGTTCACCGACCCTGACCGCAAGGCCACGTATCTCTTCTCGGACTCCAAGATCAACGGCGACGGAAGCTGGTACCAGGGCACGCCGCTGTGGGTACTGGCGGAGCAGCAGGGAATGCGCTCGGCGTGCTTCTTCTGGCCGGGCTCGGAGGCCGACATTGATGCCGTGCGGCCGACCTTCTACCTGCACTTCGACGACACCGTCGACGACAAGAAGCGCATTGACCAGATCGCCGAGTGGTTGAAGCTTCCGCCCGACCAACGGCCGCACTTCATCACGCTCTACTACTCAAACGTCGACCACGCCGGGCACAGGTTCGGTCCGGATTCACCCGAGACGCGCGACGCTGTGCATCACGTCGACGACCTCATCGGCCAACTGCGCGACACCCTCAAGGCCAGCGGCCTGCCGGTCGACCTGATCGTCACCGCGGACCACGGCATGATCAAGCTCGATCCGAAGCCGGTTGTGCTTGATACCTTCGCGAACCTTGACCACTTCAAGACGGCTGGACCGTTTCTCTATGCGGATACCGAAGCCGACGCGGAGAAGGCTTACGAGGAGTTTCGCGCGCATCCTGATCCGCGCTTCACGGTCTACCGGCGGCTGGATGTGCCGAAGGGGTTGCACTACAACACCAGCGCGCGCGAGGGCGATCCTGTGGCGATTCCGAATGGCGCTTACAGCCTGTATCCGCATGCGCCCTCGCGTCCGCCGAACATCGGCAGCCACGGCTTCGATCCGCACACCATGCCCGAGATGAAGGCCATCTTCTTCGCCGAGGGCCCTGACATCAAGGCGGGTGTGAAGCTGCCGAGCTTCGACAACATCGATGTTTATCCGTTTATTGCGAAGCTGCTCGGATTGGAGATTCCGCCGATTGATGGCGAACTCAAGCCGCTGGAGCCCGCGCTAAAGAAATAGGCGGCTCAGTACTTCGGCAGCGACTTATCGATGCGATCGGCCCATGCCAAAATCCCACCCGCCAGATTGCTGACATTGGTGTAGCCGTTCTCTTT
>Ga0302314_10014608_pt1 | contig 13422 bp, 14 predicted proteins | sample III_Palsa_N2_3_FD_200533 | JGI IMG/M metagenome (GOLD analysis project Ga0302314, IMG submission 200533) | Peat permafrost microbial communities from Stordalen Mire near Abisko, Sweden - III_Palsa_N2_3 | ecosystem: Environmental > Terrestrial > Soil > Palsa > Peat permafrost | place: Sweden...
TCCCTCGCCAAACCCCAACACACCCCGCGCCACACACATGCCCACCAACCCCACCATCAACGCATGAGCCCCCGAAGCCAGCGACCACACCGTCACCGCCACCAGGATCGTCACCCAAACTCCCTTGCGATCAATGAAGTACCCCCACACTGGGTTCGACACCATATAGCAGATACTGAACGCCGAAACCGCATACCCATACTGCGTCGCGCTCATATGCAGATCGCCCAGAATCGTCGGACTCAAAATTGCCAGCACGCTCCGGTCCGCATAGCTCAGCAGCGACAGCAACAGCATCCCAACGCACGGCGCCCATTGTTTGACAAAAGAAGATCGTTCATTAGTCACGGTCTAGCCATTGTGCCAGCATCGCCTCCAAAGTAGCGACTAACGTGCATTCCCCCCACGAATCAGCGACAATATCTACATGGAGCTTCTCGTTTATTCCGCAGACTGGTGTCGCGACTGCCGCGAGGCAAAACGCTTTCTCACCAAGCACTCAATCCCCCACACCGAAATCGACATCGAAACCACCCCCGGCGCCGCCGACGAAGTCGTCGCCAAGACCGGCAAGCGCGGCATCCCGCAGTTCGTCCTCGACGGCAAATGGATCCAGCCCTACAAACCCGGCCAGGGCTTCCTCCACGAAGAAATGGCCGAACTCTTCGGCGTCACCGAACCCTAAACCCATAAACCGAAGAGTATCTGCTGTTGCTTTTCTGGTTGTCATTCCGAGCGAAGCGAGCGAACCTGCTGTCTCCCGTTCTTCGTCAACCCACCACCAAACTCGGGTGCCCCATTCATGACCGTTCCATCGTCATGAGTGGGAAAGTATGACCTAAACCCACCACGCCTTTGCCTTACTTCGCAAACCTTCGCTCTTAACCTTTGCGACCTTTGCGTTCAAGGCTGTTGCTCTTGTCTTTGCTGTTGCTCTTAACGGAGGAAGCAGGGGCCTTCACGCCCCTGCTTCCAACCCACCACAAATCGGGCTTCAGCCCCGGCGTACCTACTCCTCCACCACCGGCACCACCACATCCCCCGTCTCCGGCTTAGCCTTCCCACCCCCAAACGGCCACCGCAGCCTCAGCACGCGTTCACGATCACTCTCACGATGCGCCTGCTCACTCCGCCCCTTCAACAAGTCGTCAATCGTCAGCACACCCAGCAACTTTCCGTCATAGTCCACCACCGGAAACGACGTCAGCTTGCTCTGCGCCATCAACACCGCACACGTCCGCAGCGTCGTCCCTGGCGTCACCGTCCTCGGCCTCGTCGACCCATCATTCTCCAGCGGCTGTTGAAGGTCCTGCTGCTTCGCCGCCGCCATCATCTGCGACCGCGTCAGAATCCCCGTCAACTTCCCATCGCCATCCACCAGCGGAAAAATCCTCTGCCAGTGCGACCACGCCTCCGCACCGCGCTCTTCCATCTTCTGCAACCAGTCCGCCGCATCCTTCCGCGTCGCATGTTCGTTCAGCGCATACACGCTCGTATGCATGGCCTGGTTCACCAGCATCGTCTCCAGCGGATCGACGCCAAACTCGCGGCTCAAATGCAGCCCCTTGCGGCTCAACCCCTCCGTAAGCATCGACCGCGGCATCACCAATACGCTCACCGCATACGCCGCCACGCAGCTCAGCAACACCGGCAGCATCAGGCCGCCATTATGCGTCAGCTCCAGCGCCAGCATCGCTGAGGTCAGCGGTGCTCCAATCGCCGCCGCAAGCACCGACGTCATTCCCACCAACACCCACGCGCCCGTAGACATCACCGGCATCAGGTGCCCCAACGCCGCACCAAGCGCTCCACCAATCATCAGCAACGGCGCCAAAATACCGCCCGCCGTATTCGACCCCAGCGAGAACACCCAGATCAAGCTCTTGATGATCAACACACCCGCCAGCAGCTTCCATCCGTTGTCGCCCGAAATCATCTGCTGGATCACGCTGTAGCCCACGCCCAGCGCCTTCGGAAACACCAACCCACCCAGCCCGACGCCCAGCCCGCCAATCGCCGGATACCACATCCAATGAATAGGAATCTTCTCAAACATGTGCTCGCTGAAGTGCACCGCCTTGCTCAGCCCCGCCGCCACAAACGCGGCAATCACACCCAGCACCAGCGCACCCAGCATCGCCGAGTGATACACCGGAGCCCCCGTCGGCATCATCTCCAACAAGCTCTGCGGCCCCAGCAACAACCGACGCACCGCACCCGCCGTCACACAAGCAATCGCTACCGGAACCAGCGACCTCGGCCGCCACTCAAACAGCAGAATCTCCACCGCCAGCAGCGTAGCTGACATCGGGCAGTTGAACGTCGCCGCCATACCCGCCGAAGCACCCGCCACCATCAACACCGTGCGTTCGGAGTCCGTCATCGGCAGCAACTGCCCCAACACCGATCCAATCGCACCGCCGGTAATAATCACCGGACCTTCAGCCCCGAACGGCCCACCCGATCCAATCGAGATCGCCGTCGCGATCGGCTTCAGAATCGCCACGCGCGGCTGTACCTTGCCGCCGCCAAACACAATCGTCTCCACCGCTTCGGGCATACCGTGCCCACGCACCTTCGGAGAAAGATACCGCGCAATCAACCCGACAATCAGCCCACCCAGCACCGGCATCAACGCCGACCACCAATGCACCCCGCTCATCCACGGGTCCACTTCCTTCACACTCACCCGATGGAAATAAAACGCATTCGTGCTCAGCGCAATCATCTCCAGCAGCGCCCACGCCGCCACCGCGCTCACCGCACCCAGACACGCAGCCAGTGCACTCACATAAAGGATCCGGCTATCCGCCGAATAATCCCGCAACTTCCCGGCCAACGGCACACTCATCGTTTCTCGTTTTCTCCTGTTGCTTCATCCATCTGTTTCACGCTTTGCAACTCACCCAGCAACTGCATCAACTCTTCCCCATTGCTCTGCAGCTCCACCAGGTGCATCGCCACCAGCTTCTGCAACATCGTCCATCCCTGCGCCGTAAGCTCCACCAGCGACCGCCGCAGGTCATTCTCATCGTCCCGGCGCTGCACCAGCCCCGCACGCTCCGCCCTGTCCACCAGCTCCACCGTACTGTTGTGCCGCAGGATCATCCGCTCAGCGATATAGCTGATTGAAGCAGGCCTATCCGCCGCCCCAATCACCTGCATCAACTGGTACTGCTGCGCCGCAATCCCCAAACTCTCGGACGCACCTTCGCTGAAGCTCAAAAACGTTCGCAGGTGGTAACGAAACTCGGCCAGTTCCTCGAGCCGCGGAATCTTGGCTACCGGTTTGTTTTCTTCGCTCATCAAGGTATCCTCCCCATTGTATCGTGTTGCGATATTTGAAGTCTTCCATCCCCTCATTCACTAACCTCACCCTCAAAAAACATTCCCTCACTGCACTCGGTACACTAGCCTTGCACCCCTGGTTTTAGGAGCCCGTCTTGATCACCCGTTACACCCGTCCGCAAATGGCCAGCATCTGGTCCGAAGAGAGCAAGTTCAACAACTGGCTGCGCGTCGAGCTCGCCGCCACCGACACGCTCGCCCGTGCCGGCATCGTCCCCGTCGAAGCCGCCGCCGAACTCCGCCAGCGTGCCACCATCCCCGCCGACGGCATGAAAGCCTTCGTCGCCCGCATCCACGAAATCGAAGCCGAAACCCGACACGACGTCCTTGCGTTCACCACGGCAGTCGCTGAAATCGCCGGTCCCTCCGCTCGCTGGCTGCACTACGGCCTCACCTCCACCGATGTCGTAGACACGGCGCAGGCCTTAGCCATCACACAAGCTTCCATCTTGATTCGTTCTGGAATTCTCCGCCTTCGCGACGTTCTACGCAAGCGCGCCATCGAGTTCCAGCACACGCCCACCGTCGGCCGCACCCACGGCGTCCACGCCGAGCCCACCACCTTCGGCATGAAACTCCTGCTCTGGTACTCCGAAATGGGACGCAACCTCAAGCGCTTCGACGCCGCTGCCGAAGACCTCCGCGTCGGCAAAATCTCCGGCGCCGTCGGCGCCTTCGGCAAGCTCAAACCCGAGCATGAAGAAGCCATCGTTCGCGAGCTAGGCCTCACCCACGCCTCCATCTCCACGCAGGTTCTACAGCGCGATCGCCACGCGGCCTACATCACCACGCTCGCCGTGCTCTGCTCCTCGCTCGACAAGATCGCCACCGAAATCCGTCACCTCCAACGCACCGAAGTCCGCGAAGCCGAAGAGTTCTTCTCCGCCAAGCAAAAGGGCTCCAGCGCTATGCCTCACAAGCGCAACCCCATCACCTGCGAAAACATCAGCGGCCTTGCTCGCGTAGTTCGCGGCAACGCCCAGGTCGCGCTTGAAAACGTGGCTCTCTGGCATGAGCGCGACATCTCGCACTCCTCCGCCGAGCGCGTCATCCTGCCCGACACCACCACCCTCACCGACTACATGCTCGACAAAACAGCTACCCTCATCGAGAAGCTGCTCGTCTACCCTGCCCGCATGTTGAAGAACCTCGAACTCACCGGCGGCCTCATCTACAGCGGCCAGCTCTTGCTCGACCTCGCCGAAGCTGGCATGTCCCGCGAAGACGCCTACCGCCTCGTCCAATCCCACGCCATGCAGGCCTGGGGTTCTGTAGACGAACCAACCCCACTCAGCTACCGCAAGCTCATCGAGTCCGACCCCGAAATCACGGCCCGCCTCTCCCCCGAAAAAATCGCCGCCGCCTTCGACGTCACCCGCCAGCTAACCAACATCGACAAAGTCTTCACCAGAGTCCTCGCCGAAGACTAATCCTCGCAGCCGCACAATCTGTCTCTGGTACCAGCACAATCCGGGTGCCCCGGGTCCGGACTCTCGGACCCGGGCATCGGCGAAGCCGACCGCTCTCCTCCGTAGTTGCGAGAAAAGGGGTGCCCCATGTTCGCGATGGCTTCATCATCGCTAACCGGGGTGGATAACGTGGGCATCGCGCGAAGAGCGCGACCGCTCTCTCTCAAACCGCCCAGACTCTCAAACCCCACAACAACCCAGGTACCCCGAGGCTTCAGCCTCGGGTCTCATAAGGCTTCCACACAATGGGGCTTTAGCCCCTGGGGTATGCCTTCCTATCCATCTGCACATCCTCTACGGAAACAAACCACAACCTACTCCACCAACAAATACTCAAACTCATAAGAATGCTGCCCCCCAGCAATCTCAATCACAAACGTCCCGGAAATCCCTTTCAACTCCCCGGTCCCCGACCCCGGCACCACCACAATCGTCATCTTGTGCGCACCCCCACTCATCGTCGCCGAGTGCTGCAGCGCAAAGCTCCCATGCTTGCCCGCAAGGGTCCCCGTCACGACTTCCATCGCAACATACCCCGCCTCACCCATCTTCGGATCGCCCCCCGAAATCATCTCGCCTTTGGTAGTCGCTTCCAGATCCCCAACAATCTGTTTATCGATCGAAAACCGCCCCAACGCCTCCGCCGGCGCAGGCGTCACCGGAGTCATCTTCACCGTAAACGTTCCACGAGCACGTTGCATCGCCATCGTCTTCTCCCTCTTCTGTGCCTAACCCATCGACACCAACACCCTAACCCAACTAGCAACCGCGCCCCAATAGTAATACCCTAACCCCAGCCCTGATCCGCAATCCGCTACTGTCTACTGTCTAATCTCTACGCTCTACTCTCTGTTCCCTACCCTCTGTTCGCTGTTAACTGTTTGCTGTTAACTGTTTGCTGTTAACTCCCCCACCACCCTTATGCTCTTCCAAATCCTCGACGCCGCTCTCTCCTCTACCACCGCCCGCTCCGGCGACTGGCTCGCCTGCAAACCCGGCTGTCACCAGTGCTGCGTCGGCGTCTTCCCCATCTCGCAGTTCGACGCCGAAAACCTCCGCTCCGCCCTCACGCAAGCCGACCCCGCCACCGCCGCCCGCATCCACATCCGTGCCACAGCCTCACGCGCCCGCCTCACCCGAGACTTCCCCGGCGACCCCACCACCGGCCAACTCTTCACCCACCCCGACCACGAGTCCGCCTTCGACGACTTCGCCAACGACGAACCCTGCCCCGTCCTCGACCCCACCACCGGAACCTGCGACCTCTACGCCGCCCGCCCCATCCAGTGCCGCACCTTCGGCCCACCCATCCGCAACGAAGACAACGCCCTGGGCGTCTGCGAACTCTGCTTCATCAACGCGCCCGAGACCGAAGTAGTCCGCTGCGAAATGGACCAAAGCTGGCGTCCCCTCGAAGACTCCCTCATCGCCGCCGCCGAGCAACGCACTGGACTAGAAGGCCCCACCCTCATAGCCTTCGCTCTACTCCCCATCACCCCATAGAAATCCGCCGTTGCAGTTGCCTTTCTTTCTGTCATTCCCGTAGGACATCTGCTTCTGCCTTTCAAGTTGTCATTCCCGTAGGGAATCTGCGTTTGTTCTTGTTCTTTGCTCTTGCCTTTCTAGTTGTCATTCCGAGCGCAGCGAGCGAACCTGCTTCTAGCTTTTGCACTCTCCCGTTCTTCCCCAACACCACCACAAACGCATGGGTGCCACATTCATGACAGTCCCATCGTCATGAGTGGAAAAGTAACCACTCAACAAGCCACGCTCTTGCCTTACTTCCCGAACCTTCGCTCTTAACCTTCGCGACCTCCGCGTTCAAGGCTTTTGCTCCTGCTCTCGCCAACGGAGAAAGCAAGCCTTAGTTACTCCTCCCCACCAAAACAACCCCACCAGCCGGCACCTTCCCCCCACCACCCACCAGCTTCACCGGCGCTTCAACCTTCTCCGGCTCACCAGCCGCCGCCACTTCACTCAGCAACATCATCGACGAGCTATCCCGCACATCCAACACCACTGCATCCTTCGGCATGGAAAACCGCCCATGCACCACATACGCCGCAAATACAGCCGCTGTCGTCGTCGGAGAAAGCACCACCAGCGGCACGCTATACCGCTTCAAAATCCCTTCCGCAAAATCCTGCGCCGGATGGCTCCTCGGCAGCGCACCCTTCACCTGCGGAATCATAAAAACCTGCAACCCCGTCTCCGGATGCTTCTTCGCATAATGCGTCAGCCCCCGCGCCACCGACTTCGGAGAAGTCATCCCCACATCCGCAATAAAATTCCGCCGCACCGCATGCGGATAAAACCGATTGATCATCACCCGCGAGAAGTCCGCGCAGTTGGAAGAAAACCCGTTGTAATGCGAAACATTCTCGCGATCGTTGAACTCCGCAATCAGCCGCGCATCCTGCTCCGCGGTCGTCCGCACACTAAACCCATAGATCGACCGGTCATAAGCCGCGCCCACCAGCTCATACCAGTTCCCATCCGGCATCTTTTGCTCCGGCAGGTCCGGCGCAACCGTCTCCAGATGCTCTCGCCGATACTCATCACGCAGCTTGATCTCGCTCGCCCTATCCATCGTCAGCGGAATCTCACTCGCCGAATCCACCGCATACAGATACGCCATCAGCGGCATCGCCAGCCAGTCATACCCACCGATGCCGTCATACCGGCTCACCACCACACCCAGCTCACCCGGCTGGCAAGGCCGCAGCTCTACCGGAGAAGCCGCACAAACATGATCCAGATAAATCGCCGAGTGCCCCGCCGTATCAAAAAATCCCAGCTTCCCATAAGGCTGCTCCAGCAACACCGCAACCGATCCCCACGCCGTCCCACCGACCAGAAGCACGGCGCACGAAACAGCCGCAAGCCATCTGGCTACACCTTCACCGTGAGTGCCGAATCGTCGGTACTTTGCCTGAACTCGCATCGATGTCACCCTAACGTCGCTGCTGTACAGCCCCTGTCACGCACCCATTTCCGCAAGAGCGCACCAACACTTACATAATAAACAACAGGACTTGCAGAACAAATGGCCGTTCTCTGAGAAATGTCGTGATTATCGTGCAATTTTCTGCGCGATAATCAAGTTAGATGCAATCTCCAGCCACTCCCGGAAAAATTTTAACCCTTGCCGTCACCGGAGCCAGCGGCGCCCTCTTCGCCCGCGAAATGCTCGTCGCTCTGCAAGCCGACGCCCGCGTCTCCCACGTCGATCTCGTCGTCTCCCCCAGCGCCCTCCGCGTGCTCGCAGAAGAGTCCGCCATCAACGGCCGCAACGCACTCCTCGAAAAACTCCTCGGCAGCCCCTCAAAAAAAATTAAGCAACTCGCCCACGAAGACATCGGCGCCTCCATCGCCAGCGGCTCCTACCCCTCCGACGGCATGATCATCCTTCCCTGCTCCATGGGAACCCTCGCCGGCATCGCTCACGGCCTCGCGCAAAACCTCATCGAGCGCGCCGCCGACGTCTGCCTCAAGGAACGTCGCCCACTCCTCCTCTGCGTCCGCGAAACTCCCTTCAACCTCATCCACATCCGCAACATGGCCTCCGCAACAGAAGCCGGCGCCACCATCTTCCCCGTAATCCCCACCTTCTACAACCACCCACAATCGGTCGAAGACATAGCCCGCAACTACGTAGCCCGCGTCCTCCAGCACCTGGGTCTACCCCAACCCGGAGCCTTCACCTGGGGCAACGAAACCAACCCCTAAAGCACCCGCCTTACTTTGCGAAACTTTGCCCCCTTAGCGAACTTTGCGTCAAGGCCGTTGCTGTTGCTTCTCTGTTCGCTGTTAACTATTCGCAGTTAACTGCCTCACCGCATATTCGTCAGCGTCCTAACCCCACCCGCAGGCGCAGGATTCGCCTTCAAAAAGTCCGCCGTAGCCGCCGCCACTCTCACCGAGCAGGTCTTCGGCAGCAGATGCCCACACCCCTCCACCACATCCAGCTCGGACTTCGGATCGAGTGCATGAAACTTCTGCCCTACCGAAAGCGGCAGCAGCTTGTCATCGCTTCCCCACAAAATCAACAGCGGCGAGCTCAGCGCTCCAATCCGATCATCCAGCAGGTCCTTGCCCGTCCTCATCGACGCCATACTGCGATCCACCACCCACTGGTTCTGCGCCATCACGCGCAACACATCGCGCCGCACAAACCGCGGTATCGGCTTCGCATGGGGCTCCAGCATATCCGCCAACTGCTGCAGCGCAGCCCCATTCGTCGGATGAAACAGGTCCGCAGCATGGGTCGGCTCATACTTAATCCCGGCAGCGTCATAAATCACCACGCGGTTCACCAGCTCCGGATGATCCAGTGCCAGCTTCAGCACAACCCATCCCCCCATCGACCACCCGCCAACATCCGGCTTCTGCAACCCGATCGACTGGATAAAGTCCGCCACAAACTGCGACTGCGTAGCAATCGAGTAGTCCGAGTCCGCCGGCTTCGGCGACCGTCCATACCCCAGCAAATCCGGCGCATACACATGGAACCCCGCGCGCTTCAACCGTTTCAGCATCGGCGCCCAGCTCTCATCGCGGTCCGCCAGCCCATGCACCAGCACCACCGGAATCCCACCACCCGGCACGCTTGATTCCGCTTCGTAATAATGCACGCGGCCTTCCGGCGTCATCACGTAGTTGCTCTGCACCCGCGCCAGAAGCAACCCAAAGTGCGTCTCTTGCTGCAGCACCCACACCGGCCGCTTATAAAACACAACTCCACCCACAACCGCCAACAAAACCGCCAGCACCACCAAGCGCCCGAAAGTTCTCATATCCCTACTCTATCCCCATAACAAGTTAGCGAGTCAGCAAGTTAGCGTGCTCCGCGTTAGCAAGTGAGCCTTCACCTTCCACAAAACGCTGACTCGCTAACTTGCTACCTCGCTAACCCGCTACTTCAGCGGCTTGCCAAACTCTTCGCCAAACACCGTGTGCGACATATCAAACCGTCCGCCATCAAACTTGTCCGGCCCACGCAGCTTCCCAATCGCCAGCAACCCAACGACCCAATAGCTCATCGGCAGCTTCAGCGTCTCGCAGACCTTTTGCTGCTCAAAGCCTTCCATCGGCGCGGTGTCGTAGTTCATCACCTCAGCCATCAACATCATCGACGTGAACGCCAGCATCACCATCTTGTTCAGCCACGCCGTCATCTCGTCAAACGACATCCCCGACAAGTACGACGGCACACTGCTCGCCGCCTGCGCCGCATAGCTCTCCGGCATCCCAGCCGCGCGTCCCAGCCGCAGCATCTCTTCCAAATCCTTCCGCCAACCATCGCGATCGCCGCAAGCCACAATCACCGCACTTGCTTCTTCCACCTTCGCCTGGTTATAGCTCGCCGCACGCAGCCGCGACTTCTGCTCCGGATGCTGCACCACGATGAACCGCCACGGCTGCATGTTGTAGCCGCTCGGCGCATGCAGGCCAGCATCCAGAATCTGTCTCAGATCGCTCGCCGGAATCGGTTCCCCGTCAAAGCTCGGTGTTGCCCGGCGGTCTCGAATCGCCTGTGCCAGGCTCTTCTGCGTTGTTAGCATTCTCAATCTCCCGTGCGTGCGTTCGTTCCGTACTTCAACCCTGCAATGCGCTATACCGTATATATACCTTTATCTACCTGTCCGTTCCGATAGATGCCCTGCACCCAAACCGCGGCGTCAACCCTTGCAACTCTCTTTCATCCCATCAATCCGCTACGGAATCTCTGCCATCGGCAGCGACAACACCGACGGATTCTGCCCCGGCGTATCCGCAAACACGATCACCGCGCTATAGGCCTGCCGCAGGTCCGGATGCGCCGCAAGCAACGCCTTCGCTACCGCCGCGTTACGAATCCGGTTCGGCTCCGCACCCACCAGCGCACTCGCTGCATAGTGCAACACCAGGTGCAGCCCCACCTCGTTGTTCGAGTCCTCACTACTCATCGCCGTTAGCTGAAACACCGCACCATCCGGTGCCTTCAACACCAGCGGCACCTGACCGCTGATCCCCTCCAGCAACTCCCCCGGAGCCGCCGCATGTTGCTCCGTGCGCAGCTTATCCAACTGCGTGCTCGTCACAAAACCCGCCGGACGCAACAACGCATCCGCCTCGCCGTAATACAGCCAGGCCAGCCAGATCTGCTTCGCCCTCACACGCTCCCGAGCGCTCGCCCAGTACCACGCCCCGTTGTGCCCACCTGCCTCACGCGCATGAGGATAAAACCCCGCCATCTTCCATTCGCTGCCATCCTTCCGCAGCAAAAACGCCAGCAGCCACGGATGGTCCCCACCCACAGCCTCTACCATCGCAAACCCATACACCCCCGGCGGCAGCGACCCAATCGAAAAATCCGTCTCCGACGTCGTGTCTTTTAGCGGACAGCTAAAGTTCGCATCGCTGGTATCCCCAGCCGCACGCCCACTCGCATCCAGCTCATAGAGCTGCGTCGCCTGCAGCGTATCCCCCTTCAGCTTGTCACTCGTGTTTTGGACGACATTCTCAATCGGCCCAAAGTCATTTGCATACTCCGCTACCGTCGCAGCCTTCAACGCAGCCACATCGCCAGCCTGCACCGCAGTCGCCAGCTTCAACGCGCTCGCCGCCAGCTCATCCCGCACAGACGGCTGCATCCTGGCCTGCGTCGTGCAGGTCTGCGCCACCGCACAAGCCGACGCCAGCACCAGCAGCATCACCGGCGCAACGCAACGGCCAGCGTTGTTAGCTCTCCAAAAACTCATCCCAGCTACACCACGCATCTGCTTCAGCACATTCTCCGCCGCGTCCAATCCTGCATCAAGCCGCACGAGCACAGCATACGAACCCACAAGCCCCGCGTCCAGTCGGACAGCAATACCAAACGCATTTTTCATGCTGCGTTGAAGCAAACCAGAATCTCCTCACCGCACCCACCTTCGCCTTACTTCGCGAAACTTGCTTTTAAACTTTGCGCCCTTTGCGTCAAAGCTGTTGTTGTTGCTTCTGCTTCTGCTTCTGCTTCTGCCGCTGCCCTTGCTGTTGCTGTTGCCTTTGCTGTTGCTGTTGCTTCTGAGATAGGTCTGGGCTTCAGCCCAGACATTCAAACCAGCCAAAGATGCGGGCTTTAGCCCCTGGGACATACTTTCTCCCCGGCAAGACAACCCACAGGCCACCCTCAAAACCCCCACCCCGGAGTATTCTGTTCCTGTGAAGCTATCTTCCTGCCCCAACACACGTCCCACCGACAGGATGCCCCCTATCTCCATCTCGCTTCGTCCCCGCACGCTCCTCTCTTCCGCGGCTCTCGGTCTCCTCGCGCTGTCCGCAGCCGGTGCCCAGACGCTCCCGCCAACCGCGCCGACGGCTCTCCCCGCACCCAACACCCTGCCTGCCCCCATCGCAGCCACACCCGACGGCGCCACCAACAAAGACCAGCCGCACCACGCGACCGTGACCTACGCTGCCGGACTGCTCGACGTCCGCGCCAACAACTCCAGCCTCAACCAGATTCTGCGTTCCATCTCGCACCTCACCGGCATGACCATCACCGGCGGCGTCGCCGACGAGCGTGTCTTCGGCAACTACGGTCCAGCCGAGCCCTCCACCATCCTCGCCACGCTGCTCGACGGCACCGGCAGCAACATACTTCTGCGCGAATCAGCCAACAACGTTCCCGCCGAACTTGTCCTCACCCCCCGCAGCGGCGGCGCAACTCCCCCCAACCCCAACTCTCCCAGCTTCGACGACGGCATCAACGATCGCGAGCACGACGACGACCGCCGCGCCGATCAACTACCCCCGCACCACAACTTTCCACATTCGAACTTTTCGAACCCGAACGCCTCTAACCCAGACCAGCGACCGACCTCCGGCCCGCCCAGCATCCCGCAGCCGGCCAACAACGTCAATGGCAGCGAGTTCAACACCTCGCCCACTGCTTCTACTTTGCCTGTAACCAACTCCGTGCCCACCGACTCGGTTCCCACACCATCCACCACGCCGTCCAGTACCGGCATCGTCGATGCACCTAACCCACCCGCTCCTGACAGCACCACCGGAACCACACCCAGCGGACCATCCACCCCGGACTCCATCTACCAGCAGCTCAAAGCCCTGCAGGCAGCCCAGCAAAACAAGTCATCCAGCTCGACGACCACAACAACACCGCAATAATCTTCTAACCTTCTATCGCAATTCCAACCGAAGGCGCACTCACGCGTGCCTTGGCCACCTGCGTCGCATGTACCCGGAAGATGCGAAACATTCCCTGGCAAACGCCATAAGCCACCAGCACACCAAACGCCAGCGAAGCCGCTACCGCACAAATCAGCATCAACGAACCCATTTCAACCTCCAAAATCCAACAATGTCCCGACGAACCAGCGCAGATTCTCCTGCCCATGTAATTCTGATGCAAATCCGCTACATTGCTATGTGCAAATTTCACCCAGCTATTGACGACTAAGGAACCACCACCAATCTCCCCCACGATCCCCTGTTCCCTACTCCCTATCCCCGACTCCCTGTATCCTAGAATCTTGGCTCGTTTGAGCCCCACGAATCGCATGAGCCTGACCCACATCAACGTCCGAGGAGCCCGCCAGCACAACCTGCGCGACGTCTC
>Ga0302314_10014610_pt1 | contig 13420 bp, 15 predicted proteins | sample III_Palsa_N2_3_FD_200533 | JGI IMG/M metagenome (GOLD analysis project Ga0302314, IMG submission 200533) | Peat permafrost microbial communities from Stordalen Mire near Abisko, Sweden - III_Palsa_N2_3 | ecosystem: Environmental > Terrestrial > Soil > Palsa > Peat permafrost | place: Sweden...
GCCTCGAAAAGCCAGAATCGACAAAGGAAGTTCCTGCTCGAGTTCCTGTTTTTGATCAGCTACTTGCCGCGACGTCCCAACAAGGGCGAGCGTCCGACCTTCTCGCGAGAGGTCGGGATGAGCGGCTTCATGTCCGAGAAGTCCGCTTGTTCGATGGCAGCGTCAAGCGAGGGCAGGCTCCAGGTCTTCTGCAGGCGCAAGCTCTGCATGCCCGCATTCCAGGCATGCACCATCCGCTTTCCGGTCTCGCGGAACTCGGGATAATTCTTCGTCGCTTCGATGACCGCCGGCGTCACCTTGACCATCGCCTCGCAGATGCGTTCGACACGCCGGGCGGCTTCTGCCGGCATCACCCCGCAGCGTGTTTGCAGGAACCGCTCGAGGGTCTTGCCTGGCGTCCAGGTGCTTCGCCCGTCGACGGGCATGCCCGGCGGATTCTTCGCATAGTCGTCGTACACGCTGATCGTCAGCATGTCATACACCGGCGCCAGCGCGATCGCGTCGCGCGACGAATACAACAGGGCGATGTTCTTCGTGTGGCAGTCCGCGTTGCGCAGCGCGTAGGTGAGCAGCAGCAGATCGGCCAGTTGCGAGAGCGCGGCGTTGCGTTGCTCGGGATCGGTCACCACATCCTTGATGCGATTGACCACCTGCTCCCATGTGGCCTCGTATTTCTGCTCGGGACGCAGCAGCAGCAGGCTGCACAGATCCTCCATGCCCTTGCGCGTGACGCCATCGCTTTCGAAATCGAAACGGTGCACGACCAGCGCGCGGCCATCCGCCGACACCTCAGTCTCGGCCGTCGGGATCCCTGCGTGGCGTGACACTTCCATGCACAGGTGCTCGTTGATCGCCACGCCGGGCAGGCGCGACGTCGTTCCCTTGATGATGTGGCGGTCGGTGGCGACCGTGGCCTTGCCTCGTTCGCCGAGCGTGTTGGGCGAGAGGAATTTCGGCACGACGCCGGATACGCCCGACACCGCGTATCGACGCACCAGCTCCACGAAGGCCTCCTCGGAGTTCTCGCCCCGCAGGATCCGCGACAGCTCGAACGGCACGGGTGGCTGCGTCGGATCGGCACCCGGCGCCGTGACTTTGATGCGGCCGATCGCGTTGCGCCCGACCACCGACAACAGGTTCATGGGGGAGGCGCCGACGTGCGGGCCGAGTTGTTCCTGCAGTACGGACAGCAGGAAACCCTCAGGCAGGTTCATCCGGAACAGAGGATGAATTTCCGGATAGACGTAGGACTCGGTGCGAACTGGCATCAGCAGCGAGACGAATTGCTCGGGGCGTGCGTCCTGGTGATACGTCAGGACATGGCGATAGCCATCGGGCGATTCCAGCGTGGCAACCGGTTGATCGTGAACGAAGACGTGCAGCTTCACGGACGTGCCCCGCGACTACCGACATCGGAAAATCCACGCTGACGTTCCTCCAGGGCGTCGTCGAGCGTGAAGGATCGCTTGGCCGGGGCGAATGCGAGTTCGTAGCCGAGCACCTCGAGCAGCCGGAGCAGCTTGCGCGATCCGAACTCGGCGACGCCGCCCGTCTCGAAGCGGGCGAGCGTCGACTGGCCCATGCCGCACAGGGTGGCCAGCGCCTTTTGGGTCATCCCGCGCTCCTTGCGCAGACGGGCCACTTCAAGGCCGAGTTCAGGCAGGTCATTCATATGCTGTATATGCTATTACAATCTAGTTGAATAGGCATGGAAATTTGACAATTAGACAATGGGAAACGCATCCACAACGGTGGATGCCGGCTATTAATATAGCATATAAGGCATAAAAATATGTGCCGCGCGCTCTTCAGCCGGAATCGCGGCGTCAGGCAATGCGGTTGCGATATCTTTCGCATGCCGAGATCAGGATTCCGGCACCCTCGAGACCCAAGAATCAAGCCTTCTTGACGCCAGGAAAATGCCTGACAGCGACGCAAACAATGGCTCCAACTTGACCACGCTACGCGGTCAATCGATCGACGTCCTGGCACTCCAGGCGGAACTCACGCGACTGCGCGGCGAGAACGCGCGCCTGCGGGCGGCATTGGCCGGAACGCGCGATGGCGCGACCGTCGCAACCCTGTCGGGTGGCGGGCAAACACCGCAGGAGCCTTCCGAACAGTCGGCTCTTTCGCCCAGGGAGCGCGTGGAACTGTTCCGGCGCCTGTTTCGCGGACGCACCGACACGTTTCCCGTCCGCTGGCACAGCGCGACCTCGGGCAAGTCCGGGTACGCACCGGCGTGCTCCAACGAATGGGTGCCTGGCGTGTGCGAGAAGCCGCGCGTCAAGTGCACGGATTGCGAGAACCGAAAGTTCATCGCGTTGCCGGATCAGGTCATCTTCGAGCACCTGACCGGCAAACTCACGGCGGGTATCTACCCGCTCCTCCAGGACGACACCTGTCGCTTCGTCGTTGCAGACTTCGACGAGGCCGAATGGCGCATAGCGGACTGCGTTCCGGCTGAGTCGGCCTCCACTCAATGCCCCGGGCGCGCCCACACACGCGTACACGCCGCGCCCGCCGGCCGTTGTCTCATCATTGCCTCGGTACCGATGAATGAGGACGAGGCCGCCACCGCGCTTGGCGCCTGAAGTTGTCGCGGCGATGTCGTGAGCCTGAAGTCGGTTGAGCGTTTCCTGACGGTTGGTTGGCTAAGCCGGTCAATGGGCTGCCGATGCCGCTACGCCTGCGCGCGAAGATGCGTAGGAGTTCAGTGCGGCGATAGCGTCACGAGTGTTGGAAATCAATCGCTTGTACTGATAATCGGCTGCCTTTAGCTTGCTCAACTCTTCCGGCGAGGACGGAGCAGGCATGCTCATCAGTTTGTCCATAATTGAGAACTTCACGGCAAGCGCCTCCTTGAGTTTCAGGAAGGCCGGCTGCAGAACGAAGTCGCTCTTCTCGTGGTCGACCTCGTCCAAAAGGTTCTTTGTTGATTCGAGGACAGATCGCAGCCTAGACACAACCAATTCCCACGACTGCTGTACATCAGTCTTTTTTCGAGTTGCTTCTGAGGACATGGTCGAGAGATAGTCTTCGATGTTCGACACGACATTCGTCTGCTGGGTAGCGACCAAGCTCGAAAGTTGGTTGCTAAGCGCGACGAGATGGTCGTGCTCACGGCTGGCGGCCACGTAGTCGTAGGCATTGCTCCCGTTCACAACAAGATCTCGAACGCCCGCAGTGAGCTTCGAGATGGCATCGCCCGCAGATCCTATGGCCTTGACCAAGTCCTCAAGGATTTCAATGCGTGCTGCGAGAGGATTCTCCTGGGCCCAAGCGTGGCCGCATAGCGAAGATACCGCAAGGATCCAAATCGACCGACGGTTCATCGACGACTCCATTTCAGGAGTTTGAATCCTAGCGTCAAGCTGGATGAGTCGATACACCTATTTCGTGGAACCTCCAAGGCTTGTAGGCCCCCCGCCGGGAAGCTTAGCCGACAGCGGATGCTCGCGACCGGGTGCTTTTGGCCGGCTGAAGCCGGTCGCCCCGGGGGGCCTTAGCAACCAACTGGGTCAGGCCGACGGCGGATATTCCGCCCAGTACAGCACATCGCGATAGTCCTGGAGCGCGACCGCGACGTTGTGAGAAAGCTTGCCAACGTCACCGCCGCTCAGCGTGAGCATTGCTCGCTGCACTCGCTCGGGCTCCGGCCCGGTGTACCTGTCAAGCGCCGCAAAGACGGCAGCAATCTGATCCTCCGCGAACGACCGTCGCGCGACATCCGCCATCGTTCCGGCTATGAAGTTCATCGTGACGAACCCACTGGAGAAGGCAGCACAGGCCGAACTCGGGGCGCACTACGCAGCGATGGGTTCATCCATTCGAGGCGCACTGGCTGCTGCTCATGCGGCCTACAAATTCGAGGCTTCTTTCCTGACGCGCGGCACTGGCCGATTGATGGAAAGTCAGATGGTGATGACTGGCAAGCTGGGAGGTGCCGCACGGTTCCTTCCGCGAATCCTGAACGCCTCCGATGAACTCCTGTCTCACATCAACTATGCCGGTTACGTGGCGGGCAAGGCTGCTAACAAAGCAGTGATCGATGGGCAGGAGCGCGGGCTCACTGGTACGCTTGTCGTTGCCGTTTGAGTAGCGAAGCAAGAGCGCGCAGTGAAGCCTGCGTGCGACGGCCCGCGCTACGCGCGTATCGGCAGTTTTGGTGGATCGCTTTAGCTCTCGCGGCAGCTCAGGATGGCGTTGCCGGTACTCTTGCGGAACTATCCAACGGAAGTACCAAATTCCGTGACGGCTCTTGTACAGATGCTGTGCGTTGGGGCGCATGAAGGTGCTCGACTTGGATCACTTGGATGGATCACTTCGAGCAAGACGGGCCCCAGAAAGCAAAAAAGGCCTTGTGGAACAAGGCCTTGATGCATTGAGTGGTGGAGACGAGGAGGATCGAACTCCTGACCTTCGCATTGCGAACGCGACGCTCTCCCAGCTGAGCTACGCCCCCATCAACTCTCAACTATAGCAGAGGATTTTCGGGCGCAAACGTGCCGGCGGCCCCTGCCAACAGGGCGAGATCAGGCCGCTGCCGGCATCGCCTTCGTCGGCTGCACAGGCCGCTCGCAGTACCGCGCCACATAGTCCGCATGCGCTGGCAATTGCGCCAGCGTGCGTTCCACGCTCGTGCGGATCTTCTCCACGAAGCCCTTGGCGCCATCACCGTGTTCGCGGTCGATCGCCACGCCGCTGATGCGCTGCATCGCCTCGGCGAGGTTGGTGTCGGGGAACTTGCCGACGTCCTCGGCCGTGATGCCGTCCACGATGCCGTGGGCATCGCGCTTGAGCGCGGGCGGCACGACGGCCGCTCTTCGTCTAGGATGGGCTCGCATTTCGCCGACTGTCGCCCCCTGCAGGAGCCCGTTGTGAGCCTGACCACCGCCCTCCGCGCCGCGCGCCACGAGCCGACCTGGCTGGACGCCGAATACAACCAGCGCGCCCGTCATCCGGAGCACGTGGAGATCGGCGCGCGCTGGCTGACGGCGTCGTCGCTGGTTCAGCGTCTCGAATCCTGGCGCCGCGACGTGCGCTACGGCGATGGCGCCGGCGAGACGCTGGACATCTATCCGACGCCGCGCGCCAACGCGCCCGTGCTCGTGTTCATCCACGGCGGCTATTGGCGTTCATCGGACAAGTCGTTGCACGGCTTCATCGCGCCGTCTTTCACGGCCGACGGCGCGCTGGTGATGGTGCCCAACTACGCGCTGTGTCCCGCGGTGGGCATCGAACACATCGTGCTGCAGATGACCCGGTTGCTGGCCTGGGTGCATCGTCACGCGGCGCTGTATGGTGGCGACCCGTCACGCATCGTCGTGGTGGGCCATTCGGCGGGCGGCCACCTGGCGTCGATGATGCTCAGCTGCCGCTGGAAGGACGTGGATGCGTCGCTGCCGGCGCAACTGGTGAGCGGCGCGCTGGCGATCTCGGGGGTGTTCGACCTGGAGCCGCTGCGTCATGCGCCGTTCCTGAAGGACGACGTGCAACTGACCCCGGCCAGCGTCAAGCGGCTGAGTTCGGCGTTCTTTCCGCGACCGCGCAGGCCCTTGCTGACCGCCGTGGGCGGCGAGGAGAGCGCGGAGTTCAAGCGGCAGACGGCGCTGATCCGCGACCAGTGGGGGCCGACGGCCGTGCCCGTGTGCGAGATGCTCCCGAGCGCGAACCACTTCACGATCCTGCATAACCTGGCGGATCCGAATGGCCGGTTGCACCGGCATGCGCTCGGGCTGTTGGGCCTGAGCCGCTGAGCGCGGCGGCCGTCACGGTACCGATCCCTGGTATGGCGGCATTCGCGAAACATGCGAACTGGACGGTGGCATCGGGGCGCTGCCGTTAGCCTTGGCCTATTCCCGCGATAGTCGCATTGAATTTGGTGTCTCGCGGTCAGTCTGCTACGGTGTGGCCGGGCCTGTCGTTCCGACGTCGGCACGAGAGGTTGAAGTCCGTTGTCCGTTCGTTTTCCGTTGTCACAAGGAGACCATCATGGGACTGAAAGGCTCGAAGACCGAGCAGAACCTCAAGGACGCGTTCGCCGGCGAATCGCAGGCCAATCGGCGCTACCTGTACTTCGCCGCGAAGGCGGACGTCGAGGGCCAGAACGACGTGGCGGCGCTGTTTCGCTCGACGGCGGAAGGCGAGACAGGCCATGCACACGGCCACCTCGAGTTTCTCGAGGAAGTGGGCGACCCGGCGACCGGCCTGCCGATCGGTCCGACGCGCGACAACCTGAAGGCCGCCGTGGCCGGCGAAACCCACGAGTACACCGACATGTACCCCGGGATGGCGCGCGCGGCCCGCGAAGAGGGTTTCAGCGAGATCGCCGACTGGTTCGAAACCTTGGCCAAGGCCGAGCGCTCGCACGCCAATCGCTATCAGAAGGCGCTCGAGGTGCTGGTCGACTGAGAAGGTCTGAGCGAATACGGTGCGCCCGCTCGACGCGATGGCATGGCAGGGGGCTTCGCGGCCCCTTGTTCGTTTGCCCGACGGTGCGGCGGTGAGCCGGAGTTCCCCGAGTCCATCCTGAAGGCGACACCCCCATGACGCAGCGTGAAGGCAATCTCGAGGCGCCCACCCGCCATCCGGTCGACTGGAAGTCGGCCACCTACTACGACGAGGCGGACTGCAACCGCGAGCTGGAGCGCGTGTTCGACATCTGCCACGGCTGCCGGCGTTGCGTGAGCCTGTGCCAGTCGTTCCCGACGCTGTTCGACCTGGTCGACGCCAGCGTCGACGGCGAAGTGCATGGCGTTGCCAAGAGCGATTTCGGCAAGGTGGTCGACCAGTGCTATCTGTGCGACCTGTGCTACATGACCAAGTGTCCCTACGTGCCGCCGCATCAGTGGAACGTGGACTTCCCGCACCTGATGCTGCGGGCGAAGGCGATCAAGTTCGAGCGCGGGGGGGTGTCGCGGGGCGAACGCTTCCTGGCATCGACCGACGTGCATGGGCAGTTCGCCGGCATCCCCGTGGTCGTGCAGGCGGCCAATGCGATGAACCGCACGAAGACATGGCGCAAGCTGCTCGACAAGTCGCTGGGCGTGCATCCCGACGCGTGGCTGCCCGAACTGGCCACCACTCGCTTGCGCTGGAGCGAACGGCACGCGGGCCCGGCGCGCATCGTGACGAACGGCGAACGCACGCCCGGCAAGGTGGCGCTGTTTGCCACCTGCTACGTCAATTACAACGAGCCCGGCATCGGCCGCGACCTGCTCAAGGTGCTGACGCACAACGACATCGCGTACGAGATCGTCGACAAGGAGTCGTGCTGCGGCATGCCCCGGCTCGAGCTCGGCGACCTGAAGTCAGTGGAGCAGGCGATGCGTGCGAACATTCCCGTGCTCGCGCGCTATGCCCGGGAGGGGTATGCGATCCTGTCCGCGATCCCGAGCTGCACGCTGATGTTCAAGCAGGAACTGCCGCTGCTGTTTCCCGACGAGGCCGACGTCGCCCTGGTGCGCGACGCGATGTTCGACCCGTTCGAATACTTCGTCGCGCGCCATCGCGACGGCTTGCTCAAGACCGACTTCAAGGCGGCGCTCGGCAAGGTGAGCTATCACATTCCCTGTCACGGCCGCGTGCAGAACATCGGGCGCAAGACCGTGGAGATGTTCAAGCTGATCGGCAAGAGCGTCACGGTGCAGTTGAACACCGTCGAACGCTGTTCCGGTCACGCGGGCACGTACGGCGTCAAGACGCTGTATCACGCGAACGCGATGAAGATCGGCAAGCCGGTGTTCAAGGCGATGGCCCGCGACGAGCCCGACGTGATCGCGAGCGACTGCGCCCTGGCCGGCCACCACATCGCGCAGGGCATGGCGCTTGCTGGCACGCCGGCCAAGGCCTTGGCGCATCCGCTGAGCCTGCTGCGCGTCGCCTATGGGCTAGCCTAGTCCGTTGCCTGGAGACCGCCATGACCACGCCATTGAGTCGTGTGAGCCTGATGACCCTGGAAGACTATGCCCGGGCCCGCAAGAGCATCCAGGCCGAGATCATCTTGCACCGCCGCCTGCGCAGCGTGCTGCTGGGTGAGCATCTCAACCTGCAGTTCGAGGACGAGCGTACCGTGCGCTACCAGATCCAGGAGATGCTGCGCGTCGAAAAGATCTTCGAGGAGGACGGCATCGTCCAGGAGATCGAGGCCTATGCGCCGCTGATCCCCGACGGCAGCAACTGGAAGGCCACGCTGCTGATCGAATACACCGACCCGAATGAGCGCCGGCGCGAACTGGCGCGCCTGATCGGCGTCGAGGACAGCCTGTTCGTCGAGGTGGAGGGGCATGCCCGCGTGTACGCGATCGCCGATGAGGACCTGGCCCGCGAGGACGCCGAGAAGACGTCGGCCGTGCATTTCGTGCGCTTCGAGTTCCCGCGTGCCGCGCGTGACGCGATCCGCGCGGGCGCGAGCGTGAAGCTGGGCTGCGACCACACGAACTATCCCTCGCATGTGAGCATCGCGGCCGACACGCTGGCCAGCCTGGCCGGGGATCTGCGCTAGCGCCGTCCGGATCGCGGACCCGCGTCAGGCCTTGGCGTCGTCGTCCTTCGCCTGACCCGTTGCGCAGGCCTTGCACGGCCCGCAACTGCCGCAGCCGCCCGCGTTCGCGGCGGCGTTGACGGCCTTGATCTCGATGCGGCGTGCCACCGCGTCCGACGCGCCCGTGGCGCGCACGATGGTGCCCGATTGCGCGGCCAGCTTGTGGCGCAGCGCGGCCGGCGCAAGCTTCCAGACGCTGTAGCCGATGGCGCCGAGCACGATGAGGAGAGTGATGAGCGTCTGCATGCTTAGCTCCCGAAAAAGTAGCGCACGCCGTAGAACGTGAGGCCGGCCGCGACGTAGGCCATGGCGAACAGGTAGCTTGCCATGATGATGGGCTGGCGCCAGCCGCCCGTCTCGCGGCGGGTGACCGACAGCGTGGCCACGCACTGCGGTGCGAACACGTACCAGGCCAGCAGCGCGCACGCGGTGGGCAGCGACCAGGTGTGCTGGATCAGCGGCGACAGCTGGTCGGCCACGGCGTCGCCACTGGCCGATAGCGCGTAGACGGTGCCCAGTGCCCCCACGGCTACTTCACGCGCGGCCAGGCCCGGTACCAGCGCGACGGAGATCTGCCAGTTGAAGCCGATCGGCGCGAAGATGTATTGCAGCAGGTGGCCCAGGCGACCGGCCAGGCTGTACTCGATGGCCGGGCCGGTGGCGCCCGGCGGCGGGCCGGGGAACGTGGACAGGAACCACAGCACGATCATCAGCGCCAGGATGATGGTGCCCACGCGGTTGGTGAAGATTCGCGCGCGCTCCCACAGGCCGATGGCCAGGTTGCGCGGGTTGGGCCAGCGGTAGGCCGGCAGCTCCATCATCAGCGTGTGGTGCGCCGGACCGGCGCGGCGGCCAATGCGTTGCAGCACCCAGGCCACGCCCATCGCGCTGACGATGCCGGCCAGGTACAGGACGAACAGCACCAGGCCTTGCAGGTTGACGCCCAGCGCGAGCGTCCGCGCGGGGATGAACGCGCCGATCAGCAGCGCGTACACAGGCAGGCGCGCCGAGCACGTCATCAGCGGCGCGATCAGGATGGTGGCGAGGCGGTCGCGCGGGTCGGCGATGGTGCGCGTGGCCATGATGCCGGGGATCGCGCACGCGAAGCTGGAGAGCAGCGGGATGAAGCTGCGGCCGGTGAGACCGACGCCGGCCATCACGCGATCGAGCAGGAACGCGGCGCGCGGCAGATAACCGGAGTCTTCAAGCGCGAGGATGAACAGGAACAGGATCAGGATCTGGGGCAGGAACACGAGCACGCTGCCGGCGCCGGCGATCACGCCGTCCACCAGCAGGCTGCGCAGCATGCCGTCGTCCATGTGCCTGGCCACCTGCTCGCCGGTCCACTGCATGGCCGACTGGATGTGATCCATCGGCCACTGGGCCCAGCTGAACACGGCCTGGAACATCAGGAACAGCACGACCGTGAGGATGGCCATGCCCCACACCGGGTGCAGCAGCACGCGGTCGAGGCGGTCGTCCACGTGGGTGCTGATGGCCGGCTCGGTGAGCGTGGCCTCGAGCAGGCGGTGTACCTCGTGGTGATCGCGCATCACGGCGTCGACCGCGGCCTGGCCCACGTGGCCGTGCGGCGGCTCGGCGTCGCGATGGACGCCGGGGCCGGAAGCCGGCGCGGCGGCGGGATCGTGCGAGCGCGCGAGCCATTGTTCGATCGTGGCCAGCAGCGACTCGGCGCCACCGGATTTCACGGCCACCGTCTCCACCACCGGCACGCCGAGCTCTTGTTCGAGCTTCTTCACGTCGATGAGGATGCCGCGCCGGCGCGCGACGTCGGCCAGGTTCAGCGCCACGAGCATCGGACGGCCCAGTCGGCGCGCCTCGATCACGATGCGCAACGTCAGGCGCAGGTTGGTGGCGTCGGTGACGCACACGAGCAGGTCGGGCGGCGCCTCGCCGGCGCGCTTGCCGTTGACGACGTCGCGCGTCACCGTCTCGTCGGCGCTGGTGGCGTTGAGGCTGTAGGCGCCCGGCAGGTCGAGCACGCGGACCTGGCGGCCGGACGGCAGCGTCAGCAGGCCTTCCTTGCGCTCGACGGTGACGCCGGCGTAGTTGGCCACCTTCTGGCGGCTGCCGGTGAGCAGGTTGAAGAGGGCCGTCTTGCCGCAGTTCGGGTTGCCCAGCAACGCGATCTGGCGGCTTTCCAGGACATGGGCGCTCATGGCTTGTCCGGCCAGACCCAGACGCACGACGCTTCCTGGCGGCGCAGCGCAAAGGTGCTGATGCCGCCGCGCCCGCCCACGCGCACGCCGATCGGGTCGTCGCCCGGCTGGCCGAACGCGATGACGCGCAGTTGCGCGCCTTGCACGAAGCCGATCTCGATCAGGCGCAGCGCCATGCGCTCCTGGGCCGGATCGAGCACGCCGTCGACGCCGGGCGCATGCACCCGCACGCCGGCCACCGTGCCGCCGGCATTGCGCGACAGCGTGGTGAGCTGCACCATCGTGCGCGTCTCCGCCTCGGGAACGCCGATGCGGCGCTCGCGCAAGGCGGGGGCAACGTCGATGACGAGGGACTCGAGGTCACCGACACGGGCGAGTACATGACCGGACATAAAGGAGAGCGTTCTCTGAAATCAATGAGGTTCTAAAGAAGAACCATTCTCATTCATTGTAGGCGCCTGATCCGACCATGTCATCTGATCGACATCAACGGAAGCTGAATCGACTGCGGCTATCGCCCGATAGCTTCTATCGAAAACGTGGGATTCATAGATTTGCCATAGTGCCTGCCCGGGTCGGGACCCCTGCCTTGCGCGGAGGCGTCTCTATCGAAGCGATAGCTATTGACGATGTCTGTTTGATAGTCAGTGACTTATGATTGATCCCGTTCCAGCGCACTACCAATCCAACAAGGAAACAAGATGTCCCTGATCAATACCCATATCCAGCCCTTCAAGACCGAAGCCTTCCACAACGGCAAGTTCGTCACCGTCAGCGACGAGACGCTGAAGGGCAAGTGGTCCGTGCTGATCTTCATGCCGGCCGCCTTCACGTTCAACTGCCCCACCGAGGTGGAAGACGCCGCCGACAACTACGCCGAGTTCCAGAAGCTTGGTGCCGAGGTCTACATCGTCACCACCGACACGCACTTCTCCCACAAGGTCTGGCACGAGACCTCGCCGGCGGTGGGCAAGGCCAGGTTCCCGCTGGTCGGCGACCCGACGCACACGCTGACCAACGCCTTCGGCGTGCACATCCCGGAAGAGGGCCTGGCGCTGCGCGGCACCTTCATCATCAACCCCGAAGGCTTCATCAAGACGGCCGAGGTGCACAGCAACGAGATCGCCCGCGACGTGAAGGAAACGCTGCGCAAGCTCAAGGCCGCCGTGTACACCGCCGCGCACCCGGGCGAAGTCTGCCCCGCCAAGTGGACGGACGGCGCCGCCACGCTGACCCCGTCGCTCGACCTCGTCGGCAAGATCTGATTCCCCGTAGATAGAAAGAAGGAGCTTCACATGCTTGATATCAACCTGAAGGCGCAGCTCAAGGCCTACCTCGAGCGCGTGAAGCTGCCTTTCGTGATCACCGCCTCGCTGGACGACAGCCCCGGCGGCAAGGAGATGCATGGCCTGCTGCAGGACATCGTCTCGCTCACCGACAAGATCACGCTGAAGACGGATGGCAACGACGCGCGCAAGCCGTCGTTCACGCTGCACCGTCCGGGCGAGGCGGAGCGCATCCGTTTCGCCGCGATCCCGATGGGCCACGAGTTCACCTCGCTGGTGCTGGCGCTGCTGCAGGTCGGCGGCCACCCGCCCAAGATCGAGGCCGAGCTCATCGAGCAGATCAAGAACCTTGCGACCGATTCTGGCGACTTGCTGTTCGAGACCTACGTGTCCCTCACCTGCCACAACTGCCCGGACGTGGTCCAGGCGTTGAACCTGCTGGCCGTGCTGAACCCGCGCATCCAGAGCGTGGTGATCGACGGCGGCCTGTACCAGAAGGAAGTGGCCGACCGCCAGATCCTGGCCGTGCCGATGGTGTTCCTCAACGGCGAGCTGTTCGGCCAGGGCCGGATGGACACCGAGGAGATCGTCAAGAAGCTGGACACCGGCGCCGCCGCACGCGACGCCGTCAAGCTCAATGCCAAGCAAGCCTACGACGTGCTGATCGTCGGCGGCGGCCCCGCTGGCGCCGCAGCGGCGGTGTACGCGGCGCGCAAGGGCATCCGCACCGGCCTGCTGGCCGAGCGCATGGGCGGCCAGACGATGGACACGATGAGCATCGAGAACTTCATCTCGGTGCTGGAGACCGACGGCCCGAAGTTCGCGGCGGCGCTGGAGCAGCACGCCAAGCGCTACGAGGTCGACATCCTGAACCTGCAGCGCGCGGACAAGCTGATTCCCGCCGGCGCCGACGGCCTCGTCAGCGTCGAGCTGAGCAACGGTGCCACGCTCAGGAGCAAGACCGTGATCGTGTCCACCGGCGCGCGCTGGCGCGAGGTGAACGTGCCGGGCGAGCAGGAGTACAAGAACAAGGGCGTCGCCTACTGCCCGCACTGCGACGGCCCGCTGTTCAAGGGCAAGCGCGTGGCGGTGATCGGCGGCGGCAACTCCGGCGTGGAGGCGGCCATCGACCTGGCCGGCATCGTCGGCCACGTGACGCTGCTGGAGTTCGGCGCCGAGCTGCGCGCCGACGCGGTGCTGATCAACAAGTTGAAGAGCCTGCGCAACGTGGTGATCCACACCCAGGCGCAGACGACCGAGATCACCGGCGCCGACGGCAAGGTCAATGGCCTGAGCTACACCGACCGCGCCAACGGCGAGACGAAGCACGTCGAGCTCGAAGGCGTGTTCGTGCAGATCGGCCTGGTGCCCAACTCCGAGTGGCTCAAGGGCACGATGGAGCTGACCAG
>Ga0302314_10014611_pt1 | contig 13420 bp, 9 predicted proteins | sample III_Palsa_N2_3_FD_200533 | JGI IMG/M metagenome (GOLD analysis project Ga0302314, IMG submission 200533) | Peat permafrost microbial communities from Stordalen Mire near Abisko, Sweden - III_Palsa_N2_3 | ecosystem: Environmental > Terrestrial > Soil > Palsa > Peat permafrost | place: Sweden...
GACGGGCAGACGCTGTAGAATTTCGAGAATTTCGGTGACAGTGCACTAATTGGCGCCAGGTGCTTGTGGCGGATTAAGGGGCGCGGACACTAATTAGTGCACTGTCACCGAAATGCGCGAAATGCTTGTCGGTGATAGTCGATGAGCGAGGGCGTGCCCCCATCCTCCCACGCTCTTCGAGCGCGGGCCCCTCCTTCCCCCGTAAAGGGGGAAGGTAGGTTACGCCGCCCGGATCGCCGCCGGCTCGGCTTCCAGGCTCATCCTCGGCATGCGGTTCCAGGCGTCCAGGGCGGCGATCTTGTAGGCTTCGGCCAGGGTTGGATAGTTGAAGGCGTTCTCGATGAAGTAGTCGATCGTGCCGCCCAGGTTCAGCACCGCCTGGCCGATGTGGATCAGTTCGGTGGCGCCTTCGCCGATGATGTGGACGCCCAGCAGGCGGCGGGTGTCGAGGGCGAAGATCATCTTCATCATGCCGGCGTCCAGACCCATGATGTGGCCGCGGGAGGTTTCGCGGAAGCGGGCTATGCCGCACTCGTAGGCCATGCCTTTCTCGCGCACCTCCTCCTCGCTGAGGCCGACGGTGGAGATTTCGGGCACGGCGTAGATGCCATAGGGGAAGTATTGCGGCGCCGGCGGCATGGGCAGGCCAAAGGCGTGGCAGGCGGCCATGCGGCCCTGCTCCATCGAGGTGGAGGCCAAGCTGGGGAAGCCGATCACGTCGCCGGCGGCGTAGATATGCGGAACCTCGGTCTGGAAGGTGACGGGATCGACGCTGAGACGGCCGCGGCTGTCGCAGGCCAGGCCGCAGTGCTCAAGGCCCAGCCCCTTGGTCGCGCCGACCCGGCCGGCGGTGTAGAGCAGCATCTCCGAACGGATGCGGCGCCCGTCCGCCAATATGGTCACCGGCCAGCCCTGTTCGTCCTGTTCGACCCGGTCGACGGCGGTGCCCAGGCGCACGGCCATGCCGCGATCACGCAGCTGGTGGACGAAGTCCTCGATCACCTCGCGGTCGACGAAATCCAGGATGGTGTTGCGGGGTTCGATCAGGGTGACCGGCACGTCCATGGCCGAGAAGATGGTGGCGTATTCGATGCCGATGACGCCTGCGCCGATCACCGTCAGGCTGCGCGGAACGCGGGGGGTGGCGATCATCGAGTCGCTGTCGATGATGTTGGTGTCGTTGAAGGGGATGGAGGTCGGGCGATAGGGCGCCGTGCCAACAGCCACCAGCACCCGCTCTGCCATGACGATATGTTCGTCGCCGTCGGTCTTGGTGATGGCCAGCCGGTGCGGATCCAGGAATCGGGCGTCGCCGCAGAGGGTGCGCACGCCGTTGCGCTGGAACTGGTGCTCGAGCACCTCGATCTCGTGATCCAGCGTCTTGTGCAGGCGCATGGCAAGATCGCCGCCGTCGATCTGCTGCTTGACCCGATAGCCCCGGCCGTAAAAGCCGCGCTCACGCCAGCCCGACAGGTTCAGGGCCGTCTCGCGCAGGGTCTTGGACGGGATGGTGCCGGTGTGCACCGACACGCCGCCGACCCGCCGGCGGTTTTCCACCACCAGCACCGACTTGCCCAGCTTGGCCGCCTGCACGGCAGCCCGGCGACCGGCTGGCCCGGAACCGATGACGACGAAATCGTAGGAATCCATGGACGCGCCCCGATGGTCCGTGAAGAAGGTTAGCGGACAAGCCTAATGGCAAATCCTTTCCAGCTTACGCAGGGCCGATGGCCGAATTTGACGCTGGCTGTCGCAGACTCGACATCGGCCATGCATAAGTTGGTTGCATGACGCTTTTCCCAGTCCTGCTCCGATCTGCCCTCGCCGCTGTCCTGCTGACCGCCTGCGCCGCCAAGGCCGCCGACGATCACGATGTGCCGCGCTACGACCACATCTTCGTCATCGTCGAGGAGAACAAGGACTACGGCCAGATCCTTGATCCGGCCGCCGCCCCGAACATCGCCGGCCTCGCCGCCAAGTATGGCAACGCCACCCAGTTCTTCAGCGAGGTCCACCCCAGCGAGGCCAACTATGTGGCCATGCTGGGGGGAAGCACCTTCGGCATCCATGATGACGACGCCTGGTACTGCAGCCCCGGCTCGATGCGGCAATATTGCGAAGGCGCCAAGGCGCCCGGCTATGCGGACCACACGGTGCATGCGCCGCATATCGGCGACCAGCTCGTGGCCAAGGGCCTGAGCTGGAAGGGCTATTTCGAAGACCTGCCGGAGCCTGGGTCGATGGCGATTATCGCCAGCAGTCCGGCGATCAGCGACGGGACCCGCTCGACGGCCCTCTATGCATCGAAGCATTCGGGCTTCACCAATTTCGCCGATGTGCAGACCGATCCGCAGCGTAAGACGCGGCTGGTGGGCTTCGATCAGTTCGACCGCGACCTGGTCGCCGGCGACCTGCCCAACTTCGCCCTGATCGTTCCCAACCAGTGCAACGAGATGCACGGGTTGCACGGACCCAAGGTGCCGGCGGACTGTGAGGGCGCGAACAAGGCGGCGCTGATCGCGCGGGGCGACGCGGAGGTCGGCATGCTGGTCAAGAAGATCCAGCAGAACCCGATCTGGTCGGCCAACGGCAATGTGGCCATCGTCATCACCTTCGACGAGGGTTCCGGCGGCAGCAAGGGCGGCTGTTGCGGGACCGTCCCCGGCTCGGCGGCCAACTACGGCGGCGGCCACATCCCGACGGTGGTGGTAACCAACCACGGCCCCCGCGGGCTCGCCGACGACACGCCCTATGACCACTATTCCCTGCTGCGGACGATGGAAGACGCCTTCGGGATTTCGGAACACCTGGCCCATGCGGCGGAGACCGACAAGGGTGTGGTTCCCATGGTCAAGCTGTTCGCGGTGAAGGCGCCGTAGGGTTTTCCTTCTCCCCCGCGGGAGAAGGAGGGGTTGGTGACGGCGCCGGATAAGGCAGAGACTTCAGTGCTCTGCTCTGAAGCCGCGTAAGCCCCCATCCTCCCACGCCTTCGGCGCGGGGATGGTTCCTTCCCCGACAAGCGGGGAAGTTTGAGACTTGACGTCGCCGCCGTCCCGCGCCCTCTGACGGCAGCTTCAGGGGAGACGCCATGCCGGCCTGCTACACCGATGTCCTGAGCGTGCGGCCGGGCGAGCGGTTCGCCCTGCATGCCTCCTCGGCCACCCCGACCTGCACCCTGGAGATCGCCCGCGTCGGCGCTGGCCGCGACGTGGTGCTGACCCGCGAGATCACCGTCGGCAATCACCCGACCCCGGATGAGGCGGACCGCAATGGCTGTGGCTGGCCGGCCTGCGCGCAGATCGAGGTCGAGGCCGATTGGCGCTCGGGCTATTATGACATCGTCCTGACCGACTCAGGTGGCGAGGCCGCGCATCACTTCGTCTGCGTGAAGGCGGCCGTCGGCGCGCCCGGCTCGCGGGCGGTGCTGGTGCTGACCACCAACACCCTGCACGCCTACAACTATTGGGGCGGCCGCAGCGCCTATTGCGATGTCGGCGCGCTGATGAGCCGGCAAAAGCGGTTGCCCGAGGCCATGGCCGGGGCTCTGGGGGTGCTGTCGACGCAGCGGCCGTTTCCGCCCCTGCTGCTGGCGGCGCCTGCGGACATGCCCCGGCTGGTCAATCTGCGCAAACGCGGGTTCGAGGAACCGAGCTGGGCCGGCGCCGATCCGGCCTGGTCGCGGGCGCATGGTCAGAGCCCCTATGACGGCTCGGCCGGCTATCTGAACAAGTGGGAGCAGATTTTCGTCCGCTGGGCCGAGGCCGAGGGGATCGCCCTGGACTATCTCACCGACTATGACCTGGAGGTCGATCCGGGGGCGCTGGCGCCCTATGGCGCCGTCGTGCTGGTGGGGCACAGCGAATACTGGTCAGGCGGACAGCGGGCGGCGATCGACGGGTTTGTCAAGGCCGGCGGCAAGCTGGCCAGCTTCTCCGGCAACACCGCCTTCTGGAAGGTGCGCTGGGAGGACGATGGCCGCACCATGATCTGCCACAAGTGGAAGGGGTTCGAGGACGACCCCGCCGCCAAGGCCGATCCCAGCATCGGCACGCACCTGTGGTCGCACCCGGCGTTCGGGCGGCCGGAAGCGGAGACCACCGGGCTGAGCTTCATCTATGCCGGCTATCATCGCCTGGGCCTGTGCGCGGCGCGGGGGCAGGGGGGCTATACCGTCTATCGCGACCGGCATTGGGCGCTGGAGGGGTGCGACCTCTACTACGGCGACGTGATCGGCGATGAGATTCCGCTGCTGGGCTATGAGAACGACGGCTGCCTGTTCCAGTTTGGCGACGACGGATTGCCGGCGGCTGTCCCGCGCCTGGGGGTGCCGGAAAACCTGGAGATCATCGCCGTGGCCCCGGCCTCCTTCGCCGAGTCCCCCAGCCCCTACCGGCCGCTGATCCCGCCCGAGCAACTCGATGTGATCGCCGAGATCGCCTACGGCTCGTCCTCGCCCGAGACCCAGGCCAGAGTCCTGCGCGGCCATGCGGTGATGGCGTCCTTCGTCAAGGGCAGCGGCGAGGTGTTCAACGCCGGCACCACCGAATGGGCCCACGGCCTGGCTGCGGACGATCCATTCGTGACGCGGATTACCCGGAATGTGCTTCAGCGGTTCGTGGGCGGATGACGTCTATTTCGGTGACAGTTTACTTATCTCATTGCTGAGCCCGATCGTTCAGCCCGTCGCTTTGGTGAGATAAGTAAACTGTCACCGAAATAGATGCGGCGCATCAACCGCTTGCCAGAAACGCACGCACCAATCCATCTAGCGGCCCCAGGCCCTTGTAGTCTCTGAAGATCTGCCCTTCGTCGCGCATGACCCGATCCCAGGCGGCGGCGAAGGCGGTCAGTTTCGCGGGATCGGCGCGGAGGTCTTCCAGGGGATGGCGCCAGATGCGGATGGTGAAGAGCAGGCCGCCGGTGGCGGGCAGGCGGCGCAGGGTCTGGCGTTCCATGCGCAGGTGGAGCTCGCGGCCGGCCTGTTCGGGCACGATCAGCGGCTCGCGCGCCCTCACCGGCGCTGAGCTCGGCAGGAAGAGGTCGCCGCTTGCGACCACGCTCCAGTTGCGGCGCTCGACGATGGAGTCCGCCGCCAGGGCGTCGAAGATGCGGGCGACACGGGGCAGTAGCCGTTCGCCGAAGCCGGTGACCGGGCCGTGCAACTCCGCCAGGGACTTGCCCACGGCCTCCTCGGCGGAAAAGAAGCTCGGCGCGCACAGGCTGGCGGCGGTCAGGGTCCAGCCGCCCTCGCGCCGTTCCATAAGGCAGAGGTCGTCGTCCACCAATCCGGCGGCGCGGCGCAGGGGCGGGGCGGTGAAGTCGCGCGGGCTGGCGGCCTTGCCGAAGTGGCGCTCCATCATCGCCAGGGCCTCGGCCTGGCCGGCGAGCGAACCGTCGGTTTCCCCCCAGCACAGGTGCGGGCTAACGGCGAAGGTGGCGGCCTTGCGCGCGGCCGGGTCGCCGTCGGCGGCCAGAGAAGGTGCTTCGAACCAGGCGGCCGCCTCGATCGGCGCCAGGCCGATGCGGAACAGATGCGCCTCCGGATGGTCATAGGGGGCGGGCGGCGAAGGCATTGTCATCCCTCCCCGTGTATCGGCAGGGCGCGTGACAAGGAATTCATTGGACCCACGGCCATGATCACGCCAGATTTCATCAACGACCGAAACTTCCAGACTGGATACACCATGATCAAGGCCCTCACGACCAGCGCGATCCTCGCCGTCGCCGCGGCGTCGCTTTGCGGCTGCTATCCCTGGCATCACCACCATCACTCCGAGGTCAATATCACCAGCGGCGATGACGACGCCTGGACCCCACGCGGCGACCAGGTGCTGAGCGTCGGCCAGACCCTGGATTGCCCGCAGGAGCAGGGCGGGCTGACGCGGGTGTCGGCGGCCAGTGACGGCAAATCCTGCGTCTATCAGCGCGGCGACGATGAGGACGTGACCTTGAGCCTCACCCCCCTGAACGGCCAGACGCCGCGGGCAGCCTTGGCGCCGCTGGAAACCAGCATGGCCGGCCTGGTGTCGGTGTCGATCGCCAATTCGCCGATTTCAGTTCAGGCCGACGACAGTTCCAACAAGGCCAAGATCGACATGCCCGGCTTCCATGTCGACGCCGACGGCGACAAGGCCAAGATCCGCATCATGGGCGTCAACATCGACGCCGACGGCAAGAACGCGGTGGTGCATACCGGCGCGGGGGGCGGCGAGGCGACGGTCCACGCCGGCCCCGGCGGCGCCGAGATCCGCGCCGGCAAGGTCGGGGTCAACAGCGCCAACCTGGTCTATGTGCTGGCCGGCGATCATGCCGGCCCCAGCGGCTATCGCGCGGTGGGCTATATCGCCCGCGGCCCGATCGCCGGTCCCCTGGTGGTGGGCGAGTTCAAGTCCAAGGCCCAGGACCACGGCCACCACGACAACGACCTGCAACACCTGATCGATCTGAACGTGAAGGCGGGGTGAGCTTATCCCTTCCCCTCAGGGGGAAGGTGGATCAACCAAGGCCTGCCGCTCCTCCGCCGTCAGCACGCGCCAGCGGCCCTCCGGCAGGCCGGCGATCTTCAGCGGTCCCACCCGCACGCGGAACAGGTCGGTGACGGCCAGGCCCACCAGCTCGCACATACGGCGGATTTGGCGGTTGCGGCCTTCGGTCAGGATGATGCGCATCTGCCGCGGCTCCAGCAGGGTGACCTTGGCCGGCTTGAGCTGGCGCTCGTCCAGTTCCAGGCCGTGGCGCAGCAGGGCTAGCGCGCGGGGCTCGACGGGGGCGTCGACGCGGACCAGATATTCCTTCTCCAGCTCCGACTGCGGGCCGATCACCGCCTTGGCCACCACCCCGTCCTCGGACAGGATCAGCAGGCCGCGGGAGTCCATGTCCAGGCGGCCGACGGGCGCCAGGCGGGTGTCGCGGTCGGGGATGACAGGCGCCTCGCCGATCAGGTTGGCGCGGGTTAGCAACCGCACCGCCGGAACCTGGCCTGCCTCCGGTTGGGCCGAGACGATCCCCACCGGCTTGTGCACGATCACCGTCATCGCCGACGCCAGGTCAGCCTGGGCGGCGTCGGCCAGCACCAGGGTCTGGCCCGGCGCGATCTTGTGGCCGGCGTCGACCACGGCCACGCCATCGATGGAGACCAGGCCCCGGCCGATCAGCGCCTCGGCCTCCCGCCGCGAACAGACGCCGTTCTGCGCCAGCCAGCGGTTGACCCGCTGCGGCTCGGCTTCGTCATAGCGGCGGCTCCAGGCCATGGGGTCTCCGGGGGTGGGTGGTGGGTGCTCTGTAACCCGACAGAGCAAGGTTCGAAATCCATACCTTCTCCCTTCGGGCGAGGTGTTCCGCGCTTGGACTCCCGCCCCCGAACGCGGTAGGGCGCGGCATGGATATGTTTGAGGTTGTGGTGGTCGGCGCCGGGGCGGCGGGCTTGATGGCCGCCATTGAGGCGGGCAAGCGCGGGCGCCGGGTGCTGGTGGTCGATCACGCGCGGGCGCCGGGGGAGAAGATCCGCATCTCCGGCGGCGGCCGCTGCAACTTCACCAATACGCGCACGGCGCCGGCGGCCTTTCTGTCGGCCAATCCCAGGTTCTGCATCTCGGCGCTCAGCCGCTACACCCCGGCGGACTTCATCGCCCTGGTGGATCGGCACGGGATCGCCTGGCACGAAAAGACCCTGGGCCAGCTGTTCTGCGACGACTCCGCGAAGCAGATCGTCGAGATGCTGGTGGGCGAGTTGCGCCAGGCCGGCGGCGTGTTGCGGCTGGGGACCGAGGTCTCGTCCATCGTCAAGACCGCGGCGGGGTTCACCCTGGAGTTGGGCGGCGCCGCGATCGGCTGCCAGTCCCTGGTGATCGCCAGCGGCGGCAAGTCGATCCCGAAGATGGGCGCCACGGGGTTTGCGTATGATGTCGCGCGGCAGTTCGGGCTGGCGGTGACGCCGACGCGGCCGGCCCTGGTCCCCCTGACCATCGAGGCGGCGCAACTGGCGCGATTGACGCCTTTGGCCGGGGTGGCGGCGGACGTGCGGGTCCGCTGTGGCAAGACGGCCTTCGACGAGGCGATGCTGTTCACCCATCGCGGCCTGAGCGGCCCGGCGATCCTGCAGATATCGTCCTATTGGCGCGAGGGCGACGCGATCGAGATTGATTTCGCGCCAGGGGTCGAGCTGTTCGACGCCTTTCGCCAGGCGCGGAGCGCGAACGGTCGCCAGGCCGTGGCGACGGTGTTGGCCGAGCAGGTTCCCAAGCGGCTGGCGCAACATCTGGCTGATGGGTTGGGCGCGACCGGCGCAATCGCCGACGCCTCGGACAAGACCCTGCGGGCGTTGGCCGAGGCCGCCAAAGCCTGGACCCTCAAGCCCGTCGGGTCGGAGGGCTATCGCACCGCCGAGGTCACCCTGGGCGGGATCGACACCGCCGGCCTGGACCAGCGGACCCTGGCGGCCAAGACCGTTCCGGGCCTCTACTTCGTCGGCGAGGCGGTGGATGTGACCGGTTGGCTTGGGGGCTATAATTTCCAGTGGGCCTGGGCCAGCGGCTGGTGCGCTGGCCAGGCGGCCTAGGCTGTCGCGCGGCGCTGGCAGACAGGATAGATTTCCGTGGTGACCACCCTCGACGCAGAACAAGCTCGCGCGCGCCTCGACGCCCTGGCGGCGCTTTTGCAGGCCCAGCGTTACGACGACGCCCTGATGGCGGCCGACGCCATGCTGGTCGCCCGGCTGCTCCACCCCTTGCCGCTGGCGGTGTCCGCCTCGGCGCGGCAGCAGGCCGGCCTGTTCGACGAGGCGATCGTGCTGTGGGAACAGCGCGCGCGGATGATGGCCGGCGAGGCGCAGGGCTGGGTTCCCCTCGCTGTCTGCCTGTTCGCCGCCCGCCGACCGGAACTGGCGCTGGAGGCCTGGGACAAGGCCCTGGCCCTGGCGCCAGACGATCCCGCCATCCTGGCCGGCAAGGCGGGGACGTTGCGCGGCCTGGGCCACAGCGACGCGGCGCGGGCGCTCTATCGCCAGGCGCTGCTGACGGCGCCGGGTCAGTTCGAGGCCGGGTTCGGCCTGGCCCAACTGGCGTTGGAGGTCGGCGATCATCAGGAGGCCGAGGCGATCGCCGCCCGGCTGCTGGCCGCCAATCCCGAGCGTCCGAGCGCGGCCTTCCTGGCGGCGCGGGTGGCGGTCGACGGCGGTCAGTACGCGGTGGCCCTGGATCGGCTGAAGCCCCTGCTGCTGCATCCCGCCCTGGCGCCCGAACAGCGGGCGGACACTCTGTTGCTGCGCGGCCGCGCCGAGGAGGGGCTTGACCGGGTCGCCGGCGCATTTGCTTCCGCCGCCCAGGGCAAGGCGATCCAACGGTCCCTGTATGCCCAACGGGCGGCGGGACGGGAGGGCGAGGTTCACAAGCTGAAACGGCTGGGGGCCTGGTTCGCGAACGCCACGCCTGAGGACTGGCGGCCCGCGCCGGTTCGAGTCCTGCCCGAGGCGCCCTCGGCCCACATCTTTCTGGTGGGTTTTCCCAGGTCCGGCACGACCCTGCTGGAACAGGTGCTGGCCGGTCATCCCGATGTGGTCGCCCTGGAAGAAGCGCCGACCTTCGCAGAGGCCTATGCCGAGTTCATGTCCGGCGACGCCGACCTGGCGCGGTTGGCGAAGCTGAGCGAGGCGGATGCGGCGGTCTGGCGCGAACGCTACTGGTCGGTGGTCCGCGAACACGGCGCCGACCCGGCCGGCCGGGTCTTTGTCGACAAGGCGCCGGCGGGAACCCTCTACCTGCCCCTGGTCGCCAAGCTGTTCCCGGACGCCAAAATCCTGTTCGCCCTGCGCGATCCCCGCGACGTGGTGCTGAGCTGCTTCCGCAACAACTTCCAGCTCAACGCCATGACCTACGCCTTCACCGACCTGGCCGAGACCGCCGCCTGCTACGACGTCTGCATGGGGATGGCCGAGGTCTATCGCCGGGTGTTGCCGCTGGATCTGCGCGAGGTGAGGCACGAGGCGCTGGTGGAGGATTTCGCCGGTGAGCTGGCCGGGATCGCCGCCTTCCTGGGGATCGAGGCGACGGCGGCGATGGCCGATGTGGCCGCCACCTCGGCGGGCCGGACCGTGCGCACCCCCAGCGCGTCCCAGGTGCGAGCCGGCTTGAGCCGCCGGGGGCTGGCGCGGTGGCGGACCTATGAGGAGATGCTTGGGCCTGTGCTGCCCGTGCTGGCGCCTTGGGTGGAGCGGTGGGGGTATTGAAGTGGGCGGAAGCCGCGTGCGTCCTTCGACGCGCCGCTTCGCGTCGGCTCAGGATGACGTGCTTTTGTGAAGCGAAAATTCCACGTCATGCTGAGCCGCGCCAAGGGCGCGTGTCGAAGCACGCACCCTCACTCCACCTCATACCCCAGCGCCCGGATCGCCGGCTCCAGCATCGGGATCACCGGCTCAAGCTGCTCCCTGTACCCGCGCCAGCGGTATCTTGAGCGGGTGTAGAGTTTCTCGCTCACCTGGGCGTAGCTGGCGGTGCGGGCGTAGCGGCGGTTTTCGTGAAAGGCCAGGCAGCGAGGATCGAACTCGGCGCCGATGAAGGCCAGAATCTGGCGCACCCGGGCTTCCTGGTCGTCGATCACATCCTCGTAGCGGACCGCCAGATAGCGGGGGGCGATCTGGGCGCGATAGTGCTCCACCAGATCCAGGGTCAGCAGATAGTGGCGGGCGATGCTGTCCAGGGCGCCGGCGCAATAGAAGCCGTGGGTCATCTGGTTGGCGAAGGTGGACAGGACCACGTCCAGGGGGTGGCGGATCAGGTGAATGACGGGCGCGGCCGGGAAGATCAGGCCGATCAGGCCCAGATGGGTCTCGTTCAGCGGCATCTTGTCGGTGAACCAAGCCGCGCCGTCCCCCATGGCGCCGAGCTCGCGGGCGCGGCCGAGGTAGCGGTCGCGCAGGGCGTCCAACTGTCCGGGCGTCGCGGTGGACATGGCCTCCGGATAGGGCCCGTCGGCGTCCATCAGCGCCGGCATGGTCTCGAGCAACTCACCGATGATCGGCAGCTCGTCCCCTGCCGAGATGCGCGGATGGGCGCTCAGGGTCTGCTCGATCATGGTGGTGCCCGAGCGGGGGAAGCCGACGATGAAGATGGGCTGGGCGACGTCGCTGCGGATGCCCGCGCGGGACAGGGACGCCATGCACTCGCGGGTAAAGACGGCCTTCAGCCGCCGCGCCTGTTCGGCGGCGGCGCCTGCCAGATAGGCCTGGCCGGTCAGGTCGAACATCGCCTGTTTGGCCGCGGCGAAGGCGGCGAAGGCCTCGGCGTGGCGGCCCAGCCGGTCCAGCAGCACCCCCTGCTCGTTCAGGATGTCCAGCCGCAGGCCGGTGTCGGTCACGCCAACCCGCGCTTTCAGCACGTTCAGATTCGACAAGGCGGCCTCGTCCGCGCCGGTGCGACTCAGCAGGATCGCGCGCTGCAGGGCGAGGTGCGGATGACCGGGCGCCAGTTGCTCGGCCAGGTCGAGCAGGTCGCCGGCGCGGGCATAGTCGCGGTCGGCTTCCTCCATCCGCGCCCAGCCATAGAGGGTGTTAAACCGCGCCGGGTCGAGGGCGTGGGCCTGGCTGTAGAGCTGCCGGGACTCCGCCATCCGGCCCTGGCCGCGCAGGTTCCAGGCGAGGTCGGCGATCAGCGCCGCGCCGGGTTTGGGCGTCAGGGCCAGCGCCTTGCGGTAGGCCGGCTCGCCCAGGTGCGGGCGATGGGTCTCTGTCAGGATCTGCCCCAGCAGGGTGTGGACGCCGGGATCATGGGGCGCCAGCCGGGCGCCGGCGCGAGCATGGGGTTCGGCGGCCGCGAAGGCGCCGCGCTGGGCCAGCCGGTGGGCCAGGGCGATCGCCGGCCCCGGATTGTCGGGATCGAGCCGGACGATGCGCGCCAGCAGGGCCTCGGCCGCGGCGGGTTGGGTGGGCGCGCGCAGGTCATGCAGGGCGCGCAGGGCGCCGGCGTCCAGGGGCGCGGCCTCGATCGCCTGGATCAGCAGGCGCTCCGCCTGGGCCCGGTCGCCGGCCTGGAACGCCGCCCTGGCCCGGCCGGCGATCGCCGCCGGCGCCGTGCGGGGCCAGGGTCTGGACCAGTCCAGCGCACAACATCGCCCGGCCTTCAGGCCGCTGCCGCAGGCGCAGAGCTGTTCGGGGGAGGGCGTGGGATTGGCCATCGGATAAATCGTTCGTCCGCCGATCGACGGTACAAATCAACCAAAAGAAATGGCGGAAAGGGGTGAACCCTTTCCGCCAGTTGGCTGCGCCTGAGGGGAAGACCGGCGCGTAGGAAAACGGAGCTGGCCGAGCCGGAGGGGTCCGGCCAGCCCCGGAAGGAACTTAGAACTTGAAGCGGATGCCCGCGTTCACCTGCGTGCCATTGCTGTAGACGGCGACGAGTTGGGTGGTGTTTTGCGCGTAGTACTTCAGGAGCTGGTTGGTCAGGTTCAGGGCGTCGACGCTTACGGTGACCCGCGGCGTAACCTGATAGTTGATCGAGGCGTCCAGGCTGCCGTAGTCTTCCTGGTTTTCCTCCGCGGCGCGGTTCAAGCCGACGAAGAAGGTGGAGCGGAAGGTGTAGGCCAGGCGAGCGCTCAGGCCGTGGTCTTCATAGTAGGCCACCAGGTTGTAGGTGTACTTCGAGGTGCCCACGAGCGGGGCGCCGCTGGATTCATGACCGTCCACATAGGTGGCGTTAGCCTGGAAGCCGAAGCCCCAACCGATCGGTTGCTGCACCTGAAGTTCCACGCCGCTCAGTTCGCCTGTCGTGTTTAGCGGCGAGGAGATGGTGTAGGTCTCTATGGGAGCGGCGCAGGTCAGGCAGCCGGCCAGCAACTGATCGGCAAACTGACCGGTATGGTTCCCGTAGGTGACGTAGGACTGCAGATCGTCGTGGAAGATGCTGACCGCGGCCACCGAACTCGGGCCGTAATAGTACTCCAACGCCGCGTCGTAGACCGCCGCCTTCACCGGCTTCAGCTGAGTGTTGCCGCCGTTGCCGGTCTGGGTCAGGTCCGTCAGAGAAACCGTGCCGCCGAGCGCGCTGTAGTCCGGGCGAGACATGGTCTCGGCGGCCGACAGGCGCAGCAGCAGGTTCTTCTGCAGGTCGAAGGTCAGGTTCACGCTCGGCAGGACGTCGAGGTAGTCGTAGGTCTTGTGGGTGACGTAATAGGTGCCGTAAGCCGACGAAGTGATCGCGGGCCCGGTGTCTTCGGCCGCTGACGCCGCCGTGACGTTCGCGTTCGGGGTTTCCTTGGTGTCGGCGATGCGGACGCCGGCGTTGCCGTGCCACCAGTCACCGCCGAAGTTGCCCATGATGTAGCCTTCGGTGTCGACCTCATGCACCTTGAAGGAGCCCATCCAATAGTAGTTGATCGGCTGCATCAGATGCGAGGCGGAACCGCGGATCGGGTCGGTGATCCCGTTGAGGAT
>Ga0302314_10014612_pt1 | contig 13420 bp, 12 predicted proteins | sample III_Palsa_N2_3_FD_200533 | JGI IMG/M metagenome (GOLD analysis project Ga0302314, IMG submission 200533) | Peat permafrost microbial communities from Stordalen Mire near Abisko, Sweden - III_Palsa_N2_3 | ecosystem: Environmental > Terrestrial > Soil > Palsa > Peat permafrost | place: Sweden...
ACGAGAGACGAGAGACGAGAGACGATAGACGATGAAGGCGCCGACCGAAAGGCGGGTGGTGGATTCCGGCGGCGACCGAAAGCCGCGAACTGCCCCTGAGCCGCGACCAAGAGTTGCCCACCGCAAGTAGCCTTGTCATTTACCCATTACGAGCACCAAGTTCGATATCGTGATCGGATGCTGGGTGCGGGCTGGACGGAGGGCGCGGCCCTGGCGGCGGCGTTCGTGATCGCGGTGCTGGCCACCCCCGCGGGGATCTCGGGGGCGGTGCTGCTGCTGCCGTTTCAGGTGACCGTGCTGGGCACGCCGAGCCCGGCCGTCACCCCGACCAACCTGCTCTACAACGTGGTGGCTACCCCGGGCGCGCTGTACCGGTACTGGCGGCAGGGGCAGAACGGCGGCCGGCTCGCCCTGGTCCTGATCGCCGGGACCCTTCCCGGGGTGATCGCCGGGTCGGTTATCCGCGTGGAGCTGCTGCCCGGGGCCCGCGTCTTCGATCTCGTGGTCGCGGCGGTGCTGCTCCCGCTCGGCGGCTGGATTTCCCTGACCAGGCCTGATCGACCCGGAACGGAACCCCGACCGGCACGCGCAATTCCACTCCCCGCGCTGATCCTGCTCGCGGCGGTCGTGGGTTGCGTCGGCGGGATCTACGGCATCGGCGGCGGCTCGATCCTGGCGCCGATCCTGATCGGCACCGGTCGGCCGCCCCGGGAAGTCGCCCCGGCCGCGCTGGCTTCCACCTTCGTGACCTCGGTGGCCGGGGTGATCACGTTTCTGGTCCTCTCGGCCCATCACCACGGGTCGGTCGCCCCCGACTGGCCGACCGGAATCGCGCTGGGCGTCGGCGGACTGGCGGGCGCCTACACCGGCGCCCGGATCCAGCGGCATCTCCCCGATGCGCTGATCCGCCGGGTGATGGGCGTCCTCGTGGTCGCCATCGGCGTCCGCTACCTGTGGTCCGGCCTTGGCTGAGACCACGGACCCCGGGCATGATGACGGGCCGTCGGCACAGGTCCCCCAACCTCCGCCGACGGCCCGTGTTGCCACCGCCACCGAGTCATCTTGGTGGTGCTTGCCGTGGCTCCCGGTGGAGACGGCCCCCCAGCCGTCACCACCGGTTGCACGGCCGGCAACGATCCCCCCGGTTCGTTGCCGATCTTCCCCTCACGACGACGGTTTCCCCCTAGTCAAACCGTCGTCATCTCCTCCCCGGCGACCGCGTCCTCCGCGCCGCCGCCGGGGAAGTCTCTATGTATACCCGCAGATCAAACCGCGAATCATGCGGAGTGGACGCGTCCGCGTCCTGGCCTCGTCCGGTCCCGCCGCTCCCGCTCTCGGCGCAGGTGCAGCTGGCGCTCGTCCTCGGTCGTACCGCCCCATACCCCGTGGATCTGATGCGTGGCCAGCGCGTACTGCAGGCACTGACGGCGCACCCGGCACGTCGCGCAGACGGCTTTGGCCCGGGCGATCTCCCCGGTAGCCGGACCGCGCGCGGCGACAGGGAAGAAGAGCTCCGGGTCAGCCTCCTGGCAGGCGGCCGACCGCCACCAGTCACGCCGCTCCTCTGGCGGCGCGCCCCGTTGGCTGGGTAGCTGAAAAACCATGAACAGACCCCCGAACTAGTCCTGCACCAGACTGGCCGGTAACTCTCCGTCGCACATCGGTAACTGTACCTAGACGACTACCTATACGCAATACTGCGATCGGAGTTGTTTATGAGACGAACGTGAAGCCTGATCCCGCCGTGCAAACCCGACCCAGCGGCGCTATTCGGACCGGCCCAAGAGCGGGGAAGGGTCAAATCAGAACCGGGCCCGCCCAGTCAGAACACGTCGCTTCGACCAACTCTATGACTATATTTCGAACAAGTTAGCGGCATTATCGTGGCAAACGGCGCGCAGCCAATCCGGGCCGAGTCCGGTCCGTTCGAGCGCTTCAAGCGCATCTGCGTAGGTGTAGGGGATATTCGGGAAGTCGGTACCTAGTAGCACCCGGTGACCGAGGTCACCCAGCCGCGGCAACTCGGCGGGCGGGAAGGCAGCGCCGGCCTCGTCGATGAACGGCGTGAACGCCATCGTCGTGTCGAGCAGCACGCCCGGATAGCGCCCGGCCAGGGTCAGGAACTCGGCGTACTCGGGCATGCCGAGGTGTGCGACCACCAGCCGCAGCGCCGGGTGCCTGGCGAGCAGCCGCGCGATCGGCGCCGGCCCGGTGAAACGGCCGGCCACCGGGCCCGAGCCGCAGTGCGTGACAACCGGGACGCCCGCCTCGGCCAGCAGCCCCCAGGCCGCGTCGAGCACCGGGTCGTTCGGGTCGAAGCCGCCGACCTGGAGATGGCACTTGAACACCCGCGCTCCCTGCTCGATGGCGCGGCGGACGTCCTCGGCGGCCGACGGCTCGGCGAAGAACGTCGCGCTGTGCAGGCAGCCCGGCGTGCGGGACGCGAAGTCCGCGCCCCACTCGTTGAGCGAGCGGGCCATGCCCGGCTTATGCGGGTAGAGCAGGGCGGTGAACGCCGACACGCCGAACGCCCGGAGCGTCGCCACCCGGGTCTGCTCGTCCTCGCGGTAGGTGATCGGCCACGGCCGCCCGATCAGCGGCCCGGCCGCGTCAAAGTAGGCCCGCACCGCCGCGAGCAGCCGCTCGGGCATGAAGTGGGTGTGCACGTCGATGATCGAATCGAGCCCGACCCGAGCCCGGAACGCCGCGACCCGATCGACTTCGGCGTCTCGCGCAGCAAGCTTCTTGCTGTTATCTTCGAGGAAGATCTGCGCGCAGAGCGAGCCCCGAGCCGCCGCCTCGGCCAGCACCGCGGGGTCGGCGGCGTAGCGCCACTCCACGTACTGCGTCACCGACGCGTCCGCCTGCGGCACAACCGGGGTCCCGTCGACGATCGTGGCCTCGTAGTCCGCGAGCACGAGCAGGTAGTCGCCGCGGTCGGCGCTCGCCTGGCCGAGCCTGCCCCCGGGCGCGAGCTCCACCCCGAGCTTGTCCCGCCCGACGCGGACCGCGGCCGCCCGCTCGTCCTCGCCGTCGGCCAGGGTCACCGCCGGCAGCCCCCACACCCCGGCCAGCGGGTCGGCTGGGTCGTCGGGCCGCTTCACCACCAGGAACGTCCCCGCCTCGGGCCCGCGCACGACCACCGCCACCGAGCGCTTGATCATCGCCATGCCTCCAGCATTCCAGTCCCCGGGACCGCGCGAGCGCGGCAACCAAGATCAAAGGGGCAATCCGTCACGGTGAAGATCGGAGCAGGAACGTTGGCCGATGGGTTAGGTGTGCCCGGGCGGGCCAGTCAAATCGGTAATGGTTACGCATTTACACGCGTCCAGGATGGAAGACGAAAGGCCGACGCACCATATAAGGGGACTCTTTCAGCACGGAATGGGACATGGTCATTTCTGTCAGTAATAGACGGTCCCGATTTCAGACTCCATGGCGCCTTGGACAGGACCAAACGGAGACGTGCCTGGTCGGCCGCGTGTGGCGATGGCGTACGCGCGCGCACGCGAGCAGTAATTCATGTACTGTTCCCACTGGGCTAGATTTCCCGAACCGGGATGACCGCCCGAATACCAGCGGCCCCTGCAATTTGCTTCCGGCCGTTCCCGGTACGTCAGGGCATTACTGCTTTCATAACCCAATTCCTGAGATTAGCTCGTAGAGAAAGGCACCCCATATGACGGATATCGGCAGCCATGCACGGCGCCGGCGGCCTGGCTACGCCTGGCTGGCCGTGGGGCCCGTGGCCGCAGCAGGCGCCATCGCCATGTTCATCGCCTCCCAGCCCGCCGTCGCCGCGACCGCACCGGTGAGTCTCGGAACGGCGACCAGCTTCGCGGTCCTGGCCGGGACTACGGTCACCAACACCGGCCCGAGCAGCATAAGCGGGAATCTCGGCGTGAGCCCGGGCACCGCGGTGACCGGTTTCCCACCCGGCCTCGTGTCCAACGGCACGATCCACCGGGCCGACGGCGTCGCCAACAACGCCGAGTCTAGCCTGACCACCGGGTGGGTCAATGCCGCCGGGCGCAGCCCGACGGCTAACGTCCCCGCCTTCATCGGCGCGGGCCAGACGCTTGCGCCCGGCGTGTACAAGGCATCCTCCTCGCTTGAAGTTGGCGGGTCGCTGACCCTGGACGCCCATGGTGACCCGAACGCGGTCTTCATCTTCCAGGCTCCCTCGACGCTCATTACCGACTCGGCCAGCAGCGTTACCCTCACCGGCGGCGCCCAGGCCTGCAACGTGTTCTGGTGGGTCGGCAGTTCCGCCACCCTCGGAACGAGTTCCGACTTCGCGGGCAGCGTCCTTGCCCTGACGTCGATCTCGGTGGATACGGGTGACACCATCGCCGGACGCGCGCTGGCCCGCAACGGGGCCGTGACCCTCGACGACGACACGATCACCGTGCCTAGCTGCGCGTCAGGGGCACCACCGACCGCGACTCCCACAGCGATCCCGACGGCAACCGCCACGGGTCCCACACCGACGGCAACCGCCACGAGCCCGACCCCGACGGCAACCGCCACGAGCCCCACCCCGACGGCAACCGCCACGAGCCCCACACCGACGGCAACCGCCACGAGCCCCACCCCGACGCCGACCGCCACGAGCCCGAGTCCTGTCGGCCCCACCCTTCCCGTGACCGGCTAGGTCTCACTCCAGCTCCCGAGAAATCACTGTGACCTGGGGCTACCGCTAGATCCAGAGAGATTGGGCAATCAATTCGCCCGAACGGACCCTGTCTGCCCCGTCGTCCGCCACCGCGACTCCGCCCACGGACGACGTAACCTTGTTGACATGGCAATAATCCCGGAGGGCGCCGCCGCCAGGTCGCGCCGCGTGCGGTGGGCCATGGCCGGGGTCGCGGTCACCGTGGTCGTCGCCGACCAGGTCACCAAGTCCCTGGTGGCGGCGGGCCGCGTCGCCGACGGGTCCACGTTCGGGTGGGTCACCGTCCGCGTGGTCAGGAACCACGGGGCGAGCGGCGGCATCGCCTCCGGGTACCCGGTCCTGGTGACGATCGCCGCCCTCGCGATCACCGCCGTCGCGGCGACGCTGGCGCTGCGGGCGGGCGGCCGCACGGCCGCGATCTGCCTGGCGGCGGTGCTCGGCGGCGCGCTCGGCAACCTGTCGGACCGGATCTTCCGCTCCCCCGGGTTCGGCCGCGGCGGCGTCGTCGACTGGATTCACTTCGCGGCCGGCGCGGGCAACGGCTCGCTTGACGTCGCCGACCTGGCCATCCAGTTCGGCGTCCTCGGCGCCGTGGCCGCGATGCTCATCACCAGCGGCGCCAGCGCCCGCCGGGCCAGGAAGTCGCCGGAGTCGATCGAACAGCCCGAGCCCCGCTAGCGCGGCCGGGTGATGGCAGGCGGTGCACGTACCGCGCCGTGCGCTTCTTGCTGTTATCGCCAGGCGCGCCGACTGCGGGCGTCCCCCACGGGCGGAGAGCGGGGTGACGTGAGAGAGTCAGCGAGGTCCGTTCGAGATAATCGTGTTGGTCTTTCTGATCGTCGGTGCTGCGAAGGGTGCGCGTCATGCTCGATGGGGTTCTGTTCTTCCCGGTCACGCCGTTCGCGGCGGACGGCGCGGTCGACACGGGGGTGCTGGCCGAGCACCTGCGCCAGGGGCTGGCGGCCGGACCCGGCGGCATCTTCGCCGCCTGCGGCACCGGCGAGTTCCACGCCCTCTCGCCCGAGGAGTACCAGCAGGTGGTCGCGACCGCCGTCACGGAGGCCGACCACCGGGTGCCGGTCTTCGCCGGGTGCGGCGGGCCGCTGCCGACCGCGATCCGGCTCGCCCGGATGGCCCGCGACGCCGGCGCCGACGGCCTCCTGCTGATGCCCCCGTACCTGGTGGCGGGTCCGCCGGCCGGCCTGATCGCGTACACCAGGGCGGTCGCCGCCGCGACCGAGCTGCCGGTCATCGTCTACCAGCGCGGCAGCGTCATCTTCGATCCGGCCTCGGCGGTGTCGGTCGCGGCGCTGCCGACCGTGGTCGGGTTCAAGGACGGCCTCGGCGACCTGGACCGGCTCGGCCAGATCGTCGCCGCGGTCGACCGGGCGCTGCCGGACAAGCCGTTCCAGTTCTTCAACGGGATGCCGACGGCCGAGGCGACCGTCCCCGCCTACCGGGCGATCGGCGTCGAGCTGTACTCGTCGGCCGCGTTCTGCTTCGCGCCCGAGGTGTCGATGGCGTTCTACCGGGCGCTGACCTCCGACGACACCGCGACCGTGCGACGGCTGCTGGCGGAGTTCTTCTACCCCCTCTCGCAGCTCCGCTCGCAGGTTCCCGGCTACGCCGTCTCGCTGGTCAAGGCGGGCGTCGGGCTGCGCGGGCTGGATGCGGGCAGCGTCCGGCCGCCGCTGGTCGACCCGTCGCCCGAGCACCTGGAGGAGCTCGGCGGCATCCTCGCGGTCGGCCTCGCGGCCGTGGGCGCATGAGCCGCGACGCCCTGCGGATCAGCGGCGTCACGATCACCCCGGTCGCGTTCGCCGATCCGCCGCTGCTGAACGCGGTCGGCGTGCACGAGCCGTTCGCGCTCCGCGCGGTCGTCGAGGTCGCCACCGACGGCGGGCTGACCGGACTCGGCGAGACCTACGCCGACGACCACCACCTGGGAGCGCTCCGCGCCGTCGCGGACGCCGTCGTGGGTGTGGACGCGTACCACACCGAGGAGGTCTACCGCCGGGTCGCGGGCGTCGTCGGGCAGGGCGGGCACGCGATCGCTTCCGGGACCGTCGGCGACGCCCCGGCCGCCGACCCGGTGTTCTCCCCGTTCGAGGTCGCGTGCCTGGACATCCAGGGCAAGGCGGCCGGCCGCCCGGTCGCCGACCTGCTGGGCGGCGCGGTCAGGGACGCGGTGCCGTTCTCGGCCTACCTCTTCTACAAGTGGGCCGCGCACCCCGGCCAGGACCCGGACGGCTGGGGCGAGGCGCTCGACCCGGACGGCATCGTCCGGCAGGCCCGCCGCCTGGTCGACGAGTACGGGTTCACCGCGCTCAAGCTGAAGGGCGGTGTCTTCCCGCCGGAGGAGGAGGTCGAGGCGATCCGGGCGCTGCGGGCGGCGTTCCCCGACCATCCGCTCCGGCTTGACCCGAACGCCGCCTGGTCGCCGGTCACCTCGATCGGGGTGGCGCAGGCGCTGGACGGCGTGCTCGAGTACCTCGAGGACCCGACCGAGGGCATCGGCGGGATGGCGGAGGTCGCCGCGCACGCCACGATGCCGCTGGCCACCAACATGTGCGTGATCGCGTTCTCGCAGCTGCCGCCCGCCATCGCGGCCGACGCGGTCCAGGTCGTGCTGGCGGACCCGCACTACTGGGGCGGGCTGCGCCGGGCCAAGCTGCTGGCCGGCATCTGCCAGACGTTCGGCCTCGGCGTGTCGATGCACTCCGACCCGCACCTCGGCATCAGCCTGGCCGCGATGACCCACCTGGCCGCCGCCACCCCGAACCTCGACTACGCCTGCGACACCCACTACCCGTGGCGGCACGAGGACGTCATCGCGGGCTCGCCGCTGTCGTTCTCCGGCGGCTCGATCCGGGTCCCTGACGCCCCCGGCCTCGGCGTCGAGCTCGACCGCGACGCGCTCGCCGCCCTGCACGAGCAGTACCTCCGCTGCGGCGTCCGCGAGCGCGACGACACCGGCTACATGCGCACCGTCGACCCCTCGTATCAGCACATCCGCCCCCGCTGGTAGCGCGAGGAGCCGGGCCGGCCAGGTTACGGCTGGGGCGCACCGCGGTAGGAGCTAGTGGTTCGCAGCCGGAACCAGCGGTCGCGCAGGACCCTGCGGCGATTACCGAACCACACGCCCCAGCCGACCGTGACGTTCCTGAGCCTGAGGGTGCGGCCGCGGCGCCGGCGGTGCCGGCTGGACAACGCCACCGCCCTTGCCTGAGCGCGGTCGCCCGGACTCGGCGGCGTGGCAAAATCCGGCCGGGCGCGTTCCACCCGCCGTGCGACCTCGTCCGCATGGTGGCTGATCAGCGAGTAGCGCTGATCATCGTCGAGGGCGAGCCGGTCGGCCAGCCGCCATGCCTCGTCCCGTTCCAGGTGCAGCAGGGCCTCGCGGTCGGAGGGGCGGCGGAGCCTGCCGATCGGCAGGTGGTCCTGCCGCCAGCCGAGCGCGGCCCACGCCCGGTCGTCCAGGTCCGAGATTGGCAGCGGGGCACGGTCGAGGGTGCCCGCGGGCGTGAGCGCGGGGAGTTCGATCGGCGGCAGGCCGGGATCGCCGATAGCGGTCGCCGCCGCCTGCCTTACCGAGCCAGGGTCGAGCCCCGCGCTGCTGAGCGCTTGCAGAACCGGCGCCGTCCCCTGGTCGAGGAGGGCGATGAGCAGGTGCTCGGCGTCGACCTGCTCGCCCCTGGACTCCCCCAGCGCCATGGCGGCACCCTGCGCCTGCATGTGCAGGTGGCCGAGCCCCCCGTATGGTGAGTTGCCGGCACCGCGGGCTTCCGGGTCCGCGGTGACCGCGGCGCGCAGGGATCTGCCTTGGCCGGGGTCAAGAGCCGTCGCGGCCGGCCCGATTCCTTCGGCGACACCGACGAGGAGGTGAGCCGGCCCGCACGGCTGGTCAAGCTCGCGGGCAAGTAGGAAGCCGCGCCGAATCGCCTCCAGATACGGTCCGCTCATCTGCTCGTGCGCCATGACACCAGCATGCCACCGAACGTCAAAGCGCCGACAATGGCAACGCGGCTATTCGGCTGCGGCCGGGACCTTGACCTCGATCCGGCGCCGCACGATGCGATCGAGGCGCTGGTTCGGTGAACCTCTCGAACATCGCTCGGCCCGCCTTCCGCTGGGCTGGTTTCTCTGTTCTGGCCGACAAAACACGATACATCTTGTCTGACCGGATCCGCGAGGCTCGTATTAAGCGGGTACATGAGCGTGAGCGCGGCGCATCGGCCGAGGTCAGCGAGACCCTGGGAAAAGACCGGTGTACAGTGCCACAACGTGGCGGATATTCAATGGCAGCCGGACATTCTCGGCGACGGTTACACGCAGACGGTCCTCGATCTGGGCGCCGACCCCGACGGGGAAGGGCAGGTCGCGGCCGTGCTGGTGCGGCGCGAGCCCCGCGACGGCGAGGTCGCGGAGGGGGCCGTGCTCTACGTGCACGGGTTCTCCGATTACTTCTTCCAGACCGCGCTGGCGGATTTCTTCGCCGCTCGGGGCATGACGTTCTACGCCCTCGACCTGCGCAAGTCGGGCCGGGCGCGGCGGCCGGGCCAGACCGCGCACTACGTGTCGGATCTCGCGCTCTACGACGATGAGCTTGAGCGCGCGCTCGCGATCGTCGTCGACGCCCATCCCGGCCAGCCGGTCGTCCTCGCCGCCCACTCCACCGGCGGCCTGATCGTCCCGCTGTGGCTCGACCGCCACCGGGCGGCCGGGCGAGTCGCCCCGGTCGCGGGCCTGGTGCTGAACAGCCCGTGGTTCGACCTGCAGGGCAAGCCCGCGCTGCGCGGCCCGGTGACCCAGGCGCTGCGGGTGCTGTCCAAGGCGCAGCCGATGCGCCTCATCAAGGGCATGCCGGGTGTGTACGGGCGCACGCTGCACGTCAGCGGCACCGGCGAGTGGGAGTTCGACGTGGCGCTGAAGCCGCTGGACGGCTTCCCGGTCACGATGGGCTGGCTCAACGCGATCCGGCGGGGCCAGGCACGGTTGCACCACGGCCTCGACGTCGGCGTCCCCTCGCTGGTGCTCCGGTCCACCCGGTCCGACTTCTCCAGCCAGTACACGGAGCTGAGCGACCGCGCCGACACGGTCCTCGACGTCGCGCAGATCGCCCGGTGGGCGGGCTGCCTCGGCGGCGAGACGACCGTGGTGCCGATCGACGGCGCCCGCCACGACGTGTTCCTCTCGCTGGCCGAGCCGCGCGAGCACGCCTACGCGACCGTGGACGCGTGGCTCAAGCAGCACCGCCTCCCCCGGGTGGTCACGCTCGTCTGATCACACGCCGGCCGGCTGCTCGCCCGCGCGCTGGCGGTCGCCGTGGCCGGACGCGGCCCGCTTGCGCCCGATCGCGTTGACCGCCACCGCCAGCAGCGCCATCACCACCGCGAGGACGACGGCGAAGGCGGCGACCCGGCCGTAGCCGCCGGGGTGGCGAGGGTCGAGGAACGGGTACGGGTACCAGTCGACCGCCGCCCCCCGGCTCAGCGAGTAGGCCAGGTAGACCAGCGGGAACGCGAGCCAGCCGAGCGCTGCGCGATAGCTGGCGCGCGACCAGGGCGGGAAGCAGACCCAGTCGACCAGCAGCACCGCCGGGGTGACCTGGTGCATGGCCGAGTTGACCCAGGCCGCCGTGAGGCCGACCTCCTCGTTCGCCAGCAGCGCGGCGTAGACGATGCCGGTGATCACCATGTACAGCGTCGCCGCGCCGCGGAGGTACGCCCAGCGCTCCGACCGCGGGTCAAGCACGCCGCCGACCAGCAGCACCACGATCGCCAGCAAGTTTGACTCGATGGTGAAGAAGCTGAAGAAGTTCACCAGGCTGCCCGTCGTGGGGGCCGTGATCGCGACGCACAGGGCCGCGATGTCGAACCCGGCGAACGCCAGCCGCGCCACCCTGGCGATATTCCGCAACGTAATGCTCACACTCCGCAGCATGTCACCGCTACGGGGCGATCCCTAGTATTTGTTCGCGACGAACAGGTCCTGGGCCGGGAACTTGGTCAGGATCTCGGTGCCGTAGTCGGTGACCACGACTTCTTCCTCGATGCGGGCGGCGGAGATGCCGTCGGCGGCCGGGCAGTAGGTCTCCATCGCGAAGACCATGCCCGGGCGCAGCTCGACCGGGTGCTCGAGGGAGTTCAGCCGGGAGATGATCGGCCGCTCGTGCAGGCCGAGGCCGAGGCCGTGCGCGAACTGCAGGCCGAACGCGGCCAGCTCGCTGTCGAAGCCGAAGTCCTGCGCCCGCGGCAGCGTCAGCGCGACGACGTCGGACGACACCCCCGGCTTGATCGCGTCCAGCGCCCCGTCCATCCACTCGCGCGCCTGCTTGTACGCGTCGACCTGGGCGGGCGTGGCCGAGCCGACCCCGAACGTCCGGTAGTAGCAGGTCCGGTAGCCGTTGAAGGAGTGGATGATGTCGAAGAACGCCTGGTCGCCGGGGCGGATGATGCGGTCGGTGAAGTTGTGCGGGTGCGGGTTGCAACGCTCGCCCGAGATCGCGTTGACCGCCTCGACCTGATCGGAGCCGAGCTCGTAGAGCCGCTTGTTCGCCAGCGCCACGATCTCGTTCTCGCGCCGGCCGGGCTTGAGCACGTCGACGATGTCCTGGTAGACCCCGTCGACCATCGCCGCGGCCTGGTTAAGGAGCATGATCTCGTCGGGCGACTTGATCACCCGGGCGTCGAGCATCGGCTGCTGCGCGTCGGCCACCGTGATGCCCTGCCGCTGCAGCTCGAACAGGAACGGCGGCTCGACGATGTCGAGGCCGAGCGGCGCGTCGGCCACGCCCGCCTCGGTCAGCAGCGACTTGATCTCGGTGACCGCGTCCCGCATGAGCCCGGCCTCGGGCGCGACCGCGCCGCGGAAGCCGAGGAATCCCGGCCGCCAATTCGATTCCGGCAGCCACGTCGAGTACAGCTGATGGTGCCTGACGGCGGAGCCGAAGTCCCACAGGATCGGGTCCCGGTCGCGGAACAGCAGCGCGTAGCGGATCATCTTGTCGCCGAGCGCCCCGCCGATCCAGGTCTGCGTGGTGTACCGGATGTTGTAGAAGTCGAACAGCAGGAACGCGCCGCACTCGGTCGCCCGCAGCGCCTCGGTCGCCCGCCTGATCCGGTAATCGCGCAGCCGCGCGAAATCCACCCGCTCCTCGTAGTCGACCCCCATGTGGCCGGGGGCGCCGATCGGCCGCACCCCGGCGGGCCGCTGCGCGCGCTCCTGACCCTGCGAGCCGGGCACCGGCTACGCCTGCCCCGGCGCGAGCCCGTCATCGACCGGGACGTTCTCCGGCTCGATCTCATAGCCGGACCGGCGGGCCTGCTCAAGCACCAGGGTGGCGAAGTCGTCCTCGGTGTACCCGGCCCCGATCGCCTGCGCGACCAGCATGTCGGCGGCGGCCGCGAGCGGCATCGGCACGTCAAGCTCCTTGCCCGCCGACAGCCCGAGCTGCAGGTCCTTGCGCAGCAGGACGTTGGTGAAGGTCGCGTGGAAGTCCAGGTTGACCAGGGCCGGCGTCTTGTAGCGGGTGAACGTGGAGCCGAGCACCGAGTCGTTGAGGAAGTCGAGGAACGCCGCCCGGGAGACGCCGCCGCGCTCGGCCAGCACGGTGATCTCGCTCAGGGACTGGATCACCACGCCCAGGAACACGTTGTGCGCGATCTTGACCAGCCGGGCGGCCTCGCCCTCGCCGACGTAGGTGACGCCGCGGCCGAACTCGGCCAGCAGCGGCTCGGCGGCGTCGAAGGCCGCGCGCGGCCCCGAGGCGGCCACGGTGAGCTTGCCCGCCGCGATCACCTTGGGGTTCCCGCTGACCGGGGCGGCCAGGAACTCCGCCCCGCACGCCTCGACGACGGCGCGGATGCGGGCCGAGGACTCGAGCGAGACGGTGGAGGAATCGACGACGATCTTGGGCACGTCGCAGTCGCCGGTGCCGGACAGCAGGCCGCCCTCGCCGCTGATGACCGACTCGAGGTCGGAGTCGGCGGAGACCATGATAAAGACGATGTCCCGGTCGGCGAGGTCAGCCGGGCGGTCGACGATCTTGGCGCCATGGGCGGCGAGGCTCTCGGCCTTCACCCGCGTCCGGTTGTAAACGCCCAGGTCATAGCCGGCCTTCAGCAGGCGCAGGGCGAGCTGGTACCCCATGCGCCCGGTGCCGATCCACCCGACGGTCGGCGCGGCGGCCATGCGTCCTCCTAGCTGAGTTCCGTGTGACGTCTTCATTGAACGTGAATCTGCAATCGTTTGCAACTCTGGCGACAACTCACGTCCCTGTCAAGCTAGTTGCAAGTACTGAGTTGCAGAAGTCAGCTCAACCGGCCGGTCGCTAGCCGAAAATCTCCGGGTGCTGCTCCAACGCCAGCCGGGTTCGGCGGATGTGGGTGACCAGCACCCGTTCCGCGTCGTCGGCGTCGCGCCGCCCGATGCAGTCAAGGAGCAGCCGGTGCTCGAGGTGCGTCACGTCCATGCCCGCGCCTGCGCCCGCGGCGAGCTTAGTGAACTCGCGCCGGTAATGCTGGGTGGTGTTCCACATTCGCCCGATGATCTGCGACGTCTCCCCCGGCGCCGCGCCCGCGTAGCTTGACAGGTGAAACTCCCGGTCGAGGCGGAGGAATTCCGCGACGCCGGTGCCCGGCGCCGCCATCGTCTGGGTGAGCTCCGCCAGCCGCCCGATCGCCGCCTCGTCCAGGTTCGGCAGCGACGCGCGCAGCAGCAGCGGCTCGAGCCGCTCCCTGATCA
>Ga0302314_10014613_pt1 | contig 13419 bp, 11 predicted proteins | sample III_Palsa_N2_3_FD_200533 | JGI IMG/M metagenome (GOLD analysis project Ga0302314, IMG submission 200533) | Peat permafrost microbial communities from Stordalen Mire near Abisko, Sweden - III_Palsa_N2_3 | ecosystem: Environmental > Terrestrial > Soil > Palsa > Peat permafrost | place: Sweden...
TCGCGCTGCGCACCACTCCGGGCGATACCCAGTCGATCGACATCATCTTCCTCGACGAGCACGGCGCCGAGCTGTCACAGGCGGCGCAGCGGCGACTCGAGCGGGTCTTCTCCAGGCAGGAGTTCCGCCGGGCGTTCCCCGGCGAGATCGCCGAGCTGTCCTACCCGCCGCGCGTCGTCGAGCTCTACGCCCACGAGCTGCTGCGCTGCGTGAACCTTGTCGGGGTCGGCGCGGCCGGCCTGCGGGTGGTCGCGGACTGCGCGGGCGGGACCGTGTCGCTTGTGCTGCCCACGCTGCTCGGCAGGATCGGCGTCGAGGTGCACACGCTCAACAACCGGCTCGACGAGGTCACGCCCACCGCGACGATGGCGCAGAACCGGGCGGGCATGCAGCGGCTCGCCGAGGTCGTGTCGTCGTCGCGGGCGGCGTTCGGCGTCAGGTTCGATCCTGTCGGCGAGCGGATCCACCTCGTCGACGAGAAGGGCGCGCTCGTCAGCGATGAGCGCGCGCTGCTCGTGGTGCTCGACCTGGTGGCCGCCGAGCGCCGTCAGGGCCGGGTGGCGCTGCCGGTGACCACGACGCGGGTCGCCGAGCAGGTCTGCCGGTTCCACGGCGTTCAGGTCACCTGGACGCCGACCTCGCAGGACGCGCTGACCAACGCGGCGGCCGCGGCCGATGACGTGATCTTCGCCGCGGACGGGCGCGGCGGGTTCGTGGTGCCCGAGTTCGGCAGGACCGTGGACGGGATCGCGGCGTTCGTCCGGCTTGTCGGGCTCGTCGCACGGACCAGGCTGACGCTCAGCCAGATCGACGCTCGCATCCCGCAGGCGCACCTGATGCGGCGCTCGGTACCGACCCCGTGGGCGGCCAAGGGGTCGGTGATGCGGACCGTGATCGAGGCAGCGGGCAGCAGGCAGATCGACACGACGGACGGCGTCCGCATCGTCGACCCCGACCGTGGCTGGGTGCTTGTGCTTCCCGACCCCGCGGACGCGGTGACCCACCTGTGGGCGGAGGGCGCGGATGCCGACAACGCGCAGCTCCTACTCGACGAGTGGGCCGCGATCGTGGAGCAGGCCGAGCTGTGATCATCCGGAGGCAGTACTGGAAGTGCGGTAATCTGTGTTAATTGCGCAGACGTACCATTTCGCGGGACACGGCAACGGTGACCTGGACTGCGATCTACCGCCTGCACCGCGATCTACACTGCATCGCGATGGATGCTCATCGTGCCTGCGCCGTGCGCGTGACCCGGAGGTGAAGCGGCTGTGTGGCGGAGACGTCGGGCAGAGGGCGGCGTGCCTGTAAGCGGTCTGCGTCGGCTGTTCGCGTGGCGCGTGGACCGCCAGCCCTCCGCACAGGTACCTTTGGCACCATCGCCCGACGCGATGCTGCGGGAAGGGATGCTGCAGCGAGAGGGGAGACCGGGCACAGACATGGCGGGTATCTACTGTGGGCGGTGCGGTCGGCCGAACCCCGAGGGTGCGAGGTACTGCTCCAACTGCGGTGCCCCGCTGATGCGCGCCAACACGGGCGGCTTCAACGCGGTCCCCGATCGCGGCCCTGGACAGGGTGCCGACCGGCTTGGCGAGACGACGTCGGTGATCTCGCCTGTCGCGGGCGAGCCCGAGTACTACGAGGAGGCATCGCCCGATTACGCGGCGGTCGACTCACTCCCGCCGGGCACGGCGCTTCTCGTCGTGCTCCGCGGGCCGAACGAGGGGTCGAGGTTCCTGCTCGACAGCGACTTCACCTCGACAGGACGGCACCCGGATAGCGACATCTTCCTCGACGACGTGACGGTCTCCAGGCGGCACGCCGAGTTCTACCGGCATGGCGATCGCTTCACCGTTCGCGACGTTGGCAGCCTCAACGGCACCTACGTGAACCGTGAGCGGATCGAGGAGGCCGAGTTGTTCGGGGGAGACGAGGTGCAGATCGGCAAGTTCCGGCTGCTGTTCCTGACCCGCAGTCCTGAGGTCGGCAAGCGCCGCGGACTCGGAGCGCAGGACTACGTATGACCCGCGGGCACCGCTCATCTGGCAGTGTCAGCATCGGCCAGGTCCTTGATGAGCTCCGCGCGGACTTTCCCGACGTTAGCCCGTCGAAAATTCGCTTCCTCGAGGCGGAGGGGCTCATCCAGCCGCTTCGGGCCTCGTCCGGCTACCGCAGGTTCGCGGTGGCCGACATCGAGCGGCTGCGCTTCATTCTGACGGCGCAGCGAGACGAGTACCTCCCGCTGCGGGTGATCAAGGAGCGGCTCGACGCGCTTGACGGCGGCGGCGGTCCTGGCGGCACAGGCGCGGGTCAGGTTCCCCCGGTCTCGATGACCCGCAGCGAGCTGCTTGAAGCGGCGGGCGCGACCGAGGAACTCCTTACGGAGCTTGAGGACTACGGCCTTGTCCGCCGGGCGCGGGCCTACACCGCCCAGGCGCTGTCCGTGGTCAGGTCGGCGGTGCTGCTCGCCGAGTACGGCATTCAGCCGCGCCACCTGCGCGCGCTCAAGGCGGCGGCCGAGCGCGAGGTCTCCCTGGTGGAGCAGGCGGTGGCGCCGCTCACCAGGCAGAAGGGCAGCCGCGAGCCCGCGCTTCGCGCGGCCCGCGATATCGGCAGGCATATCTCCAGAATTCATGTGACATTGGTGGAAGATGGACTAACCGCTGCCGGTCTTGCATCACAGCCTCCCGTCGGGGGTACACAGGCAAGGGAGCCACGGGAAGCTCCGGGGCTGCGCTCGGCTTCCGGGCGATAGCGGGTGTAGTTTGGCAGGAAGAGTGAATCGGTCGCACGGGAGGACGGAGCATCTGTGCAGCGGATGGAGGTTGTCGGCGTCCGGGTCGAGATGCCGTCTAACAGCCCGATCGTCCTGCTGAAGGAAGCGCAGGGGGAACGCTACCTGCCCATCTGGATCGGGGCGGTAGAGGCTACGGCGATCGCCTTCGCCCAGCAAGGCACGGTATCGCTGCGCCCGCTGACTCATGATCTTTTCAAGGACGTGCTCGAGGTCCTGAACGTCCAGTTGCGCACCGTTAACATCACCGCGCTGCGGGACGGGATCTTCTACGCGGATCTCGTGTTCTCCAATGGCGCCGAGGTCAGCGCCCGGCCGTCGGACTCGATCGCCCTCGCGCTGCGGACCGGTGCGGCGATCTTCGCGACCGACGAGATTCTCGACGAGGCTGGGGTCGCGATACCGGACGGCGCGGAGGACCAAGAGGACGAGGTGGAGAAGTTCCGCGAGTTCCTCGACCAGATCTCCCCTGAGGATTTCGGCCGGTCGGCCTAGTTTCGCGCGCCTGCCCTGTACTGGGGTGATTTGGCCGGTAAATGTGGCGACGCGCCGAGCGTGATCGTTGACTCACCTACCTGCCGCGGCTTACGGTGCGAATGGCCGGGGATAGTCACAGGAGGTGGCCGTGTCGGTAACAAGGGGTGGGGCCGGGGCCGTGCAGGGCACGGTCTCCGATGGTAACCCCGAGATCGGCTATCGCCCTCCGACGGCCTGTACCGCGGCGGGGATCACCTATCGTCAGCTCGACTACTGGGCGCGCACCGGGCTCGTTGAGCCGAGCGTCCGAGCCGCGCACGGTTCGGGGTCGCAGCGCCTCTACAGCTTCCGCGACATCCTCGTGCTCAAGGTGGTCAAGCGGCTGCTCGACACGGGCATCTCGCTGCAGCAGATCCGGGCGGCGGTCCAGCACCTGCGCGACCACGGGGCCGATGACCTCGCTCAGGTCACGCTGATGAGCGACGGCGTGAGCGTCTATGAGTGCACGTCGCCGGACGAGGTCGTCGACCTCCTCGCGGGCGGCCAGGGGGTCTTCGGCATCGCGCTCGGCCGGGTCTGGCAAGAGGTCGCCGGAGAGCTGGCCGAGCTGCCCGCGGTCCGCGCCGAGGACGGCCTGATCGTGAACGGCTCCGACGAGCTCGCGACCCGCCGCGCGACCCGCAAGATCGGCTGACCTCGGGCGAGTTGGTGGCGCGCCACCATTGTCCATCCAAAATTTTAGCGCGAGCGCTAAAGTGGACCTGCCAGTGATCCGGCCGGGAGAGTCCCACCTGCAATGTCAGGCGGGCGCCGAAGGGGCAAATTCCCCAGAACCTCTCAGGCACCAAGGACCAGCCGGGACAGGCAACTCTGAAGCCGATCCGATGCGGTGACAGATGGGGAGTCGAAAGCCTGGGGAGGCTCCATGTACGGCGATTCGCACAGCCCTGCGGACATTAAGGCCACTGGTCGCGATCCGTTCGCTGCCCGTTACGATCCGTTCGTGCTCCGCCACATCGGCCCGACGGGCGAGGATCAGCAAGCGATGCTCGCCACCCTCGGCTACGAGTCGCTCGACGACCTGCTCACCGCGGCCCTCCCCGAGGACGTCCCCGCCCCCGCGTCGCTGGCGGCGCTACCGCGGCCGCGCACCGAGCCCGAGGTTCTCGCCGAGTTGCGCCGTCTTGCCGCTCGCAACACGGTGCGAGTCTCCATGATTGGCCTCGGGTACTACGACACGATTACGCCCGCCGTGATCCGCAGGAACGTGCTCGAGAACCCCTCCTGGTACACCGCCTACACGCCCTACCAGCCGGAAATCTCGCAGGGCAGGCTCGAGGCGCTGCTCAACTTCCAGACCATGATCTGCGACCTGACCGGGCTCGGCGTCGCCAACGCGTCGCTGCTCGATGAGGCCTCGGCCGCCGCGGAGGCGATGACCCTGGCGCGTCGGGTAGGCGGTGCCGCCAAGACAGCCGCCGCCAAGACCGCCGGGAGCGTCTTCCTCGCCGACGCCGACTGCCTGCCGCAGACCCTCGACGTCCTGCGCACCCGGGCCGAGCCGCTGGGGATCGAGCTTCGCGTCGCCCGCGTCACGGCCGCGACGGACTTCGACGGCGTCTTCGGCGTCCTGCTCCAGTATCCCGGCGCGTCCGGTGAGGTCCGTGACCTCGCACCGGTCATCGAGGCCGCCCACGCTGGCAAGGCCACGGTAGCCGTGGCCGCCGACATTCTGGCCCTGACGCTGCTCAAGCCCCCGGGCGAGCTCGGCGCCGACATCGCGCTCGGCTCCACCCAGCGCTTCGGCGTGCCGATGTTCTACGGCGGCCCGCACGCGGCGTACCTGGCCGTCCGCGACGACCTGCGCAGGCAGCTGCCCGGCCGCCTCGTCGGCCTCTCCGTCGACGCCGACGGCAGGCCCGCGCTCCGGCTCGCGCTCCAGGCGCGCGAGCAGCACATCCGGCGTGAGAAGGCGACGAGCAACATCTGCACCGCGCAGGTGCTGCTCGCCGTCGCCGCCTCCATGTACGCCTGCTACCACGGCCCAAGCGGCCTCACCAACATCGCGCGGCATGCGCACCGCAGCGCGATGACGCTCGCCGCGACGCTGAAGGGCTATGGGCTCGTAACGGGCCGCCACTTCGCGTTCGACACGGTGCAGGTTCTGCTGCCCGGGCCGACCGAGGCGCGGGCCGCCCTGCTCCGGGCCAGGGACGCCGGGTACAACCTGTACGACGCGGGCGGCGGCATCGTCCAGGTGGCCTGCGACGAGACCACCACGACCGAGCACCTGCGGGACGTGGTCGCCGCTCTCGTCGGCGCGTCGCGGGTCGGCAGCGGGCTCGACGCCGCCGACGTGACGATGATCGGCGTGACCGAGGACGCGATACCTGAAGATCTCGCGCGTACCTCGAAGTTCCTGACCAACCCGGTGTTCAGCGCGCACCGCAGCGAGACGGCGATGCTGCGCTACCTGCGCCGCCTGTCCGACAGGGACGTGTCGCTCGACAGGTCGATGATCCCGCTCGGCTCCTGCACGATGAAGTTGAACGCCACCGCGGAGATGGAGCCGGTCACCTGGCCGGAATTCGCCGGGCTGCACCCCCTGGCGCCAGACGCGGACGCGGCGGGCTACGCCGAGCTCATCGGCTCCCTGGAGAGCTGGCTGTGCGCGGTGACCGGATACGACGCCGTCTCCGTCGCGCCGAACGCCGGATCGCAGGGCGAACTCGCCGGGCTGCTCGCCATTCGGGGCTTCCATCGGTCCAACGGTGAAGCCATCAGGGACATCTGCCTGATCCCCGAGTCGGCGCATGGCACGAACGCGGCTAGCGCGGTGCTCGCCGGGCTGCGCGTCGTCGTCGTGAGGTGCGGCGCGGATGGCGCGATCTCGCTGTCGGATCTGCGGTCCAAGCTGGCCGCGCACGACGGGCAGGTCGCGGCGATCATGCTCACCTACCCGTCAACCAACGGCGTGTACGAGACCACGGTCACCGAGGTGGCGGACCTCGTGCACGAGGCGGGCGGCCAGGTCTACATCGACGGCGCCAACCTGAACGCCCTCGCGGGCCTGACCTCGCCGGCCCTGCTCGGCGGCGACGTCTCGCACCTGAACCTGCACAAGACCTTCTGCATCCCCCATGGCGGCGGCGGTCCCGGCGTGGGTCCTGTTGCGGTCAGGTCGCACCTGGCACCGTTCCTGCCAGGCAGGAACGGGTCCGTGACGGCCGCCAGGTACGGTTCCGCGGGCGTCCTGCCGATCTCGTGGGCGTACATCGCGATGATGGGCGCCGAGGGACTGCGGATGGCCACCCAGGTGGCGGTCCTGTCGGCGAACTACATCGCCAGGCGCCTCGCGCCGTACTTCCCCGTCCTGCACACCGGAAGGAACGGCCTCGTCGCGCATGAGTGCATCGTGGATCTGCGGCACCTGCCGGGCGGTATCGCCGTCGAGGACGTGGCCAAGCGGCTGATCGACTACGGTTTCCACGCGCCGACGATGTCCTTCCCTGTCGCGGGCACCTTCATGATCGAGCCGACGGAGAGCGAGTCCCTCGCCGAGATCGACGAGTTCTGCGACGCCCTGATCGCCATCAGGGCCGAAATCGAGCGGGTCGCCGCGGGCGAGTGGGACGCGGCGGATAACCCGCTGAAGAACGCGCCGCACACCGCCGAGATGCTGATGTCCGACGAGTGGGCCCACGGCTATCTCCGGGCCGACGCCGCCTACCCGGGCGGTTCTGGGCCGCACGCGCTTGCGCACAACCGGGCCAAGTACTGGCCACCGGTCCGTCGCATCGACCAGGCTTACGGCGACCGCAACCTCGTCTGCGCCTGCCCGCCGCCGGAGGCCTTCGCCTAGAAACCACGGGACCGCGGCCCGGCGCTGCTACACCAGCACCGGGCGCGGCCCCGATAGCGGAGAATCCGGCCGAAGGGGGGAGAGAAGCCCCTGGGATGCCGCGGGCGACGGAGGAGGAGCCGCCGCCAGCGTGACCGGATTCGCCGTTTCCCCCGAGGGGAGCATAGGGTACCTGATGGCTACTCTTAAAGGGCGACAGGCAGGCTGAGCAAGCCCGCGAGGTGTCGAGGCAGTTCTATCACGACGGTGCTGCTTTCATCGGCTGGATCGGTGCGGGCAGCCACCGCGATCGAGGTGACATCACCCCGGTTCACCGCGAGGTGCGGCGCGCCCGGCGGGATGTAGATGAAATCTCCGGCCCGCACCATGGCCCGCTCGACAAGCCCCGCGCCGTGCCAGACCTCGGTTTCGCCGCTGACCACGTACAGGGCGGTCTCGTGGTCGGCGTGGAAGTGCGGCATGCCCCGCGCGCCCGGCGGAATCATGACCAGGCGCACGCCGAGCGCCTTCGCGCCGGCCGACAGGTCGCTGACCTCGGGCCGCGGGCCCTCGTCCGCGCGGCTCGGCCGGATGATGACACAGTCGCTATGGGTGCGCTGGGCGAGCGGAGCGGGTGGCTGGTCCAGCCTCTCTTCGACCTTGCTAACTCTGAGCATTTGTCCGTATCCCATCCGTGATGCCTGCTCTGCAAAGAGTAGGACAATACGTGATGATAGAGATACTCTCCGTGTGGACACAGCAATCTGGCCTATGGGTAAGTAGCACCTACCCTTTTGGTTACATACCAGTCCATCCGCCCAGCTCAACGATGTAATGCGAAGTGCGGGACCGTTATGGCCGAACGAATGTTTTTTCTTTTGGCCGAGAATAATCGGAGAAATCGGTTACTTTCCGCTACATTGGCGCCCGAGGGGCGGGTCGGCTCCGGGACGGGCGGCGAGCCCCTACGTTTCAGAGCTAGTGCATCGCTGTTTGCGCGGTACGTACGGTGGAACTACGGGAGCCCGAGAACCGGTCCACGTTTCGATCCGTACCTCTATAGAAAGAAATGCCCGGGAGCCACTGGCCCACGCACACGCACCAGTGGCAACACACATGAATAGGAGCATTCGTGACACAGGAACCACACAAGGACCCGCAGGCCACTACCCGCCGGGGAGTGCTGGCCGGCGTCGGCTTGGTGGGCCTAGCTGGCGCTATCACCGCTTGCAGCTCCAGCGGTTCGAGCAGCTCATCGTCGGCCGCGAGCGCCGCGACCTCATCGGCGCCCGCCACCGCCGCGGCGAGCGGCAGCGCGTCGGCGTCGGGCGGCGGCGGTACCGCGGCGGGTGCGCTCGCCTCCACCAGCGAGATCCCGGTCGGCAGCGGCATGATCTTCACCGCCAAGCAGGTCGTCGTCACCCAGCCGACGTCGGGCGAGTACAAGGCCTTCAGCGCGGTCTGCACCCACATGGGATGCATCGTCAACCAGATCAACGACGGCACCATCGACTGCCCGTGCCACGGCAGCCAGTACAGCATCAAGACCGGCGCGGTTGTCGCTGGGCCGGCACCGAGGCCGCTGCCGGCCAAGCAGATCAAGGTCACCGGGGACAGTATTTTCCTCGAATAACCCCGGCCTTGGCCGCCCCCAGCTGCGGCATGCGGGTCCGATATTATTGCCTTTCCATCGGGCCCGCCCCGGGGGGTACGGGGGGTCGTCCCCCCGGAAGATAACTGCGGGTCCGATATTATTGCCTTTCCATCGGGCCCGCCCCGGGGGGTACGGGGGGTCGTCCCCCCGGAAGATAACTGTGGGGAGGACCCGTGGCCACGCGCGCTCCCGTCGCGCTCGCCGTTATCGCCGCCGGAGCGGTCGCGGTCCTCGTTCTCTGGTGGCACTCCACCCGCGGCATCGTCGGGGCCGGCGGCGTCCTCACCGCCGCTGGCGAGGGGCTCGGCCTGCTGGCCGGCTACGCGGTCATTATCGCCGTGCTGCTGATGGCCCGGCTGCCCCCCGTCGAGCGCGGCGTCGGCGCCGACCGGCTCGCCCGCTGGCACGCCACGCTCGGCCGGTACACCATCGGCCTGATCTCCGGGCACGTCCCGCTCATCATCTGGGGCTACGCGCTCCAGGCCCACCGCGGTGTCGTCGGCGAGACCTCGGCGCTGCTCACCACCTATCCGGACGTCCTGATGGCGACGGTCGCGTGGTTCTTGCTGCTCGGCGTGGCCCTGGTGTCGATGCGCGCGGTGCGGACAAAGCTGCGCTACGAGACCTGGTACTACCTGCACTTCTACACCTACGTCGCGGTCGCGCTCGCGGTCAGCCACCAGTTCGCCAACGGCGCGGCGTTCACGCAGAACACCGCCGCCCGGCTGTGGTGGGGGGCGCTCTACCTTGTCACCGCCACGCTCATCTTCCGGTACCGCATCGTCATGCCGGCCCGCTCCTTCGCCCGGCACCGATTCCGGGTCGCCGGGGTGCGCGAAGAGGGGAACCGCACCGTCTCCGTGTACATCAGCGGACGGTGGCTCGGCGAGCTAGGGACCGCGCCCGGGCAGTTCTTCCGCTGGCGTTTTCTCGCGCGAGGACTGTGGTGGCAGTCGCATCCCTACTCGCTGTCCTCGTTGCCGAGCGATGACCTGATGCGCATCACGGTTCGCGACGTGGGTGACCCGAGCAACCCGCTGCGGTCGCTGCGGCGCGGCACCCGGGTGATCGCGGAAGGGCCGTTCGGCGCGTTCACTCCCGCGCGGCCCGCGCACCCCGCGCTGCTTGTCGCCGGCGGCGTCGGCATCACGCCGCTGCGCGCCATGCTCGCCGCGCTTACCGGCCAGGTCACCTTGATCTACCGGGCGTCGAGCTGGCAGGACGTGGTGTTCAAAGACGAGCTTGACGCGCTCGCCGCCGCGCGCGGCGGACGCGTGCACTACGTCGTGGGCGCCCGCGGCGACCTAGGCACGGACCCGCTGTCCGCGACGGCGCTCCGCGACCTCGTCCCCGATCTCGGCGAACGAGACGCGTACGTGTGCGGCCCGCCCGGCATGGCGACCGCCGCCACCACGGCGCTCGCCGTGGCGGGCGTCGCGCGCCGCCGTATTCACGCCGAGTCGTTCGAGTTCTGAGATTCAAGGGAGAGTAAGACAATGCGCAGGGCGGTGCTCGCGGTCATCATGACGGTGGCGGGTCTCGTCGCGCTGCTCTCCTTCAAGACCCATTCAGGCGATCAAACACCGGCCGGTGAGCCAACCACGCAGGTACCGGCGCTGCTGTCCGGCGAACGTGCCCTCACGGGCAATACCGTCGCCACCATCTACGGCCCCGTTCAGGTCCAGGCCGTACTGCGGACATCGAAAATCGTCGGCGTCAATATCCTGCGGCGACCGGCGGAAACCAGCATGGACCTGCAGATTGGCCAGTACGCCTTTCCCAAGCTAGTAGGGGAGACACTGATTGCGCAGAGTGCAAGAATTGATACGGTTTCCGGTGCCACCTACACCAGCGGCGGGTATATTCAATCGTTGCAGAGCGCGCTCGATATCGGGGCCTGACGAGGAGAAGCACGCTGTCTACTAGTCCCGCGTTTTCCGCTTTCCCCGTGGTCACCGCGCGCGTCCGGCATGCCGAGTCGGTCATGGGCACCGTGGTCTCGTTCGACGTGCCGGCCGCCGCGCGCGCGGACGGGTCGCTCGACGCCGCGCTGAGCTGGCTGCACTGGGTGGATCGCGTCTTCTCGCCGTACCGCGTCGACAGCGACGTGACGCTGCTCGCCGAGGCCGAGGTCACCGTTGAGGCCTGCGCGCCCGAGATCGCCGAGGTGATCGCGGCCTGCGCGGCCGTCCGCACGCAGTCAGGAGGGTACTTTACCGCCGCGCCCGGCGGCCGGTTCGACCCGTCCGGCTACGTCAAGGGCTGGGCCGTCGAGCGCGCCGCGGCGATCCTGTCCCGCGGGGGGTCAACGAGCCACCTGGTCAACGGCGGGGGAGACGTCCAGTGCGTCGGCGGTCGGCCGCGCGCCGCTGCCGAGCCGTCGGCTGAGCCATGGCGGGTCGGCATCGCCGACCCGCTCCGCCCCGGCCGCCTCGCCCTCGTCGTCGCGGCGGCCGACGGCGCGGTCGCCACGTCGGGCGTCGCGGAACGCGGCGCGCACATCATCGACCCGCACACCGGACGGCCGCCCACGGGCCTGGCCAGCGTCACGATCGTCGGCCCGTCGCTCGCCTCCGCCGACGCCTATGCCACGGCCGCCTTCGCTATGGGCCCGAAGCTAGCCCGCGACTGGACCGAGTCCCTGGACGGCTACGAGGCCTACGCGATCACCCCGGACGGCGAGGTCTGGCAGACCCTGGGATTCGCCCGCCACATCGCCCCCGCCTGATCAGCCGGGCTCCTTGTGGATTTCCGTGGCGGCGGGGTCGGGGAGTGCCGGTGAGGGCCTGTCGCGGCGCAAGACGGTGAGCAGTTCGTCGTAGGGGCCGATAAGGTAGGCCTCGTCGGCCGGGCGGAACCTGGTCGAGCGGCGCGGCGGGTGCTCAAGGATGGCCCGGTCGGCGGCGCGGCGGAGGGCGAGAACCCGGGTGCGTGCCGCGAGTTCGTGCATCTGCAGGCCGTGCAGGCCGCCGCCTGGGGTCACGGTCAGCCTGGCCACGAGCAGCGGCTCGTCGCCCGCGTAGAAGGTGGAGAGCACGTCGAGGCCGAGGGCGGCGCCGACGAACCACGGCGCGGCCAGGGCCGCGGTGGACCTGACGTTCTTGAAACCGAACGTCTCCCTGACCGAGTGCGCGAGCTGCGGGTCGAAGATCCGCAGCACCACCGGCGTGGAAACCCACCGCGGTCCAAGCTGGTCGCGGACGGCAAGGCCGGTTTCCAGGTTGGCGAGATCGTCGCTTGTCAGCACCGCGACCGCGGACGCGGCGGCCAGCCTGACCGAGGCGAGCATCTCTGGCACCGTCGCGTCGGCGATCACGATCGGCACGCCGAGCGCGCGGACCTGGCCGAGGTGCCTGTTGTGCTCGTTCTGCTCGACCACCACGACCTCACGGCCGGCGGCGTGGAGTTGCTGCACGACCCGCCAGCCGACGGTGCCGAGGCCGATGACGAGCACGTGGCCGCGCAGCCTGGTGATCTTGCGACGCCCGAAGGACTCCTCGATCCGCCTGCTGACCAGGACGTTGGTGAGCAGGGCGAAGAACACCGCGACGAACAGCGCGCCGGAGAGCATGAGCGCGATGGCGAACACGATCAGCCACGGCGGTTCGCCGCGGAAGGTGAAGTCGCCGTACCCCACGGTCGTCACCGTCTCGACGGTGAAGTACACCGCGTCGAGCAGCGAGATGTGGTGGCCTGGCCCCGCGTACCGGTAGGTAAAGCGGAGCACCAGCGTGGCGGTGACCAGGACCGCGAGCAGCGCGCACAGCGCCACGGCGAGCCTGCGGTCGGCGGCGCGCGCCAGCGACAGCACCAGGTCACGCGCGGCTCTGGCGCGCGCGCCGAGGGGAGGGGCGGAGCCACGGGACCGTTCGGTGCGATCGGAATGTCGTTTCAGGACGGACGCGGCGGTGAGCTCGTCGGGGGTGCCGATGAGCGTCACCTCATCGCCTGCCCCGACCCGGGTGTCGCGCCCGGGGCAGACCTGCACCTCGCCGACGCGCGGCAGCACCGCGACGGGGGCGAGTGCACCGTACAGCTCGCGCAGGGTCCCCGACCTTGGGGCGATGGTGCGGGCGGCGAGGAACCGCTCGCCGGACAGGGACAGCTCCTGCACGCCCTCGCCCAGGCACGCCTCGACGACGGCCGGTGCGGAGAGCCCGGCGACGTCGAGTACCGCGACGCCGACCTCCTTGATCGCCCGGCCCACCGCGGGGTTGGTGAGCTGCGCGACCACCCGCACGTCGTCGCGGAGCCTGCGGGTAAGCAGCGCGGTCTCCAGCGCGCGCAGGTCATCGTGTTGGGCGCAGATGACCGCGATCGCGCCCGCGAGGCCGGCGGACATCAGCGTCTCCTCGGCGCGGGTCGGGCCGACGATCAGCGGCACGCCCCAGTCCCTGATGATCCGGGCGAGCGGCGGGTCGGGGGCGTCGTCGACGACCACCGCGGGCACACCGGACAGCGTGAGCTGCTCGACGATCCGCAGGCCGACGCCCTCCAACCCGCAGACGATGACGTGCCCGTGCCAGCTCGCATGCGATTCCCCCACGTGGCTCAGCATTCCCAGTGGAGATTAACGGCATGTTAGGCGGGCGTGTCGCCGGGAGGCTCCCTGCGGAACCGGGCTCCGTGAATTCACCGGCATTGAAGCAAAACGCC
>Ga0302314_10014615_pt1 | contig 13419 bp, 7 predicted proteins | sample III_Palsa_N2_3_FD_200533 | JGI IMG/M metagenome (GOLD analysis project Ga0302314, IMG submission 200533) | Peat permafrost microbial communities from Stordalen Mire near Abisko, Sweden - III_Palsa_N2_3 | ecosystem: Environmental > Terrestrial > Soil > Palsa > Peat permafrost | place: Sweden...
CCACCGCGTGTGGACGGTCCGGTGGACGGCCCTGTGGCGCGACGACGGGCTCGGAGCGGCCCGGCGACCCGACCCCGCGGGGCAGGACCCGAGGCAGTGGGACGTGAAGCTGCGGTCGAACACCGAACTCGGCCTCGTCGTGCTGAGCACCTCACCTGACAGGGAACCCGGCCGACTGGAGTTGGACGTCGCCCTGCGCGCGGGAGTGCCGGTGATCCTCTGGGATCGCCGAGGGCCCGCGGACGACGCGGCGGCCACCGCTGTCGGGACCCTCGCGCAGGCCGCGCCGGCGTATCTGCTGGGCAGGCTGCGGCAGCTGCGCGTGCATGCGGCGCAGTCCCGCCCGGCGGACACGCATCCCGGCAGGCATGTCGCGGTGTTGTGGGACGACCCCAATCGGCTGATCGGCTTCGGAGAGGCGGAGTAGTGGCACAGAACGCTAACGAGGCCGGGGGACGGCAGGCGTCGCGGCCTTCCTGGACGATGTACCAGGGCCACGGCATGCCGCCTGAGCCGGGCGAGCTGATCCTGCTGCCGGACCCGCCGCCGTGGCGCGACTTCGACCCGTCCTCACACGAGGACACCACCTTCGCCCGCAAGCTCGGCCATCCCGCCCCCGGCAGCCCCCGAACGGCCAGTCGACGAGAGCTCGACATGGTGAACGCGGCTATCACGCTACGTCGGCCGCTCATCGTCACCGGACCGCCGGGCGCCGGCAAATCGAGCCTGGCCTATCGCATCGCGCGGGAGCTGGGGCTCGGCAGGGTATTGAGCTGGCCGGTCAACAGCCACAGCACCCTGCGATCCGGGCTCTACGAGTACGACGCGATCGGACGCATGCAAGCCGCCGCCTCGCGGTATCCGCTGCATGATCGGGCCGCGGATGCGGCGCCGTGGCAGGCACCCGAATCAGACCTCGGAGACTTCTTGCGGCTCGGGCCGATCGGCACCGCGCTACTTCCGCGGGAGCAGCCACGGGTGCTGCTGATCGACGAGTTGGACAAGAGCGATGTCGACCTGCCCGACAATCTTCTCAACGTCTTCGAAGAGGGCCGGTTCGAGATCACCGAACTGATGCGGATCCGGCAGCGCCATCCCGAGGTCACCGTGCACACGGACGACCCGGGCGAGAGCTCGCTCGTCGAAGGCGGCCTTGTGCAGTGCCGCGCATTCCCGATCGTCGTCATCACCAGCAACGGCGAGCGCGAGTTCTCCGCGGCGTTTCTGCGCCGCTGCGTTCAACTCGAGATACCGCCGCCCGACGCCGCGGACCTGCTGCTCATGATCCGCGCGCATCTGCCGTCGCTGCCCGAGGAGCCGCTCGGCCTCGTCGAGGACTTCCTCGCCCGCATCGCCCGCGGCGAGCCCGCTCCGCGCAGCAAGCTGCTCGAGGCCGTCTACCTGCTCAACCAGGACGCGTACGCGGGCGATCCGGAACGACAGCAGTCCTTGATCGACAGCATCCTCGGCAACGCGGCGGAGTGAGCGTCCATGCCCGAGCCGATCCGCCCTGACGGTTCCGCAGCCGGCCACCCCGCGATGAGCTGGGTGGATCTCGCGGACGCACTCTGGCTGGCCGCGGTAATCGGGCTGCCCGATTCCGGGCATCTCGTGCCGGAGCCCATCCGGGAGGGTCCGCCCCGCCGGCCGCCGGACCTGGCCGGGCCGCCGGACGCGGAGGCTGCCGTCTCGACCGACTTCGCCGGATCCGAAGCGGAGCCCGGCGGCGCGTACCCGGAGACCCTGTCCCCCGAAACGCGCTCCGCCGCGATCGCGACCGCCCGTCCCGGCGGCACGCGCAGCCGGTCGTCGCTGCCGGCCTCACGGCAGATCTCCCGGGCGCTGCAGCCCTTCAAACGCCGGGTGCCGTCGAGGGCCGAACTGGAACCCGATGAAGAGGCGACGGCCGATCGGGCCGCCGAGGGCGGATTCTGGCTGCCGCAGATGAGGCCGGCCCCGGCCCGATGGCTCGCACTCACCGTCGTCGTGGACACCGGCCCTTCGATGGCCGTGTGGAATCCGACCGTCTCCGCGTTTCTACGGCTGCTGAGACAGCACGGCTCCTTCCGCAGATGCCGCGAATTCCTTCTCACCGCCGCGCCGACGGGCACCGGCATCAGGATCCTGACCAGTACCGGGCGCAGCGCCTGCCACCCGAAGGAACTGGTGGACCCCTCCGGAGGTCAGATCATCCTGGTGGTGACCGACGGCCACGACCGCCTGTGGGGGCAGCAGCCGATCGCCGACGTGCTGCGGCTCTGGGGCTCCCGCGGGCCGCTGGCGATCGTCGACCCGTATCCGCAACGCTACTGGCATCGGACGAACCTCAGCCCGCGGCAGGCGCAACTGCGAGCCGTCCGACCGGTGACGGCCAACAGCGACCTCGGCATCCGCTGGCCGGCCGCCTGGCGCAATCCCTTCGACGACGCGGCGGACGCCGGCTTCCCGGTGCCCGTCCTGGAGCTCAGCCCGCGGTGGATCCGCTGGTGGTCGCAACTGGTGGTGAGCCCCACCGGACAGTGGCAGGACGCGACCGTGTTCCGGGCCGGGGCCGCGAACCGTCCGTCGACGGCCGCGGAGCGGGAGGGCACACCCAGGGAACGGGTCTTCCGCTTCCGCTCCGGCGCCACCGCGCTGGCGTTTCAGCTGGCGACCCAGCTCGCCGCCGCCCCGCTGGACCTTCCGCTGGCCCGCCGGATCCAATCGGCGATGCTGCCGCAGTCCTCGCCGCACCACCTCGCGGAGGTGCTCAACAGCGATCTGGTCCTGCGCGAGCCCGAGAACGGGAGCCCGGCCCGGCCCGAGTTCGCGGCCGGGATACGCGAGGTGCTGCTGTCCTGCGCCACCCGGGACGATTCGGCGCAGGTGATGCGGATCGTCTCCCGCCACTACGGCGATCGGCTGGCGCGGGCGGGCGCGCTGACCAGGGTGATCGAGGCCCCTGGCCACGTCCTCGACACGCCGCTCGATTCCGGGACTCTTCCCCTGGCCAGGATCGAACTCACCGTGCTCAGAGCGCTCTCCGGCCCCTACGCCGTACGTGCGGACCGTCTCGCCCGGTCGATCGCGTCGGCCGAGCGGGATCCGCGCGCGCAGACGGAAGACGCCGGGCATCCGGCCCCGGGCCCGGTGCCGCAACCGGCGCGGGCCGATGACGTACACGCGAGGATCGGAGGCAGCAGCCAGATGTCACAAGTCGTCGGTGGAAACGGATCCGAGGGACCTGACTCGCCGAACACGCCCTCCCCGGGCCGGCGGGATCGTCCCCCGCGGCCGGGTCCCGACCCCCGGGCGTACTGGGGTGATCCGCAGCCTCCCCTCGATCTGCTGGCGGATCAGGACGGACCGGCGACGGACGCAGCCATCTGGGGCGACGTGCCGCCGCGCAACCCGGTGTTCACCGGACGGGACGAACTGCTCGCCCAACTGGAACGTCGGCTGCTCACCGAGAGCATGACCGCGGTACTGCCCCAAGCCCTGCACGGCATGGGCGGCGTGGGTAAGTCGCAGATCGCCATCGAGTACGCATACCGGAACAGGTCGAAGTACCAGTTGATCTGGTGGATCGCGGCGGAACAGCAATCCCGGATCCTGTCGTCGCTGGTGGACCTGGGCCAGCGGATGGGGCATGAGAAGGGACTGGCGGTCAGCGACGCGGTGCTTCAGGTCCAGGAGGCGCTGCGGGCCGGCGCCCCCTATGAGAACTGGCTGCTGATCTTCGACAACGCGGAAACCCTGGATGCGGTACGCCCGTACTTCCCGGAAGCCGGCTCCGGCAAGGTGCTGGTCACCTCCCGCAATCCCGCCTGGAGCGAGGTCGCGTTGACGCTGGAGGTCGACGTGTTCACCCGGGAGGAGAGCATCCGGCTGCTCCAGCGGCGGAATCCGGATGTCTCCGACGCTCAGGCGGACGAACTGGCGGCGGCCCTCGGCGATCTGCCGCTGGCCGTCGAGCACGCCTCGGCGTGGTGCGCGACCACCGGCATCGACGTGTCCGACTATCTGGTCCTGCTGTATGAGCAGTTGCGCGAGATGGAGTCCGTGGTGTCCACGCCCGGCTCCGAACGGCCGGTGGCGGCCGCCTGGAACGTCGCCCTTGAGCGGCTGCGCCAGGACAATCTGCCGGCGCTCAGGCTCCTGCAGGTCTGCTCCGCGTTCGCCCCCGAACCGATCTCCCGAGAGCTGTTCACCAGCCCGCGCTCCTATCCCACCGTGCCCGAACTGGACGAGGCGCTGCAGAATCCGAGCGCGCTGGCCAAGGCCTTCCGCGACATCCAGCGCTTCGGCCTGGCCCATATCGACCACCGCAACAACACGATCCAGTTGCACCGTCTCGTCAAAGCGGTGCTGATCGGCCGGATGGGCGAGGAGAGGCGCCGCCTGATGGAGCACGGCGCGCACCTGCTGCTCGCCGGCGGCAATCCGGGCACTCCGGACCAGCAGGCGCAGTGGCCGCGGTTCCAGGAGCTCGCACCGCACGTCACCGTCTCCCAGGCGATCACCTGCGAGGACCCCTGGGCCCGCGAGCTGGTGCTCGACGTCATCGAGTTCTACTACCGGTACGGCGACATCACCAGCAGCCGAGACCTGGCCAAGCAGGCGGTGGACGAGTGGCGCGAACAGCTTGGCAGAGACCACATGCAGACGCTGCGCGCCAGCAAGTGGCTGGCATACGTGCAGCGCACCCTCGGCGCCTTCGCACAGGCGCGGGCGATCAGCCAGGATTGCCTCGAACGCTTTCAGAACACGGTCGGCCCGGACGACGAGGGCACGATCGACGCGATGAGCGTCGTCGCCGCCGACCTACGGGTGGCCGGCGAGTTCGGCCAGGCCAGAGAGCTCGACCGGGAGGCCCTTCAGCGAGCCGAGCAGGCCCTGGGCGAGGACGATCCGTTCACCCTGAAGGCCGCCCACAGCCTCGGCGTGAGCCTGCGGCTCACCGGCGAATTCCAGGAGGCGCGCCAGTTGGACCACCGCACCTGGCAGCGTCGGCAGCAGGTCCTCGGGGAAGACCATCCGGAGACCCTGCTCACCCTCAACGGCCTCACCCTCGACTATCGCGAATGCGGCGCCTATCTGCAGGCGCACAGCCAACAGGAACGGCTCTACAGCCGCCATCAATCACTGTTCGGCGCCAACCACCCGGCGACGATCGCCGCGGGACGCAACCTCGCCGTCGCCAGACGCCGAGCCGGGTACCACGAAGAGGCGCGCAAGCTCTCGGAGGACACGGTCCGGCGATACCGGCAGCGGTTCGGCGAGGACAATCCCGAGACCATCGCCTCGGTGCTCATCCTCGCCGTCGACGTTCGCGAGGCGGACGACCTGACGCAGGCCAGCGCCCTGGGAGCGGCGGCGATGGAGAAGTACCAGACGGTGCTGGGACCCCGCCATCCGTACACGCTTTACGCGAGGACGAACTACGCCATCGTCCTGCGTCTGCTCGGTCGACCGGAGGAGTCCTACCGGCACAACTCCGAAGTGGTCGAGGCGCTGCGGGACCTGCTGGGCAACGACCACATCCTCAGCCTGACCGGTGCCGTCAACCTGGCGAGCGATCTGTCGGCGCTCGGCGACCATCAGAGAGCATACGAGCTCGACTTCGAGAGCCTCGCCCGATCCGGCGAGGCACTCGGCGCGGAGCACCCCTCGACTCTGGCCAGCGGGCTCAACCTCTCGTACGACCTGTACGCGCTCGGACGCGTACACGAGAGCGCGCGGCTGTTCGACGAGACGTTGGACGGATACCGAAGGGTGTTGGGCGAAAACCATCCCGTCATCTCGGCCGCGTTGGCTCGAGCCCGTGCCAACTGCGACGTGGATCCGATGCCGCTGTAGCGATGGGCACTACCCCAATGCCGCTCCGATCCACTGTGCGACGGCTGACGGGTCCTGCGAAAGGCCGGCGTCCTTGAGCCGTGCATGAAGCGCCTTCACCAAGTCGGGGCGCCGTTGCAGAGCGCGTACCGAAAGCGTGGCGGCGTCCTCGTCCAGCGCGAGCGTCAGTCCGGCCCAGGCGTCGAGATCCTCGCTGTCCTGCCGAAGCAGATCCGTGTACATCACTCGCGCCGCCTCCCTCTCGCCGGAGGCCAGCGCGATGTCCGCCGGGCTGGTCGCGGCCTTCAACCAGGAAGTAGCCGGGGACCTCTCGAAGTCCAGCCATGTCTGCGGGGACGCGATCCTTCGACGCACCAGCCCGACCATGCCGTGGGACCAGCGGGTAGCGGGGGCCGGAGCGACTTCCGGCTGCACGTCGAGCAAGTGGGCGTTCCCACCGACGCGCCACTCCCCGAGCAGCGTGTCGACCTCGTGCGCCGAAGGACGTTGGTGGCGCACGCGCCATCCGGCCCTGTGGTGGTCGGTGACCAGACGCGCCGCGTCCTCGGCGTCGAAGTCGACCTTGTCATCGAGCCACGATTCCGTCTGCCCGACGAGGCCGTCGACGAAGCGGCGGCCGAGATCGGTCAGCGCGCCACAGGCCTTGATGATCTCCAGCGATTCGCACGTCTGGAACCGGGCGTATGCGTACTCGAAGTCGGCGAGCCGCGCCTCCACCCCGATGACCGTCTCACGCTGCCGCCGCCAGAAGGCGGCGATCCCGAAGAATGCGTAGACGCCTTGCAGGAGACCGGCGGCCGGCCGCGGATCGTCGCGCCACGGCGCATAGTAGTAGCCGTGGCCGTCCTCCCGGGTCAACGGCGTCAAGTGCATGAGTCCGCCGAGCTTGATGTGCTGGAACTCGTGCACCAGCGACACCGCCAGCGTGACCGCGTCAGGCGGCTGACTCAACATGACACTGCCGAATGCCTCGCCGCTGGACGCACTCCGCGTCTCGCGCCCGTCCCCCCGCGGAAGTGGCGCCAGCGAGACGACACCGGACGCGATGCTCGCAGCCGAGTCGGCGTGGTGTCGGCATAACAGATCCCAGCCATCCGCGAACAGTTGACGCCAAAGGGCGGCATCCGCATCGCCCAGACGCTGCGGCGGCACCGGGTCTGCGAGGTCTCGAAAGGGGTCGAGGTCGTCGAGCGCCACGGAGAACGGCAATGAACCGCTCGCCGTCATCGTGCGCAGCCCCCACCAGTGCTCGGTGTCCGGTGAATCCTCGTGCGGATGGACGCTGAAACTCACGCCGTCGGCTGTGAGAGTCATGCTCCCGTCCACGGTCTCCGCGTCGATCAGCCCGTCGGCGGACAGACCCGGGAAGAGGGCCATGCCGAGTCCGAAGAGCATGACCTTGCCGTCGCGATGCGATAGGCGCGTGCGCCACGGCACGCCGGCCCGCATCGCGGCAACGATGCCGAGCACGTGCAGCCCACCGAAGTCGACCGACTCCCGCGCCGCACCGTTCTCACCGGCGCCACCGTGCAGCCGACGCAGCGTATACGCGGCCCAGCCGCCGACCTGCGGGTGCACAAGCAGTGCCTCCACCGCGGCGGGCGAGGCGGCCTGCGCCGCGCCGAGCACCGCCTGGACGGTGTCGACGGGCGGCAGATCACCGAGCAGGTCCGGATCCGTTTCGACCGCTGCGAAGAGCAATCGGACGAGCAACTTGCGCCGACTCGACTGGGCGCGCCACAGGAACCCAACGGTCTCGGGGTCGCCCCCGCCGGAAGAAAGGGCGAGGAAATGATCATTGGAGAGCGCGAAGCGCTCTGCACCTGCATCTGTCTTCTGCAATCGCGGCACGCGGCATAGCGTAGCGCAACGTGCATAACGCTACTGACGGTTTTCCGAACTGCTGCCCGCGTTTCTCAGTGACGCTGACAGCAGCCCAGAACATGAGATCGGAAAGGCGACTAAATACGATTAGTCAGCTCTTCCGGGCGGTCCGGAGCCCCCCAAATTCGCGCGTGGTCTCTCGACCTGCAGCAGCGTTCTATCCAGATATGGCGCGAGTTGACGCACCGGAATATCCAGGATATGTTCGACCGAACAATCGCTGAGATCGATTAATTCGGTGTCTAGTCCCGCGGGGTCATCCGCGGAACCTCGTGCATAGTGGGCCATGCCCTTTCGACCTTTTCCCTGCTATGGTGCAGATACCATATTCATGGCATCTACAACTGCGATCTGACGCACAGTCAGCCGACTGTACTCTAGCGCCCCAGGTGGTGCGAGCCAACTTGCGGCACGCCGTAGCTCGCCAACGCTTCGAGAGACCGGTAACGGATCATCGACCGTCTCGGGCGCGTTCCGCACACTCCCACCCGATTGCCCCGCCACGCCACTCGCCTAAAACTCGAGACCTCCGCACGCAGGTTCAGTTCAACAGTTTTTTCGTGCGAATTCGAGAAGACCGATCGCGGTGCCGAAATATGGCCACATTCCCTGAATCAGGCGGCTTGGACACCAAAGACGAAATTGGTCGATTAGCCGAGACTTCCGAAAGGGGCGAGTTCTCAGCCGACGTCCCAAGAGACACGCGGACGCGTGGCCCCGGGCAAACCCGGTAGCGCCCACCGCGCACTCCCCCGACACGATCGGAGCCGGCGCCACTGGGATCGTCGGCACCCACAGCGGGATCGGGTTCGCCCTGGAGCCTGATCGGGGATGTACCTAGTCAGACCCCGAAGACAGTAGGCCCGGCCAGAAGGGTACGTGCGTGGCTGCCGACCGCGGTCCGCGCGTCATACCGGTCTCCGAGGGGGTGGATGCTGCTATGTGCTGCCACATGGCCGGGCGAGGCCCAAGGGCCTCCAGTCGGACCGAGTGACCCCATGTAGCGAGGCTCTGCTGGACCGGTTGTCCAGGGCGATCGGCTCCTGCCGACCTCCCAAGGACCGGAACTCGGCCCGATTGGTCAGGACTAAGACCAATACTCAGCGAAGACGGCCACGAGAGCCTGGTAGTCCGCGGACTGCTCCCCCAGGGCGGCCGCGAGGGCTGCGAGCAACGCTTCCCGGCCGCCGGGATGGCGGTCCACGGTCTGTACGAGGCCGATCAGGTGGAGCCGCCCCCTGGTGTTGTCTGGCATCTGGGCTCTGATCTCAACGGGAAGCAGCTCGAGCACCGCTCTGCGCTGGTAGTCGTCGGCCAGCGCGGGTACCCGTTGCAGCGCGTCGACGACGGCCCCGAGCCCGGCCAAGCCGACGATCCGGCCGTTCGAGGCCGATGGTAACCGCTGCGCCGGTGCCAGAAGTGCCGGCCGTGGCGATGGCGGCGCGGTCGGCTCGCCGAACGGGAGGCAGGCCGTGAGCAGTGCGCGCACGTACGCGGCGGCGGCGAGCGCGGCATAGGCATGCCAGCGGTCGTCCTTCGTCGTGTTCTCACAGTAGTCTGATACGCCTCGCACGGCGAACCAGTGCCTGCCCCTCGCGTCGGCGGCGGCTGCCACGCCGGGCGCTTCCATCTCGACCGCGATCAGGCCGTGCAGCCGCGTGAGCTCATCGCGAAACTCGGCGTCGCGCACCAGCACCTCGCCGCTGCCGATCACGCCGCGCAGTACCGCCGGCGCGATGCGGACCTGCTCTCCCGGGTGATGCCGCGGGTCCGTCAGGACACCGGGCCGCAGGAACTGCGGATACTCACGCTGGGCACGATCCAACACGGCGCGCCACGGCTCGCTTCCGCGAAGGGCCGCCGACTGCACCTCCCGATCCGCCCGCACGAGCGCGGCGGACAGGCCTGCGACCGGGCGCCGCAGGGTGCTGATGCCGTCCACCCGTCGCACGTGACCGTAGTCCACGACGCCGTCCGAGCCCACCACCACGTCCCCGAGGCGGACTCCGGCCGGACGCCCGGCGTCGTCGAGCCCGTCTCGCGGCACGCCCCCGGCGATGCCGCACACCACGAGCACGGCCAGGTTCTGGAAGCTGCGCAGCATCTCCGCGCCGACCACGGCCGCGTCGCGGGTGCCGTCCCTGGTGGGCATGCAGTAGACCACCCGATGCGGCCGGTCCACGGCTTTACTCGGCATCCATCCTGAGCGATAGTGATAATGGTCGTGGCTTACCGGCTGGTCCACGGCCCCCTCCACGAGAACGTCGATCGCCGCGTGCTCCACCGGCAGCGCGGTGACGATGCCCACGCGTACGTCGTCGGCGTGGCCCGCCTCCGGCGCCGCGGAATCGATCAGACCCTTCATCGCGCTCCGCCTCGCGGCATCCGTGCCGCGCCACCCGGTCGGGCCGACGGCGAGAGTTTCATACCGGGCGGGGGAATCCGGGCAATCGATGGCCGCACCGGAAACGATGAGCCCTGTAATAGGTGGCCGTGATCCGCTGTACTTTTCATCATTCTCCTTCGAGCTGGTCCGCTGACTCGATCCGTCGGCGCCGGACTCTACTCCGGCCGGACCCCACAGCCGGATCGACAGGCTGCGGGCGAGCCCGGATCAGAACCCGCCGGGCCGCATGTTCGCACTCGGCGTACCCTGATCGCCTTGCGTAACGGCACTACAGCAGCATCGGGTCGACCTCGCAGTCGGCCCGCACGCTCTGCACGGCGTTCAGAGTCGTCGGGTGCCGGTCCCCCAGCACATGCCGCAGCCGGGTCACCGTGTCGGCCAGAATGCGGTCCGCCTCCGGATCCCGGCCGAGCGCCCGCAAGTCGAGCGCCAGGTTGACGCCGCACGCCAGGCTGGACGGATGTTCGACGCCGAGGACGCGCTCCGAGCGGGCGAGCGTATCCGTGTCCTTCTCGTATGCCTCCTGCGCCCGGCCCAGCGCGGCGAGATCGCTGGCGAGGTTCGTCGCGCAGGTCAGGGTCGTCGGATGGTCCAGACCGAGCGTCTCGCCAAGCAGCTCCACCGTCTCGCTGTCGAGGCGGAGCGCCGCCTGCGGATCGCCCAGGAGCCGCAGCGCGACCGCGCTGTTCGTGCGGGCCGAGAGGGTGAGGCAGTGCCGAGACCCGAACATCCTCTCGGGCGCGCAGGTCCGCGGCCACGATCGACATGGCGTCGACGGTGCCCTCGTCCTCCTCCCCGTATTCGGTGAGGTAGAGGCCGAGCACGTGCTCGTTGAGCTCCCGGGCACCGGCGTAGTCCCCGTTGACCCAGCGCATCCAGCCGAGCCACTTGCCGACGGCGAGAGTGTGCGGGTCCGACTCGCCGCGGTCCGCGACGCGACGCTCGAAGGCGCGCTGGATGAGCTCCTGACCGCCCTTGTGGTCCCCCCAGTGGTACAGGAACCGCGCCACGCCGAGAACGAGTTCGTGAACGCGCGGGTCCGGCGAATCGACCGCCTCGGAGGCGAGCACGTGCGGGAGCAGCGCCTGGTAGCCGGGCCAGTCCGCACGCGACTCGGGGTTGTGCGGTTTGCTGTTCGCGAGCAGGGTGTGCGCGCCGTGCCGAAGATTCACCCGCTCCCGCTCGTCCAGCGAAGCGATCAGCACGGCCTGGACCAGCCGATGGATCTGCAGCGTGTTGGCCCGGTGGTCGATCCGGGCCAGGCCGAAACGCTGGACGTCGCGGATCGCCCGGCTGAGCTTGAACGTGTCGCTGAGCAGCGCGTCGAGCTCCGGGGTGATCGGCGCCGAGGGCGAACCGGCGAACAGAGCCCTGTTGATCGGCTCCGGTGCGAGGAAGGAGCAGACCTGCAGAAGTTGCAGTGCACCTGTATTGATATCATGCAGTTTATCCAATGAAACCTGCCAGGCCGCGGCGACCGACTTGCCGTAATCCGGCGACGGGGAGGCGTCGAGTAGTTCGATCCGCTTGCTCTCGAGCAGTTCCAGATACTCGTCGACCGGCATGCCGGTCGGCGTCGGCCTCCGTGAGATCCGGATTGCGGTTGCGCAGGAAGTCGATGCTCTCCGGACGCTCGAACACGTCCACCTCGAGCACCCGGGTGACGCGCGCCCAGTCCCTGTCGCGGGACGTGACGAGGATCTTGCCCGCCCCTCCGGTGGGGAAATACCGCTGCAACTCGTCCGGCGCCTGGGCGTCGTCGAAGACGAGCAGCCACCGCTCATAGGGCAGACCGCCGGTGCTCAGCGCCTCCCGCACCATCGGCACCGCCACATTGGCCTCGGGCCCGGCACCGAGCTCGAGCCGCTCGGCCAGCCTGGTCAGGGAATCGAGAATCTGGTTCGGCTGCTCGGCCGGAACCCACCAGATGAGGTCGTACTCCGCACTGTGCCGATGCACGTACTCGATCGCGACCTGTGTCTTCCCGACTCCGCCCATGCCCTGCAGAGCCTGTGGCAGTACCGCCGTCTGCCACGAGCGGGTCAGCTCCTCGTGTATGAGGGCGAGCAGGTCCTCCCTGCCGGTGAAGCTAGGGTTGCGCTGAGGGACGTCGCCCCAGACGAGTGGCAGGCCTGACATTCGACCGGTCGAGGTGGCGACGGGCGACATCACCTCTCCTAGCGTATCGACTGGCGATCCCGGCAAAGGCCCGAACAAGAGCGGTTGCGCCGCGTCGCGCTCGGGATCGGATTCTACTTCTTCATCGCTGACAACCTGGCCGTCAACATCTATAGCGATCTCGCCGGAAGGACTATCGGAAGCCGTGCGCCGCAATCGGTGATCGCGGAGATCCGCTTCGGCCTCGTACCGTGCCGCGGTCTGCTCAGCCCACCGAGTGAGCTCGGTGCCGAGTTCCGGATCTTCGCAGAGTTCCGCGACGGCGTCGACTAACAGCACCACTGTCGGGGCGGCGGTCGGGATGTAGCGCTCCGCGGCATAATGGTCGAAGATCGCCACGAGGTCCTTGGCATCGATGGGCGGCCCGAACCGCTGAATCACCTCCTCGCGCACCGACTCGGCCGAGGAGCCGGTCTCGACGCGGCTCAACAGGCCGCGGACCGTGCCGACGTCGCCCTCCGGAAGCAGGCTCACGACGGTCGCGGCGCTGATCAGGTCGGTAGCGCGCTGCACGCCCGGGGCATTCGGCGCCATCATCCTCAGCGCCTCCGGCATCGCCCGAAGACCGCCGGGATGCGCGAGACAGTGCAGCACGATCTCCACGACGTGCAGCCGGGCCACGGGGTGCTCCGCCACATCGGGAAAGTCGTTCAGATCGCGCCGGATAAGGCTTACCAGCAGACGCCGGTCCGCGAGCGCCGCCATGAACGGGACGTCCACCAGCGCGTCGACAAGCCTGCTGCGCAACTCCGCGGCCGGATCCCGCCGCGGCGCGTTCTGGTTCATCACACCCCTCCTCCATTGCGCGAGGACTCGACCCCGGAACTCCCGCGCATGCGTAAGTAGACGGTCGGATGATATGAATAGCGACGATTCATTGAGCCGTGACATTCATGCCGCGTGGCCCCGCCGACGAACGAGGCTACATGCTACGCGCTACGCGCGGGTTCGCAGAAATACGCCGGTTCACTCTTCAGCGCACCAGCGGAAACCGCCGAAGCACGGACCATGATTCACACCGCAACCGGGATTCAGGTCGTCACTTCGCTCTGCCCCTTACTACGAATCTAAAAGACCGAATCTAATTCGAATGTCTTGTGCGCGCTGCGCGT
>Ga0302314_10014616_pt1 | contig 13418 bp, 8 predicted proteins | sample III_Palsa_N2_3_FD_200533 | JGI IMG/M metagenome (GOLD analysis project Ga0302314, IMG submission 200533) | Peat permafrost microbial communities from Stordalen Mire near Abisko, Sweden - III_Palsa_N2_3 | ecosystem: Environmental > Terrestrial > Soil > Palsa > Peat permafrost | place: Sweden...
GGCCCGGCCGGCCCTGTCCCTGTCCGTCCCAGCGCACAAGGAGAGTTCATGAAACTACGAGAGCGGTTGCGAAGGCTCATCCCCGGTGTCGTGACGGTGCTGGTCGCGGCCGGGCTGTTCGTCGGCGTCAACACCGCGGTGGCCGCACCGAACGGGAACCAGGTCGCGGGGGACTACAAGTTCCAGCAGATGGCGATCGCGATGCCGCCGGACTACGACATGCAGCACATGAACACCATCCGGCAGGTCAACCCGGCCTACAAGAAGATCCAGTCGTGGATCTCCTCGGTCGGCGCCAGTATCGCGATCAATGACGTGACCGGGCACGGCCTGGCGGACGGCATGTGCATCGTGGACACCCGTACCAACGAGGTCATCGTCACCTACACGCCCACCGCCCGCCCCCAGGACCGGTTCACCCCGTTCGTGCTGGACGCCGCCCCGCTGCCGGTCGACAACACCATGGCCCCCACCGGCTGCACCCCCGGCGACTTCAACGGCGACGGCCGGACGGACTTCCTGGTCACCTACTGGGGCCGCACTCCGATCCTGTTCCTGGCGAAGTCCACCGCCACCACGCCCTCGGTGAGCGCGTACACGCCGCAGGAGCTGGTTCCCGAGCAGTCCCTGGACGGCAAGTACCACGGGCCCCGGTGGAACACCGACGCCGCCTACGTCGGCGATCTGGACGGCAGCGGCCATCCCTCGATCATCATCGGCAACTACTTCCCGGACTCCGACGTCCTCGATCCGCACGGCCTGGTGAACGTGCAGATGAACAACTCGCTGTCGAGCGCGAAGAACGCCGGTGGCGACCACGTCCTCCAGTGGTACTCCGCCACCTCCGGGACGCACCCCAGCGCCAACTACGTCGAGGAGGAGGACGCGATCCCCTACCAGGACTCCACCGGGTGGACCCTGGCCATCTCCGGGGCGGACCTGACCGGTGACGGACTGCCCGACATCTACATCGCCAACGACTTCGGCCACGGCCACCTGCTGTACAACCGCTCCACCCACGGGCACATCAGCTTCACCGAGGCCAAGGGCCAGCGCACCCCCACCACACCCAAGTCGTTCGTGCTGGGCAACGGCTCCTTCAAGGGCATGGGCGTCGACTTCGCCGACCTCAACGACAACGGCAAGTTCGACATGGTCGTCAGCGACATCGACCAGGCGTGGGGCCTGGAGGAGAGCAACTTCGTGTGGATCAACCAGGCGAAGTCCCAGGCCGCGATGACCGCCGACCTCAGCACCGGGGTCGCCCCCTTCACCCAGGAGGCCGAGCAGTACGGCCTGGCCTGGACCGGCTGGTGCTGGGACGTCAAGATGGGCGACTTCCTCAACAACGGTCAGCAGAACGTCGTGCAGACCGACGGCTTCGTCAAGGGCGACATCAACCGCTGGCCCTGGCTCCAGGAAATGGCCATGACCAACGACGACCTGCTGTCCAACCCGGCCATGTGGCCCAACGTCCAGCCCGGTGACGACCTCGCCGGCAACGACGCCCTGGCCTTCTACGCCAAGACCTCCAGTGGCAAGTACGCCAACATCAGCAAGCAGCTCGGACTGGCCGTGCAGACCCCCACCCGTGGCATCGCCACCGGCGACACCACCGGCACCGGCGTCCTGGACTTCGCGGTCGCCCGCCAGTGGGGCCCGCCCGCGTTCTACGCCAACGAGTCCCCGAACCTGGGCAACTACCTCGACCTGGAGCTCTACCGCCCCACCACCGCGGGCAGCGTCCCCGGGACGGGCCTGACCGGCCCGGGCTCACCGGTCTACGGCGCCACCGTCACCATCACCAACCCGCAGGGCACCCAGATCTCCCAGCTGGACGGCGGCGGCGGCCACGGCGGCTACCGCAGCTTCGACGTCCGCTTCGGCCTGGGCTCCTACGCCGGTCCGAGCACGGTCCACCTGGAGTGGCACGACTCCAGCGGCACCCTGCACGACCAGACCATGACCCTGACCCCCGGCACCCACACCCTCCAGCTGGACCACGACGCCCAGGAGGTCACGAGCTGATGACCGACACCGCCCTGCACCAGCCCCCCAGCGGAGCGGCGCCCGCCGCCCCCGCCACCCCGCCGCCCGCTCCCGCCGCCGCCCGTGACCCGCGCTACCTCGCGCTGCGGAACTTCGCGATCTCCATCAGCGTCTTCAACGTCCTGGGCTACACCGTCCTGGGCTTCGAGCAGCCCTGGCTGTGGCCGATCATCGCCGTGGTCACCGCCTACACCTCCGAGATCGTCCTGGAGATCGTCAGCGCCTGGGCCCAGCGCCGCGCACCGCGCTTCCTGGGACGCGGACCCCGGGGCGTGTACGAGTTCCTGCTGCCCTCCCACATCACCGCCCTGGCGGTGAACATGCTCCTGTACGCCAACAACCAGATCCTGCCGGTGATCTTCGGGGTCTTCGTCGGCGTCGCGGGCAAGCACGCCCTCCAGGCTCCCATCGCCGGGCGGATGCGGCACTTCATGAACCCCTCGAACTTCGGCATCACGGTCACCCTGCTGTGCTTCGGCTCCTGGATCAGCATCGCCCCGCCGTACGAGTTCACCGAGAACGCCGACACCTACTTCCGGGTCATGATCCCGCTGATCATCGCGACCGCCGGCACCGTCATCAACGGCATGCTGACCCGCCGGGTCCCGCTGATCGTCGGCTGGATGGGCGGCTTCGCGATCCAGGCCCTGGTCCGCCACGCCATCTGGCACGTCGCCCTGTTCTCCGCGCTGGGCCCGATGACCGGCGTCGCCTTCGTACTGTTCACCAACTACATGATCACCGACCCCGGGACCACCCCCAGCAAGGGACGCAACCAGTTCATGTTCGGCGGCTCGGTCGCCTTCACCTACGGCGTCCTGATGCTCTTCAACGTCGTCTACACCCTGTTCTTCGCCACCGCCGTGGTCTGCGCGGTACGCGGACTGGGCTGGTGGGCCGTCCACCTGATCCAGGCCCGCCGCCAACAGGCCACGCCACCAACCACGGCCACCCACGAGCAGCCCGTCACCGGGGCGGTGACCGCATGACCGGCGCCGCGCACGAGCCCATCGCCGTGGTCGGCATCGCCTGCCGCTACCCCGACGCGGACAACCCCGGCCAGCTGTGGCAGAACGTCCTGGCCGGGCGGCGTGCCTTCCGCCGCCTGCCCGACGAACGCATGCGGCTCGAGGACTACTACTCCCCGGACCCCGCCGCCCCCGACCGCTTCTACGCCGACAAGGCCGCGGTCCTGGAAGGCTTCGACTTCGACCGGGTCAAGCACAAGATCGCCGGAAGCACCTTCCGTTCCACCGACATGACCCACTGGCTCGCCCTGGAGACCGCCGCTCTGGCCCTGGCCGATGCCGGTTTCCCCGACGGCCGGGGCCTGGCCGAAGCCAACACCGGCGTGATCATCGGCAACACCCTCACCGGCGAGTTCAGCCGCGCCAACCTGATGCGGCTGCGCTGGCCCTATGTGCGGCGCACCGTCGGTGCGGCCCTGGCCGAGCAGGGCTGGGACGACACCCGCGTGGCCGCCTTCCTGGGCGAACTCGAAGGGCGCTACAAAAGCCCCTTCCCGCCCATCGACGAGGACACCCTGGCCGGGGGCCTCGCCAACACCATCGCCGGACGAGTCTGCAACTACTTCGACTTCAAGGGCGGCGGCTACACCGTCGACGGTGCCTGCTCCTCCTCCCTGCTGTCCGTCGCCACCGCCTGCAACGCGCTGGTCAGCGGCCAGCTCGATGTCGCCCTGGCCGGGGGAGTCGACCTGAGCATCGACCCGTTCGAGGTCATCGGCTTCGCCAAGACCGGTGCCCTGGCCCGGACCGAGATGCGTGTCTACGACAAGGGCTCCAACGGTTTCTGGCCCGGCGAGGGCTGCGGCATGCTCGTCCTGATGCGCGACAGCGAGGCGCGCGAGCGCCACCTGTTCCGCTACGCCACCATCGCGGGCTGGGGCTACTCGTCCGACGGCAAGGGCGGCATCACCCGCCCCGAGGCCAGCGGCCACCGCCTGGCGATCCAGCGCGCCTACGAATCCGCCGGTTTCGGCTTCGGTACGGTCGGCTACATCGAGGGCCACGGCACCGGCACCGCCGTCGGCGACGCCACCGAACTGCGCGCCTTCACCGAAGCCCGGCGCGCCGCCGACCCCGACGCCGCGCCCGCGGTGATCAGCACCGTCAAGGGCAACATCGGCCACACCAAGGCGGCCGCCGGTGTGGCCGGCCTGATCAAGGCCATCCTGGCGGTCCGCCACCAGATCATCCCCCCGGCCACCAGCCACAGCGATCCGCACCCCGAACTGACCGGCCCGAGCCCCGCCCTGCGCGTCCCCGACAGCGCCGAGCTGTGGCCCGCCGGGGCGCCGGTCCGCGCCGGGGTCTCCTCCATGGGATTCGGCGGCATCAACGCCCACATCGTGGTCGAACACGCCGACGGGGTCCGCCGTGAACACCTCGGCACGGTCACCCGCCGCCTGGTCCGCTCCCGCCAGGACGCCGAAGTCCTGCTGCTGGACGCTCCCAGCACCGCTGACCTGCGCGCCCGGGCAGCGCGCCTGGCCGGCTTCACCGCCCGCCTGTCCTTCGCCGAACTGGGCGACCTGGCCGCCACCCTGGCCGGTGACCTGCACGGCCACCGGGTCCGCGCCGCGATCGTGGCCCGCAGCCCCGAGGAGGCGGACAAGCGCCTCACCCGCCTGCTGGCGCTGCTCGACAGCGGTGCCCGCACCGCCCTGGACACCCGCGAGGGCGTCTACCTGGGTACCGGCACCGGCGTTCCCCGCATCGCCCTGATGTTTCCCGGCCAGGGCGCCGGACGGCACAGCGGGCCCGCGGCCCTGGGCCGGCGCTTCCGGGCAGTCGAGGACCTCTACGCCACCGCGCCGCCGCCCGCCGGCGACCCGGTGGACACCGCCAACGCCCAGCCCAGGATCGCCACCGGATCAGCCGCCGGACTGCGGGTGCTGACCGAACTGGGAATCACCGCCACCGCGGCGGTCGGCCACAGCCTGGGCGAACTGGCGGCCCTGCACTGGGCGGGCGCCATGGACGAGGCCACCTTCCTGCGCACCGCCGCAGCCCGGGGCCGGATCATGGGCACCACCGGCAGCAGCGGCGGCACCATGCTCGGCATCGCCGCCGACGCGGGCACCGTCGCCCCCCTGCTCGACGGCGAACCGGTCGTCATCGCCGGTTACAACGGCCCGCGGCAGACCGTGGTCTCCGGCCCCCGGGACGCCGTCGCACGGGTCGGCAGCCGAGCCACCGCCCAGCACCTGGACGTCACGCCGATCGCGGTCTCCCACGCGTTCCACTCCCCGGCCGTGGCCCCGGCCGCCAGGGTCCTGCGCGAGCACCTGGCCACCGAGCACTTCACCGCCCCCACCCGCCCGCTGGCCTCCACCGTCACCGGCGGGCCCCTGCCCGGCGAAGCGGATGTGCCCGGCCTGCTGGAACGCCAGATCCTGGAGCCGGTCCGCTTCCAGCAGGCCCTGGCCGCCCTGGCCGACGACACCGACCTGCTGCTGGAGGTCGGCCCCGGGCGGATCCTGCGGGGCCTGGCCGCCGACATCTGCCCCGACGTCCCGGCGATCGCACTGGAAACCGACAGCGCCTCGCTGACCGGCACCCTGCACGCCTTCGCCGCCGCCTACGCACTGGGCGCACCGGTACGCACCCAGGCGCTGTTCGGCGACCGCTTCACCCGCCCGCTGAGCCTGGACAAGGAGTTCAGCTTCCTGGCCAGCCCCGCCGAATCCGCCCCCACCGGCCCCTTCCTCGCCGCTCCCCAGTCCGCCGCTCCCGCCGCGCCGACCACAGCCACCGCCGGGACCGCGACGGCGGCCGCCGCGGGGGAGGGCGGGCCCAGCACCCTGGACGTCCTGCTGCGGCTGTCGGCCGAACGCGCCGAACTGCCGCTGGAGGCGGTCCGCCCCGACAGCAACGCCATCGACGAACTGCACCTGAGTTCGATCACTGTCGGGCAGATCCTCGCCCAGGCGTCACGTGAACTGGGCGTCACCGCCCCGCTGGCGGCCTCCGCCGCCGCCACCTCCACCCTGGCCGAACTGGCCGTGATGCTCGACGGCCTGGCCGCCACCGACACCGGCGACCAGGCCCCGCTGACCGCACCCGGCGTGGGCCCGTGGGTCCGGGCCTTCGCGGTGGACCACGTCCCCGCGCCGCCGGGCCCCGCCACCTGGTCCGAGCCCGGTGGCTGGCAGCTGTTCGCCAGCCCCCGCCACCCGCTGGGCGAACCCCTGGCCGTCGCGCTCAGCCGGGCGGCGCTGGGCGAGGGCGTACTGCTGTGCCTGCCCGAGGACTGCGACGAGGAGCACCTGCCGCTGATGCTCTCGGCCGTGCGCGCCGCACTGGAGCGCCCCACCGTGCGGTTCGTCACCGTCGGCTCCCGGCGCGGCGCCGCCGCTCTGGCCCGGACCCTGCACCTGGAGTTCCCCACCGTCACCGTCACCGTGGTCACCCTGCCCCTGGCCGGCGCCCTGTCGGCGCGGCAGGTCAGCCGGTCGGTGGCGGAGGTGACCGCCGACGTGGCGGCCACCACCGGCTACAGCGAGGTCTTCTACGACGACGCCGGAACCCGTACCGTCCCGGTGCTGCGAGCCCTGCCCCCCACCGCCGCCAGTACCACCCGACCGGGGATCCTGGGCCCGGGCGACGTGCTGCTGGTGACCGGCGGCGGCAAGGGCATCACCGCCGAATGCGCGCTGTCGCTGGCCCGCGACAGCGGCGCCGCCCTGGCCCTGGTCGGCCGCTCGGACCCGGCCGCCGACCCCGAACTGTCCGCCAACCTGGACCGGATGCGTGCGGCAGGCATCCGTTTCTGCTACCTGCGCGCCGACGTCACCTCCGCCGACGAGGTCAAGGCCGCGGTCTCGGCCGCCCGTACCGAACTGGGCCCGGTCACCGCGGTCCTGCACGGGTCGGGGCGCAACCACCCGCAGGCCCTGGCCGCCCTGGACGAGTCCTCCTTCCGGCGCACCCTGGCGCCCAAGACCACCGGCCTGGAAAACGTCCTGGCCGCCACCGACCCCGCCGAACTGCGGCTGCTGGTGACCTTCGGCAGCATCATCGGACGCGCCGGGCTGCGCGGCGAGGGCGACTACGCCACCGCCAACGACTGGCTCACCGACCTGACCGTCCGCACCCAGCGGCAGTACCCGCACATCCGCTGCCTCGCCCTGGAATGGTCGGTGTGGTCCGGCGCCGGTATGGGCGAACGGCTCGGCGTGCTGGAGTCGCTGATGCGCGACGGGATCTCCCCGATCGCCCCCGAACACGGCATCGCCGTGCTGAACCAGCTGCTGGCCGACCCCGCCACGCCCGCCCCGGTCGTGGTCATGGGGCGCGCCGAGGGCCTGCCGACGCTGACCTGGCCGCGCCCCGAGCTGCCGCTGCTGCGGTTCCTGGAACGCCCGCAGGTGCACTACCCCGGCGTCGAGCTCGTCGTGGACGCCGATCTCACCGCCCAGGACGACCCGTACCTCGGCGACCACCTCCTGGACGGCGACCTGCTGTTCCCCGCCGTCCTGGGCATGGAGGCGATGACCCAGGCCGCCCGGGCCCTGACCGGCCATCAGCGGGCACCCGTGCTGCGCGACGTCGAGTTCCTGCGGCCGATCGTGGTCCCGCCCACCGGCAGCACCACCGTCAGGATCGCCGTCCTGGCCCAGGACGAGCACACCGTGCGGGCCGTGATCCGGACCAGCGACACCGGCTTCCAGGCCGACCACTTCACCGCCACCCTCGACTATGCCGACCCCGGCACCGCTGCCGACACCGGTGCCGCCGTGTCGCGTACGGTGCTGCCGGTCAGCCCGCACGAGGAGCTGTACGGCTCGGTCCTGTTCCAGGGCGGCCGATTCCAGCGGCTCCTGGGCTACCGCCTGCTCCAGGCCAAGGGCTGCGTCGCGGACATCGCGAACACCTCCACCGACGCCTGGTTCGGCTCCTTCCACCCCGGCGACCTGGTCCTGGCCGACCCCGGTACCCGCGACACCGTGATGCACGCCCTCCAGGCATGCGTCCCGGACGCCACCCTGCTGCCGTCCGGCATCGAGGCCCTGCACCTGGCCCAGCCCGCCCGGGTCCAGCCGCACGGCCTGCTCACCCTGCACGCCACCGAACGCTCCCGCCAGGGTGACACCTACCTGTACGACCTGGAGGTGCGCGGCCCCGACGGAGCCCTGGTCGAACGCTGGAGCGGCCTGCGGCTGCAAGCGGTCCGCAAACAGGACGGCTCGGGCCCCTGGGTCCCGCTGCTGCTCGGCCCCTATCTCCAGCGCCGTACCGAGACCCTGCTGCCCGCCGAACTGAGGGTCGCGGTCCACCCCGACGGAGGGGACCCCGCGCAGGGCACCGACGCCCGCCGCGACCGCGCGGCCGCAGCGGTCAGCGGTGCCCTTGGCCGCACCGCGACCGTGCGCTACCGCCCCGACGGGAAACCCGAGACCGACGGCGCCCACATCTCGGTCTCCCACGGCGCCGGCCTGACCCTGGCGGTGGCCGGCCCCCGGCCGGTGGGCTGCGACATCGAGACCGCGACCGAGCGCCCCGAAGAGGACTGGCAGGCGATGCTCGGCGCCGACGGCTATGCCCTGGCGCAGCTGCTGGCCCGCGAAGGCGGCGAGACCCTGGCCGTGGCCGGTACCCGGGTCTGGGGCGCGGTCGAATGCCTGCGCAAGACCGGCCACGCCCGCACCCGGCTCCACGCCGGTGGCACCACCGGAGCCCTCGGCTGGGTCCTGCTGAGCTCGGGCACCGCGACCGTGGCCACGTTCGCCACCACCCTGCGCGACCACCCCGCCCCGGTGGTGTTCGCCCTGCTGAGTGAAGGGACCTCCTGATGCACCAGCCGTACTACGAGTACCGCCACCTGGTGGGCTTCGAGGAGACCAACCTGGTCGGCAACGTCTACTACGTCAACTACATCCGCTGGCAGGGACGCTGCCGGGAGATGTTCCTGCACGACAAGGCCCCCGGCGTCCTGGACGACATCCGCAAGGACCTGAAGCTGTTCACCCTCAAATGCGAGTGCGAGTTCCTCGCGGAGATCACCGCCTTCGACGAACTGTCGATCCGGATGCGTCTGGAAGACCTCACCCAGACCCAGCTCGGCTTCGCGTTCGACTACGTCCGGCTGCGCGACGGCGCCGAGGACCTGGTCGCCCGTGGCCGCCAGCGCGTCGCCTGCATGCGCGGACCCAACACCGACACCCGCCCCAGCCGCGTCCCCGAGCCGCTGCGTGCGGCGCTGGCCCCCTACGCCGTGCCCGGGCGCCCCGAACTGCTGACCGCGGCGGTGAGCTGAGGCCATGTCACAAGCGGAGCAGACCACCACCGCCCCGGGCACCGGTCCCGGCCCGGACAGCGACCCGCCGAGGCACGAGCGGCAGCTGCTGCGCTCGGTCTTCGGGGCCTTCGCCACCGGCATCACCGTCGTCACCGCCCGCGCGGACGCGCCCCTGGGCATGACCGCGAACTCCTTCACCTCGGTCTCGCTGACCCCCGCGCTGGCACTGGTCTGCGTCGACCGCAAGGCGGCCATGCACAAGGCGATCCTGACCGGCGGGCTGTTCGCGGTCTCGGTGCTGTCCTGCGGCCAGGAACAGGTGGCCAGCTACTTCGCCAGCCACGAGCGGCCGCGGGGCGACCAGGAGTTCGCGCTGGTCGCCTCGACCCCCGGACGGCGCACCGGCGCGCCGATCGTCTCCGGCGCCCTGGCCTGGATGGAGTGCCGGCTGGCCGCCGTCTACGAAGGCGGCGACCACTCCATCTTCCTGGGCGAGGTCCTGGACCTGGGACACGGCTCCGGCAGCGAGGCCCTGCTGTTCTACGGCGGCGCGTTCCACCGCCTGGCCCCCCACACCGCCGCCTGAGCACCGCGCACACCGCCCCTGCCCGGGTCGTCACCGGTACGGCCCGGGCCCCGCCGCCTCACGAACGGAAACCAGCGCCGATGCCCGACATCGTCAGTTACGTCACCCCGGTGCCGCCCCGGGCCGCCCAGGGCCTGGTGGCCCAGGTCTACACCCAGTCCCGGCGCGAGATCGGACGCCTGGTGGAGGCCGTGACCATGTTCTCCCCGGACCCGGAGCTGCTGGCCGCCAGCTGGGCCGCGTTCCGCGAGCCCCTGCTGGCCCAGGGCCGGGCGCCGCGCGCGGCCAAGGAGGCCGTCGCCGCCATGGTCTCGCGCCTCAACGACTGCCCCTACTGCGTCGACGCCCACGCGATCATGCTCTACGGGGCCGGCCAGGGCGGCCTGGCGACCCAGCTCCTGGACGGAGCCAGCCCGGACGGCCCGTACGCGCCCCTGGCCCACTGGGCCACCCAGGCCGGTACGGCCGCCCCCCCCCCCCCCCCCCCCCCGATCCCCGAAGGCCAGGCCGCCGAGTACCTGGGGGTGCTGGTCTACTTCCACTTCCTGAACCGGGTCATCAACGTGCTCCTGGCCGGGACCTTCCTGCCCGGACCCCCCGCCGCCCGCCGCATCGCGCGTCGCGTCGCCGGGAAGGTCATGGCCCGCACCATCGCGGCCACCAACGCCCCCGGCCAGGCGGCCGGGCTGACCCCGGCCGTGCACCCGTTGCCGGACGACCTCGCCTGGGCGGCCGGAACCCCCGCCGTCGCCGACGCCTTCGCCACCCTGGCCCAGGTCACCGCCCACGGCGCCGGCCGTGCCCTGTCCCCGCAGGCCCGTGCCGTGACCGCCGCCCGGATCGCCCAGTGGCACGGCCAGGCCCCCGGCCTGAGCACGGCCTGGGCGGACGCGCCGCTGGCGGAGCTCGCCCCGGCCGAGCGGCCCGCCGCCCGCCTGGCCCTGCTCACCGCACTGGCCCCCTACCAGGTCACCGCCGCCGACGTGGCCGCCTACCAGGCGGGCCACCCCGGTGACCAGCAGCTCCTGGCGCTGCTGGCCTGGTCCGCGTTCACCGCCGCCCGCCGCGTCGGCGCCTGGACCACCCACGCCACCACATCCGGCGGCGCCGCCGCGTCTGGGAGCGCCGGAGGTGGGAAAGACAGCAACCGATGAGTTTTCCGCGCCCGCAGGGTCTCTACTGGAAGGGGGGAACATCCCCGATCCGATCCAGGGGGTCACCGTGACCACAGCCAGCAGCCAGCTCACCACCGCGCCCCAGGCGCGCGCGGTACCGGACGACGAGGGCTTCGTCCGGCTGGCCGCCCCCTACCGCCCCGAACTGCTGGCCCACTGCTACCGGATGCTGGGCTCCGTCCACGACGCCGAGGACCTGGTCCAGGAGACCTACCTGCGCGCCTGGCGCGGCTACGCGGGCTTCGAGGGCCGCTCCTCCCTGCGGTTCTGGCTGTACCGGATCGCCACCAGCGCCTGCCTGACCGCGCTGGAGCACCGCAGCCGCCGCGTCCTGCCGACCGGCCTGGGCGCCCCGGGCGAGGACCCGGACATGCCGCTGACCCCGGCGGGCCCGGACGTCGCCTGGGTCCAGCCGCTGCCGGACTTCACCCACTACCCCTTCACCGACGACCCGGCCGCCATCACCGCCGCGCGCGGCAGCGTGCGCCTGGCCCTGGTGGTGGCCCTGCAGCAGCTGCCCCCCCGGCAGCGGGTCGTGCTGATCCTGCGCGACGTCCTGGCCTGGCGCGCCGCCGAGGTCGCCGACCTGCTGGACACCACCGCCGCGGCGGTCAACAGCGCCCTGCAGCGCGCCCGCACCCAGCTGGAGAAGGCCGCCCCCGCCGAGGACGACGCCACCGAACCCCTGGACGCGCGGCACCGCGCCCTGCTCGACCAGTACGTCCGGGCCTTCGAGACCGCCGACATCGAGGCCCTGCTGCGGGTCCTGCGCAGCGACGTGGTCCTGGAGATGCCGCCCGAGCCCGTCTGGTTCACCGGCCGCGACACCGTCGCCCGCTTCGTGGCCCGCCGGATCTTCGAGGCCCCCGGCACCCTGCGGCTGCTGCCCACCACCGCCAACAGCGGGCAGCCCGCGATGGCCACCTACTGGCGCGACAGCTCCGGGGTCTTCCACGCTCACGCCATCCAGGTCCTGGCCCTGCGCGCGGGTGGCGTCGCCCGGATCACCGCCTTCCGCGACGCCTCCCTGTTCCCCGCGTTCGGCCTGCCTCCGGCCCTGGGCCCCGCCGAGCCCCCGGTGCCCTCATGGTGGGGCTGACCCGCGCCGTCGCCCTGCTGGAACGCGCCGTCGACTACGGCCTGGAAAGCCTCACCACCGTCACCGCCGCCACCCTGACCCGGCCGACCCCGTGCGGAGAATGGGACCAGGAAGCACTGCTGTGCCACGTCAACGAGTCACTGGCGGCGCTGGCCGAAGGCCCCGGCGGCTGCATCGCGCTGACCGGTCCCGTCGCCCACTGCGGGCCGCCGGCCCGGCGCGCCCAGGAGCTCACCGGCGCGATGCGCGACAGCGCCCGGCGGCTCCTGGACGGCTGGCACAGCGCCACCGCCGACGCGTCCCTGCGGATCGGCCCGGCCCCCCTGGCACCGGGCACGGTCGCGCTGACCGGCGCCGTCGAGATCGCCGTCCACGGCTGGGACATCGCCGAATCCTGCGGCCACCACCGCCCGATTCCGGTCCGGCTGGCCCTGGACCTGCTGCGGCTGGCCCCGCTGCTGGTGGACACCGGCCGCCGCCCGCTGTTCGCCCCGCCGGTCCGGGTCCCGCCGCTGGCCAGCCCCAGCGACCGCCTGGTCGGCTTCCTCGGCCGCAACCCCCGCGCCTGGTCCGCCCCCAGCCCACCCGTCGGCTAGCGGCCACTGGCCTGTCCGGCCATTCGTTCCGGGTCTGCCTGCCCTGAGGCGATGAATTCCGGCCGCCCGCGCGGTCCTTATTCACAGCAGCCGCAACGTACGGCAGCCCGGACCCGAATCTCACGAGTGGAGCACACCCATGTCCCGTCCCCTCCGAAGGGGTGCTGTCTGATGGCCACCGACACCGCCGCCGGAGCCCCGGTCCGCACTGTGTGGACCCTGGTCCTGGCCTCCATCGGCACCTTCATCACCTCCCTGGACGTCGTGGTCGTCTCGACCGCGCTGCCGACGCTGCGCACCCATCTGGGCGCCAGCCTGTCGGACCTCGAATGGACCATCAACGCCTACAACCTGGCCTTCGCCTGCCTGATGCTGACCGGCGCGGCCCTGGGCGACCGCTTCGGCCGTCGCCGGATGTACGTGGTGGGCCTGGGCGTGTTCAGCCTGGCATCGGTGGCCTGCGCCCTGTCGACCTCGGTCGACGGCCTGATCGCGGCCCGCATCGTCCAGGGGGCGGGCGCGGCCGTGGTCCTGCCGCTGACACTGACCTTGATCAGTGACGCGTTCCCGGTCGAGAAGCGCGGGGCGGCGATCGGGATCTGGGGCGCGATCACCGGCCTGGGGGTCGCCGCCGGACCGATCGTGGGCGG